>WBZS01000535.1_pt1 | contig 45396 bp, 34 predicted proteins | sample 5204201 | NCBI WGS metagenome assembly WBZS01 (sample SAMN12344357, study PRJNA552823) | activated sludge metagenome | biome: Activated sludge suspended growth; feature: Nitrification reactor; material: Wastewater; isolation source: activated sludge from nitrification reactor of wastewater...
AGGGCAAGCTCAAGGGCGCATTGGCCCGGGCCTTCAAGGGCGCGCCAATCACGGTTCCGGAAGACCTTGGCGCCCGGATCGAGGCGGCGCTGACCCGCGCCTTTACCGATCGGCTCGGGCTGGAAACTGTCGGGTTGGTGGCCGACTCACGCGGTTATCTCGAAGTCGACGCGCATGGGCAAACCCACGTGTCCAATATTTTTGCAGTGGGGGATGTCGTTGGTTTTCCGTCCCTGGCAAGTGCCGCGTACACTCAAGGCCGGGAGTCTGGGCGGTTTATCCTCGGATTGCAGGATGAAGGTCGCCATTCGGATCAAATTCCATCCGGCATTTACACCAGCCCTGAAATCAGTTCAATCGGCAAAACCGAACGGGAATTGACCGAAGACAAGGTCCCTTACGAAGTGGGAATTGCCCATTTCAAGAGCATTGCTCGAGCCCAAATCATCGAACAAACGGCTGGTGTATTGAAAATTTTGTTTCATCGAAAAACGCTCGAAATCCTTGGCGTTCACTGCTTTGGAGCAAATGCAACCGAAATTATCCACATCGGGCAGGCCATCATGGCCCAACCGCCACCGGGAAATACCCTCCGGTACTTCACGGATTCCACGTTTAATTACCCCACCATGGCGGAAGCCTATCGGGTGGCGGCTTTGAATGGATTCAACCGGTTGTTCTAGTTTCCCCCCCATCTTTGGTCCGCAAATCGGCGTTTGCCGATGAATGGATACGGTGTTTTGCCGCAAAAACTCAATTGATTCTTCGCGGTAATCAACTAAAATGAGGACTGCAATTCGTCCGCTTTTTTTCGACTTAACTGCCAGAGGACCTTCGTATGGGCGCGCCCATTGTCACTCCTACCATCACCAAGTACCTGTTGCTCAATTCGGTGATTTCGGCTTCTGAACTGTTTACTGTCCGCGATCCGGATGGAGATCCCATCACTCGCTACAGTTTTTGGGACCAGTCGGCAAACGCCGCGACAGGTTTTTTCCGTGTACGTGGTGCTCCTCAGCCCAACGGGCAAAAGACGTTCGTCGCTGCGAGCGATTTATCACAAACTGATTACGTTGCCGGAAGCCAGATTGGTAGCGAGACGATTCGAATCGCCGCGAAAGACCTTTTCGACTTTGGCGCCGACGCGACAATTCAGATCTTCTTTGTCAAGCCAAATGTAACGGCCCCGACATTGTCGACTCGATCGTTTACGGTTCTGGAAAGTGAAAGCATATTCCTGAACACGATCGTAACGGCTTCCGATCCCGATGGCTGGCCGATTCAAACGTATTATTTCCGCGACTCGAATGGCGGAATAAGTGGTGTTTTAGAAGATGACTCGACATCATACGCGCAAACCACTGGACACTACTATTCACAAGTTGAATTTCCACGAGTCCGCTATACCGGACGATTAGGTGGCGAACAAGAAACCGTTGAAGCCTACGTTTACGACGGCGCCCAGTGGAGCTTACGAAGCACGTTTGTGGTGACGACAATCGGAAACACAAATCGACCGACGGCATTGTTTAAGCAAATCAATACCCCAATTGGTCGTGCCGAATTCATACAGGATCTGTTCACTTTCTTCGATCCCGATGGGAACACGGCGAAAATTTGGGAAGTTTACGACACGAACCCGCAAGCAACCTCAGGCTCGTTAAGACTTAACGGGGTAATTCAACCGAGCAAGACTTGGGTGCAAATTCCCCAAAGCGATATGGGTGGTTTGGCCTATACTGGGGCCCAAACGACAATTTCGGAAACCATTCGATTCCGAGTTTTTGACGGCAAATATTGGAGCGCCATTCAGGATGTCGTGCTGCATAACTTGGAACGCCCGAGAGTTTCGTACGATCCATTAACGCTCGTCACCGATTTGGACGTTGTGCCGGCGTCGAGTTTGTTTACGAAAGTTGATGCAGGCCCGCCCTTCCAATGGGTTGAGGTGATCGACCGCTCACCTGAATTTAACACGAGCAAGTTTGCAGTCGGAACAAATATTTTGGGAACGTTGCCTGCTAACGAAATTCATCACTTCACCGCGGCTGAATTTCAAAATGTCTATTTGCGCACCGGTCGAATTGGACCCGTCGAAATCGACGACATGGCATTTCGAGTAAACAACGGAACCTTTACGTCGCCATGGGAAAAGTTTAAAGTCTTTACGATTCCAAACTTTCCCAATTTCATGCGTACCGGTCAACAAGGCGATGCAGTTTACCCATCAAACAATCCCCACAATGATTGGGCAGATCATTATCGCGACCCGATCAGTAGACGGCTGGAAGTGGTCACCTACAGTTTCAAGGGGGGGTTTACCGAACACCCTACAGCCGACGAGGCAACGGCAGACAATTCCTATGGTTTCACGGCACAGCAGCGCTTGGGAACCCGGATGGCATTTCTCATGCTTGGCGAGTTTCTCAATGTTCGCTTTGAAGAAGTCAGCGATTATTTGACGTTTCCAGAAATCGGCCAAGGCGGCATGATTCGGCTGGCCAATTATTTCAACCCGCCGCCCGATACTGCGACCGGAGATTATAACGGCTATGTCTACCATCCGTTGAATTTGGCTAACGACTGGGGAGGAGACATTTGGGTTAATACGGCATTTTTGCCCGAGTCGCTGAATTGGCTGCCCGGTAATAATTCATTGGGACACCGGGCCTTGTGGAGCGGAATCATCACCGCAATGGGAGTTAATAGTGGAGGACCTGGAGGAACCATTGCTGCGTCTGGGATTCCCTTCCCTGATGCCTATGGCATCCGAACCGGAACTCCAACTCCAGTTACTCCATTAATAAATGACGTGTTCAACTTGCAAAATCTTTATGGCAAGAACATGAATACGCGGACGGGTAACGATACCTATAGCATTGCCAATTCTTGGGGTAACGACCCGGCTGTAACCGCAGTCATCTGGGATGCGGGCGGCAACGATACGATTTCCGCCGAACATCCGTCGTTAACTCGAGGGGCGGTCATTGATCTCAGGGAATATCACTTCAGCTCCATTGGCTCCGGCAATCAGAATGTCAGCATCGCTGTCGATGCCAAGATCGAAAATGCGATTGGTACTCGATTTGGTGATACTGTAAACGGAAACGATATGAGCAATCGGATCGAGACAGGTGCGGGCAACGACACCATTTGGAGCAATTCTGGAAATGACTTCTTGTTCGGCGGAGCGAACAGCGACACCTATCGTTTTGATGTGGGCGACGGTGTTGACGTGATTGACGAACAGCGACTCGGAGGCGGCGACACGGTTTCGTTCTTTAATTTTCCGGGAATTGATTCGCTCACCAACGACTTTACATTCCGACGTGAATACCGTGACCTGGTTATCGATCTGACGATCAACGGTAGCGACTCGGATGCAACAATTCGGATTAAAGACCAACGTTGGGGCGGGTCGGCAGTGGAAACACTTTCGTTCACTCCAGTGACCGGTGGGCCTGCGGTTAGAATTAATCTCAATAGCGTCTATGCACAATCAACAAGCAGCCCGCAAAAGTTTGCGTCGACCGGCGTGAATTCCTCATTCGGATTGCTAGTGTCGCCGGTTTCCTAAACACGGTCGTTCATCCTATTGCGATTGCGGTGGGAAAAAACAAACCAAGTTGAGAAACCCTGTCGCTTGCGGCAGGGTTTTTTTAGTGGATTTGGCTTGGGATTCATGCCGCGAATGCGAATGCGGAAACTGCATGCAATCCCGATTTACCACCGAGGCATCGGTTTTTGTTTTTTGTAACAATCCTAACGACGTTTAACCTACACAATCGCTCCGCAATAAAGGGCCTCAAATCGATTTCGTTTAGCAATTTCGAAAGGACTTGGGTGCGACCTTGGCAGGCCAAAATTGTTGGAAGGTCGGATGTTGGCTTAACTCTTTGTCACTCAATTCGCAACCTTCGCGTGGGTCCGGGAATCCCCAGCGTAACCGCAAGTTCAGCAATTCACGCATTTGGACGCCATTGAAATAGTTGATTTCGCCAAGGGCTCTGGAGTTGATCAAAATTCGGCAATAGGAATCGAGAATTTCCGTCAGCCAATAGGCCCGTTCCAGCCCCTTGTCGAAGCTGACGACTCCATGATTCGAGAGAACAATGGCATTCGTTTTCATCACAAACGGCAGCACGGTTTTCGCAAACTGATCAGTGCCGGGCAACACATAAGGTGCTGTTGGGACCTCGCCCAAGAATACCTCTGGCTCCGGCAAAACCCCCATTGGAATTGGTTCACCCGTGATCGCAAAGGCCGTAGCATGAGGCGGGTGACAATGCACCACACTGTCGACGTCTGGGCGATTGCGATAGATTTCCAGATGCAACAAAATCTCACTGGTTCGCCGTTTTTCACCTGTGATTTGGTTTCCCTCTAAATCGACGATACACAAATCGTTTGGCTTCAGGAAACCCTTGCAATGCAAGGTAGGCGTGCACAACACTCGATGCTCGTCCAACCGCATCGAGATGTTGCCTTCATTCGCCGAACAAAAATGGCGATCGTACATGCGTCGACCAATTTCGCAAATTTGGTTGCGCTCGTTTTGGTTTTCCATCATTGGCAATTCAATCGTTGGAGTTAGGGTTTGACCGTCAAAACGTTGGAATCAGGAGCCAAATTCTACCGTTCGCTCACGGATAGCCCAAGTCTCATGCAGTAGCCGATTAATGGTTTGGGGATAAAGTTTGCACTCCAGATTGAAAACACGAGCGGCCAATTGTTCGGGTGTGTCGCTGCCGAAAACGGGAACCGATTCCTGGGAAATGATTGGTCCGTGGTCAAACTCGTTGTCCACAAGATGCACGGTGCAGCCAGAAATTTTGCATCCAAAGTCCAAAACCGCACGATGCACGTGGAGCCCGTAAAATCCCCGCCCACAAAAGGCAGGTATCAAGCTAGGGTGAATATTAATTACACGATTTTCGTAACCCGCCGGAATCGTCAGTCGTTTCAAGAAGCCACCGGCGACGACCAAGTCTACGCCAATCGAATCAATGATCTCAAAAACTTTGCGATTTGCCTCGCGGCCAATTTTGACGTCTTTCCAATTGACCACATGGCTGGGAATTCCAGCCGCAATCGCAAACTCCAAGCCCCGCGCGTCGGGATTGCTGGAGATCACGCCGGCTATTTCTGCTTTCAACGTTCCCTCGTTGTTGCAGTGAATCAGGTTTTTCAATGTCGTGCCGCCGCCGGAAATCAACACGGCAATTCGTTTTGACTTGACTTGATTGTCGTGCATTAAGATTGTTTGTCCTGAAGTATTCCTACATTTTGCCAGTCGGCGAGGCCTTGGTCAGCACAATGTCGATTGCATCGTCTCCGACCTCCACAGTGGTTTTGTTGGAATCGGAAATCGATGCCCAATCCAAACTTAGAGCGAGCGTTTCACCCCGCACGTACTCCGCCATCTTCTCGACTGCCGTTTTTACTTCAACTGAATTAGTCTGCAATTTGAGGTGGATGCGATCGGAATAGTCTAGGCCGATTTGTTTGCGGCAATCTTGAATCGCTCGAACGACGTCGCGGACGATTCCCTCCTGGATCAACTCGGCGGTCAACTCGGTCGAAAGGATGACGACACAAGAGCGGCCTTGAGCCGCGGCCCAGCCTGATTTTGGTTTCAAGCGAACTTGGAGGTCCTCCTCGGTCAAACTCAGCGATATTCCATCGATTCCCAGAACGACATGCCCGTTGCGACTCAGTTGCGATAGCAAATCCGCACCGCTTGCCGCTGCCAATTCGTGCTTCAACTTCGGTAATAGCTTTCCAACTTTCGGGCCAAGTTTCTTGAAGTTCGGTTGAATTTCATATTCCACGAAGTTCGCCGCGTCCGCAATGTACTCCACGCTTTTGACATTGAGTTCGTCTTTTAAAATCGCGTCGTGAGATTGCAACCAAACGCGGTGATGATCAGAACTCAAGGCCACAGTAACCCCTTGGAGCGGCTGACGAACCTTGAGTTTGGCGTCCATCCTCGCTGCTCGACCCAACGAAGCGATCTCGCGGATCAGTTCCATTTGGACAGACAATGTATCGTCGATTTCAACTGTGGTAGCCACAGGAAAGTCAGTCAAATGCACGCTCTCACGAGCCCCGCTAAACCCCCGGGTCAGGTTTCGCCACATGACATCGGCGACAAAAGGAACGAACGGTGCAATTACCTTCGACAGCGTGAGCAAACATTCGTACAGAGTCCAATAGGCGTCCAGTTTGTCAACCGCGCGTTTGTCGTTACTCCAGAATCGTTCCCTGCTGCGGCGAACATACCAGTTGCTCAAGGCGTCGACGAACGAGTTGATCTGTTGGCAAGCTCCGTAGCTGTCGTAATCGTCCATCCTTTTCGTAACTTCCGCCACCAGACGATTCAACTCGCTGAGAATCCAGCGATCCAATTCGGCCCGTTCCGAGGTTGATCGGCAGCTTTTCGCCGTGCGCAGTTCTGCCGCACAGAACTGTCCAGCATTTCCCGCCAACTCTTGCGTTGGATCAAATCCATCCGAATTGGCGTAATTCACGAAGAAACTGTAAACGTTCCAAGTCCGGAGCAAAAACTCGGGAATGCTGTCCTTGATCGCTTGTTCGCGATATCGAATTTCGGTCCACGGGGGCTGCTTGGCAAAGAAATACCAACGCAAAGCATCCGCGCCGTACTTGTTGAAGATCTCCGTTGGTTCGCGATAGTTCCGTTTTGACTTGGACATTTTCTGCCCGTCCTCGCCGAGCATCAGACCCAATACAATGCAGTTGCGGAAAGGTCGCGGGAATCCCTTCTGCTCGAACAGCATCGTACTGATCGCCAACAGGCTGTAAAACCAACCACGTGTTTGGTCGAGAGCCTCGCTGATAAAGTCTGCAGGGAACTGTGAATCGAATTGATCTTGCCCATCGTGAGGGTATCCCCATTGGGCGAAGGGCATCGCGCCGCTATCGTACCAACAGTCGATCACCTCGGAGACTCGCCGCATTCGAGAGTCTGGTTCGAATGGCGAATCGTAGGTCACCGCGTCGATGTAAGGCTTGTGAATTTTCAAGTCTTCCACAAGATCGGGGCTGGCTTTTTTGGCCTCGGCCCAGACCTCAGTGCCTGCCACACCCGGCTTCTTGAGCAACTCGTCGTAGCTGGCAACTGCTTCCTTGTTGCCGGATTTCTCGCAGACCCAGATCGGTAGGGGAGTTCCCCAATAACGTTCCCGCGACAAGGCCCAATCAACGTTGCTTTCCAGAAAATTCCCGAAACGACCGTCGCGAATGTGTTCCGGCAACCAGTTGATTTGGCGATTGTTGTCCAGCATGTCGTCCCGGAAACGAGTCGTACGGATAAACCAACTCTTGCGCGGATACTGGATCAAGGGATCATTGTCCGCACGCCAGCAGAACGGGTATTCGTGCAAATATTGCTCTTGGAAATAGAGTTTGCCTTCTTCTTTCAGGCGGCGTGTGATTCCCTTGTCGGCGTCCTTAACCCATTGCCCTGCAAAGTCGCTGACGAGGTCGATGAACTTTCCGTTGGGGCTCACCCCGCAAATTAGTTGCGGACCTTCACCGTCGACAAAGCGACTTTGTTCGGTTTGCAGCAACTCGAAGTCAACTTCGCCAAAGGCGGGAGCCTCATGAACGGCGCCGGAGCCGCTGTCCGTCGTCACGAAATCGGCTGCGGTGATTCTCCAAGCCACGAATTGCTCGCCGCCATCCTGTAAGCGTCCTTTTTTCTGCCCTTCGGTTTTGTAGTAGTAATCGAATGGCGGCAAGTAACGTTTGCCGATCAAATCGCGGCCCAAACAAATGGATTCAATTTTCAATTCCCGCTTGACTTTTTCGCCAATCTTCTCGACCAAATCCTTGGCGATGATCAGACGTCTCCCGAGTTCAGCGTCGAACACCGTTGCGTATTCGATTTCGGCATTCACGGCTGCGAATTGATTGCTGGGCAGGGTCCATGGCGTTGTCGTCCATACCAGCAGGCTGGTATCGGGATGGTCGACCAATGGGAACATGACGAAGACGCTGGGGTCAGCGACGGATTTGTAGCCTTGGCCTACTTCACCGCTGCTGAGGGCTGTGCCGCCTTGGGCCCACCACCACACGATTTTGTGCCCTTGGTAGAGCAGGCCTCGGTCGAAAAGATTCTTGAGCGACCACCACACCGACTCGATATAGCTTTGGTGGTACGTCACATAGGCTTCTTCGAGATTTACCCAAAAGCCTAGTCGTTCGGTCAGGCGTTCCCACTCTTGCATATAACGCCAAACGCTGCGTTGGCACAGCTGGATAAAGGGCTCAACGCCGAAGGCCTCGATGTCTTCTTTGGAATGAATCCCCAGTTCTTTGCAAACCTCGACCTCGACTGGCAAACCATGTGTGTCCCAACCAGCCTTGCGCGCACAAAGTTTTCCGCGCATCGTCTGGTAGCGTGGAAACAGGTCCTTGATCGCCCGAGTCAAGCAATGTCCGGGGTGTGGCATCCCGTTGGCAGTTGGTGGACCTTCAAAGAACACAAAACTTTCGGCGCCCTCTCGTTGTTGGAGCGATTTTTCGTAAATTTTTTGTTCGCGCCAAAATTGGAGAATTTCTTCTTCGAGCTTGGGGAAGCTGACGTTGTTATCGATGGGCGCGAACATTCCAGACAATTACTCTGCGAATAGGTTTGAAGGTGATTCAGCCAAATACGACGCTGCCTGTCGAAAGCGATCTAGAGCCCCAGTCCGTGTTCCGTGTCCTAAACGAACGTGCTTGAGCCAGTTCGTTCAATTTCACAAGGGCGGATAATTCCTCTTTTTGCCATTTCGGTTTGGACAAAACAATCAATTCGGTTACGTAAGAAGTAATATTGCCGAAGAATTTCAGCCTGTAAATGACGAGTGAAGCCGCGTAAAAAAAAAGGAGGCGAAAATGCCTCCCTTGTCACGCTCGATTGGTTAGGCAGGTATGACGGTCTGAACTCCCAGAACTAACTGGGTTATTCGTCGTCGATAATGCCCAAGTCGTCATCTTCGTCTGGCTTGACTTCCAAATGCCCGAATTCTTCGCGGAATTCCTGGCCGTATTTGTCGTCCTCTAACTCGTATTCGCCGTCGACTTCTTCTTCGAAGTCATCATCAAAGTCTTCGTCGAAGTCTTCCTCGTCGAATTCGGCAAGGACGTCATCAGCGAGGTCTTGGTTGTCTTCTAGCGGGACGTTGACGTCCGCAAGTTCACCAAAGTCATCGTCGTCTACTGCATCGAAATCGTCGTCGCTCATGAATTGCTCACTCTCTCGCTTTTTGCCTGCAAAACACTATTATTGTCCATTCACCTCAAGTTGGGTAGGCGATGAAAGGACGTAGCGCGGCTGACGACCCAAAATGCCGCATTAACTGCCTATTTGGATTTCCACAGTTACCGTGGTAGCTGTCATGAAAAACTAGACAGTTCCGTCGCGAAGTTCCGCAATTCGTTTCTCTTCATTGTCCTAATTCCAATTCTTGGCCTGCCTCAGAACGAAAACCCTTAAATGGCGCGGTGCCGCGAGACACGTCTTCTTGAGCCTTGGCTCTCCGAGTTTAGGGCCGGAGACAGACAGCAGGGCCGTGGCACACGACCAACTGGCATCACTCTAATTCGTGGTGAGGCCTAGGTCGTGTATTCGGCATTTAGCTTGACATAATCTGCAGTCAGATCGCTGGTCCAGTGTTGCGCAGAGCCTGGGCCGGCGCCAACGCACAGGTGAATGTCGGTATTGAAGTTGTGGCGAATGGAATCGCTGACGTCGCGAGCGTTAAATTTGGTTGGCGTGCCATTGGCGAATACTTGCAGGCCATTGATCGAAAGGCTTGTTCGCGAGACTTCCATCGACACTCCGGCATAGCCCGCTGCCGAAACGATTCGGCCCCAATTGGGGTCCGCTCCAGAAACCGCTGTCTTCACCAAATTGCTGAGGGCAATGGTCCGGGCGATTCGATCGGCATCCGAGTCGCTCGCCGCTCCGGCTATCGTAATGTGAATCAGGTGGCTGGCCCCCTCTCCGTCGGTGGGAATTTTTTTCGCAACGCTGCAACACAAGTCGTTTAGAATGGCCTGAAACTCGCTGATCGATTGGGGGCTAGATTCGACTTCTGTTGTACGGTTGGGTGTCAAAAGTATCACTCCATCGTTAGTGCTGGTATGCCCTTCAACGCTAATCCGGTTGAAGGAAAGGTCGACGGCTTGTTTCAATATCGATTGACCAACTGCGAACGGAACCGGAAAGTCCGTGACGATAAAGCCCAGCATGGTTGCCATGTTCGGCCCAATCATCCCCGCGCCCTTGCCCATGGCAGCCAACGAAAACGAGCGGCCACCGACGTTGAAATTACGGAATTCCGTTTTAGGACCTTTGTCGGTCGTCAGGATGGATTTTGAGGCGCGGTCGAAAGCACTTTGCTGGTTCGAAAGCACGCGAACTGCCTCCGGAATTCCAGCGCGAAGTTTCGCCATCGGCAGTGCTTGACCGATCACTCCGGTCGACAAAACTGCGATTTGTTTTGCCTCGGCATTTCCCAATTCTTTCGCGACAAGTTCCGCCATTTCCAGATTGTCACGGCGTCCCGAATCGCCGGTACAGGCATTGGCATTCCCGGAGTTGATGACAATGGCCCGCAAGTTTCGGCTGGGCGTGATCGATCGGTTCCAGTCGATACACGCGGCACGAACCAGATTTTGAGTGTACACTCCGAAGGCACAAGTTGGATCATTAGCGACGATCAGCGCCAGATCCAGCTTAGAAGGCTTAATCCCGCAATGGATACCGGCGAAGCGAAAACCTGCTGGAAGCATTTGGTCCATTATTAACTTTCTTGGGAAATATGGTGTTTTAGAGAAGTGCCGTTGTCTCGTTCCAGCCAAACATGACGTTCATGTTCTGAACGGCGGCTCCCGACGCTCCTTTGATCAGATTGTCGATGACGCAAATGATGGCTATTCGTCCGTTCAAGTCGCGGGCGGTGATGTCACAAAAATTGGTCCCGGCCACGTCGCGTGTGGCCGGCAAATCCTGAGTCACGCGAATGAACGGCTCACGGGAATAACGCGTGGCAATTACTTCCAGAAAATCGGCGGCGCGCATGTCGCGCAAGGGCTCGACATAAATCGTCGACAATATTCCTCGCTCCATGGGGATTAGATGAGGCACGAAGTTCACCGAAATCCGCTTTCTTGAACCGCGGGCAATGATTTGTTCCATTTCCGGACCGTGGCGATGCGTGCCAACGGCGTAGGCGGAAACGGATTCGTTGCATTCCGGAAAATGAAAATTTAGTTTAGGAGTTCTGCCGCCGCCCGACACTCCGGTTTTCGAATCGACAATGATCCCAGTAGTCTGGATGAGTCCGTCGGCGATCAACGGAGTGAGCGGAATGATTGCGGTGGTCGGGAAACAACCGGGGTTGGCTACCAAATTGGAGTTGGTAATCGCATCGCGAAAAATTTCGGGAATTCCGTAAGCGGTGTTTCCGAACCGGGCTGGATCCGCGTGGTCCGCTTGGTAATGCTTCTGGAACGAAGCCAAATCATCGAGGCGATAGTCGGCGCTAAAGTCGATGGTCTTGATGCCCCTTTCAAGCAGTTGTTTGACGACCGGCGAAGACGCCGCGTGCGGCAGGCAGCAAAATGCACAGTCGACCGCCCGTTCGAAATCGTCGATATCGAATTCACTGAGTTTCAGGTCCAGTTGGCCCCGGAGGGATGGATGCGTTTTCTCAAGCGGCTGACCCAAGTCCGAACGGCTGGTCGCTCGCGTGATTTTGACTTCGGGGTGACGCAACAGGATTTTGATCAACTCAATGGCGGTGTAACCCGTTGCACCGACAATTCCAACACGGATGGTCAAATGAAATCTCCTTGTGATTCGAACACTGAAAATGTAAGGAGCAAAGCCAATTCCTTCAATTGCCCACGAATCGAGACTTGGACTGCCGGCGAATTCCCGGACAACTATTTTGGTACAATTGCCGTAAACACTTTGGGAATAATAGGCAGAACCAATATTCGTTTAGGAGCACCGAGAATGATTACACGACGTGGAATGATGGCTGGAGTCGCTGCAGGTGGCGCAACACTAGCGTTGGCAAAGTTTTCTTTGGCTGGAATGAAGCTGGATTTTTCATTGCCCAAACTGCCGTATGCTGTCGACGCCCTGGAGCCGCACATCGACGCCCAGACGATGACGATTCATCATACGAAGCACCATCAGGCTTACATTGATAAACTCACGGCCGCCCTCAAAGAAGGCGCCCCGGAGTGGATGAACAAGCCGATTGAAGAAATCGTCGTGAACTACAAAACGTTGCCAGATTCCATTCGCATGGCGGTGCGAAACCATGGCGGTGGGCATTACAACCATTCGTTGTTCTGGACGATGATGGCTCCAGCGAAAGTCGCGGGCGCACCTAGCGAATCGGTGGCAAAAGCGATCGAGGGGGCATTCCAGAGCATGGACGAATTCAAAAAAGCCTTGGCGGCGAAAGCCACTGGCCAGTTCGGAAGTGGTTGGGCGTGGCTTGTGATGGATAAGGCGAAAAAGCTGTCCGTCCTCAGCACGGCGAATCAAGACAATCCAATTACCGATGGCTTGGTTCCGCTTTTGGGAATCGACGTGTGGGAACATGCCTATTATCTGAAGTACCAAAACAAGCGGGCCGATTACATTCAAGCTTGGTTCAATGTCATCAACTGGAATCGCGTCAATGAACTCTTCGATGCGGCCAACAAATAGCTGAAATGGCAGCTGCGGAGAAGAAGATTGAATTGCGTGGCGTTCGCGTCAACAATTTGAAGAATATTGACCTCGACATCCCCCATGGTCAACTCGTTGTTGTTTGCGGGCCGAGCGGCAGCGGAAAATCCAGCCTCGTCACGGGCACCTTGTTCTGTGAAGGTCAACGGCGATACGTCGAGACTTTTTCGCCCTACGCCCGGCAGTTCATGGATCAGGTCGAACGACCTGCTGCCGAACGCATGGTAGGGATTCCGCCCGCAATCGGCTACGTTTCTCGACCTGGACGATTCGGCCGGCGGGCAACAATTGCCTCGACGATTGAGTTCCTGCACCATTTGCAACTGCTGTTTACACGAATTGCCGAAGTCATTTGCCCAAACTGCGATCGACTTGTGGAAAAACACAATCCGCAAACGATCGCCGAATGGGTTGAATCGTTGCGTCAGGGGAAGAAATTGCAGGTCGGTTTCTTTGCGGGTCAAGAAGAACGACATTCATTACCAACGCTACAGAGTGTCGGGTTTGTCCGCGCCATCGTTGGCGAGTCGACAGTATCGTTGTCTCAATTCTCGGCGAACGCGACCCAAGCTCCGCCCTTGGTGATCGTGGACAGATTTGTCGTAGGAAAGGTAGATCGCCAACGCTTGTTGGACTCGTTGACGACGGCTTTTGATTTTGGGTCAGGGGCGTTGGTTGTCCTCGTGGAATCCGATAATGAACCGGAGAGAGCTGGAATTCGCACGGTTGACGGCAGCGCATGGGCTGAAAGCCGATTTTTTCGTGAATTGGTATGCCCAACTTGTCTGCAGCGATTCACGGAGCCCGATTTGCAGCGATTGAGCGACTCCAGCCCACTGGGAGCTTGCCCGAGATGCGAAGGCCTAGGGAGCGTCAGCGAATTTGATATGGCCAAGATCGTGCCTGACGAAGACGTTTCGATTCGCGAAGGCGCGATAGCCCCGTGGAACTCGCCCAACTATGTGCAAGAACGTGACGAGCTATTGGCATTAGCTCCCGACTACAACGTTCCAGTCGATGTACCGTTTAGGGAGTTGAGCAAGGCTGCGAGACAGCTAATTTGGGAAGGTTTGCCGGAGCGAGAGTTCGGTGGCCTCGCGGGGTTTTTCCGCTGGGTGGAAAAAAAACGTTTCAAAATGCACATGCGAATTTTCGCCGCGCGATGGAAGAGTTTTCACGAGTGCGAACTATGCAGAGGTCGTCGCTGGCGCGAGGAGGCACTTGTTTATCGAATCCAGGGTCTGCATATTGCTAATGTAATGGCAATGTCCCTGGCATCGGTGTCTTCTTTGTTGACGTCGCTTCTCGATAATGCCGACGAATCGCTTACAGATTTCCAGAATTCTCCAGCAGAAATTTTGGTGCGAACAAAGTCGCTTTCGAATTCAGGTAGATTAATTGTACGACGGTTGCTGGAAATGACTGAGGCTTTGAACGGTTTAGGGCTTGGCTATCTAGAACTGCAGCGACCGATGCGAAGCCTCAGCGGCGGCGAGCAACAGCGACTGATGATCGGGCGCCTGCTCCGATCGTCACTTGTGAATTTGGTTTACGTCTTCGATGAGCCAACCACAGGTTTGCACCCACAGGACACTGAGAAAATCGTTCTAGCGATTCAGGGCCTAAGAGACCGGCACAATACGATTGTTGTTGCCGATCACTCGCCGCAAATGATTGGCTCCAGTGAACGAATTGTGGAATTAGGCCCTGGAGCTGGCGATCAAGGGGGCTCGGTCGTGTTCGACGGCCGCGTCGCTGAATTGAAGAAAAAACAGGATTCGGCAACAGGTCGCCTGCTGTTGACTTGCAAACAGCCGCGAAATGGAGGGAATCGACGCGTTGTCGGCCATGCGAAAATCCGTTTGCTTGGTTGCAGCGGGCGGAACTTGCGGAATCTGGATGTGGAATTTCCGCTTGGCGTTTTTTGCCAGGTGGTTGGCGTCAGCGGCAGCGGGAAGGCAACGCTCGTCCGGGATACCCTTTACGCGGCGGTCGCCCACCATCACGGCGAAAAATCACTTAGTCCCCTGCCCCATCGAAAGTTGGCGGGCGAGGATCGAGTTGAAAGTGCAGTTCTAGTCGACGACACGCCATTGACACGAAGCGGACGCAGTAACCCAGTGACCTACATCAAAGCGTTCGATCTTATTCGCCAATTGTTTGCCGAAAGTGAAGAGGCTCGCAATCAAAATTTGAAAGCAGGGCATTTCAGTTTTAATATCGCCGGCGGAAGGTGCGAAAAGTGCGCTGGCGAGGGCCAACTCACGGTTGATATGCACTTTCTATCCGACATGCGAGTGGTTTGTGATGAGTGTCAAGGTGCACGGTTTCGACCAAATGTTCTCAAGGCCAAGTACCGCGGTAAAAATATTCAAGAGGTTCTCGAACTCACCATTCAACAAGCGTTTCCATTTTTTCGCGGTCAAAAGAAAATTCAAGTTGCCCTCAAATCTTTGATGGATGCCGGGTTGGGATACTTACGTTTGGGTCAGCCGTTGAGTACGTTGAGTCACGGGGAAGAACGCCGGTTGAAACTTGCTCAATTTCTGCATGGCGCCCAAAAGGGTAAAAAGCTGTTTGTGGTGATCAAACCAACAATGGGCTTACACGGTTCGGAAATCGCGCGCCTCGTCGATTGTTTTGATTCGCTGCTCTCGGTTGGCCATTCCATTGTAGTGGTCGACAACGATTCGCAACTTGCGTCGTATGCTGATTGGTTGATCGAGTTGGGGCCCGGTTCGGGGCAAGACGGCGGGCAAATTGTCTTCGCCGGGACTCCCGAGGAAATTGTCGATTGCGAAAAAACAGTGTTCGGGAAGTGGTTAACACGCAAATGACCGATGAATTGAATGATCCCGGCGTCCGTAGCGATTTGAACCGCTATTCGCGACAAATCCGATTCGCTCCGATCGGAACCAAAGGCCAGGAGAAGATGATCAAAGCCCGCGTTTTGTTGATCGGCGTTGGCGCGTTAGGGTCGGTTACCGCTGAGATTCTGGCACGGTCCGGCGTTGGTTTTTTGAGATTGGTAGACCGGGATTTCGTCGACATCAGCAACTTGCAGCGACAGTCGTTGTTTGTCGAGCGAGACGCACAGGCGGGAATTCCCAAGGCTGTTGCGGCCGCCAAAGCTTTAGGCGAAATTAACTCCCAAATTGCCATTGAATCGGTCATTGCCGATGTGACGCCAGACAACATTGGAGAACTCGCTAATGGCGTCGACCTGATATTGGATGGCACAGACAATTTCGAGATTAGATTTTTGATCAACGATTACAGTATTCGCGAAAAGATTCCTTGGATTTACACCGGATGTTTGGGGGCCGATGGACAATCGCTAAATATTCTCCCGGGCCAAAGTCCGTGTTTGCGTTGTCTGATGCCGGAGGGGCCGCCAGCGGTTACGGATACATGCGACACGGCTGGGGTGGTCGGTCCGATCGTCCATGTCATGTCGGCGATCCAAGCTCTGGAGGCGATCAAATTTCTTTCAGGAAATGAATCGCATTTGATCAAGGGGCTGCAAGTGGTATCGATGTGGGACGCGCGGTCGCGAGTCGTGCCCTTGGATCGTCTGCTGGAGAACAGCAATTGTCTGACCTGTCAGCAAGGCCGCTTCGAATGGTTGGAGGAAGGTCGGTTCACCCAGGCGGTTCGCTTGTGTGGGCGCAATTCCGTGCAAATCAATCCAGCGGCAAAACAACCGCTTGATCTCTCGTCGCTGGAAACGCGATTGCGAACGGTGGCTGCTGAAGTGATCTGCAATGCGTTCCTGGTACGGTTCAAGACCGACGGCAAAAGAGTCACCGTGTTTGCCGATGGGCGAGCAATCATCGAGGGTACCGATGATTTCGTCGTCGCCAAATCGATCTACACGAGGTTTTTGGGCTAAGGCGTCGGATTGAATTTGCCCTAGACAAATCGCCCCCATTTGAACAATTCCGTTTCAAACCCCATAATAAAGGAACTGATCACTGGTTCCGACGCAGGGTGCGGGTAGTTTTTATTGCCCTGCGGCGGTCTTTGGCGATTCAACCATGATTTTCCCGGCCGTATCTAGGACTTCTTGTTTTATGACCGACTCAAACTTTTTGTTCTTGGCCCAAAGTCCGGAGATCATGAATTGGTTCACACCGACGTGGATTTTTTCCGTCGGGGTAACCGCAGGGTTGGTTTTGGTCTTGTTGTTTGTTGGGTTGATCGCCGTCCTCTCGAAGGTCCCTGGAATCAACACGATTGCAGAAAACAAAGGCGCCTATGTGGGCGCCTCGATCGTTTTGAGTGTCCTGTTGTTGGCAGGTTGCATTTTTGGCCTGTCCGTACTCTACGAACGGGAAAGTCTCACAAAACTTTCGACAACCGAAGGAAATGCCTCACTTCTGGGGGTGGGTTTTTCGGCCCTTGCGTCGTTTGTTGTCGGTTTCGGGTTTTGGAAACTCGTTTCGCGCCGGCGCGTAGATGAAGTCTTTGTTTTGCTTAAGGAAGGCTTCCTTTCATGGCTGACAATTATTTCCACGGTCATGGCTGGATTCGCGGCTCTCGGTTTGGTTATGGGACTCTTTGGTCCGCTCAGTGTGTTCAAAATCGTCGACGACCCGCGCGGCATTTTGATGTCGATGGCTCGATTGCCGACGAGCGGTGTTTACAGCCAGGAAATCGAGGCGATGCCGCCCACCCCGGAAAATTCGGCAGGTGATTTTGTTGCGTTTAAACAAGGCGAAAAGGCTGTGAAGTTTGACGGCCGCGAGTTGCAGTTCTTGAGATTTTTCTCCAACCAAAATTTGCAGGTGAGCAGCGAACCGATCACCTTGGAGTTAGGCCTCGAAAAATATTACCGAGTACCTTCGACATCCAGTCAAAACGGGTATGCAGTCGGCCGAGGCGCCGTCATTCCCGAAGCCGAGGTGGAGGGCTTGTACATTGCCAATCGCGGTAAGAATACCGCTAAAATTCGCATTGATTATGGTGTGATGCCGAGATTTCCAGAAGTTTACATGGTGCCAGTGATGGCCTTCGCTACGTTCGCTTTGTTCTCAATCTACTTGTCATTGTTAATTCTGGCTCCCAAAGTTACGGCAATTGCGCTGTCGACCTTTAAGACCGAGGTGAGTCAGCCAATTTTTATTTTGGTGATGATTCTGGGCGCGATTTTCGTCGTGGTCTCGATCTACGTACCCTACAACACGCTCGGCGAAGACATCAAAATGTACAAGGATTCGGGCCTGACATTGCTCAAGGTCATTGCGATCTTTGTTGCAATTTGGGCGTCTAGTAAATCCGTTTCCGAAGAAATCGAAGGCCGCACGGCGCTGACGGTTTTGAGCAAGCCTGTCGGCCGCAGGCAGTTTATTGTTGGGAAGATTTTTGGTATTTCGTCGGCGGTAGCGATCTTGTTTCTGATCCTGGGCCTATGGTTTTTCTTCTGGGTTGGATACAAGCCGGTTTACGACGCCCGAGAAATGTCAGAAGAAATGGTGGAGTGGACGACCTGTTTTCGTGAGGCGACCCACGTTCTGCCGGCCATCTTTTTGGCTTTCCTGGAAGTCGTCATTTTCGTCGCGATTAGTGTGGCCATCTCGACTCGCTTGGGCGTAACGGCCAACTTGATGATTTGTTTTGTGATCTATGTGTTAGGGCATTTGACGCCGCTAATTGTCATGTCAAATCAATTGGCTGGGGCTTTTGATACCGTGCGATTCTTTGGGCAATTCATTTCGATCATTTTCCCAGTACTTAATCACTTTGATGTGCAGACGGCGATCAACACAAATAGCACGGTGCCGTGGCTCTATTTGGGATGGTCGGTGGTTTATACCTTTCTGTATGGCTCGGCGGCGGTGTTGTTGGCATTGGTGATGTTTGAAGACCGCGACCTTGCTTGATCGTTGACTACCTATTGAATGTTCAGCCATGAGCACCGCTTTTTCTAAAAACCAATTGGCGACGATTGCCAATCGACATGGAATAAATCTGAACAGCGTGATGCCGCTGACGAGCGAGCAACGATTGTTGGCCTTGCGGGCTCAGTTGGATCGAACCGATGTTCGTTACCCAATTCTCGGCGCGGCGGCCGAGGCCTATTATCAATTGGCCGCCTCAGGAGTACCCTTCGCTGTCGGCACGTTGTCTGAAGAGTCCGTAGATCTGGGACCGTACAAAAATAGCCAATACTACGACGCTTACACGCTTGAGGAGCATTTGAGCTGGGCGTGCCTGATCGTTGAACAGCAAAAGACCAAACACCGTTACGCGTGTCGCGAATATCTAGAGGGCGAAGTAATTTTTCAGATCGGCGGAACTTCCATTCCCGATTTCTATTTGCTCAATGCTCGCGTTTATCAACAGACCGGATGGCAGTTAGCAACGGTAAGCGAAATCATTCCCGCGGAACTGTTTTTCACTTGCCATAGTCGTCGATTCTTCCCGGTGACAACGTTTATGCGAAAACTCGAACAGGATTACTTGCAGGAACCCGACATTGGCCACGATGTTGCGGGACATGTCGCCACCTTCACGATTCCAGCAGTCGCCAAAGTTATGCAAAATCATGGCCAGGCACGCGATATGGTTTACCAAGAACGCGATCGCAAAATGGAAGCGGCAAAGTCTGGAGACGAGCGAACCAAGATCGCCGCTTGGGCGGACGAGCTGCTGTTGTACGCAGGCCGCATTTACTGGTTCACAGTGGAATTCGGTTTGGTGATGCAAGATGGGGACGTCCGTGATTTTGGAGCGGGAATTTTGTCGTCGCCAGGAGAAACCGTATACAGCGTCGACTCGCCCGAATCCACCCGAATTCTGATCGATCCTTCCCGAGATGAAGACCTGCTGCGACTCGCCGTTACCGACTACCTGATCAGCGAATTTCAAAAGACCTATTTCGTCATGGCGAGTTTCAAGCTTCTGGAATCATTGACTGCCGAACGGATTGTTTGGGCCGCCAAGCGTGCGATGGAGCTACCGCATTTTACGTGGCGCGAAATTGCACCGGGCGATCAAGTCATCAATGTCGGGCGAATCATTACGGGAGTTAACGAAAAGTACTTCCGAATGATGGCCAACGACTCGATCGACGAGTGCCAAGCTCGAACGGCATCGCGCAACTTGCAAATGGTGGTCGATGGTTTTGATGAAGAGAACGGCTACTGCAATCTTAAAGTTAAACCGCCGAAAATTCCCCCAACCGTAGTCGATTGGTTTCGTTCTCGCTAAATTGCGTTCGTGCCTTTAAATGACCGAAAGCCACCTTGGCAGCAATACTAGCCACCTTGGTCGCCAAACTAGGCGTTGCCGACCTTTTGTTTGAGCTTGGTCATTACCTCTCCGGGTTCTGGAAAACGCCCGAGGTTTTTTTTGGAGAAGATCAGTTCGTTATCGATATAGACCTCAAAAATACCGCCGGAGAGCTTGACAAGTTGCGGAGTGATTTTGAGTTTTTCCTCAATTTCGCCTGCCAAACTGGAGGCTTTCGGAAAGTAGTTTCACATCCCGCAGTATTCGATTCGAATTGCGCTCATATCAATTGCCCTTGAACAAAGTGAAGAATTGGTCGGAGGAGCAATATCTTACGCAGTCATTTTGGCCAAGACCAGTGCTGCGACAAATCGTAGAATTCGGACTACCCGATTTTCTTTTCAGCAAAAGCCCGCATCAAATCCAACGTTTTTTTGCTGACGTGATGCTCAATACCCTCGGAGTCGATGGCCGCCGTTTGGGGATCGAGCCCAAATGCAATGAGAAAGTCATAGACAATTTGGTGCCGTAGTTTCGATTCTTGAGCCAATCGTCGGCCTTTGGGTGTCAAGTCGATTGGGTAATAGGGCCGCGTTTCCAGCCAGCCTTCTTGCTGCAGCCGCTTCACTATCCGTGACACGGTCACGTGCGTTACACCGAACCGATCAGTCAAGTCGGTGACACGACAAACTTTTTTTTCATCGATAATCCCGGCAATGGCCTCGACGTAGTCCTCGGCAGTCTCTGTCGAATGATCTTTGCGCGTCCGACAGTGGGGCGCGGAATACGGTCGAGAGGAAGTCATTCGTTGACCGGACCACGGAGTTTATTCGGTTAAAGTAAACAACTCGGAATTGGCGATCGTCGTGCCGGCAGAAACAACAGTGGGGGCAAGTTCAGCTTGCACGGAAACGCTCTGATTCTTTTTCGAGTGATAAATATAGACGTTGCCGCGTCCGATCACTTCTGTTTTTTCTGGACCAAACAGCAACGCCGTTCCTTCGTCGATTCCATATCCAACACGCTCCGGAAAGTTCTGAACAGCGGACGAAAGGCGGCTGTATCGATTTCTTTGACTGAAATGCTGATCGACGATCGCGTTCGGAAGCAAATCAAATCCGTACTTGATCGTTGGCATGTGCTGCCCACCGGCGATCATTACGGACGAGGCAATCGCCGATCCGGCGCTGGTTCCCCCGACGACTCCTCCCCGTCCAATCAACTCGGCAATTTGAGATTCCACCCGAGTACCTTGATACCGAGTGGCGAGTCGATTTTGATCGCCACCCGCTATCCAAATAGCCGTCGCAGACTTCAACAATCGAACGACGTCGTCATCTCCAGCATCGTCGCGATTGAGAATGTGTAGAATCTTGACATTCTTCCAAGTGTAATTTTGCCAATACCGCAAAAATTTGGCGTGGTCGCTATTGTCCGAAGAAGGACTGGCCGAGGGAATTACAACCAAGGACCCATTGTTGGCACCGCCCAAAGTAAAAAAGCGGCTACGGATTTCTTCCGGCAATTTGCCACCCCCGCACAGCATTAGATTGCCTTGGCGTTTTTGCATCGGAGTTTCCAAAGACGTCATGACCGAGGTTGTTTGAATCGTCTTAGATACCTGCGGAACAGTCACGGTTTCCGATTTTGCAGGCCCTTGTTCAACCGTGTCGGATGCGTAAGATGACAGGAAAAACCAGTAAAAAACGGCCAAAAGACCGCATACTGTACTTAGTGATTGCCAGATTTTCATCTTCCTGAACTCCCGTTGAAAATGCTAGGGTCAACCAGCAGGTCATTCTGCTGCCAGCAACATTTTCAAGACTGTGGTTCGCAGACTTCGGTCACTTCCTATGAACATTTTAGTTTAGCGGAATCAAAAGAGAACAAGCAAGGTCACTTGACCGGTCTGAATTCGATAAATAGTAGTTTTTTATTCGCCCTCATCACGAGCTTTAATTGGACAGTCGGCATCAAAATACGAAACCGTTGCCCAGCGGCAGATGGCTAATTGTTTTGGCGACTCTGCTGTGGAGCATGAGTGGGCTTTTCGCGAAAAATCCCTTCTTTGATTCTTGGCCTGAGGCTGATCGTGGCCTCTTGTTTGCTTTTTGGCGAGCGGCTTTTGCGTCGGTCGTGTTGTGGTTTTTAGTGCGACGGATTGCTTGGGATTGGAGGTTAATCGTATCGGCCGTGACGTTCGCCATCATGAATGTCACGTACCTGAGTTCGATGGTTTATTGCGAAGCCACTCTTGCGATCTGGTTGCAGTACACGTCGCCGATGTGGGTATTGCTCATAAGTTTCTTCGTTTTCGGCGAACGTCCTTCGCGACAGGAATGGCCCGATTGGACTTTGATTTGCGTAGGGGTTCTCGTCGTTCTGTTCGGTCAACCTCGGAATGCGAATGTGTTGGGAATCGTGCTGGGGTTGATGTCCGGAATAGGTTTTGCGGGAGTTGTAATTACCTTGCGATGGTTGCGACACTTGGATGGAGCTTGGGTGGTGTTCGTAAATCATTTCTTCACTGCGCTCATTTTGTTTCCGTTCGTGATAAAAATGGGAATTTGGCCAACGGGCGTTCAGTGGGGCCTGTTGGCCGGTTTTGGCATGCTGCAAATGGGATTGCCCTACGCTTTGTTTGCGCGGGCAATCAAAAGCGTCAACAGCCACGAGGCGTCGGCCCTAACGTTGCTGGAACCCATGTTCGTTCCAATCTGGGTGTTGTTTTCGTATGGTGATCTGGCGAGTTATCAACGTCCATCCTTGGGTACATTGGTCGGCGCTTCGTTGATTCTGAGCGGTCTCGGAATTCGATATCTTCGGCTTGCGCGGGGGCAGCAGCGAAAGTCGAGTGGGACCCAAGGGCAATGAATATTGCTGTTTTGGCCCGCACCAAATACGGTTAGAATTTCCCAATCCAAATACGAATGACGCCGCATCGACTTGGTCGTGGGCATCTGTCGTGTTGGGGAAACTTCGACTGCCCCTTTGTTTTTCAAGCCAAACGGCTCAAAAAGCACGGCCAGCAAAACGCCAAAAAAAGCCCCGAAAAAGATGAACTTTCTTGGTTTTCGATTACAATCAAGCCTATCTGTTTCAACTCGTGAAACGAACACCGCCGGAGACATCATGAAGAATTCCTTTTCCAAAACAATTCTCGCCCTCGCCCTCGCCTGTGGCTTAGGCGTCCAAGTCGCCATGCCGACTCGCATAAGTGCCGAAGAAAAAACAATGTTCGGAGCTATCGGGGCCAATGGAATCGACGGAGCAAACGGTAATCCGGGAGTCGATGGTACGACCGGTGGCAACGGTGGTTTCGCAAGTGCCGCGACGTTGACAGGCAATGCGCGCTCATCCGCCATTGGTGGCAAGGGCGGCAAGGGTGGCAAAGGTGGCAATGGAATTGGCTCAACGGCTGATGGTGGTCAAGGCGGTAATGGTGGAAAGGGTGGCGGTGCGAATGCTTCGGCAACAACTTCAGCAGCCGGTGCCACGGCATTTTCGCGAGCCCTCGGTGGACTCGGTGGCAACGGTGGCAATGGTGGAAGCCCCGGAGCAAATGCAATCCCCGGATTCGGTGGCACTGGTGGTGGTGGCGGAAATGCAGTAGCACGTGCTGTTGGCGTTCGGGCTGCAACGGCCATTGCAGTTGGCGGAAATTCCGGCACCAGCGGGGGGCAGCCATTTAGTAATTCATTTTCGGGGGGCACTGCACAAGCGTCTGCAGAAGCCGTTAATAATTCCGGAGCGGTCACGGTAATCGCTCGACAGTACGGTGGCGCTGGCGGCAATAGCGGTGGAAACGGAGCGAATTCCGCGCTCAACAACTCAGTTTTAGGAACTGCCTCCTCCAATCTCGTTTTCGAACAAAGTGCTCGAGGCGGTGGCGGTGGTTCGGGAATTGATGGAGTTGGCGGCAACGGCGGTTTTGCTTTTTCTGGCTTTTCGACGGACACGTTGAATTCAGTCGGCGCTATGAGCGGCACCGTTTCGGCAATCGGTGGAAACGGTGGACGCAGTGAGTTGGCCCCATACAGCGCTGGCAACGGCGGGAACGCCGGTGTGTCCTTTTTCAGCGATAACAAAAGTCAAAATGTGTCGCTGCGAGCAATTGGAGGGCATGCAGGCAGTCACCTCTTGGGCTCAATCGGTGGTAATGGCGGTATCGCCTACCAGGATGCATCCCGAGCTATTATTCAAAACGGAGCTGATCTGGAATATCGGACGACCTTGGTTGGAGGTAACGGCGGATCGACTTTCGGAAATACAAAAATCGGTTTTGCAAAAGGCGGAACTGCTTCGGCTAATAACAGTTTTATATTTGATGGATCAGGCGCAACAGCCGGTGCGAACTCGTTGCGAGTGAATATGAATTTATCCGGCGGAAAGGCCGGTGCGTTCGGAGACGTCGATTCCAAAGATCGTTACGTTGGACTTGCGGGACAAGCAATTGCACGATCAACCGATAATGCTGGGGCGTTATCAAAGTTTATTCGTGTCAATGCCTTCGGGGGTGGCGGAGCGGACTTTGTGAAAGTTGACCCATTTTCGACGTTGGATTGGGCGGGTGGAAACGGCGGACGCGCGGAAATTGATATCAATTCAACAAATACTAAGGGCTCTGTAACTATCGAAGCGAATGCCCGTGGAGGCGATATCGGTGCTGGTGGCGTTCAATTGGTATCGCCGCTTGGATTTTTGGGTTTCGGTGGCGAGGCACTCGCGAAGGGTTATGGCGAATCGTCAGCGTCGGGCCAATCGGTAACCGTAACCGCGAAGAGTCAAGGCGGTCTCGGGCTCGGTATTCCCGAGCTCAATGGCGGTGGCGGTGCAAAAAGCTACGCGACCGCAATTGGAACTGTCGACAATACAACGACCGCAACGTCATTCTCGAAAGCCATTAATAGCAGCGACGGCTCGCTGGCTTCGGCAACCTCGACTTCAAATTCGGGTGCGGCAACTGCGACTGCGGGAGCAGACGGTGGTGCTTCGGAGGGAATCACTGACGTGCTCGGGTCAATCGCGAGCTCGTCAGCGACTGCAACGTCCGAACAGTCTACTGCGATTGCCAACTCGTCAGCCACCGCTGGCAATATTCAGAGCGCAAACTCAAACGCGACGGCGAACGGGGCTGATGCAGCAGCCAATTCCAATGCCGCTGGCGGTGATACCCGGTGGTCCATTGATGGATTGCGAGGTGGTAATGCCAGTGCCATGGCAATCGGAAATTCGGGCAATGTGGGTCGAGCAACAAGTACAACGGCAAATGCGACGGCAAACGGCGGCGACATGATTGTCGGTACTCCAGCCGTCAAGGGCATTGGCGGATTCTCAGTATCCGACGCTCGAGCGACCTCAAACTCGACAGTGGGCGGGAACGTCGAAACGCGCGCACTCTCGATCGGTGGCCTTGGATCGAACGCAACGGCCTCGGATGGCCGGGATGGACGAGCCGACGCATTCGCGACGTCCACCTTGAACGGTCAATTGGGCAGCACGATTGCGGTTGCTCAATCACGATCAACTTATTTTGGCAACTCGTCGGCTCGGGCGACCGGCGGTCAAACGGCAAATGCCGAAGCGGAAGTTTCTCTCGGCGGTGGAGGTTTCTCGCAAGCGTTCGCCACTTCGAACAACGCTGACAGCGCCAATTCGGTGGCTACTGCCCGCTTCGTCGGGCCTTCAACAACTCTAGGTGCTCAGCGTGGTACGGTGCGAGCTGAAGCGGAAACGATGGGTGCTGGGATTCAATCAGCCAAGGTGGCCGTTTCTGGTATCGTCGATGCCTTCAATGGTTCGATCACCAATTTCGGAACGGCGCAGGCTATTGTCGGTCACAACCGTTCAACGGATGCCTTGGGAATCGTGGTCGAATCGTCTTCCGCGTTTTCGCATTATCAACTGGCACCGTCAACTGAATTAGTGGATGCTTTGTTAAGCGATAACACATCAGTCCGTGATGGTTTTGATACGATTTATGGCGTGGGTTTTCTTGGTAACTCGACTGGTATTGAAACAGCCTTCCGTTCGAAATTCGACGTCAGCATGGATTTACTTGGCGGTGACGACGAATTGCGCGTTGGATTCTTTGACAAGGCCTCAGCGGGTACTGGATTCGATACGTTGCGACTGAAGATTTCGATTGAAGGCAATTTGGTAATTGACGAGACGTTTTTGGATTCCACGTCAGCCGATGCGTTTTTCGCCGATCAGGTCATTGGGATCGGAGATGCAATAAATGTCGTTGGCCCACTCAATTTTGAAGTGGAATGGCTGATGAATACGAACGCGACGAGTTCCTATTTCACTGGTTTGGTGTTTGGCTCAACGGCGCTACCTCCGAGTTTCATTTCCAGTGTTCCGGAACCGGGAGCCTTGGGAATCATGACCCTGATTGTTTGCGGAATCACAGTTCGACGTCGCAAACGCATTTAGTTCGTAGGCTTGCCCTTGAACGAATCTAACGAAACAGGAATCGACAGCCGCAGAAAACCGCGGCTGTTTTTCTGCGCATTAGCTCAATTCGACAAATTGAGAAGCCGAGGTCGTCGGTGCATGAGCCGTTTTCGATTGAATCATGCGACGAGTGTTAACCCACGTTTTATTCGCGGCAACGGCCCGAGCTTCCAATTCCGGCGATACCAGTTGGTAATGAACATTTCGTTGTCGCGGCTCATATCCGAGTTCGGCAATTGAGTTGCGAATTTCATCAAGCGTCAGGTAATGGACGGTTCCCGCCTCGGCGACGACGTTTTCCTCAATCATGAGGCTGCCCATATCGTTCGCCCCAAATTGCAATGCCAACTGGCCGATTTTCAGTCCTTGCGTGACCCAACTGGATTGCAAGTTGGGGAAGTTGTCCAGATAGAGTCGCGCTACGGCCAGCATTTGTAAGTAGGCATGGCTGCCTGCTGGGGAGAGATGTGCGAGTTGCGTGTGCTCGGGCTGGAACGTCCAGCAGATGAAGGCTGTAAACCCTCCCGTTTCGTCCTGTAACCGCCGCAAACGATCCAAATGTTCTATTCGTTCTTCCAGAGTTTCGACGTGACCAAACATCATCGTTGCGCTACCGTGACCGCCGAGGCGATGCCAGACTCGCATAACATCTAGCCAGTTGTCCGACATTACCTTGCCGCGGGTGATTGCCGAACGAACGCGATCTACCAGAATTTCGGCACCCCCTCCCGGTAGACTTCCCAGGCCCGCTTCCTTGAGTCGCGTAAGGACTTCTTCCAAGGAAAGTCGGTTGACTTTTGTGAAGTGATAAATTTCCGGAGGACTGAACCCGTGTATGTTCAGGGTTGGAAAACGGGACTTGATACCGCGCAATAAATCTTCGTACCACTCGAGCTTGAAAAGCGGATGGAGTCCGCCTTGCAGCAGAATTTGCTCACCTCCGAGATGTTCCGTTTCTTCGATTTTTGCGTAGATCTCAGCGGACGAGAGAACATAACCTTCCGCGTCCTTTGGCCCGCGGTAGAACGCACAAAAGTCGCAGACCGCCGTGCAGATGTTGGTGTAGTTGATATTGCGATCGATGTTGTACGTTCGATACTGCTCCGGATGCAACCTGCGCGACACCGCGTTCGCGGCGCTACCCAATTGGGGAAGGTTGTTGCACTGCAGTAATTTCAGTCCCTCGGCTGGAGTCAATCGCTCACCGGCGACAGCCTTTTCAAGCAAATTGGCAATCATAAAAATTCAGTTTGGATGAAGGAATAGTCAGGGATAATTCTGCGGCTAATTGTGCAAAGTAACGCATCGAATCTCTTTCTTCTTCGCCAAGGTAATAGTTCAAATGCCTGGTCAAGTAATGTCGGCATTGAGCGATTTCAAGGCGATGAGCCGAATGGTATTGCGCTACGATTTGTTCGATGACGTGCAGGCCCTTGTCGCGGACAATCGACAGTTCGCGGTCGAGATAAGCCATGTTGGCCCCGGGGCGCGCGGCCCATACGGCGAAGACAAACGGTAATCCCGTCCATTCATGCCAAACCTGGCCCAGGTCGAATTGGAAAGAAAACGATTGATCTTCCTGCATTGCTCGATCGCCGATAATCATGACGGCATCCGTGTTAGCCGTCCGAAAGTCCGATTCGATCGGCAAATTTTCGATTGACGGCGAAACTTTCCAAAAGCGAGCAAGGAGAATTCGGCAAAGTGCGATGCTTGTCCGCGACCCTTCATCAAAGGCAATGGATCGAATCTCGCTGATGGGGTGGCGACTTAGTAACTTCACGCTCCAGACGGGTCCGCGGCAGCCAATACACGCGTCTGAGACAATTTGGTATTCGGGAGCCCCCAAGACCTCTATCGTTGGGATCAGCGCACAATCCATTTCGCCGCGACCCAGCGCGTCCGCCAAGCGACTCGGGTAATCCAGCTTCAATGTATAAGCTGACGACAAATCTTCAAAACAATGGATCAAAGGCACGGTGTTAAGATAACTGACTGCTCCGAGAATTTTTTTTGTTGGTTTCATTGTCGCCTTGTTTTCAGAAGTTGACCGACATTTTATTTTGCCAACCCTGCTAGTGATAGTTACCGCTTGCATAACGATTCTTTAACGATCCGAACGGTTTTCGAAGATTGCGTGTCGGCAATTCAGTCGTTTTCACGACATACATGTTACTCTGTGACAGTTTTACGCATTACGACGGTCAACGAAACGTGTCTCAAAAATCCTGTTTTCCCTGCGGTTCTCCCAATACCATATCTTCGGGCAGGGCATTCCCGATAAACAATCTGTCGGGAAATTTCCGCATGGTTTATAGGTAGCTCCAATGAGAAAATTTATCGTTTGTATCGTCGGATTCGTGTTGATGGTGAACATCCCGTTGGCATCGGCCCAGCTTTTGGATTCCCGAATCAATGTGGGCGGACCGACGACCTATGCACCAAACGATCCGGAAACTCGCGGGCACCTCTACCGCCAGCAAGTCGGCTATGCCGGCCATTTCTATAACTGTGATGGGGAAGAAAGCAAACGTTGCTCACCTTACATTTATTGGACCACCGTTTGCAATCAAGAACAGATTCGAAGTTGGTCCAACGTCTTGAAGTGCGATGTTAATGAGGTCAGACAACGAGTCCGTTGGGGTTCGTGTCGCGGGGGTTCAGATTGCGAGTCATGCGAGCAATTACAGCATTTTTCGCAGAAGGCTACCGAACAGGAGGAAACACCAGGCTCGTTTTTCAAGAGGGGTTACGCATCGGCAAACCCTGCGGCTGTCAAGCCAAAGAATCAATCTCGCAAAACGACGAACCAACGAATTGCCAACTCCAAAGAAGACTCGCAGTCAAAAGCACGTTAGACTTCGAATTCTCGCTCAGATTTTTTGCAACGCCTGTTCCAAGTCGGCAATTAGATCTTCTGAATTTTCGATACCGGCGGCAATTCGAATCATACTGTCCGAAATGCCGAATCGTTTTCGATCATCCGGCGTTTGCTTGAAGTAACTCATGACAAGCGGTTGCTCGATCAGTGATTCGACGCCGCCGAGGCTCGGTGCAATGCGGTAGACCTTGCATGAATCCACAACTCGCGCCGCCGCTTTCCAATCCGTATTCTTCAATTCAAACGTCACCAAGCCGCCGAAACCGCGCATGGTTCGCTTGGCGGTTTCGTGCCCAGGATGGCCGGGCAATCCAGGGTAAAAGACCCTCGCGACGGCTGGGTGCTGGCTCAAGAATTGAGCGAGACGCAGACCATTTTCGTTATGTCGCGCCATCCGCAGCTCAAATGTTTTCAATCCACGTTGCAACAAATAACAATTTTGAGGGGAGTTGATTGAGCCCAAGATGCCCCGCAGATTCTCAACCGCTTGCATTTTCTCATTGCTGCCCAAGATTACTCCCGCCAGTAAGTCGTTATGCCCCGCCAAGTATTTTGTGGCGGAATGCAGCACGTAGTCGACGCCAAATTCGATTGGGCGCAAGTTGTAGGGCGTCGCCAACGTCGCATCGATCAACGTTTCGATGTTGTGCCGTTTGCCAACCGCGGCAAACTGTTCCAGATCGATGACGCTCAAATGTGGGTTGGTTGGTGATTCGCTGATCAGCATTTTGGTGCGTGCGTTGATTGCGCGTTCCATTGCTGCGAAATCGCCGGTTTTGACTTGGTGGGTGACTACACCAAAACGCGATAAGTGCTTTGCGCAAAACTCGCGACTGCGGTGGTAACATTCGTCGAAGAAGATGACCTCATCACCGCTGTTGACCCTGGCCATCAAGAGACAAACAAAGGCTGCCATCCCGCTGGAAAACACCAGGCCTTTTTCGGCGCCTTCCAAGGCAGCAAGTTTTCGTTCGACGGTCTTTTCGTTGGGATTTCCATAACGGCCGTATTCGCCGCGATCTTGATCCTCTTCAATGAAATCAATTACCGCCTGGGTGTCGGCAAACGAAAACGTCGAGGTGCAAACGATCGGATCAGTGACGGAAAAAGCCGCCTTTTCACGGGCCTCGCCACCATGGACACTGATCGTTGAAAGGCCCGGGGTTTTGGGCTGTTTGTTTGAGGAAGAAGTATCCACGCGAATCGGGTTTCCAGCGATATTGGTTACGTTGGTAAAGGTTAAAACTTAGCGGAAACGAACAGCGATGGAAAGTTGGTAGCGTTTGGCCTAGTTCAAACGTGAGCGATGTCAAAGGCAATTGCCTTAGGCCGCTTGTGATTCAGCGGGTGTTGGTAATTCTGAATGCGTGAAGTCAGGCGTTGATTTACTCATTGCCTTGAGTCGCGCCTTACGGTAACGATAATTCATTGGGCGATAGCCATCGAGTTTCAATCGATTATCAGCCCAAGACTGGGCGACGTCCGACAGGTCATTGAGGACTGTGGTTAGACGTTCGATTTCTTGATTCAAAACAATTCGTTCCGTCAGTTGTCCGACGCGAATTTTCGGCCCGAACATGACTCGAACACGGCTTAACGGGTACGGTACCGCGAACTGGTCCCACGTTTTCAAGCGTTTGCAGCAACTAAATCCAACGCCGATCGGCACGATTGGTAAATTGAGTTCACTGGCCACGTACAGGGCACCGGGTGCCATGGTTCGCCTCGGGCCCTTCGGGCCATCCGGAGTGAAAACCAAGGACGCGGAATGGCCGAGATTAGTAAGTCGCCGGATCGCAGAAGTGCCGCCTCGAGTGGAGCTGCCGCGCGTCATCTTGTAACCCATGCGGGCTGCAGTTTGATTGAGCCATTCTGCATCCCGGTGCTGGCTGACTAGGAGATTGAGGTCGCACCAGCCCCAATTCGACAGAAGTGCTCCGATGAATTCATGCCAAAAAACAAAAACGCAGCGCTCTTGGCATTCCAGACGTGCAGGATCGCAAGAGCTGTCGTATGCAGAAACGCGGTAATCAATTGTTTTCGCATAAAGCGGAAGGGCCGTAGCCGCAAACTGGCAGCTGTATTTTTGCAACCAGCGAGTTGTCTTTGCCATGAAACGATAACCATCCTTGGAATTCAAACGGCCCACCGATGGAGCAAGTCTATTGATTTAGCGAATCCGATGCTATTCACAAACTCGAAAACCCAAAAAATGAACTGACTGCTAGCGACTTCACCAGCTACCACGCCAAATGCCGTCAAAAACTTCTACAGCAGGGCCGGTCTTGAAAACATGGTTGTTCGTTTCATCCCAATGGACTTCCAAATCACCGCCGGTTAGATGCATCAAAACGCGTCGCTCGCAGTGCTTGGTCAGCACACCAGCTACACAAACCGCACTGGCTCCCGTTCCGCAAGCCAACGTTTCGCCAGAGCCCCGCTCCCAAGTCCGCTGAATCAACTCACACGGCGAAACAACTTTCACAAACTCGACATTTGCTCTCGCGGGAAAATATTTCGAGCGTTCAATTTTTGGTCCCCACTCCAACACTAGTTCATCGTTCAGTTCATTGACAAAAATTACGCAGTGGGGATTTCCCATCGAAATGCAATTCACCACGAAGCGTCGCCCCTCGATTTCAATTTCTTGATTGATGACGGGGGTATTGAAAAATGTTGTCGGAATCTTGTCTGCGGCAAGGATCGGCTCGCCCATGTCCACACGCACCTTCTGGGTAATGCCATCGGCGACAATCAAATCGAGCAGCAACGTCCCCGCCTTGGTCTCGATTTGCATCCTTTCCTTCTGCACCAGGTGGTGATCGAACAAATATTTGGCAACACAACGAATTCCGTTGCCGCACATTTCGGCTTCGCTGCCGTCAGCGTTGAACATTCGCATTCGCGCGTCGGCTTTGTCACTGGGGCAAATCAGGATCAAGCCGTCGCCGCCCACTCCCTTGTGGCGATCCGCGATTTTAACAGCCAAATCTGCAGGTCTTTCGAAATTGTTCGTACGGAAGCAATCGACGTAAACGTAGTCGTTACCCGCCCCGTGCATTTTTGTAAAAGGAATGGAGTGCATTGCCGTAGCCCAAAAAACCAATGTTAAAAAACTAGTTCTTGCATTATCAAGGATCGTTTACTTTCGTCGAGCGGTTTTTCGTCACAATCGCGAGGCCCGAAAATCCATCCGTAGCTTGGCGAATTTTGCGGGTTACACTATGTTAATGGACTTCCTTGGAACCGCAAAGAGTTTGTATCCAGGCTCTTGTGTCATTGCCTACATCTCACTTTTTTCTGATTTTGGAGACGCCTACGATGGACTTGCCCCGAGCCGCCGCTAACTGCCCTGCGAAAGTAGAATTGGAGCCAGGCAAGAACTACTCGTTTTGTACCTGCGGCCTTTCGGCCAAACAGCCTTTTTGCGACGGGGCCCACAAGGGTTCGGGCTTCAATCCGCAAATTTTTACCGTAACTGAGGCGAAAACCGCTTTCTTGTGTCAATGCAAGAAAACTGCCAATCCTCCCTTTTGTGACGGCTCTCACAAACAACTGCCGCAAGCGATTCCGACAGTGGCCGAATAGCCCAGTTTCGGATTGGCCGCGTCATCTAGTGATATACCGATGAATCAACTCCCACACAAAAGCGTCGGTAAGGCCGGACCAAGGATTCGCGGGGCCCTTTGGTGTTTGTTCGTTTTCTTTTTGATACTGGTCGTACTGCCATTTCTGGTTGACTCCGATGTCTTGATTTACAGCGGCACCCGACCGGGAGGCCAAGGTCTTTGGTGGCTGGGTCAAGTCTGGATGATTGGCATGATCGGCTTGATGGCACTGTGGATATTTTTTCTGGGAGGGTGCCTCGCAAGCTTCTTGAATGTTGTTTCGTGGCGCCTGCCGCGCAACAAGTCGATATTGGGCAAGAGCCAATGCCCAAATTGTGGACAGGCACTTTCTCTGCGCGAAAACATGCCAATCGTTGGTTGGCTGCAATGCGAAGGCATTTCCAAATGCTGCGGGCTGCCAATTCCGTCGCGGTATTTTTGGGTCGAAGTTTTGCTTGGGCTCGTTTTCCTGCTGATCGGCACGTTGGAGGTAGGCCTGCTCGGATTCAATTTGCCCGGTTGGATTGGACGCTCACTGACAAGCTATGCCCAAATCGATTTGACGTCTCTCGTGACCTTGGGCAGTCATCTGACATTATTGAGTTTGTTGTTTACGTTTGCGCTGTTTCGATTTGAAGGAGACCGGATACCCACCTCGGTCTTTTGGGTGGGCCTGGTTTTTTTCGCGGTCCAGCAATTTCTGTTGGCGAATCCGACCTGGATTGGTGCGAACCGTTTGCAAGTGCCTCTCGCTTGGGGACCGTTGCTACTGAAATTCAATTTGGCGCTCGGGGGAGGGGCGGCGTTGGCTGGCATTTCCGCTTTTCTAGAACGGTCTTGGTTGACTCCGAAAAGTTGGACATCCCTCCGTGAGTATTTTTTCAGTTTTGCCCTCGTGGGACTGTTTGTTGAAATCGATGCAATGATTTTTGTGTTCGCATGGACCGCGGTCTTGAGTCTTGGATTTTCGGCACTTCGCCAGTTCGGCAACGGCACAGGGTGGTTGGCGGCCAGTCAACGAATCTTCGCGGCGACGATTTTCCAGTTGGTTGTTTGGCGATTTCTAACATTGGGGAATTTGTCGCAGCGTCTTGGGGATTGGATTGCGAATTAGTCGAATTTCGTGTGTCCTCTAGCCATTTCAATCGACCCGTGAACCCTTTTGATTTTCCCAATTCAGCTTAAGATGACTCATTCCATTGTTTAGCATTTTCGAAAACGCATGACTCAACCCAGCCGACAAACCATTTCGTATTTGACGCGACGATTTAAAGAAGTCGGTCTAGAGCCCAATCGACGTCATGGCCAAAATTTTTTGATTGACCTCAACCTGATCGAGTTGTTGGCTCGAACGGCGGACATTGGTCCGAACGATGTAGTGCTGGAAATTGGCACGGGCATGGGGTCGTTGACGGCAATGTTGGCGGAAAAAGCGGCTGCGGTTATCACCGTCGAAATTGACGAGCACCTCTCGCAACTCGCTCAAGAAGAGTTGGAAGCGTTTTCAAACGTAACCATGTTGCACATGGATGCTCTCAAAAACAAAAACCACTTCAATCCCGAAGTAATTTCAACCGTCCAAAGCGCTCTCGCTGAAGGCGAAAATCGTCAGTTCAAGCTGGCTGCGAATTTGCCTTACAACGTTGCGACTCCCATCTTAAGCAACTTGCTCTTATGTGAAGTGGTCCCCGTTTCGTTGACGGCGACCATCCAAAAAGAATTGGCCGATCGCATTATCGCTCGACCGAATACGCGAGACTATGGTTCGCTCAGCGTCTGGATTCAAAGTCTCTGTGATGCTGAGATCGTTCGAGAATTGCCGCCTGGAGTTTTCTGGCCTCGGCCGCGTGTTGATTCGGCGATCGTTCATATTGTTCAGCGGATGGATCGTCGGGCAGCGATGGCTGATCTGGAATATTTCCATGATTTTCTGCGGGTCATCTTTTTCCACCGGCGAAAGTTTTTGCGTGCCGTGGCCATTAGCGGTTTCCGGGATACGTTGACCAAGGCGGATGTGGATAGCGTCTTAAATGAGCAACAAATGGGACCGCAATCCCGCACCGAGCAGCTGTCTGTCGGACAGCTTCTTGGCCTGGCGGAGGCGTTCAGGCAGAAACTGATTGAATTGGGACAGCCGACCGCGTTCACGTTCTAAACAGCAATAATGCACCATTAGCCTCGGAGACGATGGTGGTGAAAAAACGAAAAAACCACGAGCAATTTCTCGCTCGCGGTTTACCCCCCAAGGCATTGGTTTTTAAGGGTTCGGCGGTCAGCGAATTGCTCCGTTGCCATTTCTCCAACCGTTTCGATCGTTCTGGGTACGGTTGAGAGTCGTGCTGTCGTCTTTCTTGGGTGCCGGCAATGTCTCATCCGGCCGCCGTTGTATGTTCGGTTGAAATCCGTTGTTTAAATCCTCAGACGGCAGGTCAACGTCCTTCGGTTTTTTCTCAGCATCGATTTTGTCACGTTTTGGTGGTTGGCGTTCGTAAGTTTTCAAATTGGAATCGGCGAGTGGTCCAGTTCCTGCGGTGTATGGATCGGAATAGATCGAACCGACACGTCCCCAAGCTGGATCGGTGCGTTGGACCTTCCCGCCAAACGTTGGATAGTGGTCCAAGTAAGGTCCGCAGCAAATGGCGCACCCGGTGAACGAAGCCAGCAAAGTTGCACCGAGTATAAGTTGAGCTAAACGGTTCATGATGATTTCCAGTTTGGCACCGAATGATTGCGTTGAAAAAACGGAACGAACTACTGGTTGTTCGACTTGATACGAACGTTGACACTGCCGTCCGAAAGATTTGGATTCGACAAACCAAAGCGATTCCAATCGACATCTTTGACTTGAATCGGTTGTTGTGCAGGTTTTACCGGGGCAGTCAGGGAGTCTGACTTTGGTGGTTGCGGAGGCGCAGTTCGTTCAAGAGATCGCAAGTAATCTTGGGCCGCGTTTCGCGAGATTTGCGTGGCGCTAAAGCTGGCCTTCTGAACGTTCGGATCTTGAACCTGATTCGCCCCTAGAGGAATGATCGCAGGATCATCGCCGGTCATAGGAATCGCCGCATCGTCCGAGTATTCTTCAATGATCTCTGGTTCAACAACTTCACCATTGGGGAACGAATCTTCCATCAGCGGAGTGGATTCGAGGAGCGTGCCTTCTTCATTTGATTGGGAGCCTTGGTTCATCACCGGGCCGCCCATCCCGCTGCTGATCACTTCTGGACGAGTCCAGCCGTAGTTGACTTGGCGACTGGCGGATCGGGCGCGAGCGAGTTCGGAGGCATCCTGGTAGGCCTTGTTGGCCCAAGGGCCTTCTCCCATCTCAATTCCGTTGTAGGCCAAAATGGTGCCCTTGCGTCGATGGAATAGCGCGATCGATTTGTTGTATTCAGACAAAGCGGAGTAGAAAGACTGTTGAGCCTGAGCGCGGCCGCGTTGTGCATCGAGGGCAATGTTTAGTGTCGCTGTCCCTTGAGCTGCAAGTTCTTTGAAATGGTCAACTTCGATCGAGGCTTCTACCCATTGGTTGAACGAAGTTTGCAGCAAGTCGCGGTTGGCGGCGATTGCTCGCAATGTTTGCTGTAAGTCTCGCGAGGTGTCTAATTCCATGTCTTCGATTCGAGCTTGTTCGCGAGCCAATTTGATTTGGGCGTTCATCACGTTGGCCAACTCCCGGCGTAAGCCGACGGGGACTCGATACTCCAGACCCAATTGGAATTCTTGATAACGCCCCTCGAGGAGCTCATGTACAGCACCACTGCCGACTGCAGGAAAGTCTGTCGTCGGATCACCATAGCTATTGAACTTGTCACCGAGGCCCAAGAAGCGGTAGAGGCCGGTGGCGTTCAAAACCGGTAGCAAGCTGTTTTTGGCGTAAGCGTAGGCCAATTCCTTCTTCTTGATTTCCCATTTTTGTTGGCGAAGTTCAGGCCGAAACTCCAGAGCCTCTTCCAACGACATGCAGTAATCAAATTCGATTGGAGCAAGAATTGGTTCGTCGATCGGCCGGATCAATTGTCCGTCTGAGAGTGAAATGCCTAACAAGTAGCGAAGATCTGCCTCTGCCGTGAGCAATGTGTTGTAAGCGTCGATGACTTGTCCGTCGAATAGGTGATATTGGCCCTTGGCCGAGGCCACTTGTTGGATGTTCACATCCGCCTTGGCATCAAATTGAGCCTTGACGATGCGCCAGGTTTCAAGGGCCGCGTCACGGCCGTCCTTCGAGGCCTCCAGAATCCGATAGGCCAATTGCAGGTCCCAATAACGAATCTCGACGTTCGTCACCATGTTCTGCAGTTGAGCCTCGAGGTTTGCGATTTCTTGATCGGTGCCGATTCGTGAGATCACGATGGGCATTCGATTGATGAAAGCACCACGGCCACGAAGCAAAGGTTGGCGGACCTCCACTTCCATCGCCGTTCGCCACCAGGAGGGCAAAAGTTGAAAGCCACCCGCTCCCGACAAGGGAATATTGTTTTGAGTGTAAACATTGGTGTTACGCAAGAACAACTGCGTGCCTTCTGCTGTTTTCTTGGCGATTTCATGTTGCAATGTCACTTGGTCTTGGCGGAACGCACGTTGATCGAACGGAGCAACCGTGTTGCGAGGTTCGTCCGAACGGCCCCAGAAAGCTTGCGCCGAATATTGAGCGTCGAATTCAGCGAGTGCAGCCTCAACACCTTGGTTGGCATCAAGTCCGGTGTTCGTATTTACGAAACCAGGGTTTTGAATTTGGCCGGGTTGACCGATGAAACCTGGCTCAGTTTCACGGATGGCGATGTTGTACAAAGTGCCAACGCCATTGATCCCGTTCGTCAAATTATCCAAGCCCGGAGTAACTCGTGTACCTTGTAGTCCAGGAGTGCCGTAACCGCGGATGACTTTGCTGTTCTGCAATGCCATGCTCACGCATTCCTCCAGACTCAGATCGTAAAAACGTTCAAAGTCTGGATCGATGACCGTAATGGGCGGTCGTGACTGGGCGACCTCCTCCAGTCGCGGCGATGCGACGTCCGGATATTCCACCCGAGTGGCTTGGTCAACGTAATATGAGAGATCGCCACCGTGCTGTTCGTGCAAATAGCGAGGTTGCGTTGGGAAGCAACCTGCAAAAAACAGGGCGACGATGCACAATGCGATTTTTTTTGAGGGATTGCAGCTCATTGGACTTCCATATCCTGCTGTCGTTCGTGATGTGCAGACTCGCAGCGAGCCAGCAATCAACGCTGTCGGTAGTAGACAACTTTTCGAACCCCCCCGAGTCCTACCGATTGCCCTAGCTCCCTGAGGATACACGGGTTGCGCGGTAAAACATCTAAACTCAATAATCGACAACCGCGATGTTAAACTTTGACGATTTCGTAAAATTTTCTGGTTAGCTAAACTCCCCGATTTCAGATAGCAGGCTGAAGTGGGATTTCCAAAGAGGACGGTCTCGGTCTTTTACCCTGTATTTGCGGCATTTTTACTGCTTTCGGCCTTGTTTCACCTGTTGCCGAAACGAAAAAGCTTGCTAAAATCTTCGTTTTAGTGTTTCAGACAATTTGAGAAGGCACTCCTGCCATGGCAGTACCCAAAAGACGTCAATCCAACTCTCGCACCGGAAAACGACGTGCACACGACGCATTAAAGGCCAAAAATCTGACGGTTTGCCCAAAATGTAGTTCGGCACATCCAACTCATGTTGTGTGCCCAAAGTGCGGCTACTACATGACCCGAGTCGTAGTTCCTGCTGCCGAAGAAGCCTAACGGCAAACAGGACGGGTAAAACTTTTTTTGCCTGGGCTCCCTAAAATTGAAAACAACGAGCTCTTTTTGACGGCTCGTTTTTTCTTGCGCGGTCGGTTCTTTTGGCGTCAAGTAGCGTTGTTTGCCAAGTAGCGTTGTGTTTGCCAGGAAGCGAGGACCGGATCCGACGCGGGTTATTGAAATTGCCCAATCGTGGTGCCAGCATATATCGGATGAGCCCTTCGAATCCATTGCCGCCCCCAGAGCCAGATTCTGGCGAGACTTTCATTCCCCTCCGTCACCGTCAGCTTATCCAACACTTGGTCGATTGGCTCGTGGGAAATTCCGAGGAACAATCGGAACGCTTGCACCAGCTTTTTCATTCTCTGGTTTCGATTTTTCACATCGAACATCTAGCGAATTTGATCCAAGTCGAAGACTTGTATGAAACCCTTGATCCCGACCACGATGAATTCCCTGCAATCCCCGCAGTCGACCTCTGCCAGCGAGCCGAGAAGTTGTTCGATCGATTGACTGGAGTTCTTTATTCCGCCCATTACCACAAACTCGATCAAAACGAATTGGACGACGCTGTCACGCTTGGCTCAAGTTGGGGCGTGAAGTTGAATGTCAATTTCGACATCTTCGAGCGGTTGATGGTCTTTGCCCGCGGCTATCGAGTTGTCCATCGCAAACGGCGGCGCTGGACGAATTTCTTTCGACTGGAAGAAGTCCAATATCCGGAGTTCCATCGATTGGTTATCGGCTTTTGCCTAAAGCCCAATGCCAAGGTCGAAGCAACGATGCGCTCGGACGTGGTCTATCTCAAAATGTTCAAAAACATTCCCGAAAGCGAATTGGAAGTATTGCTGCCGGGCTCAACGGTCCAATTGAGCCTGGTTGATCGCGGCCGCATCTTGATTCCGTCGTTGTCTGGGGCCGCACTTGCGGTGTACAAGATTACGCGCGGCGCGATGCTGATTACCGTCTTCACGTTGTCGGCGTTTTACAACTGGATGTTGTTTGGCATCTTACTGGCGTTTTACTTGGGCCGGGGGATTTTAAGTTACCTTCAAACGAAGGACAAATACCAGTTCGGCCTGACCCGCAACCTGTATTTGAAAAACCTTGACAACATTATGGGTGTAATCTATCGCTTGTTCAACGAAGCGGAAGAGCAAGAAGTCTGCGAAACGATTTTAGTTTATTGCGTTCTACTTAGCGAAAAAAAACGCCTTACCGAACAAGAGCTGGCTCAACATTCCATACAATTGTTAAGAAAGTTCACTGATCAAGTAGTGACATTTGAGCTGCATGACGCGCTTGGGAAGTTGGCGAGGTTTGGCTTGGCAAATGTGGATTCAAATGGGGAGTGGGACGCGGTACCGTTGAACGACGCAACAGGTGTTCTCGCGGATTACTGGACCCGCCAGTTTGGCAAAAAGAATCCGCTACAACGCATCAAGAAAATCTTCGAGACGCAACAAGGGACGAACGGTTAGATTTCGTTTTTTTGGTTGATGACGCCGGTTTGTTCATCTGAGGCACGGATTAGCGCTCGAGAAAAGACCGCCGAATTGGCAAGCGGAGCGGCGCGTATGGCGAAAACATCGACTCCCTGGCTTGAATTCCTTGATTCTGCGCGGTCGCCGCAAGTGCTGGGTCAATTCGGCTGGCACGGATTCGTACCGGAGCAAAGACCATCGAGTTCGCAAAATGGGCAGCGTGTGGGGACGCTGCCATTTTCCAGTTCTTCCGAACGATAAGCGACCGTTTCTCGAATCCCGCAGTCCAAACACTTTAGGTCCCAAGAGTCAATCACCAAACCGTGGGGACTCTCGAAGTGATTGTAACGACACTGCATCGGGCAGGAATCGCGCTGTGCATCACGTGGACAGCGACCACCGCGGGCTTTGGCTGGACGATTCATGGGGTCAGCAACTCCGCGTGTCCTTCAAGTGCAAGAAAAACTCCATGAGGCAATGGCCTTCATCAAAAACCAGGTTGCTTTCTGCTGCAGTCTGCTCGCAATATCGGTCGGCACCCATTGCACCGATGCCTGATCCACCGATTACAAATGGCACGTCGCCATGCGTATGCGTCTTGGTCGAAAGATACGTCGGGTGATCCGGTGTTACCAACATGCGCCAGGCCGGCAGACCCTTCAAGTGATCCAAAAGTGGGGCAACGATTTCGCGATCGATGGCCTCGATGGCAGCGACTTTCTTCTGCAAATTGCCTTCGTGCGCTGCTTCGTCCGGCGCTTCCACATGAACGCATACCAAGTCGAAGTCCTCCAAGGCGGAAATCGCGGCCCGGCCCTTGGCGGCGTAATCCGTGTCGACGTACCCCGTGGCTCCGGGAACGTTAATTCGGTCCCAACCGATCAAAGTTCCCAGTCCGCGTAACAAATCCACGGCGGTAATCATTGCCCCCCGCAATATGTGTTTTTCGAAGAACGACTGGAGATGCGGCCGTCGACCGAGACCCCAAAGCCAAACATTCGTTGCGGGCAAGCGGCCTGCCGCCTGCCTGGCGACATTCGTCGGGTGCGCCAGGAACCATTGTTGGCTCTCCTGCATGAGATCACAAAGAAAGTTACTACCCGGGCCTCGCGGGTAATCCTCAGTAACCAATTTGTCCGTCAAATCGTGCGGAGCAGTGGTCCGTGTGTCTGCCGAGAAAATGTTTTCGTATTGGCTACCAGATACTACCAGCAAGTTTCGGTAGCTGACCCCCGGCACGAATCGCAATCCGCCCCGTGATTCAACTTGTTCTTGAGCAGTTTTCAACAGCTCTCGGGCTTCATCGTCTCCAATGTGATCGGCGGTGAAGTCGCGCATCATTTGATCTTCAATGGTCACCAAATTGCAACGCACCACCCAATCGTTGTCGCCAATTTCGAGTCCTCGAGCCGCGGCTTCCAAGGGCGCTCTGCCGGTATAGTTCGTCTTTGGGCAGTAGCCGAACAAACTAAGGTTTGCGACGTCAGAGCCAGCGGGCAAGTTTTTGGGTGTGTGATTTGCTCGACCGACAACTCCCAAACGCGCCAGTTCGTCCATGGCGGGCGTCTTGGCGGCCTGCAACGGCGTGTTTCCCCCCAACGCAGCTTGAGGTTCATCTGCACAACCGTCGGGTATCACGATTACGTATTTCATCCATGCATCCTTCGTAGGTTTGCCCGTCCTGTTTTGGGGAGAACAAGAAACAGAACCAGCGTCGGGAATTGTCCCAACCGCCAATGTCTCTGCCCCTAATCTAACACTTTTAGTCGTTCCGTGGTGGGATGAACGAAGTCCAATTGATTGATCTCGTCTACCGCGGCTTGAGAGTCCTCCTCAACGGTCTCATGTGTCATGATCACAAGTGGCACCACTCCCTGTTCCGAACGATCGTCATCGTGCTGAAAGACACTGGCGATCGAAATTCCAAATTTGCCCATGACTTTCGTAATCGCGGCCAAGATGTGACTGCGGTCGGTGACGTTGAACCGAAGATAATAGCGGGCTCGTGCGGCCCCTGGCGGGGCAATCGCAATCGACGGATCGGAATTCGACCAAAGCTTTAACGTTTGAAAAGTAATTTTGGTTCGGCCCACTGCCGTATCAATCATGTCGGCGACAACTGCCGATGCAGTCGGCATCTGCCCTGCCCCTTGTCCGTGAAAAAAAACCGGACCAACTGCGTCGCCTACGACGCTGACGGCATTGAAGTTGTCACGGACCTCGGCCAAGGGAGTACCCTCGCGGACCAACATCGGTGCAACCTCAACTTGCAGTCCTTCCCCAGTTAGTTCAGCAAAGGCAATGAGTTTAATGCGAAAGCCCATTTGATGGGCGTAGCGGAAATCCGATAATTGCAACGATTCAATGCCGCGGCGTGGTATTTCTGTCCAGTGCACCCGTGAACCGAACGCCAAGTGAGCAAGAATGGCCAATTTCTGCGCGGCATCGGAGCCATCGACATCCATTGTGGGGTCAGCCTCAGCAAATCCCAGCTTTTGTGCTTGCGCAAGTGACGACGCGAAATCGCCTTGGCCACGATCCATACGAGAGACAATGTAATTGGTGGTCCCGTTTAAGATGCCTCGGATCGAAGTAATCTTATTCGCATTGAGGCACTGTGAAATATTCGTAATAATCGGAATTCCGCCGGCCACTGCCGCCTCGAAGGCGATCGAACGACCTAGCTCGCGAGCTCGATCAAACAGCTCCGGCCCGTGTTCCGCAAGCAGGGCCTTGTTTGCCGTGACAAGGTCTTTGCCGGCCTCCAGAACCCGCAATGCAATGGTGCGCGCCGGTTCGACACCTCCCATCAACAATGCTACCGAAGTTACTGTTCCATCGTCCAACAATCGCTGCAAGTTATCCGTCAACACACCTTTTGGTAAATCGACATCGCGTTTCTTCTTGATGTCTCGAATGACCACGTGTTCAAGCCACAAGGTTCGTCCTGCATGCCGCGCAGTTCGATCGCCATGATCGAGAAGCAGGCGGGCGACACCCGCCCCAACGGTTCCCATGCCCACGATACCTACATGACTTTTTTCCACGATGATCCACAACAAAAGAAGGGAAAATAAACTGAATTTCGGACCGCCAATTCCATCATAACTCGAACAACAAAGTGGCCTAGAATTCAAATTCGAATGAATTAGAGTCGAGCCGGTGATGCCAAAAAAAATAGGGCCAAGAGTGCCGGAGGATGAATTCTCGTTACGGTCATGCCCTTGACGCCGTATTGCGACCCTCCAAGACCATCTCGCGGAATTGTGAAAACAAGTATTGGCTGTCGTGTGGTCCGGCAGATGCTTCAGGGTGGTATTGAACCGCGAACGCGGGAACATCGAGATGCCGAAAACCGGCAATCGTATTGTCATTGAGATTGCGATGGGTTACCTGCAGGCACTTGGGAAGTCCGTCATCCGCCACTGCAAAACCATGATTTTGGGTCGTAATTTCTACCCGTTCGTTTTCCAGATTCAAAACGGGTTGATTGGCTCCCCGATGTCCGAATTTCATTTTGTAGGTTTTCGCCCCACAAGCCAGTCCCAGCAGTTGATTGCCCAGGCAAATGCCAAATATGGGCACCTTTCCGAGCAATTCGCGAATCGTCGCAATTGCATAGTCGAGCGGCTCAGGGTCGCCCGGCCCGTTCGAGAGAAATACACCATCCGGATTCATTCCCAAAATCTCTTGAGCGGTTGCCGTCCCCGGCACAATTTTCACCCGGAATCCTTGGTCTATTAGATGGCGGGCAATATTCCACTTCATGCCAAAATCCATCGCCACAACCAATGGGCGATCTGTACCGGAATCCAGTCCAGAGGCCTCCCACCATTCGCTCAAGCTCTCGTCCCAGCTCGACGTTACGTCAGGAATGACTTCTTTGACCAAGTCGCGTCCCAGCATCAAGGGAGAATTTCTTGCGGCTTCGATCAAGGCTGTATCTTCTGTTATCTCCGATGAAATCACACCCCGCAGCGCACCAATGCTGCGAATCTTTCGGACCAATGCTCGAGTGTCAACGCCAGCGATGGCCGTGATTTGATTTTTCTGTAAGTATTCATCGAGAGTCATTTCCGAACGAAAATTGCTGGCAATTTCGCTAATGTTTCTCATGGCGAAACCCGCAAGGAACGGCTTTCGACTTTCGGTGTCCTCGGAATTACATCCGTAGTTACCCATTTCTGGATAAGTCATCACGACAATTTGGCCGCGATAGCTCGGGTCGGTCAAAATTTCCTGATAGCCCGTCATCGATGTATTGAAGACAACTTCACCAAAGGTCGTTCCGCGAGCGCCAACGAGTTCGCCCAAAAAAACGGAACCATCTTCCAAAGCCAGCTTCGCGAGAACGCGTTTGTTCATTGTGTTAACTTGCAACGATTGTTTCGATTGATTAATGCCCAAGACAACAGTCTGTAACGATTGGCCTTGATTTCCCTGCAAATTTCGCAGGCTAAAGCTTTTGTTTCGACGAGCCCGATACTAGTAATGGCTGTGGGTCTCCGAGCCAAGGCCTAGTGCCTTAGATTCGGACAGCCAACTTTAGAAGGGTTCCTGTAGCGGCGAGCGGGAACCCTTCACTTTTTTATGCCCAAAATTTCCCGCCTCCGAAGAATCAATTTTAGCGAATGTCTTCGCCGCTCAAAGACCCGATCGCACATCATTGATTTCGCACGGATATTCACTTTAGTCGTCGAGTGCAAACTCAAACGCACTTTGGAAATGCCGCAGTTTCCACGACTTACCTTCGAAGTCGATAGCGATCACGTCGAATCGTTTCCGCGATTCATCGAGGCCACGATAGCGTACGTACTCGGCGGCCGTTTTTGAAATTTTTATTTCTTTGGCATCGTCGACTGCTTCCGCAGCATAGCCGGCAACGTTTGACGCTCGGGCCTTCACCTCGACAAAAACTACCGTTTTTTTGTCAACGGCAATCAAATCGATTTCGCCATGTCGGCCGCGGTGGTTTCGTGCGACGATGTAATAGCCAAGCCGGAGCAAATGCCGCTCGGCGATGCGTTCTCCACGATCACCGAAATTCTTCGGGGGATGACGGTTATCTAGAAAATTGCAAAAGACGGGATTTAAGTAAATCGTAAAGAAATATTTCCTGACGATTTGGGGAACCATTGTGGATCAAATCCCAACTTGTATGCGATTGTGATCAATTTCGTGATCAAGGTCACCGCCGTACACGATCAACCGTCTTTTTTC
>WBZS01000537.1_pt1 | contig 45295 bp, 44 predicted proteins | sample 5204201 | NCBI WGS metagenome assembly WBZS01 (sample SAMN12344357, study PRJNA552823) | activated sludge metagenome | biome: Activated sludge suspended growth; feature: Nitrification reactor; material: Wastewater; isolation source: activated sludge from nitrification reactor of wastewater...
GCAGGCCGAGGCGTCGAGTCCCTGCTTGGCGAACTCTTCGGCGATCACCAGCGCGTACGACGGCGTGACCATGATGATGTCGGGCTGGAAGTCCTGAATCAGCTGGACCTGCTTTTCGGTCTGCCCACCGGACATCGGAATGACCGTGCAGCCCAGCCGCTCGGCGCCGTAGTGCGCGCCCAGACCGCCGGTGAACAAGCCGTAGCCGTAGGCGTTGTGCAGGCGGTCGCCGGCCCGGCCGCCGGCAGCGCGTATCGAGCGCGCCACCAGGTTGGCCCAGTTGTCGATGTCGTTCCTGGTGTAGCCGACAACGATCGGTTTGCCGGTGGTGCCCGACGACGCGTGGATGCGCAGCACACGCTCGCGGGGCACCGCGAACAGGCCGAAGGGGTAGTGGTCGCGCAGTGCTTTCTTGTCGGTAAACGGAAATTTCGACAGATCGGAGAGCTGCTTCAAGTCGTCCGGATGGACACCTTTTTCCTGGCATTTGGCGCGAAACGGCGCCACGTTGTCATACGAATGGCGAACCGACCACTGCAACCGCTGCAGTTGCAGCGCAGCGATCTCGTCGCGGCTGGCGCGCTCAATGGGGTCCAATTCTTCGGGCTTGGTCGCCTTCACGGGCATGTCGTGTCTCCTATGCGTTATACGCGCAGTCGCTCTGCGCGGGATCAATGGGAGCGCTTCCTCCTGGTGCGGCTCCCTGCGACGAAGTGGATGTGGCAGTCGGGTCTAGGCCGCTGCCATCTCCGGGAACAGGTAGCTGAAGATGTCGGCGCCGCCGATTTTGTAGGCGGTGACCAGTCCGACCGCGCTGGCACCCATGGCCAGGAACTGGTCGACGTGTTCGCGAATCGAAATGCCGCCGGTGCCGATCACCGCCACGCTGCTGGGCAGCAGGTTGCGGAACTGGCGCACCTGGCCAAGTGCGATCGGGCGCAGCACTTCGCCGCCCATTTGGCCGAATGACTGCGTGCCGAGCACCGAGCCGTTGTCGGTGTCCAGGAACAGCGTCTTCGGGTAGGGCCCGCTGCAGACCACCGCGGTTACCGGCGCGCCGCTGCTGGCGATGGCGTTGGCGACGCGTTCAAGAATGGTCGGCTGCAGTGGCGAGAACTTCAGCCACAGGTCGGCGCGCTTGCCTTTGAAGCGGGTGGCGGCCTCGTTCAACAGCTTGACGACCATCTCCGGGTCGTCGGAGAACGAATGCTTGACCTGGCGCGGGCTGAGCAGGCACGGCCAAAACAAATTCATTTCGACCACGTTGGCGCCACAGGCAAAGGCGCGCTCGGCGAGTTGCAGGTAGTCGGCCACGTCGGTGCCCGAGACGCTGACCACCAGCGGCTTGCCGGCATGGCGCGCGGCGCCGGCAATCGCCGGCAGCTGGCCCTGCCACTGGTCCATGCTGGCGCTGGGGAAGCCGAAGCCGGTGACCGAACGCGCGCCATCGCACCACAGCATGTCGCCGTCGTCGCCGTTGAACGCCTGGGTGGTGATCGAGCCGACCACCAGCGCAGACGTCGGGGTGTCGAGCAGCGGACGCGCGTCAGCGGGATCCTTGGCACAGCCTGCGGACAGGAACATCGGATGTTGCAGCTCGATGCTGCCGATCTTGATCACGGCTTTTCTCCTGTTAAACCCTGGATAGGTCTTGATATGCGGCTTGCGTTTAGGGGCGGTCGGGCCGGGTGGCGGGCGGCGGTCAGGCTGCTCACATCGGGTGGCCGAGGAAGGCGTCGACCATGGCCGCAACTTCGGCGGCCAGTGTCAGCACGAACAGGTGCCCGCAGTCGACCATCGCCAGCCCGGCGTTGGGAATGCGCTTGGCAATCATTTGCGCATTGATGGGCGGCACGATCGGGTCGTCCTTGCCGGCAATGACCAGCGTCGGCTGCATGATGGTGTGCAGCCACGACAGGCTGGACCAGCCCATCAGTGCCGACATCTGCACCTTCATCGCGCCCAGCGCGCCACTGCCACCGGCCATGTGGTCGCCCAGGTTGCCGAGCAGCTGCGGGTTCTTCTTGAGCTTGCCGCCGTACATCGACATCATGTTGCCGCCCATGTAACCCGGCTTGATGAAGCGCATCGGGTTCATCATCGACATCATCGCCATCGGGTTGCCGGGGAACATCATCATCCCGGTGGCGGTGGCGCCGAGCACCAGCCGGCGGCAGCGCGTCGGGCAGGTGTGGGCAAATTCCTGCGCCAGCGCGCCGCCCCACGAAACGCCGAACACGTCGGCCTGCGCAAACCCATAGTGGTCGAGCAGGTCACCCAGCATGCGTGCCATGTCTGGCATGCGCATCGACTTGGTCGGCTTGGGCGAGCCGCCGACGCCGGGGATGTCGAACACGATCACCCCCGAGTCGGGGTTGTAGACATCGACAAAGCGGTCCAGCGCTTCAATCTTTGCCCCGATGCCGTTGAGCAGCACCAGCGGTGGCCGGTCGGTGTTTCCCGGTCGCATCGCGGACCGCAGGACCGTGCCTTTCACGTCGATCATTTCGACGCTCAACGCGTTGCTCGTGTCCATCATGGATCCCGTGGTTGCAATCATTCGAAGACGTAGGTGCCCGGTGCGTCGTCAAGCGGCGGGTGGTTGGCATTGCCCAGCGCAGTCGGCGCGGGCTGCAGCTTGCCCGAGCGTGGGGTGATCCACTCACGCCAGTGCAGCCACCAGCTTTGGCGGTGCTCGGTCGAGCCGGCCAGCCACTCGTCCGGATCTTCGGGCTGATGGCTGGCGATGTGGTAGCTGGCCTTGGCATTGCTGGGCGACGACACCATGCTTTGCACATGGCCGCCGTCGCTGAGCACGAATTCGCGTTGGCCGCCCAGCATGCGCGCCGATGCATAGCAGGCCCGCCACGGCGTGATGTGGTCGGACGAACCGGTGAGCCAGAACTGGTCGCAGGTGATCGCGCCGAGTGAAATCGGCTGACCGTGGACCTTGAAATCGCCGCGCACCAGGGTGTTGTTCTTCACCAGATCAAGGATTTGCAGGTGCATGCCGGCGGCCATGCGGGTGGTGTCGGCGTTCCAGGCCAGCACGTCGAACGACGGCGGGTCGTTGCCGAGCAGGTAGTTGTTGACCCAGTAACTCCAGATCAGGTCGTTCGGCCGCAGCATGGCAAACACCTTGCCCATCTCGGCGCCTTCAAACACGCCATGCGCCTGGGTGTTGGCGCTGGCCATGTCGAGCAACCCCGGCGTGGCCAGAATGCCCAACTGGGTTTCGGCACTGGTGTCGACCAGCGTCACCATCAGCGTTGCCGAGTGCACCTTGGTCGAGCCGCGCGCGGCCAGGCTGCCGAGCAGCGCGATGACGCCAATGCCGGCGACGCAGCCGCCCTCGATGTTGCAGTCGGGCGATCCGGTGATGTCGCAGACCACGTCCATCGCCTCTTCGATCGCGCCGACGTAGGTGTCGAAGTTCCAGTCGCGTTGCTCCTCAGTCGGGTTGCGCCAACTGATGGTGAACACCTGCAGACCCGACTCGACCGCGAAGCGGATCAGGCTCTTCTTCGGCGACAAATCGTAGAAGTAGAACTTGTTGATCTGCGGCGGCACCATCAGGAAGGGCCGTGCGCGCACATCGGGAGTCGACGGGGCGTACTGGATCAACTCGAACACTTCGCTGCGGTAGACCACCTTGCCGGGCGTGGTGGCCATGTCCTTGCCGACCTTGAGCACGCCGCGCTTGACGGTCGACGGCATGCCGCCGTTGTGCACGATGTCGTCGACCATGTTCTGCAGGCCCCGCACCGCGCTGACGCCGCCGGTCTCCAGGTAGCGCTTCAGTGCCGCCGGGTTGGTCGGCCAGTTGCTTGGCGCCAGGGCCTCGGTCAGCAGCGAGGTGGTAAAGCGCACGCGCTCGACTTCCTTGTGCTCGATCGGCAGTGCGTCGACCCACTCCTGTATGCCCTTGCGCAGCGACAGATAGGTCTGCATGCCCTGCTTGTACAGCGGGTTGCTGCCCCAGGCCGAGTCGTCGAAGCGGTGGTCGCCCTTTTCGGGCGCCAAGGCAGACTGCCCGGCATAGATGCGGAACTGTTCCTGCCAGAACTTGGCCACGTTCTGGAACGCCAGGTCGGGGCGCTTGAACATCAGCGAGGTCAGCTTCTTGGCCACCGACCCCAGTTCCTTCAGGTTCGGGTTGACCGAGGGCAGCATGCCGGTGGCGTAGCCGACATCGGCGATGTCGCCGCCGGACTTGCCGCTACCGGACTGCCCGGCGCCCCACACCATGCGCAACAGCTTTTGCACCGCCTCCTGGTTGGCTTGCAGGTTGTGGGCAATCGCCTGGGTGACGCGCTGTTCGGCTTCCTCGCCGCCGGTCGGCATGACCGCGGCGTCGGCCGCCAACGGCGCCTGTTGCACGGACTTCCTGGCCGCGCGCGGTGCCTTGGCCGGCGCAGCGGCCGAGGCGCGCTTGGCCGGCGCCGCCGTGGACGGCTTGGCTGGAGCTGATGCCGTCGGCTTGGCCGGCGCAGCGGCGGCCCGCTTCGCCGGGGCGGCAGCGGGGGGCTTGGACTTGGAGACGGGTTGACGTGCCATTACCACACCAGTGCCAGTGATTCCGCACTCAGTGCGGGTTTGTCTTCACCCTCGATGTCGAAGGTGTTCTGAGTGCGCAGCAGCAGTCGCCCTTTGCCGCGGTCTTCCACTTCCAGCAGCGTGGCGCGCATGCGGATGCGCGAGCCTACTTTCACTGGCGCCAGAAAGCGCAGCTTGTCCATGCCGAAGTTGACGGCCTGTTTGGCGTCTGGCGGGATCACGCCGATCTCGGACTGCAGCGGGGCCAGCATCGCCAGCGTCAGGTAACCGTGCGCGATCGTGCCGCCGAACGGGCTCTCACGCTGGGCGCGCTCGACGTCGACATGGATCCACTGGTGGTCGTCGGTGCAGTCGGCAAAGGCATTGACGCGGCGCTGGTCCATGGTTTGCCATGACGAGGCGCCAAGCTCCTTGCCTATGAACTCGCGTACCGTCTTCAATTCGTATCCGGCGATGGCCATCTGCGGTTGTCTCCTGCACTATGGGCTTGTATTGGCACCGCACCCGCCTCAAGGCGTGCGCGACACCCAGTCCTTGAACATGTCACGCAAACTGGTCTTCAGGAACTTGCCGGTGGAGGTTCGCGGCACCGCGTCAATGAAGGCGATGTCATCGGGAATCTGCCACTTGGCAAAGCGGGTGGCCAAAAAGGCACGCAGCTCTTCGACGCTGACCTCCTGGCCCGGGCGTTTGACCACCGCGGCCAGCGGCCGCTCGTCCCAGCGCGGATGCTTGACCGCGATTACCGCAGCCTCGGCGACCGCCGGGTGGCCCATGATGGCGTTTTCGAGGTCGACCGAACTGATCCATTCGCCGCCGGACTTGATCAGGTCTTTCGAGCGGTCGGCAATGCGCATGTAGCCATCGGCATCGATGGCCGCCACGTCGCCGGTGCGGAACCAGCCGTCGGCAGTGACCTTGTCCGGGTCGGACGGCACGTTGTGGTAGCCACCGGTGACGATCGGCCCGCGCACCTGCAACTCGCCAACCGCGGCACCATTCCATGGCAGTGGACGGCCATCTTCACTCAGGATGCGCAGCTCGATCAGCGGTATCGGCAAGCCCTGGCGCGCGCGCACCAGCACCTGCTCGTCGGCCGGCAACGTGGTGTGCTTGGGTTTGAGCCAAGACAGTGTGCCGACCGGGCACAACTCGGTCATGCCCCAGCCGTGCATCACCACCAGTCCATGCTGGTCGAGTGCAGAAATCAGCGCCGGCGCCGCAGCCGAGCCGCCGACCATCATGCGTGTACCGCGGCCGAGCTTCCAGCGCGTGGGCTCGCGGTCCAGCGCCTGCTGGATCGCCATCCAGATCGTGGGTACGCCCAGCGCCAGCGTGACCTGCTCCTGCTGCATCAGGTCGAGCAGGTCTTCGGCGCCCATGTGCGAGCCGGGGAACGACAGGTTGCAGCCGACCATCGCGGCGGCAAACGGCACGCCCCAGGCGTTGACGTGGAACATCGGCGTGACCGCCAGCACCGAGTCGCGGCACGACAGGTTCAGGCAGTCGGGCAGCGATACCGACAGTGCGTGCAACACCACTGCGCGGTGCGAGTGGACAACGCCCTTGGGCCGGCCGGTGGTGCCCGAGGTGTAGCACATGCCGCACGGCGCGTTCTCGTCCAGCTCGGGGTAGCGGTAGTCGCTGGCGTCGCGGGCGATGAAGTCTTCATAACCGACGAAGCGGATGGCCGGCGGAAACCAGGCCGGCGCGCTGACCGGCGCCCCAGTGGTCGAGGCGACGATCACCGCCTCGACCTGCACCAGCGGCAATACCTTTTGCAGCAGCGGCAGCAGCACGTCGTCGACGATGATGAAGCGGTCGCCGGCGTCCTGGATGATGTAGGCAATGTCTTCGGGCGACAGCCGCAGATTCAGTGTGTGCAGCACGGCACCGGCGGCGGGGATGCCGAAGTAGGCCTCCAGGTGCCAGATGCTGTTCCACATCAGCGTGCCGACCGCCTCGCCCGGCTTGACGCCAGCCGCCACCAGTGCCTGCGCCAGCCGGCGGGCACGGTCGTGCAGCGCGGCATAAGTGCTGCGGACCAAGGATTTGTCGGGCCGGCGCGAAACGATCTCGCGTTCGCCAAACAGCCGGCAGCCTCGTTCAAGCAAGTGGTTCACGCTGAGCGGAACCTGCATCATCGTGGTCAGCACGATTCGAAAGCCCTTTGCTTAGACAGCGGCGTGCATGCCCTTCATGCCACGTCTTGAAATCGCCGTGTAGTCAATCTAGCTTGACAATTTCCTTCTGTCAATGAGATTCGTTCGACGGGGCGCAAACACCCAGGGTTTACCAGGGGCGGCCGAGGATTCGGCGCAGCGCGGCGAAGTCGTCTGCACCGAGCCGGCGTTCCAGGTCGGACTCAATCTTGCGCACCGCCTGGGCCGCGCTGCGCTTCATCGCCAGGCCATAGGCGGTGAACCGGACATTGCGCACGCGGGCGTCGGAGTCGTCGCTGATCAGCTCAAGTATGCCGAGGCGGCAGCCTTCGGCGACGGTCTGGTGCGCGGCCTGGCGGGTGATCGACAGACGTTGCGCGAGCTTGGAAATGCTGACCGCCTTGCGCGGCATGTGCGCAAACAGGCGGTTCATCGCCGGCGTGACGAAGCCGTAGCCATAGCCTTCGGCGGCCAGCACGACGCGTTCTTCGAACCAGTTCGAGCGCTTGAGCAGCAACTGGCGCAGGTCGGCATCGGCATCGGCGGCGGGGTCGTCAAAACCTGAGTTCATGGCTGCATCGCGAAGCGGTGGGCGAAGATAAACGTAAACTTGTCAACGTCGCTTGACAGTTTCGAGCCGTGGCGCTACTTTAGGCGACGCATGTGGGAACCGGAAGGGCGCGGCTGCCCTCGCGCGACGGTTGCCGGCGTTGCCCGCCAACGCCGGACTTGCCCCAGTTTTTGGTTTTCCCCGACGGGGACGGCGGCCAGTGTGTCGCCACGTGGAATTCAACACACCAAAGGGCCAGGAGGCGCAAGGATGATCAACACTTCAATCGACCGCGAAGGCATTGCCACACTCGAGTGGGACCTGCCGGGAACCAGCCAGAACATCATCGACGAGGCGTCGATCGAGGCCTTCGACGAGGCGCTGGACCGCGTGCTCGCCAACCCGGCCACCCAGGCGGTGCTGGTCGCCTCGGCGAAAAAGTCGTTCATCGCTGGCGCCGACCTGCGCATGGTGCTCAAGCGCTCGGAAAGCGGTGGCGCCATGCAGCGCACGCGGCGCTGGCAGTTGCTGCTGCGCCGGCTGGAAACCTGCGGCAAACCGGTGGCGGCCGCGCTCAGCGGCACCGCGCTCGGCGGCGGGCTGGCGCTGGCGCTGGCCTGCCATTACCGCGTCGCCGCGGAACGCCCGGGTGCCGTGCTCGGCTTTCCGGAAGTCGCCTTCGGCCTGCTGCCCAGCGGCGGCAGCGCGCAGCGCCTGGCGCGCACGCTGGGTGTCGAGGCGGCGGTGCAATTGATGATGCAGGGCACCCGGCTGGCGCCGGCCAAGGCCTTGCGCGCCGGCCTGGTCGATGCCGTGGCGCCGTCTGGCGAGGAGCGTGCGGTCGCGCGCGCCTGGCTGCTGGCGCAAGCCAGTGGCGGCAAAGGGCCGACGGCGTTCCAGCAGCCCTGGGACCGGCCGGGCTTTCAGCCGCCAGCCGGCGCCGACTGGGCGGCGTTGCGCGCGCAGGCGCCGCATGCCCAGCCGGCGGCGCAGCAGTTGCTGATGTGCATCGAAGAAGGCCTGGCCACGTCGTTCGACAACGCGCTGGCGCTGGAGGCGCAACGCTTTGCCGCGCTGGTGGTCGGCAGCGACGCGAAGAACCGCATCCGCACGCTGTTCTTCGCGATGAACGACGCCAACCGTCTGGGCGCCCGGCCCGAAGGCATACCCACCCGCCGCTACCAGCGCATTGGCGTGCTGGGCTCGGGGATGATGGGCTCGGGAATTGCGTATGCCGCGGCCAACGCCGGCATCGAGGTGGTGCTGATCGACGTCGACGCCGCCGCCGCGGCGCGCGGCAAGGAGTACTCGCGCAAGCTGCTGACGGGCTTGGTCGACAAGGGCCGCATCAAGCCCGAGGCGATGCAGGCGGTGCTTGACCGCATCACGACCAGCGCCGACTTCAGCGCTCTCACCGGCTGCACGCTGGTGGTCGAAGCGGTGTTCGAAGACCGCGCGGTCAAGGCCGACGTCACCCGCCGCGCCGAGGCCGTGTTGCCGGCCGACGCGGTGTTTGCCACCAACACCTCGACGCTGCCGATCACCGGGCTGGCGCAGGCCAGCGGCCGGCCGGCGCAGTTCATCGGGCTGCACTTTTTCTCGCCGGCCGAGCGCATGCCGCTGGTCGAGGTGATCCGCGGCGAGCAGACCTCCGACACCACGCTGGCGCACGCGCTGGACTTCATCCAGGCGCTGGGCAAGACGCCGGTGGTGGTGCACGATGGCCGCGGCTTCTACACCAGCCGTGTGCTGCGCGCCTACCTGGCCGAGGCCGCGGCGCTGATCGAAGAAGGCGTCGACCCGGCGCTGATCGAAAAGGCTGCACAGTCGCTGGGCATGCCGATCGGGCCGTTGACGCTGATCGACGATGTCTCGCTCGACCTGATGGTCAAGTTCGCGCGGCAGGACCAGGCCGACCTGGGCGAGGCCTACGTGCCGACCGCAATCGACCGCGTCGCCACCCGGCTGGTGGTCGACCTGGGCCGCACCGGCCGCAAGGGCGGCAAGGGCTTTTACGACTACCCGGCCGGCGGCAAGAAGCAGTTGTGGGCCGGCCTGGCCGAGCACTACCCGCGCCGCGATCCGCAGCCCACGGTGGATGCGGTCGCCGAGCGGCTGCTGCTGATCCAGTCGGTCGAAACCGCGCGCTGCATGGAAGAGGGCGTGGTGCGTAGGCCGCAGGACGCCGATGTCGGCGCCGTGCTCGGCTGGGGCTACCCCAGCCCGCGCGGCGGCCCGGTGGGCTGGATCCACACCATGGGCGTGCCCGAGTTCGTCGCCGCCTGCGACCGGCTGGCGCAGCAAACCGGGCCGCGCTTCCAGCCGACCGCGACGCTGCGCTCGATGGCGCAGCGCGGCGAGGCGTTCTACAACGCGTGAGGCAGCTGGTCAGCGGTGGGGCGCGCGGCGCATGCGCTGCGCTTGCTTCACCCGCCAACGCCTACACACGGTGGCTGCCACGCCCGACTTGACGCGATGCACCCGATCGGCTTTCAGCACGCCCAGGTCAACGGCATCCGCATGCGCTGGGCCGAATGCGGCAGCGGCCCACTGGTGCTGCTGTGCCATGGCTGGCCAGAGTCGTGGTACTCGTGGCGCGCGCAAATGCTGGCGCTGGCGCAGGCCGGCTACCGCGCGGTCGCGCCCGACATGCGCGGCTATGGCGATACCGAGGCGCCGGCCGCGGTCGAGCGCTACACCATGCTGCATCTGGTCGGCGACATGGTCGAGCTGCTGCAGGCGCTGCAAGCCGAGCGCGCCTTGATCGTCGGCCACGACTGGGGCGCGGCGGTGGCCTGGCACGCGGCGCTGCTGCGGCCGCAGCGCTTTGTCGCGGTGGCGGGCATGAGCGTGCCCTACACACCGCCGGCGCGTGTGGACCTGCTGTCCGCGCTGCGCCAGCGCGGCGTCGACAACTTCTACATGCAGTACTTCCAGGCCGAAGGCGTGGCCGAGGCCGAGCTGCAGCGCGACGTCGCGGCGGCTATCCGGCGCATTCACTTCAGCGCATCGGGCGACGGTCCGTCCGCCGCGGCGTTTGGCCTGCTGCCGCCGGGTGGCGGCTTGCTCGACAACACGGTCGACCCGGCCCGGCTGCCGCACTGGATGGACGAGGCCGACCTGGCCCACTATGCGGCCGAGTTCACGCGCAGTGGTTTTCGTGGCGGATTGAACTGGTACCGCAACTTCGAGCGCAACTGCGAGTTGCTGGCGCCGTGGCGTGGTTGCGCGATCAGCCAGCCGGCGCTGTTCATCGCCGGCACGCGCGACCCGACGCTGGCCTTTCCGGCGGCCAGGCAGCAGATCGAGCGCTTTGCGCACACCCTGCCGGCGCTGCGCGGCTGCCATTTGCTCGACGGCGCCGGGCACTGGGTGCAGCGCGAACGCGCTGAAGCGGTCAACCGCCTGCTGCTGGAATTTGCCGCCGCCGTCTGGCCGCCGACATGACGCCGCACGCGGCGTTGGCCCACCGCCGCGGCGTCTCTACCAGGGCCACGCCGGCATACGGTGGAAAATCGGCGCTTTCCAACCGACTGCACCTATGCCCATAACCCTTTGCCCAATCGCCCTGGCCACAGGTTGCCGCAAATGCGTGCTGTTCAAAGTCTGTCCACTGAAGTCGGTGATCGGTGACATGGACAAGAACGCCGGCGACAGCGCCTCGGCCGCTGCGCCGGCCAGCGCGTCGGCGGCGGCGGCAAACGCCAACCGGCCGACGCGTTCAGCCGCTGCCAAGCGCCCGTCGGACAGCGCCAAACCGGGTGCGGCGCGGCCGCCCAAGGCCAGCGCGGCGGGCAAGAAATCGACCCGCGCACGCCGGCCCAAGCCTTGATCGGCGGCGCGCGGCGGCGCTGAAAACTACGCCGCCGGCTGGCCGCCGAATTGCTCGTAGGCCTGCAGCGCGTGCGCCGCATACATCAGCGCCGGGCCGCCGCCCATGTAGATGCACATGCCGAGCATTTCCTCGAACTCGGCCCGCGTCGCCCCCAGCTTGACCAGCGCTTCGGCGTGAAAGCCCAGGCAGGGGTCGCAGCGCGCGGCGACCGACAAGGCCATCGCGATCAGCTCCTTGGTCTTTTTGTCCAGCACGCCGGGCTTGCCGGCGGCCGAGGCCAAGGCTGAGAAGCCGCGCGTGGTGTCCGGGATGTCGGCGCGCAGCTTGGCCAGGTTGGCCGAGACCTCGGCGGTGATGGCGCGGTAGTCTTTGCTCATTGATTTCCTCTGAATGTTTGCAACGGTGGGGTGGGGCACGCCGCCGGGTGGCCCTGCCTGGCAATCCGCTTGCCGGCGGGTGCACTGAAACAGTGGCGGCGCGCCGTACGCCTGACCCGACGCGGCAGACCAGCGCAACAAAGGGCTTGGCACGCCGCGGGTTCTGATTTATTATTTGCGCACATAGTTAAATAGTCAAGCGCGTGAATTGGCTCACCCCGGTTGACCCGCAGGAGCGATGTGCAGTGGAAGGACTACCCGCCGAAGCCCTGGTTCAGGTGGCAGCCTATTTCCAGGCCTTGTCCGAGCCGACCCGGCTGCAAATCCTGAACCTGCTGCGCGAGCGACCGCACAGCGTCGGCGAGTTGGCTGAGCGCTGCGGCTGCAGCGCGGCCAACGCGTCGCGTCACCTGACGCTGCTGTCGCAGCACGGCCTGGTTTCGCGCGAGACGCGCGGCAACAGCGCCTTCTTCCACATTGCCGACCCGGCGGTGTACCAACTGTGCGACCTGGTCTGCGGCAGCATTGCGCTGCGTTTTGAACGCACCGCCGAACAACGCGCGGTGTTCGCCGCGTCGCCGCGCGCGGCCGAATCCGGCCGGGGACCGGCCGCATGAGCGGTTTTCCCGACCCGTCGCCAAGCGGCCTTGGCGGCGTCTACCCGCATGCTGCGCCGGCCCCGCTGGTTGACGATGAGCTTGACCTCATCGGCCAGTGGTTGCCGCTGGACGGCCTGCGCATCATCGAACTGGGCTGCGGCGCGGCGCGGCTGGCGCGCAGCCTGGTGCGGCGCCACGCCGGCAGCCGGGTCAGCGCGCTGGAGGTCGACGCGCGGCAGCACGCAAAAAATCTGGCCGACCCGCAGCCGGGGCTGCACTTTGTCGCCGGCGGTGCGCAGTCATTGCCGTTTGCCGCCGGCGAGTTCGACCTGGCGCTGATGCTGAAGTCGCTGCACCACGTGCCGCTGCCGCTGCTTGACCAGGCGCTGGACGAAGTGGCGCGGGTGCTGCGCCCGGGCGGCCACCTGTATGTGTCCGAGCCGGTCTACGCCGGTGCGTTGAACGGGCTGATGCGAGGGTTCAATGACGAGGGTGAAGTGCGCGCCGCGGCGCAGGCGGCGCTGGACCGCGCGCTGGTGCGCGGTGGTTGGCGTCAGCTTGCCGAGCGATGCTTTGACATGCCGGTGCGCTTCACCGGCTTTGCCGAATTTGAGCAACGCATGATGCGGCCGACCTTTGCCGACCACGGCATCAACGACGAGATCCTGGCCCGTGTCGCCCAGGCCTACGCGCCGCATGCCGCCGCCGATGGCAGCGCCATGTTCACGCGGCCGCTGCATGCCCGGTTGCTGCAACGAACCACGGACCGATAAACGCCCGAATAGCGCATCACCCGCGGCGTTTGCATGGCCGATTGGCCGCCGCTCAATGCGTCCCCAAAACCCCCGTTGCATGATGGCGCAAGCACTTGGTGCTGCCCAGTAACCCCAAGATGACTTCGCCCACTCCCACCTCCTCCACGCCCACCGCGCCGGCCGAAGTGCCGGTGCAAGTGGTTTCGCTGTACCAGCCGCACAAGACGATTTATGCCCGTTCGGTGACCGGGCGCTTCGCCAACTGGCGCTGGGTCTTTGTCTGGCTGACGCAAATCGTTTTCTACGGGTTGCCGTGGCTGGTCTGGAACGACCGCCAGGCGGTGCTGTTCGAGTTGATCAGCCGGCGCTTTTACATCTTCGGCCTGGTGCTGTACCCGCAGGACTTCATCTACCTGACCGCGCTGTTGCTGATCTCGGCGTACTCGCTGTTTTTGTTCACCACCGTCGGCGGTCGGCTGTGGTGCGGCTATGCCTGTCCGCAGACGGTCTACACCGAAATCTTCATGTGGGTCGAGCGCAAGTTCGAGGGCGACCGCGCCGCACGCATGCAGTTGGCGGCGGCGCCGTGGCGTGCCAACAAGCTGGCGCGCAAGGCCGGCAAGCTGGCGGTGTGGATCGTCATTGCGCTGTGGACCGGCTTCACCTTCGCCGGCTACTTCACGCCGATACGCACGCTGGCGGCCCAGGTGGCGGCGTTTGACCTCGGCGCCTGGCAAACCTTCTGGATCCTGTTCTACGGTTTTGCCACCTTCGGCAACGCCGGCTTCATGCGCGAGCAGATCTGCAAGTACGTCTGCCCGTATGCGCGCTTCCAGAGCGCGATGTTCGACAAGGACACGCTGATCATCAGCTACGACGCCGAACGCGGCGAGCCGCGCGGCGCGCGCTCGAAGAAGGCCGACCCGACCAAGCAAACCCTCGGCGCCTGTGTCGACTGCAGCATGTGCGTGCAGGTCTGCCCGACCGGCATCGACATCCGCAAAGGCCTGCAGTACGAATGCATAGGCTGCGCCGCCTGCGTCGACGCCTGCGACAGTGTGATGGACCGCTTCGGCTATGCGCGCGGCCTGGTGCGCTACGACACGCAAAACGGCCTCGCCCAGCACCTGTCGCGCGACCAGTTGTGGAAACGCGCGCTGCGGCCGCGGGTCATCGTCTACAGCACGATCTTGCTGATCATCTGCACCGCGGTGGGCACCAGCATGGCGCTGCGCACGCCGTTCAAGGCCGACGTGGTGCGTGACCGCGCGTCGCTGGCGCGCCAGGTCGACGACGGCTGGATCGAGAACGTCTACCGGCTGCAGATCATGAACGCCACCGAGCAGCGCCAGACCTACCGCATCAAGGCCGACGGCCTGCCCGGGCTGAAGCAGACCGGCCAGGACAGCCTGGACCTGGCCCCGGCCGAGGCGCGCTGGACGACCATCGCGCTGCGCGTGCCGCCGCAGACGGCGGCCAGCCAAAGCGCCGGTGCGCACGAAATCCACTTCACGATCGAGCGCGAGGCCACCGGCGGCGAGCCCTCGCGCAGCGTGCGCGAGAAATCGACCTTCGTGCTGCCGCGGTAGCAGGCTGGCACCGCGGCGCGGGCCTGCCGACAGGGCACCCGCGCACGGCTTGGCGCCTTGCTTACCGCCTGGCCGCGGCGCTCAGCGCATCGATCGAGAACGTGAAGCTGGTCTTGTCCAGCGGCCGGTGGCAGGCCAGGCATTCGGCCTGGTTCACGCCGGCGCGCAATTGGCGCGTTGGCGTGTACACCGCGTAGTGCCAGTTTTCATTGCGCAGCATCGGCGCAATCGCATCGCCCCAGCCGGCGCCGCGCTCCATCACGGCAAATGCCACCAGCTTGTCGGCCTCGAAAAAGCCGTCGGCGCCAAGCACCGGCTTGCCGTCCGGCCCCAGCTTCGCGGCATGCTGTTCGAGCACCAGGTGGGCGCCATCGGGCAAGGACTGGCCGGCCTTGGCCGCCTGCAGCGCCGCGGCGTTGGCATAAAGGTAGCGCACCTGGTTGATGTCGGGCCGGTTCACCGTGGCGTACTGGGTAAAGCCCTGAGGGTAGTTGGCCGGAAAGGTGGCGCGGGTGCTGCCGAACTCGGGCAGCAACGCCGAGCGCGCCTGGCCGGCGCCGGCCGGCTGGGCGGCAAAGTGCGCCGCGACATCGCTGATGTCCTGCGCGCTGAGCTGCGCCGCCATGGCATTCATCAGCGGCTGCTTGCGCGTGCCGGCCTTGAAGGCGCGCAACTGGGCTTCGAGGTAGGCCGCGCGCTGCCCGGCCAGGTGCGGAATGGCATCGCTCACGCTCACGCCATTGGCGCCGTGGCAGGCGGCGCACACCGCCTCGGCGCGCGCCTTGCCGGCCACCGCATCGGGCGCGGCGAGCGCGGGTTGCAGCGCCAGCAGCGCAGCCGCCGCCAGGGCACCGCGGAAAAACATTGAAGTGACCATGGAGCTCCTCGTGGGTTGGGAACGGACGGGACCGGCCCGGGCGCAAGCCGACGACCGGCGCTGCACGCCCAGTGTGCCGCGGTGGCCCAAACCGGCGGCGCGTGGGGCTACCCGCACCCGGCAAGACCGCCGGGTGTGGGCCGGCATGTACAGCCTCTGCCGAGGCCGACATGCGATCGACCGCCGACGCACCGTTTGCGCAACTTTTGCCCCATCCGCGTCGCGCGCATGCCGCATGCTTGCGCGCTGCCCGTGGCCGCCGCGCACGGTGCCGCCAACGTGCGATGCTCCCTCCGCTTGCTGACTTGACGAGGCACTTCCCGATGATCGTCTCCCGGCGCTTCCCCGAGCTGTCGCCGCGTCTGCCGACGCCGGCGCAGGCCGCGTTCCGGGCGGCGTTTGCCGGTCGCTGGGGGCGCGAGAACGTCGTCTTTCTGGCCCGCAGCGCGGCGGTGGATACGCCGCCGTTGCCGACGACGCTGTCGATCAAGCTGGTCGACAACGGCAGCGCCGCGTTGCGCATTGGCCATCGCCTGCTGCGCCTGGAGCCCGGCCGCTGCCTGGTGCTGACCGAGGGCGAGCACTACCAGGTGCGCATCCACAGCCCGACACCGGTGCAGTGCTTCAGCCTGCATTTCCGGCCCGGCCTGGGCGCCGAGGTGGCGCGGACCTGGGCCGAGGGCGCCGACGCGGCGCTGGCCCGCGGTGCCGAGCCACGCCGCGCTGCGGTGCCGCTGGCCGCCGGCCACCTGCGGCTGCCGAGCGCCGAGCTGCAGCGCGCACTGGCCGATGTGCGCAGCCTGGCGCTGGCGGGCGAAGACCAGGCCGAGACCTTTGAGGAGCCGTTCATCGCCGTGCTGGTTGCGCTGTTTCGCGGCGAACAGGCCGAGCTGCGCCGTGCCGAGGCCTTGCCGCTGGCGCGCCGCAGCGCGCGCGACGAGCTGGCGCGGCGCGCGGCGCGGGCGCACGACTTCATCATCAGTTGTTCGGCCGAGCCGATCACGCTGGACCACATCGCCGAGGCCGCCAACCTGTCCAAGTACCACCTGATCCGCAGCTTTCGCCAGCTCTACGGCACCACGCCGCATGGGCTGCTGCGCTCGCGCCGAACCGAAGCCGCGCTGGCCTTGCTGCGGCAAGGCGAGGCCGGACTCGGCGCGGTTGCGGCGAGCACCGGCTTTGGCTCGCGCTGGGCCCTGCAGCGGGCGCTGCGCGAGCGCACCGGCGTGGCCGGCCGCCAGCTTCGCCGCCAGGCGCAGACGCCATGAGCCGGCGCGCGGATCGCCGGGGCCTGCCGGCCGCGCCGACCACGGCCGCGCGGGGCAGGGCGCCGCTGGCGCTGGCGCTGGCGCTGGCCACCGGCGCGGCGCTGGCGCAGCCTATGCACGGGCGCTGGGAGGGTCTGGCCCAGGTGCCCGGACAGCCCACGCCGGTGGCGCTGGACCTGATCGAAGGCAGCGCCGTGCCCAAGGCGCTGCTCACCCTGCCGGGCCGGTCGGCGGCGGTGGTGTTGCCGGCGGTCACGCTGCGCGACGGTTGGCTGGAGGCCCGCGCCGACGCCGAACCGGCCGCCAATGCGCTGGGGCTGCGCCTGCGCTTGCCGGCGGTCGATGGGCAGTTGACCGGCGAGCTGCTGCAAGGCGGCCACCGCGCCGCCGTGCAACTGCTGCGCACCGGCGCGCCGCAGCCTGCGCCCGCACCGCCAGGCCAGGCCCTCGCGGCCGAGCTGCACGGCGTCTGGCGTGGCCGCTACGACCTGGGCTTTGGCCCGCGCGAGGCGACGCTCAAGCTGTCGGCGACCGAGGCGACGATGCGCGTGGTCGGGCCGCGCAGCTTTGACGCGCCCTTCGACGAGGCGGTGCAGGTCGGCGCCTTCATGCGCTTGCGCTCCAGCGCCACCGGCCTGGCGCTTGACGCGCCCAGCGCCGGCGCGGCGCAGGGGCAGTTGCAGGCGCGCGTGCGCCTGGGGCCGTTTGAAGCCGCGCTGGCATTGACGCGCGAGGTGGCACGATGATGAACCCAGGCCGGCGCCACGCGTTGCGTTGCGGTGCGCAGTCGCTCGTTGGCGCGCTCGGGCTGTTGGCCCCGGCGCTGGGGCGCGGCGCCAGCGCGGCCAGCGCAGCGCCCGACGACGCCGCACAGTTTCGCGGCGGGCCGGCGCGCAGCGGCGTCTACAGCGCCCAGCCGCCGACCACCGCGCCGCGCGTGCGCTGGCAGTTCGCCAGCGGTGGCCGCGTGGTTTCGTCGCCGGTCTGGCACGACGGCCGCGTGGTCTTTGGCAGCGACGACGGCCACGTCTACGCGCTGGACGCGCAAACCGGCCTGCCGCGCTGGGCCTGGCGCACCGAAGGGCCGGTGCCCTGCACGCCGGCGGTGCACGCCGGCCGCGTGCATGTGCTCAGCTACGACGGCCATGTCTACACGCTGGACGCGCGCAGCGGCGCGCCGCTGTGGGTCTTTACCACCGGCGGCGAGCGCCGCTTCGAAGCGCGTGGCCTGCACGGCGCGACGCCGCGCACGCAGACCATCGCCGACCCCTACGACGTCTTCCTGTCCAGCCCGGCGGTGGCCGGCGGCGTGGTCTACGTTGGCAGCAGCGACGGCCACCTCTACGCGCTGGACTCGGCCTCCGGCGCGCTGCGCTGGAAACAGGCCACCGGCGATGTGGTGCATGCCTCGCCGGCGCTGGCCGCGGGCCGGGTGGTGGTTGGAAGCTGGGACGGGCGGCTGTACGCCTTTGACGCCGCAAGCGGCGCCGAGCGCTGGCGCTTCCAGTCCGGGCTGGACCCGGCGATGCACAACCAGCAGGGTTTCCAGTCCTCGCCGGCGATTGCCGACGGCACGGTCTATGTCGGCTGCCGCGACGCGCACCTGTACGCCATCGACCTGCACAGCGGCGCAGAGCGCTGGCGTTTTTCCACCGGCGCAAGCTGGGTCGTGACCTCGCCCGCGGTGGCTGACGGCCGCGTGGTGTTCGGCACCTCCGACAGCAGCCGCTTGCACCTGCTCGATGCGCGCGACGGCAGGCCCCTCGTCGAGCAGCAGCTACCGGCCTATATGTTTTCCTCGCCCGCGGTGGCCGCCGGCGTGGTGCTGGTCGGCCTGCTCAACGGCAGCCTGCAGGCGCGGCGGCTGGCCGACGGCGCCGAGCTGTGGACCTTTCAAATCGAGGCCGCGCGGCGCAACCACGGCTGGGCGCTGACCGCCGACGGCAAGCTCAACACCCCCTGGCTGTACCCCTCCACCTGGCACGACACGATGGTGGTCGGGTTCGAGCGCCAAAGCAGCGCCGGCGCCATCTTCGCCAGCCCGTTGCCGGTGGGCGATACGGTGTACGTCGGCAGCGCCGACGGCCGCATGTACGCGCTGCAATAGCGCTGCGCCGCGCCAGGGCGCGGTGCCCGACCGCCCGCGGGTGCCCGATGATGCGCGGCGCGGGAAGGATCGCCCGCCAACCGGCCCCATGCCAACCAAGGGCCGGTGCCAGCGTGGCCAACCAACACCCGAAAGATGAATGCCGTGAAACCCAGTGCCGCAACCTTCATCGCCCGTCGCGCCAGGCCTGGGGCGAGGTGCGCGACTGGCTGGGCCGCGCCGGCTTTGACCTGGGCCGGCTGCAGGTCGAGCCAGACGCGCTGGCGCCTTGACAGTCTGAACCCAGCACGCACGGCTTCAGAATGCCGGCCTCCACCCAGCGAGTTGCCATGAGCCCACGTTCCTACCTCTTTGTTCCCGGCCACCGCCCGGAACGCTTCAACAAGGCGCTGAGCGCCGGCGCCGACGCGGTCATCGTCGACCTGGAAGACGCGGTTGCCCCGGCGGCCAAGTCGACCGCGCGCGATGCGCTGGCCACCTGGCTGGACAGCGCCGACGCGCTGCCGGTGCTGGTGCGCGTGAACGCGCCGCAAACGCCGTGGTACGACGATGACCTGCGCCTGTGCGCCCACCCGGGCCTGGCCGGCATCGTGCTGCCCAAAGCCGAGTCGGCCGAGCTGTTGGCCCGCGTCGCGGAGCGTGCGCCGGCGCACCCGCTGCTGCCGCTGATCGAAACCGCCGCCGGCTTTGACGCCGCGCAGTCGATTGCCAGCGCCGCCGGGGTGACGCGGCTGATGTTCGGGTCGATCGACTTTCAGGCCGACCTGGGCATTGAGGGCGACGACGACGCGCTGCTGTTTTTCCGCTCGCGGCTGGTGCTGGTGTCGCGCCTGGCCGGGCGCGATGCGCCGGTCGACGGCGTGACCACCGCGCTTGACGACGAGGCGGCGGTCGCGCGCGACACCGCACGCGCGCTGCGCCTGGGCTTTGGCGCCAAGCTGTGCATCCACCCCAAGCAGGTGGCCGCGGTCAACCGCGGCTTCACGCCCAACGCCAGCGAGCTGGACTGGGCGCGGCGCGTGCTTGCCGCGGCCGAGGCCAGCGGCGGCGCCGCGGTGGCGGTCGACGGCAAGATGGTCGACGCGCCGGTGCTGTTGCGCGCGCAGCGGCTGCTGGCACGCGCCGCGGCCGGCGCCTGATGGCGCGGTGAGCAGAGCCTCTGGCACCTGGGCCGGCTCATCGGAGGCTGAGAGTTTTCAAGTTTTCAAGCGTGCCTGGGCAACGCCTCAAAACGTTCGGTGAGCGGGCATGAACGAAAAACTCTCAGCCTCTTCAGACCGTGCGCCCGTGCGCCCGCCGTCGACACGCGCGCGCGCCGACGTCTCCGCGCACGATGGCCGCGCCAAGTCCCGCCGCGCTGCCAGTGACCCTTCCCATCAAATTGCGTGCGATCAAACCACCCGGTCGCGTATCACCTGCGTCGTCGGCCGGGTGGCGGCGAACGACGGTCGTTGTTCGATGCGCTCGGAATACGCCGCCAGGTTGGGGTGGCGTTGTCGCCAGTCGACCTGCGGCCAGCGCACCGCCAGGTAGCCCAGCAGCGTGCCGGTGGCGATGTCGGCGAGCGTGAACCGGTCGCCGTGGCAAAAGGCCTGGTCGCCGACCTGGCGCGCCAGCTCGCGCAGCGCGCCGTCGACCTTGCGCCACTGCCGCGCCATCCACGGCGCGCTGCGCTTGTCGGCGTCGCGCGAGTTTTCGAACAGCAGCAGCACCAGCGCGTCGCAGGCGCCGTCGGCAAGCACCTCGAAGCGCTTGACCGCCAGCTTGGCGTCGACCTCGTCGGGCATCAGCGCCGGCTGCGGGTGCTTCAGCTCCAGCCATTCGCCGATGTAGCGCGACTCGAAAATGCCTTGCCCGTCGTCGCAAATCAGCACCGGCAGCTTTTCCAGCGGGTTCCAGCGCGGCGTTTGCGTGTCGCTGTTCCACGGTACTTCGGTGATCAGCTCGAACGGAATGCCTTTTTCAGCCATCTGGATGCGCACCTTGCGCGCAAACGGGCTGGGGGTGGCGCTCAACAATTTGTACATCGGGCGATTCTCCGCGCGGGACTGGTCGGTCGGGTTTGGCCGTCGTAATGCACCAGGGCGGCTTATATTGCAATGCGACCGAGGTCATCCGCGTGCAGGCCGAAGAAAGTGCGTGTCCAGGCCTGGCGCGCGGCGATCAAGCGGGGCGACGACGAACTCGTTGCCGACATCGCCGAAGCGGCGATCAGCGACATGCACAGCGGAAAACCGATCGACCCTGATGGCCTTCCCTGGCCGGGGCCGGAAGCTGCATTTCGCTGCGGAATTCATCGATAACCTGCTCACCCCTGCTCACCCGGCGACCCTGGCTGCCGAGGGCTGCACCAGATCCCACCGGTTTGCGTACAAATCTTCGAATACGGCCACCGTGCCGTAGCTTTCAATCTTAGGCTCGCGTACGAACCTGACTCCCTTTGACTTGTACAAGTTGAAGTCACGCCAGAAGTCGTTCGTGTAGAGGAACAAGAAAACCCTTGCACCGGTCTGGTCGCCGATGCGGGAAGCCTGATGGTCGTCCCTGGCGCGAGCCAGCAGGAGCCCGGTTTCTTTTGCGCCAGGCGGCTTGACCACCACCCAGCGCTTGTCCTGTTCCGGCAAATAGGTGTCGTCGGCGAGCGTAAAACCCAGTTTGCCGACGTAGAAGGCGATGGCCTCGTCGTATTCACGGACGATGACGGAGATAAGACCAAGATATTGGTGCATCGCCTGGCCTCACGCCTGGACGCGCTTCAAAACACCTTGAACCGTTCTCGCGCCGCGCGTTCGAGCGTCTCGCGGTCGTCGGGGTGGGCGATGTCGATCAATGCCCGGGCGCGCTGGCGCAGGTTTTTGCCAAACAGGTAGGCGGTGCCGTATTCGGTCACCACGTAGTGCGCGTGGGCGCGGGTGGTGACCACGCCGGCGCCGGGCTTGAGCATAGGCACGATGCGCGACACGCCCTTCCTGGTGCGTGAGGTCAGCGCAATGATGGGTTTGCCGCCTTCGGATACCGCGGCGGCGCGCATGAAGTCCATCTGCCCGCCGACGCCGGAGAAATGGTAGGTGCCGATCGAATCGGCGCAGACCTGGCCGGTGATGTCGATCTCGATCGCGCTGTTGATCGCCACCACGCGCTTGTTGCGCTTGATCACCGACACGTCGTTGACGTAGTCCACATCCAGCAACACCACCGCCGGGTTGCTGTCGATGAAGTCGTACAGCCGGCGCGAGCCGAGCGCAAAAGTGGTCACCGTCTGGCCGGGGTTGACATGCTTGAGCCGGTTGTTGACCACGCCGTTTTCGATCAGGTCGATCAGCCCGTCGGAAAACATCTCGGTGTGCACGCCAAGGTCTTTGTGGTTGTGCAGGCAGCGCAGCGCGGCATCCGGGATGGCGCCTATGCCCATTTGCAGCGTGCTGCCGTCCTCCACCAGCTCGGCCACCGTCTGGCCGATCATGAATTCTTCGTCGGTCGCCTCCGAGCCAAAGCGCACCTCGGGCAGCTCCGACTCGTAGAACACCGTGCTGTCGAACTTGCTGTGGTGGATGAAGCTGTCGCCGTGGGTACGCGGCACGCGCGGGTTGATCAGCGCAATGACGTGCCTGGCGGTGTTGACCGCGGTGCGCGCGATGTCCACCGACGGCCCCAGCGAGCAAAAGCCGTGGCGATTCGGTTCCGACACCTGGACCAGCGCCACGTCCAGCGGCAATATATTTTTGTTGAACAGGTCGGGAATTTCGCTCAAGAACACCGGCACGTAATCGGCCAGGCCATCGTTGACCGCATCACGAATACTCGCCGAGACAAACAGCGAGTTCATGTGAAAACTGTCGACATATTCGGGCCGAACCAGATCGACGTCGCCGTACATGCTGATCGACACCAGTTCGACATCGCGCAGCCGCGGCGCCTCGCGCGCCAGCGCACGCAGCAAGAACGACGGCGTGCACGCGCTGCCGTGAATGAACACGCGTTGGCCGGATTGAATGACGCTCAGGGCGTCTTGCGCGCTGGTGTACTGCATGGGTGTTCGGCGTGTCAGGTTGGCGACGCGACACGCCATTGCGGGTCAGTTTGTTGCGTTGCAGCATTTTACGGCGATCACCACAAACGCTTTGGCAAACAGCCTAGGAAAGCCAAAAGAATTTCCTGTTTTGAATCAGGTGAAGCCCTTAATAGTGGCTATTTCGAGACGAATGCTCGTCGCTCAAAGCGCTACCGGTGCGTACCGGCGCCACGGCACCGTCGGCAGCGGGGCGCTTGGCCCTGCTCGCCGGCGGCCGCGCGGCGGCACAAGGCGTTCTATTCAGCGCAGCGGCGGCGACAACAACCGCAGGCCGATCGACAGCCAGCGCTGGTCGCGCCCGCCGCCGAAGCGGCCGCCCATCGTGGCGTCGACCTGCAACCGATCGGGCACCAATGATGCGCGCAGTCCAATTTGGGCCAGCGGGTTGCCCTTGTCCTGGCCAAAGGTTTCGGCGATGACGACGAAGGTCGCATCCAGCGGCTGCTCCAGCCCGACGCCCCAGGTGAAGACCTTCTGGCCTTTGGCGTCGTCGCGCCGCGCGCCAAGGTTGAGGTGGACGAAGCGCGCGTCGTTGTTGATTGACCAGCTCAGTGGCAGGTAGGCGTACAGGTCGCGCGCGCCGCTGACCGGGTCGACGCTGGTGCCGGCGGCCAGCGCGGCGCCCCAGCCGTCGGGCCGCAGCGCTCGCCACACGGTTTTGGCCTGCAGGGTCAGGTTCAGGCTGCGCGTGCCGCCGCCGTCGTGCAGACGCGCGCCACCGAGCGTGAGTTCAAGGTTGCCGGTCGGGTTGCAGGCGGGCAGGGCCCAGTATTCGGTGGCCACCCGGGTACGCCGCAGCCACGATTCGAGCTGGCAGGCCCCGGGATCGACCACGCGCGCGTCGTCGGTGATCAGCGGCCGGGCGGCGTGTGCTGCACCGGCGGCGCCGAGTGCCGCGGCCAGTATCAACGCAAGCGTCGACGCTTTGACCGCGGGTGGCAGGCTGGCGCTGCACCGGCCGTCAACATGTGGGGCACTGCGGCGGACGGCGGCAACGGGCAGCGGCATGGCAAATCGCGCTGCGGCGCGCAGCGGTGGTGGGCCATGCAACTCTACGCCACCACGCCATGCAGGCGAAGAAATTTAAGCGCCGCTTCAGCTTCGCTCGGTATATGGGCGCCGCTGTGCTTCTCAGTCGCGGATGCGCACACCCACGGCGGGCTTGTTCAGCATGTGCTCAATGCAACGCCGCGTCCATCAGCCCCATTTCGGCGCTGCACAGCATTTGCTCGATGTCCATCAGGATCAGCATGCGCTCGTCGTCGCCCGACTTCACCGTGCCCAGGCCGGTGATGTAGCTCGAATCGATGTTGCCGTTGAACTCGGGCGCCGGCTTGATCTGGTCGCTGCGCAACTCCAGCACATCGCTGACCGAGTCGACCACGATGCCAATGGTGCGGCCGACGACGTTGAGGATGATGACCACGGTAAAGGCGTCGTAGCGCACGTCCTCCAGTGCGAAACGCATGCGCATGTCGACGATAGGCACGATCACGCCGCGCAGGTTGACCACGCCCTTCATGAACGACGGCGCATTGGCGATGCGCGTGGGCTGTTCGTAGCCGCGGATTTCCTGCACCTTCAGGATGTCGATGCCGTATTCCTCGGCGCCGAGCTTGAACGACAACACCTCGCGCGGCGTGCCGTGGACCGCGGCGGCGGTGGCAGCCACGCTGGCGGCGGCTTGTGTAAGGGCCTGGTTCTCAATGGTGGTGGTGGCGCTCATGGCGGTGTTCCTTGTCCAAGGGTGGCGGCGACCGCGGCTGCGGACGCCCAACGTCGCGTAGGTTGCCCATGTTGCGTGCGGTGGCGCGCCGCAATCGGTCGAACAGCGCGGCGCTGACCGCACTGATCGGCGCCACGCGCGCGCCACCCGGCCACAATTGACCGCATGGCCCCGGCGCAGGAAACGCTGTTCGACGACGCGCCGCGGCGCGCTGCCGCGCCGGCGCCGGTGGCGGCCGACGCGCCATTGGCCGAGCGGCTGCGCCCGCGCACGCTCGACGAGGTGATCGGCCAGCGCCACCTGCTCGGCGCCGGCAAGCCGCTGCGCGTGGCCTACGACAGCGGCCGGCTGCATTCGATGGTGCTGTGGGGACCGCCCGGCGTTGGCAAGACCACGCTGGCGCGGCTGCTGGCGGCGCGCGCGCGCGGCGGCGCCGGCACGCCCAGCGCGCCGCGTGCCGATGGCGCGGCGGGCGCGCAGTTCATCGTGCTGTCGGCGGTGCTGGCCGGCGTCAAGGACATCCGCGATGCGGTCGATGCGGCACGCGCCGCGCGCGCCGCCGGCCGTGCCACGGTGGTGTTTGTCGACGAGGTCCACCGCTTCAACAAGGCGCAGCAGGACGCGTTCTTGCCGCATGTCGAGTCGGGGCTGTTCACCTTCATCGGCGCGACCACCGAAAACCCGTCGTTCGAGGTCAACTCGGCGCTGCTGTCGCGCGCCACCGTGCATGTGCTGCAGCCGCTGGACGACGCCGACCTGGCCGCGCTGGTCGAGCGCGCGCGCGTGGCCAGCGGCGCGCCGCCGCTGACCGACGCCGCCCGCGCCCGCCTGGTGGCGCACGCCGACGGCGACGCGCGCCGGCTGCTCAACGCCTGCGAGGTGCTGATGCAACGCGCGCTGGCCGATGGCCGTACTGAGCCGATCGACCTGGCCCAGCTCGACGAGGCGCTGGGCGAGCTGCTGCGGCGCTACGACAAGGACGGCGACGCCTTCTACGACGCGATCAGCGCGCTGCACAAAAGCGTGCGCGGCTCCGACCCCGACGCCGCGCTGTACTGGCTGGCGCGCATGCTCGACGGCGGCGTCGACCCGCGCTACGTCGCGCGCCGCGTGCTGCGCATGGCCAGCGAGGACATCGGCCTGGCCGACCCGCGCGCGCTGCAGGTCGCGCTGCATGCCGCCGAGGTCTACGAGCGGCTGGGCTCGCCCGAGGGCGAACTGGCGCTGGCCGAGGCGGTGGTCTACCTGGCGGTGGCGGCCAAGAGCAACGCCGTCTATACCGCCTGGAAAGCGGCGCGCGCGCTGGTCAAGGCCGACGGCAGCCGGCCGGTGCCCATGCACCTGCGCAACGCGCCAACGCGGCTGATGAAGCAGCTCGGCCACGGCCACGGCTACCGCTATGCGCACGATGAGGCCGGCGGTTTTGCCGCCGGCGAGCGCTACTTCCCCGACGGGCTGGCGCCCACCGTGTTCTACCAACCGGTGCCGCGCGGGCTGGAGCTGCGCATCGGCGAGCGGCTGGCCGAGCTGCGTCGCCTGAACGCACAGGCGACCGCCGGGCCAGCCGCTGCCGCTGACGAGCGCATCGACGACGGCGACTAAAGCCCGCTGCACGCCAGGCGCGCGGGGGGTGTTTGCGCCAAGCCGTGGCGCGGTTGGCGCTGCCTACAATGCCGCGCAAACCGCTTTCGCGCCGCCTGAGTTCGCCGGCGGGCGAGGTGACAAGAAGCGCCGCACCCAGGTGCGGCACGGCCTGGCGGCCGGACCGGAGACCTCCGATGGACATCTTTCTCCAGCAGATCATCAACGGTCTGGTGCTGGGCAGCATGTATGCGCTGGTGGCGTTGGGCTACACCATGGTCTACGGCATCATCAGCCTGATCAATTTCGCGCATGGCGAGGTGTTGATGGTCGGCGCGCTGACCGCCTGGACCGTGGTCACCCAGCTCAAGGACGCCGGGCTGCCCGGCTGGCTGCTGCTGCTGCTGGCGCTGCTGACCGCGATGCTGGTGTGCGCGGTGCTGAACTTCACCATCGAGAAGATCGCCTACCGCCCGCTGCGCAGCGCGCCGCGGCTGGCGCCGCTGATCACCGCGATGGGCATGAGCCTGCTGCTGCAAACGCTGGCCATGATCATCTGGAAGCCGAACTACAAGCCGTTTCCGATCCTGCTGCCGAGCGCGCCGTTCAACATCGGCGGCGCGGTGATCAACACCACGCAAATCCTGATTTTGGTGGTTACCGCGCTGGCGCTGATCGGGCTGCTGTGGCTGGTCAACCGCACCAAGCTCGGCCGCGCGATGCGCGCCACCGCCGAGAACCCGCGCGTGGCCGCGCTGATGGGCGTCAAGCCCGACATGGTGATTTCGGCCACCTTCGTCATCGGCGCCATGCTGGCCGCGCTGGCCGGCGTGATGTGGGCCGCCAACTATGGCTCGGTGCAGCACACCATGGGCTTTTTGCCCGGGCTGAAGGCGTTTACCGCGGCGGTTTTTGGCGGCATCGGCAATCTGGCCGGGGCGATGGTCGGCGGCGTGCTGCTCGGGCTGATCGAGGCGCTGGGCTCGGGCTACATCGGCCCGCTGACCGGCGGCATCCTGGGCAGCCACTACCAGGACATCTTCGCCTTCATCGTGCTGATTCTGGTGCTGACGCTGCGCCCGCAGGGCCTGCTCGGCGAACGCGTCGCCGACCGCGCCTGACCGCTCCGGGGACAACAACCATGAAAAACAAGCTCGGCGTGTTCTTGCTGGCCGCGGTGGCGCTGGTGGTGCTGCCCTTCATCGCCCAATCGGCCGGCAATGCCTGGGTGCGCATTCTTGACATCGCGCTGCTGTATGTGCTGCTGGCACTCGGGCTGAACATCGTGGTCGGCTACGCCGGCCTGCTCGACCTGGGCTATGTCGCCTTCTACGCCGTCGGCGCCTACATGTTCGCGCTCCTGGCCAGCCCGCAGTTGGCTGAATCGTTCGCCAACATCCGCGCGGCGTTTCCAACCGGGCTGCACGCGCCGATCTGGGTCGTCATTCCGCTCGGCGCCGCGCTGGCCGGCCTGGCCGGCGTGACGCTCGGCGCGCCAACGCTGAAACTGCGTGGCGACTACCTGGCCATCGTGACCCTCGGTTTCGGCGAAATCATCCGCGTGTTCCTGAACAACCTGGACGCGCCGGTCAACATCACCAATGGCCCGAAGGGCATTTCGCAGATTGATTCAGTCAGCTTTTTCGGCCTGGAGTTCGGCAAGAAGCTCAACCTGTTCGGCTTCGAGATCGCCTCGGTCACGCTGTACTACTTTCTGTTCCTGACCCTGGTGGTGGTCAGCGTGCTGATTTGCTACCGGCTGGAGCGCAGCCGCATAGGCCGCGCCTGGATGGCGATCCGAGAAGACGAGATCGCCGCCAAGGCGATGGGCATCAACACCCGCAACATGAAGCTGCTGGCCTTCGGCATGGGCGCCACCTTCGGCGGTGTCTCGGGCGTGATGTTCGCCAGCTTTCAGGGCTTTGTCTCGCCCGAGTCGTTCTCGCTCAATGAGTCGATCATGATCGTCGCCATGGTGGTGCTCGGCGGCATCGGCCACATCCCCGGCGTGATCATGGGCGCGGTGCTGCTGGCCGCGCTGCCCGAGGTGCTGCGCTACATCGCCGGCCCGCTGCAGGCGATGACCGACGGCCGGCTCGACGCCTCCATCCTGCGCCAGTTGCTGATCGCGGTGGCGATGATCGTCATCATGCTGCTGCGGCCGCGCGGGCTGTGGCCGTCGCCCGAGCACGGCAAGGCGGCGCCGGTGCCGGTGCCGGTGCCGGTCAAGCCACGCTGAAAGCGGAGCGCCGCCATGAGCGACAAAGTTCTCGAAGTCAAGGCCGTTTCCAAGCGCTTCGGCGGCCTGCAGGCGCTGTCCGAGGTGGGCATCACCATCCATGCCGGCCAGGTCTATGGCCTGATCGGGCCCAATGGCGCCGGCAAGACCACTTTCTTCAACGTCATCACCGGGCTGTACACGCCCGATTCGGGCAGCTTCGAATTGGGCGGCGCGCCGTACCGGCCGACCGCGGTGCACGACGTGGCGCGCGCCGGCATTGCGCGCACCTTCCAGAACATCCGCCTGTTTGCCGAGATGACCGCGCTGGAAAACGTCATGGTCGGCCGCCACGTGCGCTCGCGCTCGGGGCTGATCGGCGCGGTGCTGCGCACCCCCGGCTTCAAGGCCGAGGAGGCGGCGATCGCCAAGCGCGCGCAGGAGCTGCTGGACTATGTCGGCATCGGCCGCTACGCCGACTTCAAGGCGCGCACGCTGAGTTATGGCGACCAGCGCCGGCTGGAGATTGCGCGCGCGCTGGCCACCGACCCCAAGCTGATCGCGCTGGACGAGCCCGCCGCCGGCATGAACGCGACCGAAAAAATGGTGCTGCGCGAGCTGATCGACCGCATCCGCAAGGACGGCCGCACCATCTTGCTGATCGAGCACGACGTCAAGCTGGTGATGGGCTTGTGCGACCGGGTGACCGTGCTGGACTACGGCAAGCAAATCGCCGAAGGCACGCCGGCCGACGTGCAGCGCAACGAAAAGGTGATCGAGGCCTACCTCGGCGCCGGCCACAAGCCGCATTGACCCATCCCGCACCCAGCGAGCGTCGTTCCATGTCCAATTCCAATCCGGTGCTGCTGGAAGTCAAAGGCCTGCGCGTGGCCTATGGTGGCATCCAGGCGGTCAAAGGTGTCAGCTTCGAGGTTCGCCAGGGCGAGCTGGTGTCGCTGATCGGCGCCAACGGCGCCGGCAAGACAACCACGCTGAAGGCGGTCACCGGCACGCAAACCATCGCCGACGGCGACATCCTGTTCATGGGCCGCAGCATCAAGGGCCAGGGCGCGTGGAACCTGGTCAAGCAAGGGCTGGTGATGGTGCCCGAGGGGCGTGGTGTGTTCGCCCGCATGACCATCGTCGAGAACCTGCAAATGGGTGCCTATGTGCGCAACGACGGCGAGGTGCAGGCCGACATCGACAAGGTGTTCGGCATCTTTGCGCGCCTGAAGGAACGCGCCAACCAGCTTGCCGGCACGATGAGCGGCGGCGAGCAGCAAATGCTGGCCATGGGCCGCGCGCTGATGGCCCGGCCCAAGGTGCTGTTGCTTGATGAACCGTCGATGGGCTTGTCGCCGATCATGGTCGACAAGATCTTCGAGGTTGTCGCCGACATCCACGCCCGCGGCACGACGGTGCTGCTGGTCGAGCAAAACGCCAGCCGCGCGCTCAGCCTGGCCAACCGCGGCTACGTGATGGACTCGGGCGAAATCACCATGACCGGCGAGGGCAAGACCCTGCTCGCCGACCCCAAGGTGCAGGCGGCCTACCTGGGCGGCTGAGCAGCCGGCAGCGCAGCGCGCCGCGCAGGGCTCGCCGGTGTCGGCCTCGCGTGTCTTCGTCGCCGGCGGCGCCGGCTGGAACACCATGGTCCGCGTCGGCCGCCTGCCCGAGCCGCGCCCGCAGACGCTGTTTGCCAGCGGCTGCCACGAGACCGTCGGTGACACCGGCGCCGGCAAGGCGCTGAACCTGGTCAAGCTCGGCCTGCCCACAACGTTGCACGCACTGGTCGGCGACGACGAGCCCGGGCGCCGGGTGCGCGACTTCCTGCTGCGCGAAGGCGTCACGCTGCTGCTTGACACCGACCCGCAGGGCACCGAGCGCCACGTCAACCTGATGGCCGACGACGGCAGCCGCATCAGCATCTACGTCGCCTACGCCAGCCACCAGCCGGAGATTGACTTGCCGGCGATCGAGCAGGCCATGGCCAGCGCCGACCACCTGGTGATCAACATCATCAACTACTGCCGGCGGCTGTTGCCGATCGCCCGCCGCCTGGGTCGGCCGGTGTGGTGCGACCTGCACGACTGGGACGGCCACAACCCGCACCACCGCGACTTCATAGCCGCCGCCGACTACCTGTTCCTGAGCTCGGACGCGCTGCCCGAGCACCGCGCCTTCATGCAGGCGCAGATTGCCGCCGGCAAGCCGCTGGTGGTCTGCACCCACGGCCGCGCCGGCTCCACCGCCGCCACCGCCGACGGCCAATGGTTCGAAACCCCGGCCGTTGCCGGCTGGCCGCAGGTTGACAGCAACGGCGCCGGCGACGCGTTCTTCGCCGGTTATCTCTGGGCCCACGACCAGGGCCGGCCGACCGCGCAATGCCTGCGCGTGGCCAGCGTGGTCGCCGCGCTGTGCGTTGGCTCGGCCGAACTGGCCGACTTGTCGCTGTCGCCGCACACGCTGGCCGACGCCTATCGGCGCGCCTACGGCGAGCCGCTGTAGGCCGCTGCGTCTGGCGGCGTGGGCTGAATCGGGCCGCCCATTCGCCGCGTGGCTCGTCAACCCGCCACTTCGAGCAGAAAGTCCAGAAACACCCGCACGCGTGGCGACTGCAGGCGCCGGCTGGGGTAGACCGCGGTCAGCCGCGAGGGGCATTGCAGCAGTCCGGCGAGATGCGCGGCGGCAGCAATTTCGGCGCCGGCCAGATGGTGGCCGCCGACTACACCATGAGCCCGGCGATCCAGTTCTCGGCCAAGACCGGTGGCGCCGCGGCCGGGCTGCTGACACGGTCCATGGGCGGCCTGGGCGCGCTGGCCGGCAGCATGAGCCAGAACAAGGCGTCAACCACGCTGCTGCTGATCAACAACCGCTCGGGCGTGCAGATCTCCGCCGCCGAAGGCACCGCGCGGAACTTCGATTTCGGCCTGTTTGGCGGCGCCTTCGGTTGGCTGTCGGGGGCGGCAGTCGGCGGCTACAGCAGCACGCCGCAAGGCAAGGTCATCGTCACCGCGTTCGCAGATTCGTACAACCAGATGGTCAAGTCACTGCGCAACTACAAGGCGCAAACGGTCAAGGGTGGGCTTGGCACCGGCGGCCGGTTGGGTGTCGACGGTGGCAGCACCGCGGCGTCAAAAGAGGTGTCGGGCGGTACCACGGCCAACGACGCCGCCGCCGCGCCGGCCGCCGCCGCGCCGGCCAAGAAGAAAAAGCGCTAGCCACGGCGTATGGCAGTGCGGGCGGTGCCACTGGGCGCCGCCCGCGCTGCCTGCATGGGTCAGGCGATGCGCAGAGACCGCATCGGACCTGCTCTGCACTGCCCGACACGCTGCCGGCAGGATCGCCCCTCAGGGCGCAGCAGGTGCCTGAGTCGCCACCTGCGCCTGCGCCGTACCCACCGACCACAGCGCAACATCGCCACGCCGCTGCGCGCCGCCGTGCTGCCAGAAGGCCTGCGCGGCATGGTTGCCGTTGATCACCAGCAAGTGCGCCTTGGCGATGCCGGCCTGGTGCAACGCGGCCAGCCCGTGGTCGAGCAGGCGTCGGCCGATGCCACCGCGCTGCCAGCGCGCATCGACCGCCAGGTGGTGCAACAGTCCGCGGCGGCCGTCGTGGCCGCACAGCAGCGTGCCGACCAACTGGCCGTCGGCGCAGGCCACCAGGCTCAGGCCCGGGTTGCGGGCCAGAAACGCGGCCAGCGGCGCGGGCGCGTCTTCGGCGGTCAGGCCGACGCCGGGCAGGCCGCGCCACAGCGCCAGCGCGGCGGCGATGTCGGCCTCGGTAAAGCTGCGCAGCGTGGCCGCGGCCGGTGCATGCGGCGGCCTGACGGGGCCGGGCCGGCCGGGGTGGTCGGTCGTCATGCCGGTGCCCCCGCGCGCGCCAGCGCTGCATCGAGCAGCCGCAGCGCATAGTCGACCTCGTCGGCGCTGATGTTCAGCGCCGGCATCAGCCGCAGCCGCCGCGGCCGCGCCGGGTTGACCAGCAGGCCGTCGGCTGCCAGGTCGGCCGGCTCGCGCGCCGCGTCAGCCACGCGCGCCGCGCTCAGCGTGTCGGGCAGCACCAGCGCGCGCAGCAGCCCGCGGCCGTGTACACCGTGCAGCCGGTGCCGCGCCGACAGCCGGCGCAGCCCGGCGGCCAGTTGCTCGCCACGCTCGGCCGAGCGGTCGAGAAAGCCTGGCGCGGTCACCTCATCAAGCAGCGCCAGCGCCGCGGCGCAGACCAGCGCGGCGCCATGAAAGTTACCTTCTCCCAATGCCTCAAACCCCAGCACGGAGCCGCGGCGTAAGCACCGACGCAACCTGTGACTCACAACTCCCGCAGCGCCGCCGCCACCGGCAGGTGCGCGGCCCGAACGGCCGGGAACAGCCCGCCGGTAAAGCCGATCGCAAGCGCCCACTTGAGCCCGGTCCACAACAGCCCGGGCGTTACGCGCAGTTCAAAGCTTTGCTTGCCGACCGCGCCCGCGGCCATCGTCGAAGCATCGACGCCGTTGAAGATCGCCCACGACAACAGCCCGCCTGTGACGCCTCCGACCAGCGCCAGCAGCATCGTCTCGAGCATTACCGCGACCACCACCGGCATTCCCGGAAAGCCGATGGCACGCAGTGTGGCGATCTCGCGCGCACGCGCCGCCACCGCGGCAAACATCGTGTTCAGGGCACCGAACGTCGCGCCGACCGCCATGATCGTGCCGACGACGATGCCCATGATGCGCAGCACCCGCGCCACCCCCTCAGACTGCTTGGCGAAATACTCCAGCGTCGTGCTGGCTTCGACTTTGAGTTGCGGGTCGGCTTCGAGCGCGGCCTTGAAGTCGACGAAGGCCTCGGGCCGGGAAAGCCGCACTGTCACCGAGTTTCGCCAGCTGCCGCGCCTATACGTGTCGGCGGCGACCGCCGCGTCAGCCCAGATCTCCGACTCCATCGCATCGCCCGTAGCGAACACGCCGGCCACCGTCCACTGCTGCACGCCAATGCGCACTTGCCGGCCCAGCTCCAGGCCGGCGAACTGGCGCGCCGCGCCGCGGCCAACAATCAGCTCGCGCAGCCCCGGCTGGAACCGCTGGCCGGCGACGATCCTCACCTGCGGCCGTACCGCGAATGCGCGTTCGCCAACGCCGCGCAGTTGCACGCTGCCCTCCTCGTCGGGCCCAGCGCCCTGCACCGGCAGGTTCGCCGCGACGACCAGTTCGTCCGACGCCAGCGGTTCGCCGTTGTCGCCGACGACGATGCCTGGTGCCTGCGCAATGCGCACGACCTCTTCTCGGCTCAGCACCGAGGCCACTTCCGAGGCCGAGGCCCCGCGCAGGACGATCGCCGCGTCGCTGGCGCCGGTCTTGCGCAGTGTGTGACTGTAGCCCTCAGCCATCGCCAGCAAGGTGACCAACACGCCGACGACGCCGGCGATGCCGATGACTATCACCGCCGCGGCGCCGATGCGCTGGTGCAGTGTGCTCAGACCCACCGCGGCCACCGAGCACGCCTGCCCGCCGAGTCGCGTCAGCAGCAGCCATGTCGCGAGCAGCAGCGCCAACGCCAGCGCGCCGGCCCACGGCAGCATCAGCCATGCCGCCAGCACCACGACCAGGAGCAGCACGAGCGCGACATTGACCACGACGATGCCCCCCCGATGCCCTTGGTGGTGAAGAAAGCGACCTAACGACTATTAAGAGCGTCGCCAATGTTCAGCCGCATCGCGCGCCACGCCGGCAGCGCCCCAACCAGCATGCCGATCGCGAGCATCAGGCTCAGGCCCAGCGCCCAGCTTCCTGCGCCCGGCGCCGGCAGGTTCGGCATGCCGTAGGATCCGACGCCGATAACGGGGATGACCACGCTGGCCAGTAGCAGCCCGGCCACGCCGCCCAGCAGCAACAGCAGCTCCGACTCAGCCATCACCAGCACCAGCACACTGGTGCTGGAAAAGCCGATCGCCTTCAGCACTGCAAGCTCGGAGGTGCGCTCGCGCACCGCCTGCATCATCGTGTTGCCGGACAGCAGCAGCAGCGTGAAGAACACGGCACCCATGATTGAGCTGACGATGAGCCTGACATCGGCCAGTTGCTTCATCCACGACTGCGTTGCTGCCTGCTCGGTCTGCGTGCGTGTCTCGTGGTCGGAGTTCGCCGACAGCGCGTCGATCGCACTGGCGATGTGGGCGAACTGGCCGGGATCGGTCAGCGTCGTGACGTACCAGCCGACCTGTCCCTGGTTGTACGGCGTGGTTTCGTCGAAGTGCTTCCAGTGCAGCAGAAACATCTGGTCGAAATAGCCCCCAGTCTTGCGGTCGGCGGCGTTCAGGATGCCGACGATGTCGAACGACCAGTCATTGCTGCCGTCCCGGTTGGGGAAGATCTGCGACTGCAGCGGCACCCTGTCGCCCACCTGCCAGCCGAATCGCTGCGCCAGTTGCGCGCCCACCAGTGCACCGGTGCGCGTCTGGGCGAAGGCCCGTCGCTGCGCCGGAGTGACGGCGATCTCCAGATACTGGTCGAGGTAGTTCGGCGCCACGGCGAGCGTGAAGACCTGGTTGCGTGGGTTCCTGTACGCGCCGCCGAACCAGTTGGCGTAGGAGACGTCCTTGACGCCTTCGATGGCCCGAATGCGCCGCTCAAGGGATGCCGGCAGCAGTTGGATAAAAGATAGCTTCGCGCTGGTCTGAAGCCGCGACGCGCCGTTCGCGCTCCGGCCGGCCTGAGTGAATGAGACGCGCACCGCGTCGAGCAGACCGAACAGCAGGAAGGCAGCGCCGATGGAAATCAGCGTCAGCAGCGTGCGTGTCTTACGTCTGAACAGCGTGGCCCAGATCAGGTGCAGGTACTTCATCACGCCGACCAAGGCTCAGAGGCAGTCGCCTGCTCGACCAGCACTCCCTTGTCCAGGTGCAAGGTCCGCTTCGCGTAGCCGGCAGCCTTGGGGTCGTGGGTGACCATCACGACGGTCTTGTCGTGTTCGCGATTCAGCACGCACAGCAGCGCCAGCACCTCCTCGGCCGACTGACGGTCAAGGTCGCCGGTAGGCTCGTCGCAGACCAGCAGCATGGGGTCGGAGACGATCGCGCGCGCGATCGACACACGCTGCTGCTGGCCGCCGGACAGTTCCGCCGGCTTGTGTGCCGTTCGGTCGCCTAGGCCGACCAACTGAAGCGCGATGCCGGCGCGCCGGCGCCGCTCGGCAGTCGACAGCCGCGTCAGCAGCAGAGGCAACTCGACGTTGCGCTGTGCCGAGAGCATCGGCATCAGGTTGTCGTGCTGGAACACGAAGCCAACCTGGGCTGCACGCCATTTCCCCATGGCCGCGCCGGCCAGTTGTTCCAGGCACTGGCCGCCAATGCTGACGCTGCCGCCTGTGGGCACATCGAGCCCGCCGATCAGGTTCAGCAGCGTCGTCTTGCCCGAGCCGGACGGGCCCATCAGCGCGATGAACTCGCCTTGCTCAACGTCGAGATTGATGCGGTGCAGCGCCTCGACCTTCTGCCGTCCGCGCTCGTAGACCTTGGACAGGTCGCGGATCTCGATCAGTTTGCTCATCGCCGAAAGCTCTCCACGTTGTCAGTCTGCGGTGCGGACAGCCGCGCCGTCGTGTAGCTGCGCCGGTGGCGACAGCACGACCTTATCGCCAGCCCGGATGGCACTGCCAACGTCCGGCAGCAGTTTCAGCATGCCCATCTCCTGTGGGGACGGCATGACCTCGCGCTGCGCCGCCTTGCCGTCGACGACGACGAAAACGACGTTGCGCCCGTCGCGTTGCGCGAGCGCCTGCGCCGGAACCAGCACGCCACGCGCCGCCGGCGCGGTGGCACCGGCCGTGGCCGGCCGCGTGCCAAGGAAAGACACGCGCACGCCCAGGTCCGGCAGGATGCGGCGGTCCTTAACTTCCAGGCCGACGCGCACCCGCACCGTCGCCTTGCCGCGGTCGGCCGAGGGCACGATCGAGACCACATGCGCCGGCACATGCCAATCCGGATAAGCGTCCAGCGTCGCCTGTGCCGGCATTCCGGGTTTGACCTGCGCAATGAAGGACTCGCTGACCTCGACATCGACTTCCAGCGAATCCATATCGACGATGGTGCACACGCCGGTGCGCGTGAAGCCGCCACCGGCAGATAGCGGCGAGACGATCTCGCCCACCTGCGCGGTCTTCGCGGTAACGACACCAGTGAATGGCGCCCGCACGACGGCGTGGTCGAAATTGATCTGCGCCTGCGCGAGCTGCGCGCGCGCCGCGTCGATCTCGCGGTGGCGCAGTTCCACCAGCGCACGCGCCGAAGCAACCACGGTGCGCGCCTGCTCGGCCGCCTGGCGAGTCGTCATACCGCTGGCCATCAGATCTTCCTGGCGGCGCGCGTCCGCCTCTGCCTGGGCGAGCTGGGCCCGCACCTGGATAAGTTGAGCCATCTGCGCGCTTAATTGCGCCTGCGTCAGTTCCAGCGCCGCGCGCAGACCTCTGTCGTCCAGCCGAGCAATCACCTGGCGGCCTTGGACACGGTCACCGACCTCAATCAACACCTGCGTCAGCGTGCCAGTGATCTGTGTCGAGACCGTCGCCTGACGTCGAGCGGTGACGTAGCCGGTGGCCTGCAGCACGGTGCTGGCGAATGGCGCGCCAGCGCCATCGGGGGCCATGGCAGTTGCGGTCTGCACCCGCAGCGGCAAACTTCCCAAGATCGACCACGCCCACCCGGCCGCGCCGCCCAGTAGTGCGAGCAAGAGCGCAGCGACCACTGCTTTCCGTATCCAGCGCGGCACGGGCGCCGCATCAAGGCGCTCTCGCGCATCAATGCGCAGCTGGTCCAGCAGTTTGGCGTCGATGGAAGATCCTCCGTTGCACTCGCTCAACGTATTGGCGAATCAATAGATATCTTGCAGGCCTCGAGTCTAGCTTAACCTCGTAGATGCCGCTCTTATCAATGCCGCTTAACCAGCCCCCTAACTTTAGGATACGAGACGAGTAACGAGTACGGCTAGCATCCCCGTTCCTGGACTCAGGCATTCAATACATGTTGTCGAAGCGTATGTCCGCCACAAAGGTCCAGGCTAGAGAGGCCCGCGCGGAGGCTTTTCCGATCGCGGGAACGTGGCAACTGTCTATAAAGGGGTAAGAAGGAATGAGCAATAACGTGGTCTCATCATCCAGCAGCACGGTGAGCGTGTTGCGCTTCTACGATTCCGGCCAGCGGGTGCTGTCCACGACCGTCACGGTGGGCGCTATCGTCGCAGGTCGCTGCACGACTACGACGACCACGTCATGCGCAGCGTGCTTCTCCATGAAGCTGCAATAAGGCACTGTGCGCACACGGCAGGCGCTCGTTTACTGAAGTAGAAGACGCTGGGAGGATGCAGACGATGGACTTCTTGTCAGAGGGAAGGGAAAACTCGCCACGAATGGACCCCTTGTTGGAGTGGAACACTGTCGGCGACGGTACTCGTCTGCAGTTGAGATTTCCGGACGGTCGGCACGTCACGTTCGATCGCGATGCCGACCGGGTGGCTCAATGCCTGGAATCCCTGGAGGCGCGTGACTATCGGCCCGACGAAGTCGCGCATGCGCTCATTGATTTGTTGGGTCAGAGGCGCGCATTCTCTTCGCTCACTGATGCCGGCGCAGACTGGGCGCTGGATCTCTACGACTACGTATTCAGGCAGGCCAGGGTCGGCGCCGATACCACGATGAGCGATGTCGATGCCGCTCGGGCCGTGCCGGTGACAGTGCTGGGCAATGGCTGGATGCGCGATCAAACGTTTGCTGCAGTGGATGCGCTGGGAATGCGTTTCACTTGCGAAACATGCGAGCTGGATGCCGGTGCGCTTCTGGTCGTTGCATCCGATCAGTTCGACCCGCAACTTTGTTTGGAGGCTAATGCATTTGCGGTCGGCGCGGGCGCAAAGGCCATCTTCGTCCATCGCGAACTTGGTCATATTGTGTTTGGTCCATTCGTCATTCCCGGCCAGAGCGCGTGCTACGACTGCTATTACGAACGAGTGCGCGCAAGCATGCCGCACAAGGACGAATTCGATGCGCAGGCGCTGGCGGCAGTCGAACGGCGGGCCACCCGGCGCACGCCGAGCCGCATCGTTGCCGGTTTAACTCAAAGTCTGCTTGCCACCCACGTACTGGCCGCGGCGGCAGGTGCATATGACCTGTGCGAACCGGGCACAATCATCAGCTTCGATGTGGTTTCCATGAAAAAGGTGCGGCAGCCGGTGCAGAAGTTGCCACGCTGTCCCACTTGCAGTATGGCCGGCGTCCGGCCCAGGCGCGCGATCCGCGCGATCGCATGACGCCGGCAACCCGTTCCCTTCCCCCAATGCGGGCCGGCCGCGGTGGTTTTCCGCCATCGCCAGCGACGAATCTTGTGCGGCTGCTGGAGCGACTGCGCGACCCGGAATTTGGCATTATTCGCTACTTGGCGGAGGTTCCGCTGCAGGCGTCCGAGCCGGATCTCTACATCGCAGTGGCTGAGTTTCAAGATCCGTTCTCCGTGCCTTCCCGCAGCAAGTTTGGTCAACAGGGGAATGTCGTCACGCAGAGTGCGGGCGCAGCGCTGGACCGTGTCAGCGCTCTATGGGCCACGGTCGGCGAGGCGATTGAGCGCTTTGCACTGCATGTCTATGACAGTCGTGATTTCCTGGTTTCTGCTGCTGATCGGCTGGAAGGCGACTATCTGGCTCCGGACCAGTTGATTCTGTACTCTGATCATCAGTACGCCCGTGCCGATTGGCCATTCAGACGCTTTGACCCAAGCGCCCCGATTGCCTGGAGTTGCGGTATCCGGCTCGACACTGGCGCTGTGGCCTATATTCCCGCATCCTTGGCATACCTGGGCTATGGCCCCAGTTCGGTCCAGGAGCGATTCGATGCCGGGTATTCGACTGGTGCGGCGGCCGGTGCCAGTTTCCCGGAGGCTGCTCTGGCCGGCCTGCTTGAAGTCATAGAACGCGACGCATTTGCGTGCCACTGGTACCTGCGTCGCACGCCGGCTGCATTGGATCGGGATCGCTTGCTGCCGCGCCTACCGCGCGAGTTGGTTCGCCTGTTCGAGCGTGCGCTCATCGACGTCGAGTTGATGGACATCACGACCGATCTCGGAGTTCCCGCAGTGCTTGCGCTCGGTTGCAGCAAGGATGGACGCGGCGTTCCGATAGGCGCCAGCGCCCGACTGTCGTTGCAGGACGCTGCGACAAAGGCGACGATTGAAGCGTTTCACACCTTCAACTGGATTCTCGACCTACGACGCCAGGGAGAAACCGCCCCGAAGCCTGCTGACATTGAGACTTATCGCGACCATGTTCGCTACTACCTGGAGCCGGCGCACAACGAATCACTCGCCTTTCTCACGCAGCCAAATCGACCAGAACCGTTCGCGCACCAAGCTTTCGACGAAATCGCGCCTACGCAGCAGCTCGACGCCTTGGTGACCTATCTGGCCGATCGAGGACACCGGTGTTTCGCTCTGGACATCACGCCGGACGAAGTGGACTCGCTGGGCATGGGCATCCGCGTTGTCAAAACCTTCATCACTGGCTTGCACCCGCTTGGATGCGGCCATGACCGCGAGCACCTTGATCCGCGTCGATTGCGAGCCTTCGCGCAGGCGGCCGGACTTCGAGCGCCCGCCGATTTCAACTTGGATCCTCATCCTTTTCCGTGAGCACAGTCCACCGGCCACCGACTCGTACGCTTCAGTCTCGAGACCTCAAGTGTCTCGACGAGCATGTGTCTCGGTTCGGCTTTGCCGCGCCAGAACTTGACGAGATTGAGGCCTTTCACGAGAGCACCAAGCTCTATCCTTATCAACTGCGTGCTCTGGGGCGGCGCATTGGTGACTATCTGGCCCATCCGCGTGCTGTGCAGGAAACAGCGGCCAATCACAAGACCTACTTGGGGGCCCAGCGAATCGAGCTACCAAAGGCGGACCATGCGTCTACCGCCCTGCGCGATGTTCTACGCAGTCGTCGCTCTTGCCGTCGGTTCGGCGCGCAGCCGCTAACGCGTGAGGAGTTGTCGGCCATTCTCTTGGCAGCCTACGCTAACGTTCGGGTTCGATCCGACATCGTGGCCGACGTCGAACTGCGCTTTCGCCCCTATCCTTCCGGGGGTGCTCTTTACCCCACAGAGATCTACCTCGCGATTGTCAACGTTGCGGACCTGACGCCATGCCTCGCCTACTACGATGCACGTTGTCATGCGCTGGACGTGGTGGCGCCATTGGCGTCGCTGCGACCACTGGCGGCGGCGCTGGGCGACGAGTCGGAGATGACGGCAAGCGTCGCCTGCGTTGCGATGGTCAGCATCGTTCCAGAGCGAAGTGTCGTGAAGTACGGGCGTCGCGGCTACCGCTTTTCGCTGCTCGAGGCGGGCATGGTGCCGCTGATGCTCGACCTGGCTGCCACGGCACAGGGGCTGGGCACATTGCACTGGGGCGGATTCTTCGACGATGAACTTAATGCGCTGCTGTCCATCGATGGCGCGTCGGAGAGCGTCACTTCGTGCCTGTTCATCGGCCGGACGCATGAACGCGATTGACCACGTATCGGCCGACCTTGCCGCGGCGCTGGTCATGCAGGTAGCGCGCGTGCTTGAGCGCAGCGTTGCCGGTGAGCACGCTGCGGCCTTGGCGGCGTGCGAAGGGGTCCGCCCGCTGGCGCGGGGGCGCCGCCTGCTGACTGCACTGGAGCGCATTGCTGCAGGTGCGATGCCGGTCATTCGCGCCGGCGACGGTCTTTTCGTCGCGGGCGACGTGAAGAAAGACGTGGCCGATCATGTGGCGCGCACAATGGATACGCTGGTCGCCTACGTGGGGACAAGACGGTCGCTGGTGCTGTTGCGTATTGAGGGAGAAGAGCCCCACGCACAAGTGGTCCAGGAGCTTGACGGGATCGCGCTGGTGCTGATGTGCCCGAAGGAGGTCGCCGATCAGCAGGTGCTCGCGCACGAGCTTGCGCACACCTTCGGCTTGGCCGATCACCGAGTGCTCGACGAAGGGTGGGCTGAGTGGCTGGTGGCGTGCACGTTCGAAGTTGGTGGTTTCTGCGAGGAACGCTTTCGCGAGCGTGCACGGGGAGCGCCGGCCGCTGGATCGCTGCTCGCGGATCGCTGGCGCGCCCAGCCCTGCTTTGAGTCACACTTCCACTTTCCGGAGGGCGCCGTTCGTGCCGCAAGCGCGCTCATCGTGGCAGATCTGGTTGCGCGTCTCGGCCCGACAGGCGTGATTCGGCTCATGTTGAAGATTCGGGACGATGGCGCCGAAGACGTCCGTCCCTTGATCGCTGCGGTCGGTGGGTTGCGGGACATGTCGTGGGATGCGCTGGAGTCTCTTGCAGAGCGGCCCGACGCAATAGCTATCGTTGAAGTCAGGCGAGCATTCACGCTGGGCCTCGGCGACGCAGTGGCAGATCGCCTGCCGCGATTCGCCGCGGCGGTTGCGGCGCAACCGGACCACAGAGAGCTCACAACGGCCTACCTAATGCTTCTGCTGCTGGCGGGCTCCGATCCCGCGGCCGCGCAAGTTCGTTTGACGCTTGATCGAGAGCTCTCGCGCTTCGTCCGTCAACACGGCGAGGCGCCGATCGGCTATGCGCTGTGCCTATCGCGCGAGGGCATGGCGATCCGCCTGGCGCCGAACTTCCTGGAGCTAAATGATCACTTCAATCGTGGCCGTACGATCAAAGCTGCGGCTCTGCAGCAATTCCCGACCGATTTCGATGTGCTGGTCGCGGCCGCGAAGTTCGAGATGAATACACCAATCGAATTCGGCGGGGATCCGGCCGTTGCGGGCAACCTGGTCGCGCGCGCCGCCGCGTTGGCACCGTGGCCCGACGTCGCATCGCAGCTGCGTCGTTTCGCGAAGCGGCATCCGAGCGAGGTAGGCGTGCAATGACTGGCCCCGAGCGATTGCTTGGGCAGCCACCCATAGGCGCCGAGTCGCTAAAGGTCGCGGGCGAGAAGGGCTTCTGGCTTGAGGTATCTTCCTTGCGGGCCAATCCTGGCGACATGGTGGCGCTGGTCGGGCCCAACGGATCGGGCAAGAGCACGCTGCTGGAGGCGCTGGCCGGTCTGTTGGCGCCCGAGTCCGGGGCTGTCCGCTGGTTCGGCAAGGAGGTTCGGGGACTGGCGCCGACCGACCCGGTGCGTCTTGACGTCGGCGTGCAGTTGCAGACCCCCGCCTGGAACCCTTCCATGAAGGTGCGGGAGGTATTGGCGCTGCACCGGTCGGTGTACGGCCGCGCGTCAGCGGGGGTGCTGGATCAACTCGGTGTTGCCGAGCTCGCAGATCGTGCCTATGGCCGACTGTCCACGGGTCAGCGCAGGCGTGTCGACCTTGTCGTCGCGCTGGCGCACGATCCCGGTGTCGTGCTGCTGGACGAGCCTGCCACCGGGCTCGACCGCCAGTTCGCGCAAGCCATGAGGCAGTGCCTGGCATCGCGCCGCGCGGCCGGCGCGGCCATCCTGCTTGCGACGCACCATGGCCAGGAGGTTGTGATGGCCGACCGTGTGCTGTGGCTTGAGCGCGGTACGGTGAAGGTACAGGCCCGGCCGTTCGAACTGCTCCACGATCGGTTGGGCGAGTTCGTCGGCATGATCAATTGCAGCGACGGGGACACCGCAGAGGCCTGCCAGGCAGCGCTTTCGCCACTGGCCGTGCATATCGAACGCGATGCGGACCGCGTCACCGTCTACGGGCATGACAAGCTGCGGCATGCGGTGCCCGCGCTGGCCGAGCGCCATCGCGCAGATGCATTCAGCTTGCGCAGGACCGATGGCGACGACCTGCTGGCACTGGTCAGTGGTCAACGTCGCCGCGTGGCGGCAGACGCATGAGCGCGACCACGCGTCTGAGCCAGTCTGAAGTGCGCCGGCCGCCGGGTTGGCTGGCCACCGCGGTGCGTTTCGCGCGCGTTGAAACGGCGACCTATCTGCGCGACAAATCCGCAATCTTCTGGACTTTCATCTATCCGGTCGTACTGCTCGTGCTGATGATGGTCTTGTTCGGCGGCGATCGGGCCGTCACGATGCGTGTCGACGTCGAAGGTGAGGGGCCGGGCGTCGAACGAATCGTCGCGGCGCTTGATGGGCGTTTTCGATACATCCATGACGTCAATTTCGCGCTTAAACGCGTCGGCGCGAACGACAAGACGCCGCCCGATCGGGTCAGGTTGATCGCCGCAAGCGGTGATGGTGGTGGCAGCGGCATTCCGCGTACCGTGCGTTTGCGGCTGGAGTCGCCACCTGACGGCGCAAGTGGGGCGACGTTGGCGATACTCGGCGAAACAATCGCTGCGCTCAACCTGGAACTTGCCAATGCCTCGCCCGCCATCCGCATTGACTACGAGATTGCCAAGGCCTCGCGCAAGTCAGCCACGGTGTCGGGTGCGAGCGTCTACTTCGTGAGTGGCCTTGTCGTACTGACACTGGTCTCGACGGCATTGTTCGGCTTCACCGGGCCTTTGATCGAGTTGCGCGCACGTGGCGGTCTGAAGCTGTTCCAGGTGATGCCTATTTCCCGAACCGCGTTTCTCGCCGGATTCGCGTTGTGCCGGGTCGTGGTGTTAGTGGTGTTCAGCGCCGTTTTTTTCGTCGGCGGGCTTTGGCTGTTCGGCACGGTGCCTGCGATCGATGTCGCCGGCTGGTTGAAGCTGTTGCTGCTGGTGCTGGCGGGGTCGGTCGCCTTCATGGCCGCCGGTCTCGCACTGGCGGGCTTGATCACCGGCAGCGGCACGGCATCGGCGGTGATCAACCTCGTCAATTTGCCGATCATGTTCCTGTCGGACCTGTTCATTCCGATCTCGGTGATGCCCGAAGGCGTGCAATCGCTGGCCCGCTGGTCACCTATCTACCAGTTGGCGGCGGCGATGCGCGCCGTCGTGGCTGCCGACGACACGCTACCAGCATCGATTCAGACCTGCCTGACCAGCCTGGCTGTGCTCGGCGCCCTGTCGCTCGGTGTGGCCGCCACGACGTTTCGCTGGAATCTCAAACGGTAGATCCGCAATGGGGAATTCAATGGCTCGCAAACATGTGCTTGCTCTGTCGACATGGCTGGTGGTCGCTCATGTACAGGCTACCCCTGTGCTGCCGGATGCACGTATGGTCACGATCATCGTGTCCGGAGTGCGGCAAGCGGGCGGCAAACTTTTTGTCGACCTGTGCCGGGAGCAGGAATTCCTGACATCCCATTGTTATCGCAGCGCGGAACGGCAAATCAGCGCCGCGGGTACCCAGCGCTTCATCTTTCGTGACGTGTCGCCGGGCGTGTACGCCGCCCAGGCGCTCCACGACGTGAACGGAAACGGCCAGGTGGACCGTGACGGCTACGGCGCGCCGGTCGAACCGACCGGCGTCAGCCGCAATCCGCGGTCTGCCATGCGCGCGCCGACATTCGCTGAAGCCGCCATTACTTATGAGGGCAAGGCGATCACCATCGAGGTGGAGTTGCGTTGAGTACGCCCAGCGGCGAAGGCGGCGCGGTCGGCAACGAGTTGGCGCGTTTGCTTGCCGGCGTGGTTGCACCAGCGCCGCCCGACTGCCACTACTGGCAGGCGGAATCGATGCTGGTGATTACGGCAAGTCACTGAGCGCGCGCCGCCGATTGCCCTCGACACCAGAGCCATGCAGCCGTTCCACCGCCACCCGCGAACCGACCTTCGCGCACGGCGTACTGGGAAGGCTGCAATGAACTGGAATCTGATGTCCTCAAACCCAACGCACGCCCATGTCGCCACGACAGGGGCCAATGTAGGCGAGGGTTCCATCAACAAACCTGTCGCCATCGCGTCGCCTTCGCGCATGTCGGCACATCACGGTGCCGCGTGCAAGAAGATCGAAATGATCTCCTGACAAGCAAGACTATCCGCCGGTGCGCGACGCCGCGGCCACCTAGCTAGCCAACCTGGCCCGGCGCCGTACCCACCGACCACAGCGCAACATCGCCACGCCGCTGCGCGCCGCCGTGCTGCCAGAAGGCCTGCGCGGCATGGTTGCCGTTGATCACCAGCAAGTGCGCCTTGGCGATGCCGGCCTGGTG
>WBZS01000538.1_pt1 | contig 45214 bp, 44 predicted proteins | sample 5204201 | NCBI WGS metagenome assembly WBZS01 (sample SAMN12344357, study PRJNA552823) | activated sludge metagenome | biome: Activated sludge suspended growth; feature: Nitrification reactor; material: Wastewater; isolation source: activated sludge from nitrification reactor of wastewater...
ACGAACAATGCGGTTGTCTTCATGTCATTCCCCCGTTCTTCTTTCGTATGAATCATTGAGTTAGCACATTGCTGCAACGAGCCTTCGACTAGCCTTGCGAAGGTGACTGATTATCATTGCATTTCGTCAGGATTGGCAACAGAAGAATTGATGAAAAGGACGGGCGCAAGCCCTCACGCTACGGCGCGATCAGCCGAGGATTTGGCGCAGCGCATCGACCAGCGCCTGGCATTGCGCTGCGGTGCCGATCGAGATGCGCAGGTGCTGGTCGATACGCGGCAACTTGAAGTGGCGGACGATGACTTGGCGCTGGCGCAATTCCGCGGCCAGTCGCGCCGCGTCGTGTTGTGGATGGCGCGCGAAGATGAAGTTGGCCGCCGAGGGCAGCACCTCGAAGCCCAGGCTGACAAGGGCAGCGGTCAACAAGGCACGACTGTGCATGACCGCTTGCCGCGTTTTCTCGTGGTGATCCTTATCCTCCATCGCCGCGCTCGCGCCGACGATGGCCAGGCGATCGAGCGGATACGAGTTGAAGCTGTTCTTGACCCGTTCCAGCGCCTCGATCAGGGAAGCGTCACCCACGGCGTAGCCGACGCGAAGCCCGGCCAGCGAATGCGATTTGGACAGCGTACGGATCACCAGCAGGTTCGGATAGCGGTTGACCAGCGCAATGGCCGTGGGGATCGCCGGCGCGCTGAAATCGATGTACGCTTCGTCGATAATGACCACCGATTGCAGGTTGGCGGCCGCCAACCGTTCGATGTCAGTCAGCGGGAGAAGGTGGCCCGTCGGCGCGTTGGGGTTGGCGATGACGATGCCGCCGTTGCCCGGCCGGTAATCGTCAATGCCGATTTCGAAATCGGCGTTAAGCGGGATGGCGATGTGCTCAACCCCGTAAAGACCGCAATACACCGGATAGAAACTGTAGGAGATGTCGGGTAGCAGGATGGGCGCATCGTGCTTGAGCAGCGCCATGAAGGCGTGCGCCAGCACTTCGTCGGAACCGTTGCCGACAAAAACCTGGTTCGGCGCGAGCGCATATTCGGCAAAGTGGGTGACGACGGCGTCCTTGAATCGATCGGCGTTAGGGTCCGGGTAGAGACGCAAGTTGGCCCCGTCGCTTCCCAGTTCTTCGCGCATCGCCGCGATCACGCGCGCCGACGGCGGATAGGGGTTTTCGTTGGTGTTCAGCTTGACCAGCCCGGGCAGTTTGGGCTGTTCGCCCGGAACATAGGGCGACAGGCGGTGAACAAGGGGGCTCCAGTAGGGGTTCATGAACGGCTCGCAAGGTCGAAGGCAGCGGAAGCCTTAAATGGTATCATGCGACACTGGTCGCCTGATCCGGCCGGAGCGCGCTTCGGCGGTTCGGTCCGGCGGTCAGAGTATTTGTTTTGTCCCTTCACTACGGTGCCTTCATGCGGCAAGCTGAAATCAGCAGAAACACCCTGGAAACCCGGATCACGGTTCGTCTGAATCTTGACGGCAGCGGACAGAGTCGCCTGGCGACCGGCGTGCCCTTCCTCGATCACATGCTCGACCAGATTGCACGTCACGGGATGATCGATCTTGAGGTCGAAGCGCTGGGGGATTTGCACATTGATGCACATCACACCGTTGAGGACATCGGCATTACGATGGGGCAGGCTCTCGCCGTGGCGTGGGGTGACAAGAAAGGATTGCGACGTTATGGACACGCTTACGTGCCCCTGGACGAAGCGTTGTCGCGCGTGGTGATCGACCTTTCCGGGCGTCCGGGGCTGGTATTCAACGTCGAATTCAAGCGCGCGATGGTCGGCGCTTTTGACGTCGATTTGACGCACGAGTTTTTCCAGGGACTGGTCAATCACGCCCTGATGACCATCCATGTCGACAACTTGCGCGGCGATAATGCGCACCATCAAGCCGAAACGGTATTCAAGGCGTTCGGTCGCGCCTTGCGCATGGCGGTAGAAGCCGATCCGCAGGCAGCGGGCAGCATCCCTTCAACCAAGGGTAGCCTTTGATGGCATCAGCGGCAGGCAGTATCGCAGTGATCGACTACGGCATGGGCAATCTGCGCTCGGTGTGGCAGGCACTGGTCCATGTGGCCGATGGTCGTGAAGTCGTCGTTACCGCCGATCCGGCGGTGGTGGCGGCCGCCGAGCGCGTGGTCTTCCCCGGCCAGGGCGCCATGCCCGACTGCATGCGTGAACTCGAGGCGCGCGGTTTGCGGCCGGCGGTTCTCGAATCGGCCCGGAGCAAACCGTTTCTGGGCATTTGCATCGGCTTGCAAATGCTTTTTGAACACAGCGACGAGGGCGATGTGCCAGGCCTTGGCATATTTGCCGGACAGGTACGCCGCTTTCCAGTCGATGGAATGGTAAACGCGGCGGGCGACAAGCTGAAGGTGCCGCACATGGGCTGGAACGAAGTGCGGCAAGTCAGACCACACGCGCTGTGGGACGGCATTGCCGATGGTGCGCGCTTTTATTTCGTCCATAGCTATTGCGTTGTTCCCGACGATGATGATTGCATTACCGGGGTGACGGACTACGGTATCCCCTTTACCAGTGTGGTGGCTCGGGATAATATCTTCGCCATTCAATGTCACCCGGAGAAGAGCGCCAAAGCGGGACTCGCCCTGTTGTCCAATTTCATCCACTGGAAGCCCTAACGGCAGTTCTCGGCATCAAATCTCTTCGACCCCTCATACCAACTACTTTGCTTAGCACTTTTCAACATGTTGATCATTCCCGCAATTGACTTGAAAGACGGTCAGTGTGTCCGTCTCAAACAGGGGCACATGGACGATGCCACGGTTTTCGCCAATACCCCCGGCGAGCAGGCCGCGCTCTGGCTGGAGCAGGGCGCACGCCGCTTGCACGTTGTCGATCTTAACGGCGCCTTTGCCGGCAAGCCCAAGAACGAAAGCGCGATCAGGGAAATCGTCAAGGCCATTGGCGACGAAATCCCGATCCAGCTCGGCGGCGGCATTCGCGATCTCGATACGATCGAGCGTTGCCTCGACGATGGCGTCAGCTACGTCATCATCGGGACAGCCGCGGTGAAGAATCCGGGGTTCCTGCACAACGCCTGCAGCGCTTTTCCGGGGCAAATCATCGTCGGACTCGACGCCAGGGAGGGCAAGGTGGCGGTCGACGGCTGGTCCAAGCTGACCGGCCACGACGTGATCGACCTGGCGAAAAAATGTGAAGACTATGGCGTCGAGGGCATCATTTATACCGATATCGGTCGGGATGGCATGCTTACGGGAATCAACATCGAGTCGACGGTCAAGCTGGCGCAGTCGCTGATGATTCCCGTGATCGCCAGCGGCGGTCTGTCGAGCATGGAGGACATCAGAAGACTCTGCGCGGTCGAGCACGAAGGCATTTTTGCGACGATCGCCGGCCGCGCCATCTATGACGGCTCGCTTGATTTTGCCGAGGCGCAGGCCGAAGCCGACCGCTCGACGCAATTCTGACGTTACACGCATCCTTCAACCGTAAGGGAATCCGTTTTGGGTCTCGCTAAACGTATCATTCCCTGTCTTGACGTAACCGCCGGTCGCGTGGTCAAAGGGACCAACTTCATCGACCTGCGCGACGCCGGCGACCCCGTGGAGGTGGCGCGCCGGTATGACGATCAGGGGGCCGATGAAGTCACTTTTCTCGACATCACGGCATCGTCCGACCAGCGCGACATCATTCTGCATATCGTCGAAGCGTGCGCGGCGCAGGTCTTCATTCCGCTGACCGTTGGTGGCGGTGTGCGCACGGTGGCTGACGTACGTCGTTTGCTCAATGCCGGGGCCGACAAGGTCAGTATGAACACCGCAGCAGTTGAAAATCCCGATCTCATCGCCGAGGCGTCGGCCAAGGTGGGCAACCAGTGCATAGTCGTCGCTATCGACGCCAAGCAAGTGGCGCCGGGCCAATGGGAAGTGTTTACCCACGGCGGGCGGAAGAAGACTGGCCTGGATGCGGTCGAGTGGGCGCGCCGCGTACAAGCGCTCGGCGCCGGAGAAATTCTGCTGACCAGCATGGATCGCGACGGTACGAAAAATGGCTTCGACTTGGCATTGACCCGCGCCGTGTGCGATGCCGTCGATATCCCCTTGATCGCCAGCGGCGGAGTTGGCAACCTTCAGCACCTGGCCGACGGCGTGACGCTGGGCCATGCCGATGCGGTGCTGGCGGCAAGCATCTTCCACTTTGGCGAGTATTCGGTGCATCAGGCCAAGGCGTTCATGCACGAGCGCGGCATCGAGGTGCGCCTGTGAGTGATCTTGACGCCAGTCTCGACTGGCTCGACGCCCTCACGTGGGACAAGGACGGGTTGATTACAAGCATCGCGCAGGATGCCGTGAGCGGACGCGTGCTGATGTGTGCCTGGATGAACCGGGACGCACTGCGGGAAACGGTTACCAGCGGTAACGCGGTATACTGGTCGAGGTCGCGCCAAAGGTTATGGCGCAAGGGCGAGGAATCGGGGCATGGTCAGAAAGTGATCTCCATTCGCGCCGATTGCGATGGCGATGTGTTGTTGCTTTCTATCGATCAGGTGGGCGGCATCGCCTGTCACACCGGGCGGGAAAGCTGCTTCTTTCTTGAACTGCAAGGCCAGCGATGGGTGCCAGTCGATCCGGTATTGAAAGACCCTAAGGAAATTTACAAAAAATGACTACACACGACATACTCTATCGGCTATCGGAGACGTTGGCGACGCGACGGCACGCCGATCCGGACAAATCCTACACTGCCCAACTGTTTGCCGGCGGCCCGGATGCCGTCCTGAAAAAGATTGGCGAGGAAAGTGCCGAGTTGATCATTGCCGCCAAAGACGGCAAGCGCCTGAATATCGTCAGGGAGTCGACCGACCTGATTTTCCATGTCTTGGTGCTGCTTGCCAGTTTTGACATGAGCATCGAGGATGTGGCCCAGGAATTTCGCCGTCGCGAAGGCATTTCCGGGATCGACGAAAAAAAGTCACGGACCCGCTAGATCATGGAAAGCTGCCTGTTCTGCAAGATTGCGCACGGCGAAATCCCGTCGCGAAAAGTGTATGAAGACGAGGATGTCTTCGCATTTCACGATATCAAACCAGCGCGCCCGGTGCATATTTTGGTCATACCCCGGCGGCACATTACCTCGCTGGCGACGGCGACCGAGGCCGACACCCACGTCCTGGGCCGGATACTCGCGGTGGCCAACCAGTTGGCTATCGAGAATGGCAGTCCGGACGGGTTTCGTGTGATCATCAACACGGGCCGCATCGGGCATCAGGAAGTGCAGCACTTGCATGCACATATCGTTGGCGGGCCGGACCCGGTCGGGCCGATGCTCAAACGCGTATAAAGGAGGTGGATCATGGGCAGCTTCAGTATCTGGCACTGGCTTATCGTTCTGGTCATCGTCATGCTGGTGTTCGGCACCAAGAAACTTCGCAATATTGGCGAGGATCTCGGCGGTGCGGTGAAGGGATTCAAGGAGGGCATGAAGGATGCGTCGGCAGAGAAGAAGCCGGCTGATGCGACTCCACCGCAACAAGTGGTTGATGGACAGATCATCGAAGGCGAGGTGAAGGAAAAGGTCAAGTCGTAAGAGTCGTAAGACCTGGCCGCGATCGCTTTCCTTGCCCTGCACTCAAGAAGCGGCATACTCCACACCATCCAACCGAGGTTCCCAGGCTAAATGTTTGACGTTGCATTTTCCGAACTCCTGGTCATCGGCGTCGTCGCGCTGGTGGTCATCGGCCCCGAGCGCCTGCCAAAAGTAGCGCGGACGGCCGGGCATCTGCTCGGACGCATGCAGCGTTATGTCAATGACGTCAAATCGGACATCAGTCGGGAAATGAAACTCGAAGAGCTGAAAAAGCTGCGCACCGAAGTTCAGGATTCGGCGCGCAGTCTTGAGCAGAGCGTCAGCAGCGAGATGAAGGCGCTGGAACAGTCCGTCGACCAGACGGCGCAATCGGTTGCGCAGGAAGTTTTGCCCACGGGTCCAGCCAGCCCGGAAAAAAAGGCATGAATGACGAATGAATCCGTCGGAAGACTCCTTTCTGTCGCATCTTTTCGAGCTTCGCGATCGCCTGATCCGGGTCTTGCTTTCCGTCGGTATCGTCTTCGTCTGCCTTTTCCCCTGGGCCAAGGAATTGTACGCGCTGCTCGCACAGCCGTTGCTGGCCGCGCTGCCGCAGGGCGGTCAGATGATTGCCACCGACGTGGTCGGCGTCTTTTTGGTGCCCATGAAAGTGGCGCTGATGGTGGCTTTCCTCATTGCCCTGCCTTACGTCCTCTATCAAATCTGGGCCTTCGTCGCGCCCGGACTGTATTCCCACGAAAAACGCCTGGCACTGCCTTTGGTCGCAGCCAGCGTCGTGCTGTTCTTCGTTGGAATGTCATTTGCGTATTTCCTGGTGTTCCCGACGGTCTTCGGCTTCATGGCCCGAGTCGCGCCGGAGGGCGTCGCCTGGATGACGGATATCGAAAAGTACCTGTCTTTCGTAATGACCACGTTCATCGCTTTTGGCGTCACCTTCGAAGTCCCGATTGTGGTCATTGTTCTCGTCCGGATGCGTGTCGTCACGCTGTCCACGCTCAGGGAATGGCGACCTTACGTCATTGTCGGCGCTTTCGTGATCGCGGCCATCTTTACGCCGCCGGACGTGGTTTCGCAGCTCTTGCTGGCCATTCCGCTCTGTCTGCTGTTTGAGCTGGGGATGCTGCTGGCGCGTTTCATCGATCAGCCGGACGTCGATCCGTCAGCGTCGGCGCCCGGCCCGGATCAGGGCTGACCTAATTGACCTCGCCCCGCAGTTGCGGGCGTTTCCCGATACGGATCGAAGTTTCCAATTGCGTTTTCTGACGGCGCAGTTTGAACGGAACAATAGCGCCCGGCTTCTGGCTGGCGATCAGGTCGAGCATGACTTGTGGGTCCTTGACCGGTTTGCCATCCACCAAGAGCAGAACATCCCCCGGTTTGATTCCGCCCGCATCAGCCGGACTGCCGCGTTGAACGCCGGCGATCAAGGCGCCCTCGACATCGGCCAGGCCGAAGGATTCGGCGAGTTCCGGGGTGATCTGCTGCGCTTCGACACCGATCCAGCCGCGCGTCACGGTGCCGGTCTGGATGATCTCCTCCATGACGTTTTTTGCGGTTGAGATGGGAATGGCAAAACCGATCCCCAGCGAACCGCCGGAGCGCGAATAAATCGCCGAATTGATGCCAACCAGATTGCCCCGGCTATCGATCAAAGCGCCTCCCGAGTTGCCGGGGTTGATGGCCGCGTCCGTCTGGATGAAATTTTCAAAGGTGTTGATGCCCAGATGCGAGCGGCCAAGCGCCGAGACGATCCCCATGGTCACCGTCTGGCCGACGCCGAAGGGATTGCCGATGGCCAGAACCACATCGCCCACGCCCACGTTCTCCATCTGGCCCAGCGTAATGGATGGCAATTTGAGTTCGGTTTTATTTTCGGGAATGAGCTGTAGCACAGCCAGATCGGTCTCGGGGTCGCCGCCGACCAAACGGGCATTCAGACTCCGCCCATCGTTGAGAGCGACTTCGATCTGGTCCGCGCCATCGACCACATGGAAATTGGTGAGAATATAGCCGCTCGGGCTGACAATCACACCCGAGCCCAGACCGGACTTGGTTTGACCTTCGATTTCCGGGCGTTCGCCAAAGAAATGGCGAAACACCGGGTCGTCAATCAGCGGATGACGAGGGATTTTGATCTTCTGCGAGGTGAAAATATACACTACGGCTGGCAGGGCCTTCTTTGCCGCTTCGCGGTAGGAGCCGACTCCGGTGGACGGTTCGTCCCCGCGGGAGGATTCGGTCAAGGCGACGACGCTGGGACCGTTATTGGCCGTCCTGCCCAACCATTCGGGCTTGAGCGTGCTGACGACAAAAAGTACGGCAAGACTTACCGTGACGGTTTGTGTGAAAATCAGCCAGAGTCTGCGCATGGAAATTTGGGTGAGAGGGAAATGACGGATGAAACGTGAAGCATTAACGCGTTACCTTGACGATCAGCTGGATTCGACGCGTTTCAGGGATTATTGCCCAAACGGCCTGCAAGTGGAAGGTCGCGCCGAAGTGCGGCACATTGTCGCCGGCGTAACCGCCAGTCTGGCGCTGGTCAATGCGGCGATTGCGCGCGGTGCCGATACCTTGCTCGTGCATCACGGCTGGTTCTGGCGTGGCGAAGAGGGGCGCGTGACCGGCTTTCGCAAAGCACGCCTGCAAGCCCTGCTCAAGCATGACATCAACCTGATCGCTTATCATCTGCCACTGGATGGGCACGTCGAGTTCGGCAACAACGCGCAACTCGCCCGACGTCTGGGGTGGTCTGTCGAAGGCCGTTTCGGCGAACAGGACATTGGCTGGTTCGGACGCCTGCCCCAACCGACGACGCTGGCGGAACTGGCGACGTCCGTGGCGGCCGGTCTGGGCCGTGCGCCGCAGGTCATCGCGGCCGAGGCTGGCGCTGAACAGTCACTGGATCGAATTGCCTGGTGTTCGGGGGGGGCACAAAACCTTTTTGAACTGGCCATTGCCCAGGGCGTTGAGGTGTATCTCTCGGGAGAAATTTCCGAACAGAATGTCCATCTGGCGCGTGAATCGGGCGTACCCTATATCGCTGCCGGACACCATGCCACCGAACGTTTTGGCGTGCAGGCGCTGGCTGCGCATCTGACAGAGCGCTTCGGTCTGACGTGCGAGTTCGTCGATATCGACAATCCGGTTTGAATGCTTTCAGGAGCCCATATGAGCTACGTATTTCCCCCTGCTGCACTCGTGGTTTTGCCCGTTGTGGGCCGTGCCGATGTCTTTCCGGTGCGTCGCGTCTACTGCGTCGGACGCAATTACGCGGCGCATGCCGCCGAAATGGGTGCCGACAGCCGCGAGCCGCCGTTTTTTTTCAGCAAACCGGCGGATGCGCTGGTTCCCGGTGGCGGGGATGTCGCGTATCCACCGCTGACGAGCGATCTCCAGCACGAGGTTGAGTTGGTCGTCGCGCTGGGGAAAGGCGGTTCCGACATACCGCTGGATCAAGCGCTGGGTTGTGTTTTCGGTTATGCCGTTGGCTTCGATCTGACGCGGCGCGATCTGCAGACGAGGGCCAAAGACAAAGGGCATCCTTGGGACATGGGCAAAGGATTCGATCAGGGCGGGCCGATCGGTGCACTTCACCCCGTGGGCGAGGTGGGCCATCCGGAAAAAGGGGCCATCTGGCTCAAGGTCAATGGTGACCGAAGGCAGCACGGCGACTTGTCGCAAATGACCTGGAATGTGGCCGAAGTGATCGCCAATCTATCGACGTATATCCGCCTGGCGCCGGGCGATCTGATCTTTACCGGGACCCCGTCCGGCGTATCGACGGTGGTGCGCGGCGATGTCCTCGAAGGAGGGGTCGAGGGCTTGGGCGAGTTGAGGATTACGCTGGTGTAAGGCCGCGCTTATTGCTGCGTCAGCAACTGCCGATAGTGGTCTTTGACCAACTGCCTGAGCGACGCATGCAGATCGGCCTCGCTGGATAAGCCGAACTGGCGGTAGAGATCGGCGGCAATCGTTTGAAAAATTGCCACCAGTTGTGGGTCGAAGTGACCGCCGGCTTCACTTGAAAGCCGCTCCAAGGCTTCATCCACAGGCCAGGCGTCCTTGTAGGGGCGCCGGGAAGTCAACGCATCGAATACATCGACTATGGCGAAAATACGGGCGGCCAGGGGAATCTCCTCGCCGCGAAGCCCTTTCAGGTATCCGCTCCCATCATACTTTTCGTGATGGTATTTGATGACATCGTGCGCGGCGTGCAGCCATTCGGACGTCTGAATGATGCCAATGCCCAGTTGAACGTGGGTGTGCATGACCGCCAGTTCTTCGTTGTTCAATGCCGTTGGTTTGAGCAGGATGTTGTCCCGGATGCCGATTTTTCCGACGTCGTGCAAAAATGCGCCAAGGATCAGCGCGCGCATATCCACCTTGTCCGTGCCGAGCGCCTCCCCCAGCCGGATGGCATAAAGCGTGACGCGGTAGTTGTGGCTTCCCGTGTTCGAGTCGCGCTTGGCAATGGCGGCGCCAAGGACGGTGACGATTTCCAGATTGCCTTTGATGACCTGGTCGGAAAAGCGGATGACTCGACGGCTGAGTGAAATGATGACCGGATAGAGCAGCAGCGTCGTGCACAGAACGCAGAGCAGAGAGATGAGCAGCAGGCGATAAAAATCGCGATTGAGCCGTGCAATTTCCTCGGCCGGGATCACGAATACCCCCTCGAAATAGCCGGCCTTGCTTCCACCGGTACTGTGCAGAGGAACCTGGATTTGCACCAGCGTTTCGCCGTCGATGGCGAGCTTCTGGTAGTGATGGGTACCATTCCTCGGAAACGTGAGCGTCGATTGGGCCAACACCGACCGGATGTGGGCGAACGCCGGATTGGCTATATCGAACAGCACCTTGTTTTCGTAATCGTAGCCTTTCATCAGCACGAAGTATTTCGTGGCAAATTCCAGCGCTTTGTGCCGCAAGGATTCCAATTGGTCCGGCGTCATGCCTTTGGTGTCGATGCCTTCCGGGGAAAACCGCTGCGCTTCGGCCGAAGCGAAGGCAATGACGGCGTCGTCAATGCGCTTCGATTCGACAAGGTAAATCGTCGCTCCGGTGAAGAGCGAAACGATCAGCCAGGCCAGCACGAGGCGTGTGACGACAATGCGGTTGATATCGAGCATGAAGGTTCCAGGTATTGAGGCGCATTGGCGATTGCCCGGCCCCATTTTCGTCGGCTATATTGCCACGAAAGGCGGCACAAGATATCGCCTCGTTGCCGGAATCTGTCATTGCGTAGAAAGCTTTCCGTGCCTGGCGCAAATGCGATAGCCTGTCCGACCCGCATTGCCTGCTTCCGTGCCCATGTTTGTTCATCAATCCCGACTGATCCTGCGGCACGCCGCGCCGATGCTGGTTGCCCAGCTGGCGTCAATGGGCATGATGGTGATCGATACGGTTCTGCTCGGGCATTACGGAACCGAGGATCTCGCGGCGGTGGCCGTTGGCGGCGGAATCTATATCGCCGTGATTTTCGCCTTTTCCGGCATCCTCCAGGCGGTATCGCCGATGGTGGCGCAACTCAAGGGCGCCGGGCGAGAGGGCGAGATCGCCGGGGTCCTCCAGCAAGCTTTCTGGCTGGCTCTGTTACTGGCTATTCCCGGCGTGCTGTTTCTAAATCACCCGGACGCGTTGCTGGCGTTGTCGGATATCGAGCCGCGGGTTGAAGCCAAGGCGCGGGGCTATCTGGCCATGCTTGCCTGGGGAATGCCGGCGGCACTGCTGTATCGCACCTTCTACGCGTTTTGCAACGCCCTTGGCCGCCCGCGCCCGCTGATGCTGATCGCGCTGGGCAGCACGCTGTTGCATGGCGCACTGGCGGGCGTGCTGGTCACCGGAACCTTTGGCGGCAGCGGACTGGGTGCGCTCGGCTGCGGTATCTCGAATGCCGCAGTCGGCTGGTTCGCTTTGCTTTGCAGCGCCGCCTACCTGGTCTTTGGCCAACCCCTGGCGCAGTACCGCCTGCTTCACGCGTGGCAAAAACCGCGTATTGGAATCCAGCGCGAGCTGTTGCAGATCGGGCTGCCAATGGGCTTTTCCAGCTTCGTCGAAATCTCGTCCTTCACGCTGATCGCACTTTTCGTCGCGCAGCTGGGCGCGACAGTGGTCGCCGGGCATCGGGTCGTGGCCAATCTGGCAGCCATCTGCTACATGCTGCCGCTGGCCCTATCCATCGCCACACTGGCCCAGGTGGGGCTGGCGGCGGGGGCACGCGATTGGCGCCGCGCAGAAGTGTCGCTCGCTACCGGTCTGCTGCTCGCCGGTAGCTTGTCCCTGGCGCTTGGTCTGGTCTTATGGTGCTTGGCCCGACCGCTGGCCGAAGCATACACCAGCGACCCGGCTGTACAGCGCGTTGCCCTGTCACTGATAGCCTATGTGGCTGTCTATCAGGTCTTCGACGCGCTGCAGACCGTGGCCGCCTATACGCTGCGCGGCTACAAGGTCACCTTCCTGCCAATGCTGGTGCACATCGTTTGCTTCTGGGGGGTCGGATTATTCGGTGGGTGGATTCTGGCTTTCAGAATCGCCAGCCCGATGGGTGTTGCCGGCTTCTGGGCGGCCTCGCTGGCCAGTCTGGTGTTGGCCGCGTTGCTGCTGGGCGCCGTGTTGTGGCGGGCCGTGCATATGCTGCGTGACTAACACGTAGGCAGCGGCTAGTTCCGGCGCCAGGCAGGGAATCGGTACCGATCCGTCGATCAGATACCCAGCCAGCCACGCCGTAAAACGTTGGCGCGCGCGGCGACGGCCAAGCTGGCGCTGCTGTTCAAGGGCGGGTCGAGGCGGACGCTGAATTCCATCAGTTGGTCGCGCCGGAAAGCGTGCACCTTGACGACGCCGCCGGCCTGGCGGCGGGCCAGCTGCTTTTCGATGGAGGCCGAGGTGACGCGCAAGCCGTCGATGGCAAGCAGGATATCGCCGGCGGACAGACCGGCCAGCTGCGCCGCCTCCTGATCGTAGACCGTCGCCAGCTTGAGTTCATTGCCCTCATTGACGGTTTTGACGCCCAGTGAAGGTGTTTCCCCTGCGGCCCATTCCAGTTTCAGTCCGAAAACGGCCAGAAGTCTTGTCAGCGGCAAGTCGTCGGTGCCGAGAACGGCTTTGGCGAAGAAACGTTTCAGATTGAGCCCGGAGCATTCTTCGGCAATCAAGCGGATATCCTCCTCACCAACGCCCATGCCGGGTATCCCGTGGCGCTGCCAGAGGGTGCGCATGACGTCGTCAAGCGATACGGCGCCATCGGTTTTGCTGCGCAGCGTGAGGTCAAGCGCGAGTGCGACCAGCGCGCCCTTGGCGTAGTAGCTGACAACGGCATTGGGCGTGTTTTCGTCCGGTCGATAGAACTTGCTCCAGGCGTCGAAACTCGATTCGGCCAGACTCTGGCGTCGGCGTCCGGGGTCGCGCTGAACCTTGCCGATCGTCTTGGCCAGGAGTTCAAGCCAGTCCTTGAGTTCGATGACGCCGCTACGCAACAGGGCCAGATCGTCGTAATACGACGTGATGCCTTCAAAGGCCCAAAGCAAGGTCGTGTAGTTTTCCCGGTTCAGGTCGTAGGTCGTGAATGCCGCCGGTTTGATGCGTTTGACATTCCAGGTGTGGAAATATTCGTGGCTGCACAGGCCAAGCAGGGTGCGATAGCCTTCGCTGACGCCCTTCATGCCGGGCCAGGGCAGGTCGTAACGCGAACACAGCAGGGCCGTTGAGGCGCGGTGTTCGAGGCCGCCGTAGGCATCGCCGACGACGGTGATCAGAAAAACGTAGCGCGACATCGGCACCGGTTCGCCGAAGAAACGGATCTGCCATTCGCAGACACGCTTGAGGTCGCGGCAAAGGCGATCCATGTCGCAGTCGTGCTGGCCGGTCAGAGCAATTTCGTGCGCGATTCCGCACGCCACAAAACGGGCGAGGTCGAAGTGTCCCATTTCAACCGGATGATCGATCAGCTCGTCGTAATTGGCGGCGCGGTATAGGCCAAACGCATGCGACCGGGCGCAACGCTTTTCGCCGCGCGCCGGTTCGAGTGCCGTAGCGACGCGCCAATCCTTGAAGGCTTCGCCCGGCGGTGGCTGGATGTCGACAAGACAGGGCGACTCCTCCTGGCCGAGGACGCGCAGGAAGACGCTGCTGCCGTTAAAAAAGGCATGCGTTTCGTCGAGATGCGCACCGCGAACCGACAGGTCCCAGGCGTAGATTTCACAGACGACCGTGAGCGTCTCGCCGGACGGCAGCGCCAATGCCTGCCAGGTATGCTTGTCCCGTTTCGTCAGCCGTACCTGTTTGCCGCCGGATTCGGCGCGGATGGCCACAACGTGCCGGGCAAAGTCGCGTATCAGGTAGCTGCCGGGAATCCACGCCGGCAGCGCAAAGCACTGGCCGGCCGGATCGGGCGCCGCAACGCGGCAGCGCACTTCAAAGGTGTGTGCCTGAATGCTCAGGGGCGTGATGGAATAGTGGATCGGTGAGGAGTTCATGCTTGGATGTGTGGGGAGGGTCACCGGCGGATTGTACTGTCTATTCCGTCTCACACCAGCTATGGAAGCCGGAATTGCGGATCACGTTTGGACGCTGGAAGAGATTGTTTGTCTCGTAAAGACGGAAGCTTCGAAAAGACGTGGCCCGTACAAGAAGAAAGATTCAAACTGAGCCACTACCCAGAATCTTGACAATTGGCGTAGCTTTCAGTGTTCGTTCACAATACCGCCATGCCAAGCGACGCATTGAAGGCGAAGATTCTGGAGACCAGTGTGGCCTATACGGGGTTTTTTGAGCTCCGTCGCCTTACGGTTGTGCATGACCTCTTCAACGGTGGTACCACCGGTCCATTAGTGCGGGAAGTCCTGCATCGAAGCGACGTGGCGGCCGCTCTGCTCTACGACCAAGCCGCGGATAAAGTCGTGTTTGTCGAACAGTATCGTGCCGGGGCACACGTTGCAGGCGTAGAACCTTGGCTGATCGATATTGTCGCTGGCCGAATCGAGCCTGGACAGACACCGCTGGACACGATAACGCGTGAAATCGTTGAAGAATCCGGGTTGGCGCCTACGTCAATTCAACTGATAGGTACTTATCTAACTGCTCCTCATTTGTCGAGCGAAAAGGTGCATATCTTTCTTGCCACGGTGGATGCCGCATGCGTTGCTGGATTTCATGGTTTGGCGCATGAGGGCGAGGATATTCGCCCGCACGTAATGGACCGCGCCGCGGCACTTTGCATGCTTCAAACGAAACCGCTCTCCCTTTGGGCAGGTCTGGCTCTCGGTTGGCTTGGCAACCGGAATCTACCAAGCCGAGATGGGCGTAGTTCGTAAATTGAACTGGCATGAATATGTAGGGTTAGACACGTTTATCCGTCGGCATGACGTGTTTAAAGCGTCTATGAATTACCTTAATTATTCAGTGGTAGTCATCGTCGCGCTGCTACCTGACCGCCAGAATAGTGACGGTTTCTTCGCGGCCGATTTCGTGCAGAGCGACGTAGCCGTTCGCGCCAAACGAAATGATCACCTCGCGAAGAAAGGGGTTGCTCGGAATCGTTTTGCGAAATCTGAAAGGCGCTGTTCTTTTTGCGCCAATGGATGCGCGGTTTGATTCGCTATATTCCGGATGTTATTTAAGATTCCGGGCCGATAGGAGCAGTACTTTGCCGGCTACAAAATTGATATTGATGCCATGTTGGTCGTCACCCCAGACACAACTGCGTATCCCGAGCGCTTCGTCGCAACGCGCGGGTTCTCCGATAATCCGCTTGACTTCGTCGTAGGATTGTCCAGTCTGGAGTTTATTGTAGTTCTCGATGTTGAGCGCGCTTCCGCAGGCACTGAGCGATGCGCTGAGCATGACTGGAATAACGATGTGGTACCAAGTGCGGGAAATCATCTTAGCCTCCTTTATGGGCATTTATCGTGACGAAGAACTGTATTCGACATTGACATTATCGTTGCTTAGCCAGTTTTTCAATGCCGACAGCAAATCGTCTTCAAGGCGCACCCGATTGTCATCACCCAGCGACAATTCGCATTTCGCGTCTGCATTGCGGTAGTCCAGGCGCACCGGGCACGTCCCGGGGGTATATGGCGCCAACAGGGCATGCAGGCGCTGCACCGCAATCTTTGCGTGCGGGCTACTCGCCTGACCATTGAGCGATAGACGCAGATGCTTGGCAAAGCGACCACGCGCCTCGGCCAGAGTCATCAGTCGATCCGCGATGACGCGAACCTTGCCCTCGCCGGCGAAGTCATCCCGCTGTACCTTGCCTTCAACGATCAGGACTTCGTCATCCTTTATCTTGACGCGCTGGGCTTCGAAAATTTCATTGAATATGGAAACTTCCAGCGCGGATGTGCCGTCGTCAAGATGAACAAAAGCCATTTTTCCGCGGGAGGTCATCTTGGTGCGTATGCCGACCACGAGTCCGGCAAGCAGTTGGGGTTCTTTCGCGGCCTTTAATGCGGCCAGTGGTTTGCGTACGAAGTGCGCCACTTCGGACTGGTAGGCGTGAAAAGGGTGTCCCGAGAAGAAGAAGCCGAGCGCAAGTTTCTCTTCGCCGAGTTTCTTCCGCTCCTGCCAAGGTGGGGCGTCAATGTACTGTGGTCCGTGTGCCATGTGGGTGGCGCTGTCGAACGCATCGAACAGGCTGACCTGCATGGCATGGCGATCGGCTTGTTCGGCGGCATCCAGTGCAACGCCCACCGAAGCCATCAGGCGTGCCCGGTGATCGTCAAGCGAATCGAAAGCGCCGGCGCGAATCAACGCTTCAACGGTGCGCCGATTGACCAGGCGTTTGTCGACACGCTGACAGAAATCGAAGAGATCCTTGAAATCTCCCGAACTCTGGCGAGCCTTGAGTATCGAGTTGACCGCCAGTTCCCCGGTGCCTTTGATCGCCCCAAGGCCATAGCGGATGGTGTGTCGATCGACGGGAATGAAGCGGTATTCCGAGGCGTTGATGTCCGGTCCGAGCACGGTCAGCTTGTTGGCGAGGGCATCGTCGTAAAAAATCTTTACCGTATCGGTATTGTCCATGTCCGATGACAAGGTGGCCGCAATGAATGCCGAACAGTGATGCGCCTTGAGCCAGGCCGTGTGATAGGTGACAACGGCATAAGCTGCCGTGTGCGACTTGTTGAAGCCATATTCGGCGAACTTCGTCATCAGGTCGAAGAGTTGTTCGGCGAGCGCCGGGTCGTAGCCCTTCTTCTTGGCGCCCTCGGCAATCGTGCCGCGATGCTCCGCCATCTTGTCGGCATCCTTCTTGCCCATGGCGCGGCGCAGCAAGTCGGCGCCACCGAGCGTATAACCGCCGATGATCTGCGAGATCTGCATCACCTGCTCTTGATACACGATGACGCCGTAGGTCGGCGACAGGCAGGCGGTCAGATCGGGGTGGAAGTAGTCGATCTTCTGCTGGCCCTTTTTGCGCAGGATAAAATCGTCGACCATGCCCGAGCCGAGCGGGCCGGGGCGGTACAGTGCGAGGACGGCGATGATGTCTTCGAAACGGTCGGGCGCCAGCTTCTTGAGCAGCTTCTTCATGCCCTCCGATTCGACCTGGAAAATTGCCGTGGTGTTGGCGTCCTTGAGAATCTGGAATGCCTGCGGGTCATCAAAGGTCAGTGCTTCCAGGTCAGGGCGTGTACCAGAAAGCTTTTCGACGTAATCGACGGCAAGCTTGATGATGGTCAGGTTGCGCAGACCCAGAAAGTCGAACTTGACCAATCCGACTTTCTCGACATCGTCCTTGTCAAACTGCGAGACTACCGAGCTGCCGCCATCGGCCGAATACAGCGGGCAGAAATCGGTGAGCTTGCCCGGCGCGATGAGTACCCCGCCGGCGTGCATGCCGACGTTCCGCGTCAGGTCTTCGAGACGCGAAGCGAGATCGAAAAGATCGCGCACTTCTTCGCCATCTTCGATCTTGGCCTTGAGCTGCGGTTCGGCCGCGATGGCCTTGGCCAGCGACAAGGGTTTGTTCTGCTCCACCGGAATCAGCTTCGACAGCTGATCGCAAAAGTTGTACGGCAGATCGAGCACGCGTCCGACATCGCGAATTACCGCTTTCGACGACATGGTGCCGAAGGTAGCGATCTGCGCCACTGCCGCCACGCCGTATTTTTCGCGAACGTATTCGATGACGCGCCAGCGTTTGTCCTGGCAGAAGTCGATATCGAAGTCGGGCATGGAGACCCGTTCCGGATTCAGGAAGCGCTCAAACAGAAGTGCGTAACGCAGCGGGTCGAGATCGGTAATGCCCAATGCGTAGGCGACCAGCGAGCCGGCTCCCGAACCTCGTCCGGGTCCGACCGGTACGTCGTTGTTTTTTGCCCAGTTGATGAAATCCGCGACGATCAGGAAGTAGCCCGGATAACCCATCTGAACGATCGTGTCCGTCTCGATCTTGAGCCGCGCATCGTAGGCCGGGCGCTGTTTCGCCCGTTCATCGGGATCGGGGTAGAGTTGCCGCAGACGATGTTCAAGCCCCGTCGCCGCCTCCTGACATAGATAATCGTCGAGCGTGATGTCTTTCGGGGTCGGGAAATCCGGCAGATAGTTTGTGCCGAGCGTGATCTGCAGGTTGCATCGCTTGGCAATTTCAACCGAGTTGGCCAAGGCTTCAGGCAGATCGGAAAAGAGCGCGGCCATTTCTTCCGTTGATTTGAAGTATTGCTCTTCGGTATAGAGTTTCGGACGTCGCGTATCGCCCAGCATGTACCCTTCGGCAATGCAGACGCGCGCCTCGTGCGCCTTGTAATCGTCGCGTTCAAGAAACTGGATCGGATGGGTCGCCACCAAGGGCAGTTCCAACTCGACCGCCAGATTGACCGTCGCGGCAATCAATGCTTCCTGCGGCGCTTGCCCCCGCGGATGCACGCGCTGCACCTCGAGATAGAAAGCGCCCGCGAAGAGGCTTGCCCAGCGACGGGCCCGGCTGGCGGCTTGTTCCCAATTGCGCTGTAACAGGGCTTCGCCGACGTCGCCGCTGGCCGCACCGGAGAGCGCGATCAACCCATCCACGCCGACTTCACGCAACATCGGGGTGCTCATTTCGGCGCGACCGCGGATACGCGGAGCCATGTAGGCGCGCGACATCAGTTCGCAGAGTTGCAGATATCCTTGCCGATTGCGGCAAAGCAGGAGCAGCCGGTAGGGCCGGTCGGGGTCGGTCGGGTTGGTGAGAAATACATCTGCGCCAAGCACAGGTTTGATTCCCCGGCCACGCGCTGAAGAATAGAACTTGACCAGACCAAAGAAGTTGGCAAGATCGGTGAGCGCCAGCGCCGGCATGCCATCGGCGGCGGCATGCGCCACCGCATCGTCGAGACGTACGATGCCGTCGGTTATGGAATATTCGCTGTGCAGTCTGAGATGGATGAAGCGCGTATCGGGCATCGGGACATTTTACTCTGTAGCGGGGCACGCACGGAGTTGCCGGCGACCGAAACGCCGAGACTCGTAAGAATTTGTAACAACGGTCAGCGATACGGCGACCAGGGCGTTGAAGTAACGAGTCGCGATAACCACGAAATGAAGGAACACTCATGAACAAGTCACTGCGCATCACCTTGGCTATGGCGCTTAGCCTGCTTTCGGTTCACCACGCCACCGCCGACGATGCGGTGGTGGGCGCGTTGGTCGGTGGCGGTGCCGGCGCTCTGGTCGGCAGATCGATTGGCGGCCGGAACGGCACCATTGTCGGCGGTGCCCTGGGGGCCGCCGCCGGCGCAGCCATCGGTTCGGACAGAGGCCGTCAGCGGACGGAGTACCGTGCCGATTTCGCGCCTCCCCCCGTTTATTACGCCCAGCCGACGTACTATTCACCGCCGGCGTATTATCCGCAACAGGTGTATTACAGCCCGCCGGTACGCGTTGTGGAACGCCCTGTGTATTATGTTCAAGGGGGGTATGGCTGGGATCGCCGTCATCACGGGCGCGATCACGATTGGGACAGGCATGACCGTGGCTGGCGAGGCCATCACCACGACGATTGAGTCAAGCGAGCCTCAAATCGACCCACGCAAGGATTGGCGCCAGGAGATCGGGACGAATGGCCAGCGCTGTGCTGTGAAGATCCCTGCCGGTCGGTATCTCCGGGCATGACCTTATGGCCGCGATGCGCGAACTAACCGGCCAAATGGGTGGCCAGCGTCGATTTCCCTGAACCGCCCTTGGCGTTGGCGATCAAGAAGGATTTCATTCCTTGGGGTCGGAGGCCGCCTTGGCGCCGAGCTGAAAAAGCTCCTGCCGGACCAGATTGATATGCTCGCGCAGGGTGTAGAGAAGATCGCTGTAGGAGATTGGGATGTTGCGTGAATAGGCGTCCTCCTCGATATGGTCGAGCCGGGCGAGATATTCCGCCTGCCGTGATGAATCGTAGTGCTGCCGCAATTCGTTTTCGAGGAACTTCAGATCGCCATAGCAGCGAAATATCTTGGAGCGCACTCGCCAGCTATAGAGGGACGGCGCGATTTTGAGCAAAGGCAGCAGCAAAATAACGATCGGCAGGAGCAGCACAAACAAGCGTTCAACGAGTACCGCAATCCAGAACGGCAGATAGCGTTGCAGGAAGGGCGGGCCGGACTCGAAGTAGCGCTTGGCATCATCCGAGAGATCAAAGCTTTGGTCTTTGTAGGCGGGAAATTCGCCGGCACGTTGGAAAAAACCGCTCTTGCCATTGACCTCGGTCATGGCTTGAAGCAGTAGATTGACGAGGGCTGGGTGTAAATCGTTCCGGACTATCACGTTCGCCGTGGTGGCCAGGAGAACCGTGTCTTTGGGCGGCGTGTCGCGCACCAGGTCAACAACGCCGCGCGGCAAGACGATTCTTGACAGGAAGCTGAAACGCCGCGTGTAGGCATCGGCCTGGCTGAAGCTCATCAGCCGAATGCCCGGTGAACGGAGCATGACCTGTACCACCGGCGCTTCCTGAGCGGCGACGATGAATGAGGCATCAATTTTTCCTTGCTGCAGGGCTTCGGCGGCATTGAGTCCGGCCAATGGCACCAGATTCTTGCTCCGGGTCGATATCTCGTTGGCCTCCAGCAACTGCAGCGCCAGCCCGCGGATGCCGCTTCCTTCTTCCCCCACGGCGATACGTTGGCCGTCGAGTTGGTGCAGTTTGCCAATCCGCTGATCGCCGCGATAGAAAACCCACACCGGCTCATAGGACACGCTGCCTAGCGATCGAAGTTCGCTTTCATCTTCATTTTCGATCACTTCATGCACGCCGCCCTGGACAAAGGCAATGTCGGCCTCACTCTTCTTCAAGCGTTCCAGATTCTGGACCGACCCAGCCGAAGTCAGGATGTTGAGCGTAATGCCTTTGGCAGCGAGAAGCGCCGCGTAGCGCTTTGCATAGGCGTAGTAAGCACCTGCTTCTCCGCCTGTGGTGATGGTCATCTGCCGGGGCGGTGCGGGCTGTACAAACTGGTAGGCGACAACAAAACCGACGGCGGTAATGAGTACGATCGGCCAGGCTGTCGCCAACAGGTCCCGGACTGAAACGAACTTGGCGTGCAGCTTTTTCATCAAGGCAGCAGTATCGTCGAGCCCGTAGTCCGACGCGCTTCAAGGTCGCGGTGCGCGTTAGCCGCATCGGCCAGCGCGTAGGTCTGATTGACCTTGATGCGGACCTTGCCGGAGCTGACGACGGCAAAAAGCTCGATGCCCAGCGCCAGCAGTTCATCCCGCTTGGCGATATAGTGCATCAGGGTGGGTCGGGTCAGAAAGAGTGACCCCTTTTGTGACAACAGCAGCGGGTCAAACGGCGATACCGGGCCGGAAGCATTGCCAAAACTGACCATCATGCCGCGAACGCGAAGGCTGTCGAGCGAACCCGTGAAAGTGTCCTTGCCGACGCCGTCGTAAACAACAGCCACGCCTTCGCCACCGGTGATCTCGCGCACGCGGCGCGATACGTCTTCGCGCGTATAGAAGATGATGTGATCGCAACCGTGCTGGGTTGCCAGAGCGCCCTTGGCTTCGTTAGACACAGTGCCGATGACCGTCGCCCCAAGCGCCTTGGCCCACTGGCAAGCGATCAGACCCACCCCGCCGGCAGCCGCATGAATGAGCACGGCGTCACCGGGTTGAACACGGTAGGTGCGGCGTAACAGATAAGCGCTGGTCAGCCCCTGCAACATCATCGCCGCCCCGGTACGAAAATCGATATCGTCCGGCAGTTTGAGCAGCCGGTCAGCCGGCAGGCATCGGACCTGGCTGTAGGCGCCCACCGGACCGCCCGCATAGGCCACTCGGTCGCCGGGCTGGAGATCGGTCACGTTTTCACCGACGGCTTCGACAATGCCCGCACCCTCCATGCCCAGACCGCTGGGCATTTGCAGCGGGTAAAGGCCGCAGCGATGATAGGTGTCGATATAGTTCAGGCCAACGGCTTCATGGCGTACACGCGCTTCGCCCGGCGCCGGATCGCCAACGGTAATCTCCTCCCAACACATGACTTCGGGGCCGCCGGGCTGATGAATTCGAATGGCGAAGGGCATGATGTTCTCCTCGAAAAAAGTCGGAAGCTGGAGTTAAACGGAGGGTGAATCTACATTCCGTCGGAGCCTTGAGAATAAAAAAACAGTCACTAGCCTAGCGGTTGCCAGCGCTTCGGGCAAGCCGGAACAGAGACGAATCGAAAACAGATCGAGCAGCAAGACTTCCCCTGACGCCAATCTGCATTTCGGATCATAACGCTGCACTTTCACCGCGGACGATCTCAGACCGGCGTGAGCTTTGCGTACTGGAGCGCCAGCCATTTCATGCCATGCGCACCGAAATTGACTTGCACGCGCGCTTCCTCTCCGCGACCTTCGGCAGTCACGATCACGCCCAGCCCGAATTTGGCGTGCTGCACATTCTGCCCGATGCGCAGGCCGTTGGCCGAGCGTTGTTCGTCGATGTATGGCGCGCTTGACGCACGCGGCGACGCCATCGCGGTATAAGTCGGTGCCCGGTTGATCTTGTGCAGCAGGTTGGCGGGCAACTCCTCAAGAAAGAACGAGGGCAGGCTATAGCGGGTCTGGCCGTGCAGCATGCGGGTTTGCGCATGCGACAGGTAGAGCCGCTTGCGGGCACGGGTGACGGCCACGTACATCAGGCGCCGTTCTTCCTCCAGGCCGTGACGTTCCTGCGCGGCATTTTCGTGCGGAAACAAGCCCTGTTCCAGACCGGTGATGAACACGACGTCAAATTCCAGCCCCTTGGCCGCGTGCACGGTCATCAATTGAAGCGCATCTTGCCCTTCACCCGCCTGATGCTCACCGGCTTCGAGCGAGGCGTGGGCGAGAAAAGAAGCCAGCGGGTCGGTGTCGTGGATTGTGTGCGGGTCAGACGTATCCTGCAGGAAATTGGCTGCGGCGCTGATCAGTTCGTCGAGGTTTTCGAGACGCTCTCGCCCGTCCTTTTCCGCCAGGTAGTACTGACGCAGGCCACTCTTCTCGATGAGGTGGTCAATGACTTCCGGTAGAGGTAGCGCTTCGGTTTGGGCGCGTAGCGTCTCGATGAGCCGGATGAAATTGCCGACCGCTACGCCCGCCTTGCCACTCAAGCTGGCCGCGGCGTTGTACAGGCTGGAATTGGCGCGGTGTGCCGCCATCTGTAAGGCTTCGATGCTGCGGCTGCCGATACCCCGCGTCGGGAAATTGACCACGCGGATAAAGGCCGTGTCGTCATCCGGGTTGCCGATCAGGCGGAGATAAGCCAGCGCATGCTTGATCTCCTGGCGATCGAAAAAACGTAGCCCGCCATAAACACGATACGCCATGCCGGCAGTGAACAGCTGATGTTCAAGCACACGCGACTGGGCGTTCGAGCGATAGAGCAAGGCAATCTGGTTGCGTGAAAACCCGTCTCTTACCAGTTCGCCAGCTTCGTCGACGACAAATCGCGCTTCGGCGATGTCCGAAAAACCTTCGAACACACGAATCGGCTCGCCGGCGCCTGCGGCGGTCCACAGCGTCTTGCCCAGGCGGCCCCGGTTGTTCTTAATCAGCGCATTCGCCGCATCAAGGATATTGCCGTGCGAGCGGTAGTTCTGTTCGAGACGGATAACGTTACTGACCGAAAATTCGCGTTCGAAGTCGCGCATATTGCCGACTTCGGCGCCGCGAAAGGCGTAGATGGACTGATCGTCGTCACCGACGGCAAACAGGCAGGCACCGTCTGGCCTCGGGGGTGCCGCATCACGACCGGCCAGTAATGCCAGCCAGGCATACTGCAAGCGGTTGGTGTCCTGAAACTCATCGACAAGTATATGCCGAAAACGCTCCTGGTAATGGTGGCGCATGGGTTCGTTGCGCTGCAACATTTCGTAGGAGCGCAGCAGCAATTCGGCGAAGTCGACCACGCCCTCGCGTTGGCACTGGGCATCGTATTCGGCATAGAGTTCGACGCGACGCCGGGTGTAGTCATCGTAAGCCTCCGCCTGTGCGGAGCGAATGCCCTGCTCCTTGTGCGAATTGATAAAACCGGCCAGTTCCCGCGGGGGGAACTTGAGATCGTCGACGTTGAGGTTCTTCAGCAGGCGTTTTACGGCTGACAGTTGGTCGGACGAGTCGAGAATCTGGAATTGTGCGGGTAAGCCGGCATCTCGGTGATGCGCACGCAGCAAGCGGTTGCATAGGCCATGAAAAGTGCCGATCCACATGCCACGCATGTTGATCGGCAGCATTGCCGTAAGGCGCGCCAGCATTTCCTTTGCGGCCTTGTTGGTGAATGTTACGGCCAGAATGTCTTGCGTCCCGGATTGCCCGGTTGATATCAGCCAAGCAATACGCGTGGTCAACACCCGCGTTTTTCCGCTGCCCGCCCCGGCCAGAATGAGCGCGTGCTGGGGCGGCAAGGTAACTGCAGCGAGTTGCGGTGGGTTGAGATTAGTGAGTATGTCGGACATCGAAGGGATTTTCGATTCGGGTCGCAAGGATTATAACGGTCACGGTGTGGGCAAAGTTGCCCTTTTGGCAACTGACAACAGGACATACTCCCTAAAGGAAGAAATAATTCACAGTATTTCCCTGCAATTGAATTATAATTGTGCTGCACTGCATCAATTGAAGACCCACAAGGTCGCTGCATGGTCAATATTCCTCAGTGCCTGGTTACCGCCAGCACACAAGGAGAAACTGTAATGAGAGCACCGAAAATACTACCCTGGGTAGCTCATAAAGACGGCATAAGCGAGCAGCTCGCGCTTCATCTATGGCGCCGTGCCGCTGGAGAATCCGAAGAATTGACGGGTTGCTGCGACAGTTCGGACTATTACCTGATCGCCGTGAGGCGGTTCCTCGATCTGTCTGAAGAAGAAGGTGAGAGGCAACTGGGGCGCGAACCGCTTCCCGGTCTATTGATTGTCCCTCGCATCAACTGGTTATTGCGTCATCAGAACCGCATGTTGCAGTTGAATCTGGACGCGGCGATGAAGTCTTACCGCTTTTGGCTGACCAACTGGCGTTTCATTGTCTTCGGACGTAAACCGACGGCCTGCAAAGCACTGCGATCCTAGTGGCGTTTGGCGTGTTGGTAGGCGCCGACGGAGACGCTCAGGGCTGCCTGGAAACGACCGTCGCACCGAGTTCAAGCCGTTGTCTGAGTTTTTCAGCGAGTACAGCGGCCTCGGTTCTTGACGCGACCTGGGCGATGCGCACCGCGTAACGTTGGCTTTCCCCTTTCGTTCTGCGTGGTTTGATTTGTACGGCGTAGCCCGCGGCGCGGGCGCGGTCGTAGAGATCCAGCGCATCTTTCTCGTTGTCGTAAGCAGCCAGTTCCACCATCCATCGGCCACCGCGCCGGGTGTAGCCATTTCCGGAGCTCACTTCGGTTTGTGCCGCCCATCTCTTGATCTGTTCCGGGTCGACCTTGCCTATTGGATTGGGCGCTTTCCCCTTGGGCGCGGTATAAAAACTCAGGGCCTCGCTGAGTTCGTGCGCTTTGTCTTGCGCGTGAGAAACGGTAATTCGTCCTTCAAGCAGGCAAACGAGATCGCGTTCGCTATCCGAGCTGCCCCAGAGGTCAGTGCCCCGGATACCTGCGGTGATGGTCGCAATGCGGACGTTGACCTCGCGTTGCTGGCGACGTTTTGAGAATATTCCGGTCGTAAAACGAAAGGCGCCCTTAACCACATCCAGCGCTGCCGTGAACACGCTGCTGTCGCGCCACCCCAGCGCATTCAATTCGAGTTCTGCGCTTTCGCCCAATTTCACTGCGCTGCCTTCAGCCAAGCGGATCAGTACTTTTGCATCGGCGCCGGTCACCACGCGATCATTGCTCTGCAGCGCTTCTCCCGCTTCGAGAGGTTGCCGGGCACCTTTTCGCTCGACCCAAGCGGGCATCTGAACGCTTTCAACAAGGGCATAGGCGCGATTCGTCTGCGGGGCAGCGTTTAATGGGAGGGCAATGGTCAATAAACTGGCAACAAGCAGGAAGCGGGTCAAGAATTTCTTCATGGCGCAAGCTTTCGCAGGAGGAACGTACGTGATTCTAGCAGGCGACACCAATTCGCGGAAGCAGGCGAAAACCTCTGTTCTGAAAGCGTTTTTCACGCGACAATGGAGAGAAACATTGACCTGATGCACGAATACGTAGTAAAGTTTTTTTCCTTCGACCAACCGTTTTTTGGATATCTCATCATGAATGCACCGCAGGTAAAATCGGGAGTTGCCACTGGCGATGATTTGCAAGCCCTCTTCGCACTGGCAAAACAAAAGAGTTTCGCCATGCCGGCCGTCAACGTCATCAACACGAGTACGGTCAACGCCGTCATGGAAGCCGCCGCCGAAGTCAAGTCCCCGGCCATTATCCAGCTCTCCAATGGCGGCGCCCAGTTCTACGCCGGCAAGGCTCTGAAAAACGAAGCGCAACGCGCCTGCATCGCGGGTGCCGTCTCGGCGGCACACCACGTTCACGCCCTGGCCGGAATGTACGGTGCTACGATCGTTCTGCACACTGACCACGCGGCCAAGAAACTGCTGCCTTGGATCGACGGCCTGCTCGACGCCGGCGAAGCCTATTTCAAGGCCAACGGCAAGCCACTCTTTAGCTCGCACATGCTCGACCTGTCGGAAGAACCGCTGGAAGAAAACATTGAAATCTGTTCGCGCTATCTGACGCGCATGAGCAAGCTCGGTATGACGCTGGAGATCGAACTCGGTGTCACCGGTGGTGAAGAAGACGGCGTCGATAACAGTGACGTCGACAGCTCCAAGCTCTACACTCAGCCCGAAGACGTAGCCTATGCCTACGAGCAACTGTCCAAGATCAGCAACCGCTTCACCATCGCCGCGTCTTTCGGCAACGTGCATGGGGTCTACAAGCCGGGCAACGTCAAGCTGCAGCCGGTCATCCTGAAGAACTCGCAGGCCTACATCCAGAAGAAGTTTAGCACCAAGGCGCAACCGATCGACTTCGTTTTCCACGGTGGTTCGGGCTCATCGCTCGAAGAAATCCGCGAAGCGATCTCCTACGGCGTCATCAAGATGAACATTGACACCGATACGCAATGGGCCTTCTGGGAAGGCATCAAGAACTACTACAAGAAGAACGAAGGTTATCTGCAGGGCCAGATTGGCAACCCGGATGGCGAAGACAAGCCGAACAAGAAATATTACGACCCGCGCGTTTTCCTGCGTGCCGGCGAAGACACCTTCAAAGCACGTTTGAAACAAGCCTTCGCTGACCTTAACAACATTGGCACCCTGGCCTGATTTCCAGGCGTAGCAGGCGAATGCCGACTCCTTTGCGGGTCGGCATTTTTTTGGCCTTTACAAGTTGATCTCTATACGTTCTGCATACCCACGTACCCGCGCCGCCCGCGCCTGATCAACTGTTGAAGATTCCGTTCCGCTTCCAGCCTTGAAGAACTCGCCTGGCCAAGAAAGGCATTGCAAGCCGCCCAGCGCCCTTCAGGGGTGCGTATCGCCGCCACCGTTCTGCCGCCATCAAGGACCGCAAGGATACAGCCGGTATCGTTGCAAGGCCAGGACGCAGCAACCAAGTCCATGGCCTCGTCGCGTGCCACGCAAAGTGCCACGAGTGCATCGACCGGAGAGTCACACTCGCCGCAGACGATGGCGGGGAAGAAGCGATGGGAGCCAGATTTTTCTTCGGAATTCATCATGCTACTGTTTAGCACGCGCCGGCACGCTTGTAAAACGATCGTGCGACAATGCACAATCACCGCCTATCGGAGATTCTGTTCATGTTGTTTGATGTTGTCATCGTCGGTGGCGGTCTTGCAGGACTTGCACTGGCTAGCGCACTGCGCGATACGCGCTTAAAGATTGCCCTGGTGGAAGGTCGTGCGCCGACTCCGGTAACAGGATGGGACGCGCGGGTGTATGCCATCACTCCGGCCAACGCAGAATTCCTGCAGCACATCGGTGTCTGGAAACACCTGGACGCCAAACGAATAAGTCCGATCTACGCCATGAAGATCTATGGCGACGGCGGCGCACAGCTCGACTTTTCAGCCTATGAAACCGGCGTTCCTGAATTGGGCTGGATTCTTGAATCGTCGCTGATGGCGTGTGAATTATGGGAAAACGTCAAACGGCAAGGCAATCTTGCCTTGTTCTGCCCTGCCACGCCGCGGGCGATTGAAATGACGGAGGAAGCGGCGATGCTGACGCTCACGGACGGTCAGACGTTATCGGCGAAACTGCTGGTCGGTGCCGATGGACGCGACTCCTGGGTTCGAGAAACTGCTGGTCTGAAAGCCATTAGCACACCGTATGACGAAATGGGCTTTGTCGCCAATTTCGACTGTGAACGTCCGCATCGTGGCACGGCACGGCAATGGTTTCGTGCCGATGGCGTTCTCGCCTGGCTGCCACTGGCAGGGAATCGCATCTCGGTGGTCTGGTCGACGCCCGACGCACACGCAAAGCAGTTGCTGAATCTGGGCGAAGAAGCGCTTTGTTCCCGTGTGGCCAATGCGGGGGCCAACGCGTTGGGCGAATTCAAGCTGATTTCACCGGCCGCCGCTTTCCCGCTGCGATTGATGCGTGTTCCATCCACCGTGGCACCACGGCTGGCGCTGATAGGCGACGCCGCCCACGGTATTCACCCGCTTTCAGGGCACGGAATCAACCTCGGTTTCCAAGATGCCAGGGTACTGGCCGACCTGATGACCACCACCCCCGAATGGCTGGATATCGGAAGCGAACGTCTGTTACGTCGCTACCAGCGCGCTCGACGTGAAGAAACGGTCTTGATGCAGTACACAACTCACACATTGCACCGGTTGTTTCGTGAGAAACTTCCGGGACTGAAACCATTGCGCAATGTCGGCATGAGTCTGACCAATGCCTTGCCAGTCATGAAGAACATGTTGGTACGTTACGCCATCGGCGCCATTTAACCTTCGTGTTTAACCGGAGAAACACCATGCTGAAACTCTTGCTTACGCTCGCTCTGGCAAGCGCATTTAGTCTGCCCGTCCACGCTGATGAGGCCAGCGTCAAGAAGGCGATCGAGGCCAAACTGGGCAGCAAGGTGGCCAGCGTTAGCAAGAGTCCCTATCTCGGACTGTACGAGGTTTATGCCGAAGGCCAAATTCTCTACACCGACGAGAAGATTACGGCAATTTTGGCCGGAACGCTGATCGATGGCGCGACCATGAAAAACGTAACCGCAGAACGGTTGCAAAAGCTTGCGGCAATCAAGTTTTCCGAACTGCCGCTCGAACTTGCGGTTAAACGCGTACATGGCGATGGCAAACGCGTGCTCGCCTCTTTCGAAGACCCGAACTGTGGCTATTGCAAGAAGCTGGCCAAGGAAATGGCCAAACTGGATAACGTCACGCTGTACACCTTCCTTTACCCGATTCTTTCTCCCGATTCACTGGTCAAATCAAAGCAGATCTGGTGTGCCGCCGACAAGGGGAAGGCCTGGAACGATTGGATGCTGGAGGGCAGGGCGCCTCCAGGCAATGGCGACTGCGACACGAGCGCAGTCCAAAAAACGGTTGAACTTGGCCGCAAGCTAAACATATCCGGAACGCCGACGATTTTCTTTGCCGATGGGGAGCGCGTTCCGGGGGCAGTGCCCCTGGCCAAGATCGAGAAGAAACTTGAAGAAATGCCGGGTGGGAAATGATTACGGTTCGACGAATCGCAACTAGTCATGACTCCGTTGCTGCTCGTTCTTCAGCGCTTTGGTCGTGATTTCGAGATACAAGCCTATCATTCTTGCCGCCAGATCCTGGTATTCGGGATGGCGTGCCAGTAGCGGTTTCAGATTGTTGTTATCGGCCAATACACGTTCCAGAAATTCGATATCCATATCATCGAGCAGGCTGCCCTGATCTACCTTGTCTTTAAGGTCAAGGGCGCGCGGCAGTCGTTGCTCTTCCAAGCGTTCAATGATGGCTGAAATAACGCCATTGTCATTTGACCCGTGATCCATCAAATACTCCTTCAACTTGAGTTTGCACGTACAGTCTAATTCAGATCGTTGCCCCGGAAGTGCTTGGTGCCTTTAACGCTTATTCCCAGCAGCCGACCTTCATCTAAAATATGATAAGCGCCATTGAAGCGAAATCATGCGCTCGCCAAACCGGACCTGAAGTATGCACAATACATTTCCACTTATTCGTGTGCCTTTGACAATGGTCAAACCCGTCGCACCGACCAAAAGGCCCGGGTCTCGACGCGGGAACACGAGCAAGGCGGTGGTGTGATGAGCGACGCGATTCTGGTTCTCAACGCGGGTTCTTCGAGCATCAAGTTCTCACTGTTTTTGGAACGCGGCGAGTCGCTTGAGCTGTTTCTCGGCGGGCAGCTCGAAGGGATATACACCTCGCCAAAGTTCAAAGCCAAGGATGCCACTGGGGCCGTCATCGGCGATAAACAGTGGGCGTCTGAAGAAGCGCTCGGCCACGACGGCGCACTGAGCTACTTGGCCGATTTCCTGCGTGGCCATCTCGGGCCGCACCGGTTGGCCGCGGTCGGCCACCGCGTGGTACATGGCGGCCTCGACTATGCGGCACCGGTTCGGCTAACCCACGGAATTGTTGCAGATCTTGAAAAATTGATACCGCTGGCACCGCTGCACCAACCGCACAATCTGACACCGATTCGCTTGATGCTGGCCGACCGGCCGGAGTTGCCCCAGGTGGCCTGCTTCGATACCGCTTTTCATCGGGGACAGCCAGCGGTGGCGCAAGCTTTTGCCCTGCCTTCCGCGATTACGGAGCGGGGAGTGCGCCGCTATGGTTTTCACGGCTTGTCCTACGAGTACATCGCTTCGGTTCTGGCGAAGTACGACCCGAGCGCCGCACAGGGACGCACCGTGGTGTTGCACCTCGGTAACGGCGCCAGCATGTGCGCCATCCAGAATGGCAACAGCGTGGCCAGTACCATGGGGTTCACCGCAGTGGATGGGTTGCCGATGGGCACGCGTTGCGGCAACCTGGACCCTGGCGTCGTTCTCTATCTGATGGATGAGTTGAAGATGGATGTTCGCGCCATCGAAAAACTACTCTACCAGCAATCGGGACTACTTGGAGTCTCGGGCGTGTCCAGCGACATGCGCACCTTGCTTGATTCCACCGATCCAAAGGCGGAATTCGCGATTGACTTATTTGTTTACCGCATTGGCCGGGAATTGGGTTCGCTCGCCGCTGCTCTGGGCGGGCTCAATGCCCTGGTGTTTACCGCCGGCATAGGCGAGCACGCTGCGCCGATCCGTGAGCGTGTCTGTCAGGTCGCTGCCTGGCTCGGGGTAGAGCTCGACCCGGTCGCTAACGCTGCCGGCGGTCCGCGCATCAGTAGGTCAGGGAGCCGGATACCGGTCTGGGTGATCCCGACCAACGAAGAGCTGATGATTGCGCTGCATACCCGCCATATTCTCAACACCGTCAACGCCGCAGCGCCAGATCATGACTGTTGATCAGAGCTGGAAGGCCAGCCACAGGATTATGCCTTCAGCCAGCTCGTGCAGCATACCCGGACGGCGAGCGACGTAAGGCACGGATTCCAGGCGCCGCGCATCGACCCATTGCGAAAAACCGCGAACAGATTGGTGGTCGTAGAAGGCAACCATCATCTCGTAATTGAGAAACAGGCTGCGTCCGTCGAGATTTGCCGACCCGGCAAGGGCCAGTTCTTCGTCGATCAATACGGCCTTGGCGTGAATCATCCGAGGATGCAACCATACTCTAGCGCCAGCCCCAGCCAGATCGCGCAGCGAACGGTGGCGCGCGTAATCCGCCAAGCGATGATTTGATCGTTCCGGCAGCACCAGATCGATTTCTATCCCCCGTCGTGCCGCGAGCGTCAGTGCCGTCAGCAGCGCGGTATCAGGCACGAAGTAGGGAGTCGCCGCCAGAATGCGCCGTTCCGAGGTAAAGCAGCCCGAAACCAGGAGGGTAAAAATGGTGTCGTCAGGTTGATCAGGGCCACTGGCGACCAACTGCGCCAAAGCGTCCGAATCGGGCGATGAAGGCACCACAGAATGGCTATTCACTGGCATCGGGCGTTCGGTCGTAAAAGACCAATCCTGCTCGAATTGGTGCAGCGCCTGCCTGGCGAGTTCTCCTCGCAGGTCAAAACTCAGGTCAAGCCAGGGTTTGCGCCCCAGAATCGGGCGAGGATCACCCTCAAAGTATTCGGCGGCAAGGTTTCTTCCGCCGCACCATAAGTGCAGCCCATCCGCGATGACCATTTTACGGTGGTTGCGCAGATTGGTACGGCCTCGCTTGGGCGAGCGAAACGGAGAAACAAAACGAACCACTTCGACGCCAGCCTCAGCAAAGCCTTTCAAATCAGGATAGCCACCGATATAGATGCCGATGCCGTCGATCAGCAGACGCACCCTGACGCCCGACCGTGCGATTTGCTTGAGCCTTTCGGCTATTTCATCGCCGAGAACATCCCGTCCGAAGACGAAAGTCGAAAGCTCCAGCGTATGTTGTGCACCGTCGATGATGCGTCGCAACGCATTCAGCGCCTGTGTGCCGTCCTGGTGAATGTTGAGGCCTTCGTGGGCCACCGGTTCGGGCAAGCCCATCGCCATGCCGAGCTGCTGCGCGCGCGCTGCTGTGGCGTGCGTCGCCGGCGTGGTGACCGCAGCATTCTTCCAACCAGCATGTGCGGCGCGTTTGGTGAGCACCTTTCGGCTGCCAAACGCGAGGTACAAAGGCAGTGTTATATAGGGAAGCAGCACAATGCCCAAAACCCAGGCGATAGCCGCCGAAGGGTGTCGGCGCTGGTGCAGGCTATGCGAAGCGGCAGCGTAAATGACCAGCCCGACCACCACAAGCAGACTGTATAGAACTTCCCAGTGCCTGATAATCAGGGCAACAAACAGCGATATAAACTCTGTCATCGAACGACTCCGGCGCGGCAGCGTGCGGCATCAGGATTACATTGCCATACCAATCGCGAAATGTCGAATGCCTTGGCAGTGCTTGTCTCGACGATTGTCATCGATCGCTTAGCCAGCTTGGTTGGCCTGAATCACCGGCACATTCTAGCGCGTGGCAACGCATTTTCCGATTGGGGCACATTGTTTCGTTAAGATCATGTTTTTCATGGTCGGTGAAGGAAGTGCACCATGTATCGTGGCGAAAGATTCAATGCCTGGACGCATCTTTTTGGCGCCGTGCTTGCGGTAGTCGGTGCTGTGACTCTGGTCGTGAGGACAGCGGCAGCGGGAGATCCGTGGAAAATTGTGAGCGTTTCGATATACGGCGCCGCGTTGATCCTTCTGTACACGACATCAACGCTGTATCACAGCCTGAAGGGACGGGCCAAGGTCGTCTTGCGCAAGCTCGACCATCTGACCATCTATCTGCTCATTGCCGGAACCTACACGCCCTTCTGTCTAGTCACGCTGCGTGGGCCTTGGGGCTGGTCGCTGCTCGGTGTGGTGTGGGGATTGGCCATCGTCGGCATGCTGCAGGAATTCAAACCGGGCTCCGAAGCACGAATCGGGTCGCTGATTATTTACGCGGTCATGGGCTGGGGGGTTCTCGTCGCCAGCAAGCCCATGCTCAAGCATCTTGAAACCGCTGGCTTGATGTGGCTGGCCGGGGGCGGGCTGCTCTATACTCTGGGCATCGTTTTTTATGCCTATGACGAGCGTTTCAAACACTGGCACGGCATCTGGCATCTTTTTGTCATGGGCGGTAGCGCGGCGCACTATATCGCCATCGCCGGATACGTCCTATAAGCACATCACCTATTCATTTTTCATAATGACCATTCCCGCGTTGATGCCGTCAATACCCTTTGCTGAAGAGGGTGCCGCTGCATTTCGGGCAAGGGGGTACGTGGCCTGTATTCTTGAGCTGCATCGAGTGTCCGCAAGCCTGGCAGGTCAAAGTGCCGGCGGAAGTTACTTCACCGGTTCTGTACGTCAGGGTTTCCTTGGTTTTGTCGCTCAGTGTACGCAAGGCATTGCCGGTCAATTCCAGAACGGTTGCAATGGATGAAAGCGCTCCTGCGCCAAGTCTCGAGGGATTAAGACGTTCCTTGGCTTCTTCACCGAGTTTCTGAGCATCGGAAATAGTCTGGTCCAGATCGCGGGCAAGGTATTTCTTTAATTCCTCTCCCTGTTCCGTACTGTACTCGCCGAGTGCGGCCAGGTGTTTGTGGGCTTTGTCAAGCGCTTCCGCCATCGATTCGCGCCCTCGTTCCTTTCCAGCCAGGTAGAGTTCGTTGAATTTGCTGGCCAGCATATCGTACTGACGTGCCAGTTTGGCTTTTTCCTGATCGTTGTTTCCCATGACATATCTCCTGTGATTCGGGATACAGGGCAACACTGTAGAACCTGATAAAAAGCTTTTATGCCTCGACGCGGAAGCGATGGAAAAATTGTCACTGTTGGGACAATTGTAGGGCGGGGGTTGCAGAAGTCAAACGCCTGGCATGCGCGGTTTAGCCGCCCGATACGCTCAAACATGGCCTGCGCCTGGTATCAAAACGACGGGTTCGTTACGAAACCGTGATTTTCCAGAATCGCCAGTCCAGCGTTGATGTCGTCGACCTTGAGGATGATCACCGCCTTGTCGGACTGGTGTTCGAGCGAGGCATAGAGGTATTCGATATTGACGCCCTCGGTGCGGAACAAGGCCATGATACGGGCAAGTTCGCCGGGGCGATCGGGCACTTCGATGCCGATGACATCGGTCTCACGAGCGGTAAAGCCGGCGTCCTTGAGCAACTGGACGGCCATGTCGGGCTGGTCGGCGACCATGCGCAGAATGCCGAATTCGGCGGTGTCGGCGATGGACAGCGCACGCAGGTTGATGCCTGCCCCGGCCAGCAAGGCCGTGACATCGGCTAGCCGCCCCATGGTGTTCTCCATGAAGATGGAAATCTGTTTGATAATCATCAGAGACTCCTCTTGTCGATGATGCGCTGGGCCTTGCCTTCGCTGCGGGTGATTGATCGCGGTTCGACAAGTTTGATGTGAGCGCTGATGCCCAGTTCGCTCTTCAATTCGCTGTGAATACGCTTCCTCAACTGCTCCATGCCGCGCGTGAGATCGGAGAAGATGGCTTCCTCGACTTCGACCTGGATCTCGATTTCGTCGAGGTGGGTGACGCCACGGTCGATGACGATCTGGTAGTGCGGTTGAGTCCCTTCGATACGCATCAGCACGTTTTCGATCTGCGACGGGAAACAGTTGACGCCGCGGATGATCATCATGTCGTCGGTGCGTCCAAGGAGGCGGTGAATGCGTGCCGAAGTGCGACCGCAGGCGCAGGGCTCGCGCATCAGGTAGGTGATGTCGCGGGTCCGATAGCGCAGCAGCGGCGTGCCTTCGCGCTGCAGGCTGGTGATGATCAACTCGCCTTTTTCGCCGTCGGCCAGGACTTCGCCGGTTTCGGGGTTGACAATTTCCGGATAGAAATAATCTTCGTTGAAGTGCTGACCGTTCTTGTGCTCGCATTCCGAGGCAACGCCGGGGCCGATCAACTCGGTCAGCCCGTAGCAGTCATACGCATTGATGTTGAGCTTGCTCTCGATTTCGACGCGCATGTTCTCGCTCCAGGGTTCAGCGCCGAAGCAACCGGCCCTGAGCGGCAATTCACGGAAGTCTATGCCTTCTTCCTGCGCGGCTTCGGCGAGAAAAAGAGAATACGAAGGCGTGCACGTCAGCAGAGTCGTTCCGAAGTCGCGCATGGTCATTAACTGGCGCCTGGTGTTGCCCGAAGAAATCGGAATGATATTGGCACCGATGCGACGCGCCCCGTAATGGAATCCCAGGCCGCCGGTAAACAGGCCATAGCCGTAACCGATCTGGACCGTATCCGACTTCTCGCAACCGGCCATGGCCAGCGTGCGCGCCATGACATCCGACCACATCTCGATATCCGCCTGCGTGTAGGCGCCAACCACCGGAGTGCCGGTGGTGCCTGACGAGGTGTGAATCTCGACCAGATCGCTTGGGTCGCAGGCCAGCAGGCCGTAGGGGTAGGTTTGCCGAAGCTCGTGCTTGGCGGTGAACGGCAGCTTGGCGATGTCCTTCAGAGAGGTGATCGAATCGGGATTGATGCCGCTTCGATCGAGTTTTTCGCGGTAAAAGGGCACGCGTGCGTAAACCCGTTCAACTGTCTTCTGCAGTCGCTCCAGTTGCTGCTTCTCTCTGGCCTCATTCGAGGCGCATTCAGCTTCCTTGTTCCAGATCGGCATGCGCTGACTCCTGCGGGCAAAAAAATATACTGCTTGTTGTTAAGAAAGACGTTTCAATGACGGAAAGAAAAGAGGCTCGCCAGTCCGGGCAACCGGGGCAGCTTGGGCCACTCCACGGCGTCGAGCATGTTCTTCACGACCAGACCGAGTTCGGTATCGCCTTCGATCGACAGTTCGCGGTTGAAGAACAAGGTGTCCGGATCTTCCTGACGGGCCAGGAGCTGCAGGAAGGCCGACAGATTGGCGCTAAACACCAGATCGGGTGTTTCCGGCCACGAAAACAGCGGTCGGAACAGTCCGTCACGAAAGGTAAAACAGGCGCGACCGCCGCTATCGAGTACATCGACGACGAAGCGGCGTTCTTCCAGCAGTTCAAGGCTGTCTTGCGGCAGCAGCTTCATTTTGGCCAGGACGTTCAGTCCGGCCGTCAACGCCACGGCATGCGGCCATTGCGGCAGCTTGCTGCCGACAACCGCAAACACGGTCGGAAGCGTGAAGCGGGGAATACTGAATGGCCTGCGGATGATTTCGGACATGCTCAAACTCCTCGTCGTGTTGTCAGTCACTGTTGCGTCATCTGTTGTTGAGCCACTGCCCCCGGATGATGCGAGGCAATTCCGGCAGCGCCGAACCAATAGCCATCGACCAGACCCTCGGACGCCCATCCCGTCATGTCTGGCGATCCGGATTGGCCGCGCCGTGCCGCGTCGAAGGCGGCGACAATGGCGGGCATGTGCTTCTGCTGCGGACTGAGGCGCAGGATGTCGATACCCATCGTCAACATTTCCGGAACCTCGTTGAGCAGGTTATACGTTTGTGCCGACATCGTCTGAATGCCGTTGATCGCCAGGAAAGGCTGGCCTTCCCGGGTCCGCAGCGTCATCCCTTCGGGGTGATCGAGGCACTTGAACTGGCAGTCGTCCTTGTTCAGGTCGAAGTGTCGGGCAGTGAAACAACGCGCCGAGAAGGCGAGCGGCAATTTCCCATAAACGAAGACTTCCGTTTCGATTCCCGCCGGACAGTGTTTGTGCAGCGTTTCGATCAGTTTTCGATCCGCTTCCAGCGGCGGCACCCAGCGTTGCATGCCAAAGCGGGCATAGGTCGATAAGGTCGCCGCGTTGTAAATGTTTAGGTGTGGTCCGGCGACGAAGGGCCGTCCGGCAGCGAGGTTGACCGCGCCGAGATCGTTGGCTTCGAGCTTGCAGCCATGCATTTCCGTCAATTCATCCATGATGCGACGCAGCGCCTTGAGGTCGCTTTCCGATTCGAGCAGCGCCTGTGCGGAGACAACAACTTCCTTCCCGGCGTCGGCAAGATCGCGCGCCAAACCGATCCAGTCGCTGGTGCGCAGTTGCTGACGGCGGGAGCAGACCACTTCGCCGACGTAAAAGATATCGATGGCGTCGATCTGGGCCATTTCGGCGTAGAACTCGAGAACGTCGTGTTTCGGCCAGAAGTAAAGCAGGGGGCCTAAAGCGAGTTTCATGGGTAAAACCTCTTACAACACGGAGAACAAAGAGACACGGAGTTCACGGAGAAAAAACAGAAAAATCTCTGTGTTGAATGCAGTTCAAAACATTAACGCCACGGCCGGTTGTAGGCGCCAAGCGTTGCCTGGTTGCCTTCGGAAACCTTGGCCAGGTCTGCCTGCCACGCCGGCTTGACGTGGTAGCGCTCACTATCGCTGGTCAGCGCGTCGAGCGCTGCTCTCAGTGTTTTTGTCACCTGGGCAACATAGGCCGGGCTGCGCTGCCGTCCTTCGACTTTGATCGCCGAGACGCCGATCCGGGCGATTTCCGGTAGGATCTCAAGCACATTAAGGCTGGTCGGTTCTTCCAGCGCGTAGTAGGTTTCGTCGTTGACCTCGAATCGCCCTTTGCACAAGGTCGGATAGCCGGCGGGCTCGTTGTCGGCGTAGCGGTCGATGAGAATCCCGTTAAGCCGCGTGGACATCTGTCCGGGTGATTTGTCCCACTTCACATACTTGGCCGGCGAGCAGGCGCCCACCGTATTGGGCGACTCGCCGGTTGCATAGGATGAAAGCCAGCAGCGCCCTTCGTTCATCACACACAGGCTGCCAAAGCCGAAGACCTCGATCTCGACCGGCGTGTTTCGGATCACCTGTTCGACCTGGGCCAGCGTCAGCACGCGCGGCAACACGGCGCGCCGCACGCCAAACTCGCGATGGGCGAAATTCACCGCTTCATAGCTGGTCGCCGAGCCCTGCACCGAGAGATGCAGACGCAAATCGGGGTGGTGAGTGCTGGCATAGTCGAGCAAGCCGACATCGGCCAGAATGACGGCGTCAACGCCGAGATCGGCAGCGCCATCGACGGCACTGCGCCAGTCGGCTTCACGTCCTGGCTGGGGAAAGGTATTGATGGCCATCAACACGTGTTTGCCATGCGAGTGGGCATATCGGATGCCCTCGACCATCGCTTTATGGTCAAAATTCAGGCCGGCAAAATTGCGCGCGTTGGTATCGTTCTTATAGCCGAAATAAACCGTGTCTGCGCCGTTGTCGACTGCGGCCCTGAGCGCGGGCAGACTTCCGGCGGGACAAACCAGTTCGGGAACGTTCGCGTGCGGCATCAGAATTCTCTCAAAATGAAGCCGCAAGTATACCCAGCGTGCGTTCAAAGCGCATGATTTTGATCAATTCTCGAGCGCTTGTCGGACCGTTCCTCAAATCGAAGAAGCTGCCCGTGCGCCCTGATCGTAGCGGCCGGACAAGGTGCGCAGAAAGCGTGCCAGATCGCCGATGCGCTGGTTTTCATCCTGCGCACCGGCAAAGCCCGGCATCAGACAGGCTTCGCGAACCTGTCGATAGCGTTCGCAGAGCGCCTGTCCCGCCTCGGTGGTGGACCAAAATACTTCCTTGCCGCGTCGGTTGCCCGAGACAAGTCCCAGATTGGCGAGTTTTTTCAGCGCGTAGGATACGACATGGGTGTCTTCGATGTTGAGGACAAAGCAGATGTCGGCCAACTTCTTTTCGCGGTCGCGATGGTTGACGTGATGCACGACGAGTATCTCCGTCTCGGTCATGTCCTTCACCCCGGCACCGGCCATGCACCGCGTCATCCAGCGTCCGAAGGCATGACTGGCAATAATGAGCCCGAATTCAAGTTCGGACAGTTCCGGGCACTTCTCCGATACCAGGTGTTCTGCGGAGACGATGCGGCTTACCTCGGGCCCGGTAATCACGGTGCGCACGGCTGTTTTGATTTCCGGCTGTCTTTTCACCATGGCAGTATCTCACAATCCCGATTCGACAGTGATATTTCAACATTATATTGACAACGTGTAAATAAATTATTAACGTCATAGACGCAAATCCCTTTGATTCTTAATTTCATGAGGAGTCCGATGATGAATACACGCCTCTGCACGCTCATCGCAGCCGCCGCTATCGGTTTTGCGTCCCCAACCGTTTCGGCCCAAACCGTTTGGGACATGCCCACCGGCTATGCGGCCGCCAACTTTCACACCGAGAACATTTCCCAGTTTGCCGCCGACGTGGACAAGGCTACCGCCGGCAAGCTGAAGATTACCGTGCATCCTGGCGGCTCGCTGTACAAGGCCAACGAGATCAAGCGCGCGGTGCAAGGCGGCCAGGCGCAGATCGGCGAGATTATTTTCGGCGGTTACGCCAACGAGAACCCGTTATTCGGTACCGACAACGTTCCCTTCCTTGCGACCTCCTACGCCGAAGCGAAAAAGCTCGCGGCCTCGCAAAAGCCGGCGATGGAGACCCTGCTGGCCAAGCAGGGACTGAAGATCCTGTTCTCCGTGCCTTGGCCACCGCAGGGAATCTTCGCGGCGAAGCCGATCAACTCGGTGGCCGATCTGAAGGGCGTCAAATGGCGCGCCTACAGCCCGCAGACCTCGCGCATCGCCGAACTGGTCGGTGCCCAGCCCGTCACTATTCAGGCCGCCGAGCTTTCGCAGGCACTGGCCACCGGCGCCGTTGCCGCCTTCATGACCTCCGGTGCCACAGGCTACGACAGCAAGGTGTGGGAACAGGTCAAGTATTTCTACGATACCCAGGCCTGGTTGCCGAAGAATGCCGTGCTGGTATCGCAAAAAGCCTTCGACGCGCTTGATAAGCCGAGCCAGGACGCGTTGCTGAAGGCCGCCGGCGAAGCGGAAGCCCGGGGCTGGAAAGTCAGCGAGGAGAAGACCAAGTTCTACCTCGAGCAACTGACCAAGAACGGCATGAACGTTGCCGCGCCTTCGGCCACATTGAAGGCCGAGCTGAAAAAGGTCGGCGACACGATGATCGGCGAATGGCAGAAAACCGCCGGAGCCGAAGGGCAGGCGATTCTCGACGCCTACCGGAAGTAGCTGCGTGTCGCTGCGACGCACGCTCGACCGTATCTACGGCGGCGCCGCCTGGGTGGCGGCGCTGTTCATGATCGGCACCCTGGCGATGATCCTGCTTTCTATCGGCGGGCGTCTGTTGGATTTTCATGTGCACGGCACCGACGCCTACGCCGGCTACTGCATGGCGGCCGCGGCTTTCATGGCCCTCGGACACACGCTGAAGCGTGGCGAACACATCCGCGTCACGCTGATTCTCGATCATGCCGGTCCGCGAACGCGGCACGCGCTGGAACTTTGGAGCCATGTCGCCGGACTGTTTTGTGCGCTGCTGCTGGCCTGGTTCTCCATGCGCCTGGTCTGGCAGTCCTATCAATTCAACGACGTCTCGCAAGGCACCGACGCCACGCCGCTATGGATTCCGCAACTGGGCATGGCGCTGGGCAGCGCGATTTTTGCCCTCGCGATCGCCGACGAATTTGTCGCCGTACTGCGCGGCGAAAGACTGCGCCACCGGGCTGCGGGCGGTGAACCTGTCAGGAGCGAGTAAGTCATGGACTTGGCAATCACTCTGGGCCTGATCCTTGCACTGTTCGTCCTGCTTGGCAGCGGCATCTGGATCGGACTGGCCTTGCTCGGCGTCGGCTGGCTGGGCATGGAACTGTTCACCGCTCGCGCTGCCGGCGACGCGATGGCGGTGACGATCTGGGGTGCTTCGTCGTCGTGGACACTGACCGCCCTGCCGATGTTCCTGTGGATGGGCGAGATCCTGTTTCGTACTCGCCTGTCATCAGACATGTTTAAGGGCCTGGCCCCCTGGCTGGAAAAACTGCCGGGGCGCCTGCTTCATGTCAATGTAATCGGTTGCAGCATCTTTGCCGCAGTTTCCGGTTCGTCGGCGGCGACCTGCGCCACGATCGGCAAGATCACGCTGCCCGAGCTGAAGAAGCGCGGCTATCCGGAAGGCATCACCATAGGCACGCTGGCCGGCGCCGGCACGCTGGGCCTGCTGATTCCACCCTCGATCATCATGATCGTCTATGGGGTTGCGGCCGAAGTGTCGATCGCCAAGCTGTTCATCGCCGGCGTGCTGCCGGGCATCATGCTGGCCACCCTGTTCATGGGCTGGATCGTGGTCTGGGCTCTGCTCAATCCGGATGCCGTTCCCGCGGCCACGGAAAAGACCAGCCTCAGCCAGAAGCTCTATGCCTCGCGCCATCTGATTCCGGTGGTCTTGCTGATCGCGCTGGTACTCGGCTCGATCTATGCTGGCGTTGCCACCGCGACCGAAGCCGCGGCACTGGGTGTGGTCGGCAGCCTGCTGCTGGCGGCGGCGCAGCGCTCGCTTTCCTGGGCCACCTTCCGCGACAGCCTGCTGGGCGCCACGCGCCTGTATTGCATGATCGCGCTGATCCTCGCCGGCAGCGCCTTCCTGACACTGGCCATGGGTTACATGGGCTTGCCGCGCCATCTTGCGGAATGGATCGCCAGCCTCGGCCTCGGCCAGTTCGGCCTGCTCTTCGGACTGATGATCTTCTTCATCATCCTCGGCTGTTTTCTCGACGGTATTTCGATGGTGGTACTGACCATCGCCGTGATCCAGCCGACCATCGTCGCCGCCGGCGTCGACTTGATCTGGTTCGGCATCTTCCTGGTGGTGGTCGTCGAAATGGCGCAGATCACGCCGCCCGTCGGCTTCAACCTGTTTGTCATTCAGGGGATGACCGGCAAGCAATTGCCATGGATCGCCCGCACCGCGCTGCCCGCCTTTTTCCTGATGATGGCGGCGGTCGGCTTGCTTTACGCTTTTCCCGCCATCATCACCTGGTTGCCGCAGCACATGGTGGGATGAAGCCACGACTTCGCGATCTTGGCGACACGGCGCTGACATTGGAACTGGGCGATCGTGTCGATGTGGCGCTTAACGCCCGCGTCATTGCTGCACGGGATGCGCTGGGCATGTTGCCCGGGATCACTGACGTGGTGCCGACCTATTGTTCTCTGACTGTGCACTACGACCCGGCAATCCTGAGCCGGGACGAACTGGCCGAAAACCTGTGCCGTGCCGCCGAGTTGACACTTTTCCAGGGCACATCAGTCGGCACGTTGGCGGCGCGTTGGCAAATTCCAGTCCTGTTTGGTGGTGAGCACGGGCCGGATCTGGCCACTGTCGCGCGCGCCACAGGACGCAGCGAATCCTCCGTGGTTGAAACGCTTTGTGGGGCCGAGCTGGCCGTGTTCATGATCGGCTTCATGCCGGGCTTCCCGTACCTTGGCGAGTTGCCCGAAGGGCTGCGTTTGCCGCGACGGACAACCCCTCGAAGCGACGTGCCGCCCCACAGCGTCGCCATCGCGGGTGCGCAAGCGGCCATCTATCCGTGGCCGAGTCCCGGAGGGTGGCATCTGCTGGGTCAAACTCCCCTGCGGATGTTCGACCTTGACCAGCCAGAACGGCCCGCGCTGCTGGCGGCGGGCGATACTGTCCGGTTTGCACCGATCGGCAAACACGAATTCGCCGACCTCGCCGCAGCAGTAGACGCAGGCGAATTGCCCCGCGCGAAGTTTCTCGCGACATGATCGAAATCCTCGTATGTAACGGTTATGCCACGGTGCAGGACATGGGGCGACCCGGGTTCCGACATCTCGGCGTGCCGCTCTCGGGCGCGCTGGACCCGGTCTTTCTGCAATTGGCCAATGCGCTCGTACAAAATCCTCCGACGGCGGCAACCATCGAAATGCGTCTGGTCGGGCCGCGGCTGCACGCCTTGACGCCGGTGCTGATCGCATTGACGGGATCTGTCGATGGTCGCATCGAATCGGTGGATGGCGATCTGCGTCCAGCCGATGCCTGGGCCAGCCATCATTTGCGGACGGGCGACACGCTGATTCTGGGCGAGGTGCAAGGCGGCGTGGCCTATCTGGCCATTGCCGGGGGGGTCGATGTGCCGCTGGTGCTGGGCAGCCGCTCGACCTATGCACGTGCGCGCTTTGGCGGTCTTGAGGGCCGGCAACTGGCTATCGGAGACAAGATAAAGATCGCACGTTGCCCGGAACAATTGGGGGAGGCTGACGCGCTTCGGGATCGTGAACTCAGATTGCCCGATCCGCCGCGTCTGGATCGGAGCCCGATACGCGTACTGGCCGGGCCGCAGCGAGAACATTTCACCACCCTCGCCTGGTCAAGGTTGACGAGCGAAGCTTTGGTCGTCAGCCATCAGGCCGACCGCATGGGCTTGCGCCTCAACGGCTTGCGCCTGGATCACGATCCGCGCTACGGTGCCGACATCGTCTCGGAAGCCGTGACGCCGGGGGCAATACAGGTTCCCGGTGATGGGCGGCCGATTGTTCTACTGGCCGACTGCCAGACCGTCGGCGGCTACCCGATCATTGCGACCGTGATCGGTGCCGATTTGCCACGCTTGGGGCACGCTTTGCCGGGTCAGGCGCTGCGCTTTGTCGAGGTCGACCTGCGGCAGGCGCTCGCTGCCCGTCACCAAACGGCGGCCGAGCTGGCTGCACGTATCGCCAGCCTGCGGCCCAGTCATTCGGCGTTCGATGCGGACGCGCTCTATGCGGCCAACCTGATTGATGGAGTGATCGATGCCAACCATGCGGCTTAACCTCAATGCCGATCTTGGCGAAGGCTATGGTCCCTGGAGCATGGGCGACGACGCCGCGATGCTCGAAATAGTTGCCTCCGCCAATATTGCCTGTGGGGGACATGCCGGCGATCCCGAAACCATGCGGCGTACCGTGCGGCTGGCCCAGGCGCGCGGCGTTTCGATCGGCGCTCACCCGAGCTACCCTGATTTGCAGGGCTTCGGTCGTCGCGCCATGACGCTTTCCCCAGCCGAGCTGGAGGGCCAGATTGCATTCCAGATCGGCGCCCTGGCAGGCGTGGCATCGCTGGAAGCGGCTCAAGTCACGCATGTCAAGCCACACGGTGCTTTGAACAACCTCGCCAGTATCGACCGCGGCGTTGCCGATACGGTATGCCGGGCGATTCGGGCCATCGATCGCCGCCTGATCTTGTTGGCGCCAGCGGCTTCGCAACTCCTTGCCGCTGGACATGCTGCCGGTTTGAATGTGCTGGAAGAGATTTTTGCCGACCGGGCTTATCTGCCGGACGGCCAACTGGTGCCCCGGTCGCGGCCGGACGCCTTGATCCACGGTGCCGAAGCCTGCCTCGCCCACACCCTGGCCATGCTGGAAGCCGGGGCATTGATTGCCGTCAATGGCGCCCGCATCGCGACTGCGATCGCCAGCATCTGCGTACATGGCGACAACCCCGACGCGGTAGGCGTCGCACGCCATTTGCGGCAGGCGCTGGTCGCTCGCGGATACCAGATCGTGCCGCTGCCGGAAATCGCGATTTGAATCACAAACCGGCATTCGCTCCCGGGGGCGGTTCAATCCTGGCTTTTTCCTTTTTATGAGCTACATTGAAAGTGCGTCGTGATCTGCGGTGAGTCCGGCGTTTCGATGTGGTGCACCAACCGTTTTTTCAAGGAGACTTCTTGGTTCTTTGTCACTGCCATTCGATACAGATGATTGTGTAGCAACCCCAACGGCGAAAAGCCGATCACTTCGGCCAGGCGTGCCGGAGTAGAAGTCACAAAAGCCCATGCACACCAGTGCATGGGCTTTTTTTTTGTCCGGATGGGACGATGC
>WBZS01000539.1_pt1 | contig 45165 bp, 38 predicted proteins | sample 5204201 | NCBI WGS metagenome assembly WBZS01 (sample SAMN12344357, study PRJNA552823) | activated sludge metagenome | biome: Activated sludge suspended growth; feature: Nitrification reactor; material: Wastewater; isolation source: activated sludge from nitrification reactor of wastewater...
CCCATCGGGGGCGATCGCCACCGCGGAATCGGCCGAACTCGGGGGGGTGACCGAGCGGATCGACAGGACGTTGCCGGACGGGTTGGAGTCGTTGTCGAGCGGGTGCAGCACGCTGGTCACGCCCGGACGGGCGAAGACCTGGTCGTCGAGGGCGGTCGGGGGTTTCTGGCTCTGCGTGAGGGTCGGTTTGTCGTCGGGGTCGTTGGGTTTGTTCGTGGTCGCCCGGGGGGCGACGGCCAGCCAGTTGTCGAGGCGCTTGCCGGTGTCCAGGTCCCACACGGCCCCCGACGACGCGTCGTTGAGCACCGCCGACCGGCGGTTCAAGCGCAGGGCCGGGGTGAGCAACGACCCCGACCCCTCGAGCGGGATCGCGGCGACGTCTCCCCCGGCGCAGCCACGGACCGCGCGTCCGGGATTGCCCGCCCACGCGGCATACCGGCAGTCGCCGACGACGACCGGAGCCGCGGGCGTGCCGGTGCCGGCGGTCGACAGCGAGGTGACCGCCCCGCTCGCCGGGTCGATCTCCAGCAACGCCTTGGGGGTGGCCAGCAGGGCTCCCCCCTGCACCGGTCGCGTCTGCAGGACACCGTCGGTGACCGAGTCCGGGAGGGTCACCTTGGTACCGTCGGGCAGGATCGCCGCCAGGCCCGCGGTGTCGACGACGAGCACGCCGCCGGGGGCCGCGACGACCTGCACCGACCGAAGCTTCGCGCCGAGGTCGCGTCGCTCGACGGTCGGGGCCCCCTCGCCGCGGGGATGGAGGGTGAGCAGGGTGCCCCCGGAGCCGACGACGTAGGCCGTGCCGTCGTCGGCCGCCGCCGCGGCCAGCGACGCCTTGCCCTGGGCCAGGTCGGCGGACAGGGCCACCGTGCCGAGCGGCTTGGCCGTGGGAGCCAACCCCTCGACCGAGGCGAGGGTACGGCGCGTCGTCGCGGACGCGCGGACCTCGCCGTTGTCCGGGTTGGCGACGACCACCGTGCCGCCGCCGACGGCCGTCACGGCCTGGGAGGGGACGACGACGGCGCGGTCCTTGACCAACTCCCCGCTCTGGGTGTCGACGGGGACCAGTCGGGAGGCGATCCGGTCGCGGGCCAGCACGGTGCCCGCCGACTGCAGGATGTCGAGTTGGTAGGTCTGGGCCTGCCCGTCGAGCGGGGCGAAGGCCGCGTCGAGGCTGGCGGCGGGGGTGTTGAGCCGCCCGAAGAGCCCGGCCCGGTCGTTGGTCACCCAAACGGTGCCGTCATTGGGGTCGACGTGTTCGGTGGTGTTGCCGGGGCTGCGGAAGGCCACCCAGGTCAGGCCTCCCGCGGCGAGGGCCAGGACCGTGAGGCCTGCGGTCGTGCGGGTCCGCAGCCTCGACCGCCGTCGGCGACGGGAGGGGCCGGGCCGGTGGGCGGCGTCGCCGCCGGGGGTGAGGGCGGCGCGGCGCAGTCCGGGCAGGCGCGGTCGGGTGGACGACCTCAACCAGACGGTGGACTGACCCACGCTCGATGACCCCCATGACATCCCGGAAAACCCTGCGCCCGCGACTCGCTCGGGACGCGTATGACGGCCGGGCACGACGCGCTCCATTGTGCCTGACGAGGGGCGAGCGGTCAGATCTTGACGATCCAGCGACCGGAGGACCTCTCAGGTTTGCCACGCCCGGCGGTGGCATTCGAGGTCGCGGTCGGCGTGCTGGCCTGGCGTCCGCTCGCGGACAGCCCCTCCGTTGCCGCGAAGCCGAACGGCCCCCAATCCCGCGGACTCCGGGCGCGGGCCCTCAGGACTCGGCGTCTTCGACGCTGGCCGGCGGCGGCCAGATGTGACCGAGTGGGAGGGAGGAGCCCAGCGCGTCGGACGGATCCACCAGCCGGACCCACACCCCTTCTCCGGAGACGACCGCGACCACATCATCACGCCCACCGGGGGACAACGGGGCATGGCTCTGTCGACTCAACGCCATCTCGTCGCCGCCGGTCCGCCGCACCACGACCAGTCGCGATCCATCACCGGGGTCGATCCAGCGTGAGACCTCGACCAGCGCCGGCGGGCGAGTTCCGACGGCCAAAAAGGAGGTTTCCCGGCGCCAGGTTGACATCGACCGTCGGGTCGGCGTCAGGATTCCAATCCCAGTGCCTAGTGAATGCCGGCAATGCCTCAACTCCATCGATCGGCCTTCGCTCAGAACCGTTCATGATGTGATCGAGGGTCGGGCAGCAGCCGCTACCGGCACAAGCACCTTCTGCGGCACCGTCACGGCGTGACCTCGTGGTCCTGCACTCGCGCGTCGACGAGCTCGGGCAGCCGATCGACGATCATCTGGGCCGCCCGGGTCTGCGCGCCCACCTCCAGTCTCATCGAGCCACTCACGCGGCCGCCTTCTTCCCCCGTCGACGCAAAGCGAGCCCGGCGCCGATCACCAGAAGGATGGCGACGGCGCCACCGCCCGCGGCATACGCCCAGGCGGGTATGCCGGCCCCGCCGGCCGCGCTCGACCCGCCCGGCAGCGCGGTGTCCCACGGTTCGCCGGTCACGGGCGCGTTGACGTCTCCGGGCGGGAGGGTGGCACCCGCTGGCGGTTCGGCCTTGGTCGGCTTCACCGCCGGGTTCCATGACCCGTAGGACCCGGTGTAGCTCGAACCCAGGGGGTTGGCGGCGACCAAGGGGACGTCAGCGGCCACCGCTCGCTCGGCGTTGAGGATCCCGAACCCGTACGGCAGCGAGGGGACGGCGGATCCGTCAGCAGGTGGGGTCGCGGTCTTCAGGATGCGGTTGATCACGTTCGCGGCGTTCAGGTCCGGATGCCTGGCCCGCACCAGGGCGACAACGCCCGCGACGACGGCCGTGGCGTTCGAGGTGCCACAGGTGCGGCTGTACGGCTCCAGCTCCAGCGAGGCGCTGTAGAACCCCACGCACTGGGCCGCGTCAGCGCCGGAGGTGAGGGACGACGGTCCAGCGATCGCCACCCCTTGGGTGTCGGCCCCCGGGTTCGCCTCCCCGGGCATGAGCTCGGTGTAGGGCGCGTAGTTCGACATCGGGTCGTGCAGCAGGTCCGATCCCACACCACCGACGGAGAGCACCCCGAACTGGTCCGCGGGCGGCCCGAGGGAGGTCGTCGAGTGGTTGTTCCCCGCCGCGGCCACGATCACGATGTCCCGCGCCTGGAGGTATGCGATCGCCGAGGCGTTGACCGCCGATCCGATGGATGCCGACACCACCGACGCGCCATGGTCGGCGCACCACTTGAAGGCCTGAGCGGTTTGGGCGCCGGTGCCGGCCGACACGGCCTGGATCGTCGCTCCCGGGGCGGACCCGAGCATTCCGCCGTCGGCGCCCTGGGCACCGATCAGCGCCGCCATGGCGGTGCCGTGCCCCCGGTTCGAGATCCCGACCGGCGTGAAGCCATCGGGGCTCCCCTGACCTGAGAAGTCGGCGCCGGCGACGACGTGCGCGCCCGCGAGAGCCGGGTGCGTGGGCACGATGCCAGTGTCGACGACGCAGATCGTCACACCCTCCCCCTTGGTCAGGGAGTGCGCCTTCGTGATCCCGAAGGCGTCGAGATACCACTGGGACTCCCGCACCTCCTGCGGGGTGACTGTGGCAGCCACCGATGGCGACGCGCTCGAGGCCGCGGGAGCCACGACGCCAGCCACGACGGCAGCCAGAAAGAGGCGTCGGGCCCGATGGATCAGTTTCAAGCGCGGACCGCCTGCAGCAGCTGAGCCGCCCCGTCCCGGTCCCCCCGCTGGTATCTGCTGAAGGCCTCGGCCATGATCCCGAGCGTCTCCGCGAGGGCTCGCTCGTGGTCGGTCATGCCCAGGGCCATCGAGGGCTCGGTCTCGGCGCCGACCGCCTTCTGGGCCGCCAGGCCTGCCCGACGCACGCCGGCGATCTTGCTCGACACGGCCTGGGCCGCCACACCACTGGCCGCAGCCGTCAACGCATCTCGCCGCGCCGCCAACTCGGTCTGGGCCTGGAAGAACTCGGCGTACATCTGCTGAAACGCGTCGACATCCAGCGAGAAGCTGGATCCCCCGAGCGCGAGCTGGGTGCCGATGTTGGCCAGCCTTTGGACCGCGGAGGTCCACCAGCCGTCACTGTCCAGCATCCGTTGCCTCCTCTTCGCTCACGCCGATCACACCCGTGGTCACGACTCGGCCGTCACCCCACACCTCGTCGGACTCCACGAGGTAGTCGGGCCGGTCCCTGAGTTGGTCCCTGTCGCGACGGCGCCCCGAACGACCCGCAGGCCCCGAGCGCCCGCCCTTGGCGGGAGTGCCGTCGGCGGGCTGGCCGACGGTTCGGGAGGCCAACCGGCCCGCCCCACGATCTCCGAGGACATTGGGTCGTTGGCCGGCAGGGCGGCCCGTGCTGGTGGTGGTCTCGCCCGATGCGCCCGCGACCGAGCGAGAGACCATGCGGGCTCCGGATTGGCTCGGCTGCCCGGCGCGCGGACCCTGTCCGAACGGCGCTCGGCCCGTGGATCCCTCAGGAGTTCCCGCGACGCCGCCGGACCCGACAGGTCCCGCGACCGAGCGCGGGCCGCCAGGAATCCCGCGCCCAGCCGCAAGCGGATCCTGCCCCGGGAGGCCGGCCATCGACGTCGCCACGGCGCCGGAGCCGAGAACCCCCACACCGCCCGCGGCCACCGCGGCGACCGTCGCGCCACCGATGCCCGTGGTCGAACCGGTTGCCGGTCCGGCGCCGACTCCGGCGCCCGTCTCGGTCCCGACTCCGGTCTCGGTCACGGTCGGCGTGACCGTTCCCGTGCCGGTGCCGGTTCCCGTGCCCGTGCCGGTGCCGGTTCCCGTGCCGGTGCCGGTGCCCGTTCCCGTGCCGGTGCCCGTTCCCGTGCCGGTGCCCGTTCCGGTGCCGGTTCCCGTCCGCACGGTCGTGCCCCCGCTCGCCGTGGGCGCCGAGCCCCCGGTGCCCGAGCCTCCCGACGACGATGAGGACACGGTCTCGATCGGTAGTGGCGGGGGCGGCGGAGGCGGCGGCGCGGACCTCACCGTGTTCGGAAGCCCCACCGCGATCGTCTGGGCCAATTCGGCACCCGCTGCGTCCATCTTCACGACCTGCTCCACCAAGGCCGTGCGGTCCTGCTCGGCCTGGTAGCTGTCCCAAGCGAACTTGGCGCCGACCCCGAGCGGACTGATCAGCATCATCGGCGCGTAGTCGGACAGGCTGGGTGGGGGTGTTGCGGGCAGGCTTGCGGCGACCGCCTTGTCGGCTGCGAGGCCCTCGGCGTAACTCGTCAGGGTCGACTGCGCAGACGCCACTTGCGTCTCGGTGGTGGTGACCGCTCCGGCGACCTCCGTCACCTTGGCGAACGCCGCAGCCGCCGCCTTCCCCTTCCAGCCCGACGCCAAGGTGCCTGCGGCCGCTTGGGTGTCCTCCTGGAAGGTCGCCGCCGCCGTCTCACCCTGGGTGAGCAGGCGCGCCAGTTCGCGCAACGGCCCCGGATCCACCTCGGTGGCCGCGCTCTTCAACTGGTGCGCCGACCAGCTGCCATACGACGTCATCGTCTCCCCTTGTCCACCCGGCGCGCGTCCTCAAGGGCGGCGATGAGTGCCGTCACGAGCGCGCTCCGCGTCGCGCCTTCAAACCTGAATCGATCCGAACCGAGAGCTCGTTTGAGAAGGGCTCCCGATTGGCCCTCCACCCACATCGCGTCCCGCTCGGTGATGGCGGGCGCACCGGGACCGAAGACCACCGCCCCCAGCAGGCCGGTCGCCGAGCCCCGGGCCGACAGTCGCATCAACAGGTCGGCCGCCTCCGCGGCGACACCGCGACCCATGAGCTTCTCGACCGCCCGTCGATCCAGTCCCCGACCATCCGCCCCGGCCGCGGCATCGTTGAGGGTCCGCGCCGTCACATCCACGGACCCGATGGCCGAGGGCGGGGCGGGCGGGAGTTGAGCCACCACCGTCTGGGCGAGGTCAGCTGCAGCCGAGCGCACGAGCCGCACCGAGTCGGCCTGGTCGACGACCACCAGGCCATCAGCACCCCGGCCGAACCCGACGACGAGCACGTCGCCCCCACCACCGGTCAACGTCCGGCCGGCATACACGGCGTAGTCCGGGGCGCGCAGGACCGACTCGACGTACGGGAGCAGGTCGCGCACCCTGGGTTCGAGGTCCCGCGCGGCCCGCTGGGCCGCCGCGCCGCTCACCGAGTCCGCCTCACCGCGCGCATTGCGGACGGCGATTCGATCGTCGGAGACCTCGAGGAGTTCCTCCCACGACAGCTCGGTGCGCGCGGCATACCCGGCATTGAGCGGAATCGGGAACACCAGGCGCGACCGAGCCGCCCACCGACCGAAGTCCACGGTCGGCAGGTCAGCAGCCAGCGTGGGCGGCACCCGATCCTCCTTCATCGCGCGGGCACGACCACGGCTGCCGACCCGGCGCGCCGTGCTGGGCGCCGGGTCGAGCGAGCCGATGGTCGATGCAGCCCTCAGAACCGGTTGGCGTTCGCGTTCTCGGTCGACTGCATGCCCTCGTTCGCCGCACCGAGGGCGGCGCCGATCCGCAGCAGGACGCTGTTGAGGTCCGCGGCCGCGGTGTCCCACTTGTGCTGCAGTGCCTGGTAGTTGGTCGAGGCCGAGCCCTCCCAGGTCGCCACCAGCGGGCGGAGGTAGCCCTTCAGCTCCTGGAGTTGGCCGTTGACCTGGCTGCCGGTCGTGGCGATGTGGGCGCGGGTGCCTTCGAGGCGGCCGAAGTGGGCGCCGACTTCACTGGTGTGCATTGCGTGAGTTCCCCTTGGTGTCGTGGTGATCGGACGTCACATGTTCAGGCCGGAGCCGGCCTGCTGGATGCGGGCTGCCTGCTCGGCATCCTGCGCGGAGTAGGCCTTGCCGGAGGCGAGGATCTGCTCGGAGATCCCGCGGAGGGCGTCGCCGAGGGCCTTGGCGTCGCGGTCGTAGTCGGCCATCAGCTTGGCGAAGGTGCGTGCCGCGTCGCCCTTGAAGTGCGAGGGGGCCGTGGCCACCTCGGCGCGCAGGCTGGCCAACAGCGAGGCCACCTGGGCGTTGACCTGATCGACGTGCTGCGAGGCCGCCTGCATGGTCTGGGTGTCAGTGCGGAACTGAGCCATCGTGAGTAGTGCCTTCCTCGAGTGGTGGCAGAAGACACGGCGGACGCCGCCCCTCCCCCTGGTCGCCCCTCAACACGGGACAGAGTCCAGCCTAAGCGGATTTCGCCGACCAGGCTCGGTGAGCAGGGAGACAAGTCTGTGACCCGGCTCAGGTTGCGGCCCTCAGCTCGGCCGTGGTCCGTACTTGGCGGTGAGGTCCTTGATCGTCGCCGCATCCGAGGTCGAGACGTCGACCGGTCGGACGTCGCCGGTGGAGATCGTGATCCGTTGCAGCGGCCTGATCCGGCTGGTCCACGCCAAGCGAATCGCCTCGTCCGACACGCGGGACCGGTCGGCCGGCGTCGACACCGCGATCTCCATGGCGATTGTGGCCGGATCGACATCGCTGCCCTTCAGGCCCAGGGTCCACACCTTGGCCGAGACGACGCCCGGCGCCGAGCGCAACGCGTCGGCGATCCGTGCGGCCTCGGCATCGGCCTCGGCGGCCGTGCTGCGCGCGGGCTCGCTGGGCGTGGAACAGCCGGTCAGCCCGCTCACGAGGCCGCCGCACAGGAGAGCCACGGAGAGGCCGGAGGCGCGAAGCACCCGCCGACGGGGTGGGGGTCCATTCATCAACGCTCCCAAGTCAGTGACGAGTGATCTGGTAGACGTGCGTGGAGGGCGTGCCCGCCGGGTCGAAGTAGCTCGAGGCCGAGGAGACGAACTGGTCGATCGAGGGATCCTTGGCCGTGTCCGCCTGCTGGGCCGCGCCACCGTAGTTGTTGCTGGCCGTCGAGTGGTTCTCGCCCATCGTGCCGTGCTGGTTGTCGAAGGTCACGGTCGTGACGTTGCTCGCCGCCGGATTCGAATGCCCGTCGAGGTGCGGGACGATGTCGTGCGAGTTCTCGAACGAGAGCACCTGAGTGCCCTTCGGAATCGGGATGTTCGCGATCGGCGACCCCGCCGTCACGACATGCGTCACGTGGTAGGGGAACTCCCCGGTCGCCGAGTCGGCGGCGGCGTTGGCGGCGACGATGCCCCCCTGGGAGTGCCCGATGAGCATGACGTCGGCCCCGGGTGGCGCCCCCGCGTCGTGCAGAGCCTTGGCCACCATCTGCTCGTAGACGGTGTTGTGCCCGGCCATGGCGTGGAGGTTCGTCGCGAGGTCGTTCGCGTAGGGGTTGTCGCCCAGGGGATTGAACTGCCAGTCCTTGGTCCCGGGCATGGTGACGACATACTTCGTCGTCCCGTCGGGCTGAGGGATGGCCTTGACGTCGATCTGCCCCTGGTCCGCCCCCGCCGAGGCGAGGTTGCGCTGGTCCAGGGATGCCATCAGTCGCTCCAAGGGTCCGCGCGGGTCCGCGTCACCGTGCTGATAGAACAGGTCGCGCGACGGGCTCTCCCCGTCGACCGGGACGCTCCCGCGGTCGCTCAAGACCCCACCGGTGTCGCCATAGAGCAGGCCGAGCCAGGCGGCACCGTGCCCGGAGGTCAACGACGGCAATCCGAGTCCGGTGAGGAAGCCCGGCGCATTCCCGATGAGGTGGTCGATGACGCCGGGGTGGTCGGTGAGCACCCGCTGCCAGTCGAAGGAGTGGTCACCCCACGGCAGTTGGTCCCAGATCCCCTCCTTGGCCAGGCCGAGCAGGATCGCGGGATCCGAGACCGCGTTGAGGATCGAACCCAAGGGCCCCAAGGTGTGGCCCTCCGCCCAGGCGAGGGCGTCCAGGGTCACCTTTCCGGCCGCGTCGGCGGCCCGGTATGCCGTGGCGCTGGCCTTGATCGCGGCTCCCAGGAGGCCGTAGCCGGCCGCTCGCGCAGTGATCCCACCGGGCCCGTCGAGGGCGAGCAGCAGGGCGCCCTCGAAGGCGGCCAGGCCGGTGGGATCGAGGATCCCCGAGGCGAGGACCTCCGGGTCGATGAGGATGCCGTGCAGCCGGGCGGAGAGCGCACCCAGATCGCCGGCGACCTCGAGACTGAGTCCGGCGAGGACGTCGAGGTCGTCGAGCTTGGCGTCGAAGCTGTCGGCGCCACCGCTGACCGAGAGGCCGCCCATCAGCCCTCTCCTCCCTCGGGGCGGGCGTTGACGGCGTCCGCGGACGCCGTGAGGGCCGCCGCGATGCCGGGCGCGAGCCAGGTCCCGACCTGCTCGCGCGCCACGGGCACGAGGCGGACCATCCGGGTCAGGCCGGCGTCGAGCTCGGCGGCGGTCGAGGGCACCGGATCGACGGCATACCACTGCGGCCCGGCGCCGACCCAGAGCATCGGGGTCGCGACGAGCCCGTCGCGCCCCTTCCCGATGGCGAGGAAGCGCAGTTCTGCGTCGAGGTGGGATCGCACCCAGCGCACCCGGTCCCGTGCCGGCGCCTCGAGGCGGTCGAGCTCGGGCGACACCCCGAACTGGTCCTCGGCCAGGCCCGACGGCCCGGCGAGGACAGCCAGGGGGTAGCGGCCGGCCATGGTCGTGGCACCCGCCTCCGCGGCGTCGGTGCCGTCACCCTCGACGCCGTCACCGGCCCCAGCACCAGCACCGCCGTTGGGTCCGAGATTCAGCCGCGGTGTCGAGCCCGCCGACAGCGGCTCGGGCACGGCCCGGACGAGCTGGTCGCCGAGGCCGATGTCCTCGAAGACCGAGAGCTCGATCCGCCCGCCGGGAAGGAGGAAGAGGGAGGCACCCAAGCCGCCGCGGACGGCATACCCCGCCTTGAGCGCGCCCTCCGCTCGTGACCCCTCGACCGAGACGCTGGCGGCCGGAGCGGCGAGCACGAGGAGGTTGGCGAGCAGTGCGGGCACGACCTCGAGGGCACCGTCGTCCCCGTGTCGGACCAGGCCCCGTTCCAGGAGCCGCTGGGAGAGCGGGGGCCCGTCGCCGGCCTCCTGCGGGGTGGGCGCGGTGGGCGCGGTGAACCCGGGGGGCAGCCGGAGGCCGGTGAGGTCGAGCAGGACGTGCAGCTCGTCGGGGTCGAGGACGAGCCGCTTGGCGACCGCATCGGGCCGCGGGGCGTCGACGCGGAGGCCGCTCACAGGACCCCCTTGGTCGACAGGTACGACCCGACCTCGAGCCAACGCATGTCCCCCGGCGGCGGCAGGGTCGAAGGCGTGACCGACCAGTGCTGCCAGATCGGCGGCTGGTGGATCACCCGCTCGACGAGGTTGCCGGCCTCGTCGGCGACCTTCTCGACGATCGACTTCCCCGTGGCCGCGGCCGAGGAGAACCAGCCCTTGACCCGCTCCTCGAACTCGGCGATCGCGTGGAGTCGCTCGCGCACGGTCTGGGCGTGCGCCTCGAGGGCCGCGGCCGCGTCGACCATGGCGTCGGCGGCCTCGTTCAGCGCCCTCTCGTGCCCGCGCACCTGGTCACGCATCCGGTCGGCCGCGGTCGAGACCCAGTGCGTGGCCTCGACCCGGCGGTGATGGTCGCCAACCGTGGTGCGCAGCTGGGCGGCATCGGTGCGCATGCGTCGAGCGATGCGTTCGAGCTCGTCCGGGTCGCCGTACATGATCGTGTCCCCCTCGTTCGTGCGCGCGACGGTGCGACTCTACGGGCTCGTCCCCGCCGCGGCACCCTGGGTGCCCTGGCCGTCCTGCCGGTCCATGGCGATCTGGATGAGCTGCGCCCCGCCCCGGCGTGTGACGAGCATCCCGCGCCCCGGCGGGTAGGAGGGCATCGGCTTGGCCGGCCCCACGAGCGCTCCCTCGTCGGTGCCCCCCGTGCCGACGAAGCCGGGCGCCCCGAGTTCGCGCAGCGTCTGGACGATCGGTTCGTAGAGGGCCCGGGCCGCGCCCGCCGTCCGCCGCGCGATGACCAGATGCAGACCGATGTCCTTGGCCTGTGGCAGCAGCTCGCGCAACGCCAGCAGCGGGTTGTCCATCGACCCGGAGACCAGGTCGTAGTCGTCGACGAGGACGAAGACCTCCGGCCCGCTCCACCAGGAGCGGGTGCGCAGCTGGTCGGCGGTGACGTCGGGGCCGGGCAGGCGGGACCGCAGCAGCGGCACGAGGTCACCGAGGAAGGCGGACAGTTGGGCGGCCGAGGGGGCGTACCCGGCGAGGTACTCGGGCGGGATGACGCCGAGCATCGTGCGACGGTAGTCGACGAGCAGGATCCGCACCTGGGTGCTCGGTGACCCGGCCATGATCCCCGCGGCGACGGTGCGCAGGAATGTCGTCTTGCCCGACTCACCGTCGGCGAAATAGAGCAGGTGCGGCTCGGCGTCGAGGTCGATCAGGACCGGCGCGAGCGCGTCCTCGTTGATCCCGATCGGGACGAGCCGGCTCCCGGCGGGCGGGCGCAGGCCGACCAGGTCGACCCGGTCGGGCAGCATCCGCACGCGGGGGGCGATCGGACCGGGCCAGGCCGCGGCGACGTCGGACACCAGGGCGGCGTATGCCGTGGGCAGACTCCCCGGGTCGCTGTCGCCGTCCGTGCGGGGCAGCGCGATGAGCATCTGTTTCCGGGCCGCGGTCACGCCCCGCCCCGGCGCCCCGACCGGGACCAACCCGGCCCCGCGACGGTCGAGCTCGGACTCCAGCGGATCCCCCAGGCGCAGCTCGAGGCGGGTGCCCAGGGAGTCCTTGAGCGCCGGACGGACTTCTTGCCAGCGGCCGGCCGCCACGATCACGTGCACCCCGTAGGACAGGCTGCGGGAGGCGAGCGAGGTGACCTTGAGCTCGAGATCCTCGAACTCCTCGCGGAAGGCGCCCCAGCCGTCGATGACGAGGAAGACGTCCCCGAACCGGTCGTCGGCCACCGCCGGGTCGCCGGCGCGTTGACGTCGCCGGTAGTCGACCATCGACTCCACACCCAGGTCCCGGAAGCGGGTCTCCCGCTCGCCGACGACCGTCACGACCTCGGCGAGCATGCGCCGGACCAGGTCCGGGCGTGCCCTCGTGGCCACTCCACCGACGTGCGGAAGCCCGGCGATCGAGCCGAGCGAGCCCCCGCCGAGGTCGACCGCGTAGATCTGCACCTCACGCGGCGTGTGGGTGAGGGCCAGAGCCGTGGCGATGGTGCGCAGGGTGCCCGACTTGCCACTCTGCGGTCCGCCGACGACCACGCCGTTTCCGGCGGCCCCGGAGAAGTCGAGGACCAGCGGATCCCGCCGCTGCTCATAGGGCAGGTCGACGACCCCGACCGGCACCCGCAGACGTCCACGCCCGTCGCCGACCGCGCCCAGACCGCGCTCGTCGGTGGCCAGCGTGATGAATGTGTCGAGGGTGGGTGAGGCGGACAACGGGGGCAGCCACACATCGTGCGCGGCCAGGCCGTGACCCTGAAGCTTGCCGACGACCAAGTCGAGGACCGACGGGCTGGCAGCTCGCCCGGCCGACGCCGCCGCGACCGGTGGTGCACTCGCCAGGCCCTCGCTCTCGAAGTCCACGCGCGGGGTCTCGACGTCGACGCGGGCCGAGACGAACGACACCGGCCGCAGGTGACCGGACGCGGGGCCGGCGGAGACCGCCGCCTGGCCGTTCCCGGCATACGGGCCCGAGACGTAGGCCGCCTTGAAGCGGGCCATCGAGGCGGTGTCGAACTTGAGGTAGCCGACGCCGGGCACCGGCGGGAGCTCGTAGGCGTCGGGCACGCCGAGCACGGTGCGCGACTCGGCCGCCGAGAAGGTCTTCAGGCCGATCCGGTAGGACAGGTGCGAGTCCAGTCCGCGCAGGCGGCCCTCCTCGAGTCGCTGGGAGGCCAGCAGCAGGTGGATGCCCAACGAGCGGCCGAGGCGACCGATGGCGACGAACAGTTCGGCGAAGTCGGGCTTCTGGGCGAGTAGTTCGGAGAACTCGTCGCAGACGATGATCAGTGAGGGCAGCGCCGGGAGCGCGGCGCCGGCGGCCCGGGCCCGTTCGTAGTCGCGGACATTGGCCAGGTTGCCGGCGTCGCGCAACATCTCCTGGCGGCGGTTCATCTCCCCCGAGAGGGCATCGAACATCCGGTCCACCATCGACAGGTCGTCCTGGAGGTTGGTGATGACCGCGGCCGTGTGCGGCAACTCGGCGAGGCCGGCGAAGGTCGCGCCACCCTTGAAGTCGATGAGCACGAGGTTGAGGGTCTCGGGGCTGTGGGTGACCGCGAGGGCCAGGACCAGGGTGCGCAGCAGTTCCGACTTGCCCGAACCGGTCGCCCCGACCACCAGGCCGTGCGGGCCCATGCCGTTGAAGGCCGACTCCTTGAGGTCGAGCTCGACGGCGTCGCCGTTCGGTCCGACCCCGATGGGCACCCGGAGGAAGTCGCGCAGGGGACGCGGCTTCCACACCGCGTCGGGGGTCAGCTGGTGCAGGTCCCCGAGGCCGAGCATGTCCTCGAGGTCGGTCGAGCCCAGGGCGCCACCCTCACCCCCGCCGCGCCCCTCGGAGAGCCGGTAGGGCGCCAGGCCGCGGGCCAACGCCGTCGCCTCGAGTTCGCTCATGCCGTCGGCCCGCCCGAGCCAGTCGACCAGCCCCCCCTCTCGACGGACCCCGAGGGAGCCCTCGCTGACCAGCAGCGAGACCCCGTCCTGGGAGGCCAGGTCGGCGAGCGCCGGATGGGCGCTCTGCGCCGGGCCGGTGCCGGTGAGGTCGATGACCGTGACCCCGGCCAGCCCGGAGGCGACCTCCGGAAAGGGATCGGTGTCGATCCGGCCACCGTCGACGACGATGACGACGTGGGGGTCGTCGAGGTCGAGCTCGCCGCCGAACCGGGGACGGCCGTCGAGGATCTCGACGAGCCAACCGTCGACCTCCGCCATCGAGCCGGCCACCATGCGCACGGCCCCGAGTCCGTCCTGCTCGGAGGGGTGGAGGGTGTGCGGGAGCCACTTGAGCCAGTCCCAGCGGGCTCGACCGGGGCCGTCGACCACGGCGGTGATCAGGAGTCCGTCAGGCCCGTGGAAGGTCGCCAGTTGGCCGACGATCGCCCGGACCAGCGCCCGCGCGGTCTCGGGGTCGCCGCCGATCTCGATGACGGGGAATGACGCCAGGCGCAGCGCGATGGGCAGGTCCTCGACCGCGGCGTGGGTCTTGACCAGCTGGCTGAGGGCGACCGCACAGATGGGGTCGACCTCGTTGATCGGTCCGGACTGCGGGGCGCGCAACGGGGTGGCGAGTTCCTGGGGGCCGGTGGCCACCCGCGCCTCGGTGAAGTCCTCGTCGGTCGGGCGCCGCTCCCACATCCGCCGACCGCCGGCGAAACTGGGCAGGACGGGGGGCACCGGGTGGACCCACGACTGCGCCACCCGTTGGGCGTCACGGACCCGGGCGATGTCGGTGCGCACCCGCGCGAGGTAGGTGAGGTAGTCGGTGCGGTCCCGGGCCAACTGGGCCTTGTCCGGTCCGCGCCCGGTCTGCCCGACGAGCATGCCCACGGTCATCATGAGCATCATCGCGCCCATCATGAGCGAGGCGGGATTGACGCCCCCCACGACGATGAAGCCCCCGACCATGAGGACCATCGCCCCCGGCATCACCCAGGTCAGGATGTTGGTCGGCGCCTGGCGGGGCAACTCCGGTGGCGGCTCCAGCGGCAGCTCCCCGGTCGGCGGCTGGGGGGCCGCCAAGCGCGGGCGTCGCGCAAACGACCTGGTCGCCAATGCCCCCACCCTTCGACGCGCTGCTCGTTCCTATACTAGGGCGGACGTCGCAGGGGAGGGGATCACGTGTCAGCGGATGCGGCCGCGTTCAGTCGGGTGCTCGTCGTGGCTCCCCGCACCCGCGTGGACGTGGCCCTGCCGACCGACGTGGCCCTCGCCGAGATGATGCCCCAGTTGCTCGACATGGTCGGTGAGCGCAGTGACGACGGGGGCGCCTCCCATGACGGGTGGCACCTGCTCGGCACCGATGGCACCGAACTCGACCCCGGTCGCACCCTGCGATCCCTCGCCGTGCTCGACGGCACGGCCCTGCGCCTGCTTCCCCGCCGTCCGCTGAACCCCGAGCCGATCTATGACGACGTCGTCGACGTGATCGCCGCCGCCGTGGCCGAGCGGACACACTCCGGCGACCTGCGCACGGTCATCGGGTCGGTCACGGCCGGCGCGGCGCTGGTCGCCGGCGCGGCCGCTCTGTGGCTGGGTCCGCACTCGCTCATCGGGTCCGTCACCGCCGGACTTGGCGCCCTGGGGGCTCTCGTGGCCGCCGCCAGCGTGGCCCGGTCGGCGCGCTCACGGGCGGTCGCGGTCGTGCTCGGCTCGTCCGGTGCCCTGCTCGCCGCGGTGGCCGGCATGCTCGCCCTGCCCGGCGCGACCGGGGCCGCCGCGCTCCTCCTCGGGTCGGTCGCCGCCCTGGTGTATGCCGTGGTCGCCGGCCTCCTCGTCGGTGCGGGCGCCCTCGTCTTCTCGGCCGTGGGCACGATCGCCCTGCTCGCCGCGGTGGGTGGCCTGAGCGGCGTCCTCTGGGTGGCCCCGGCGTCCTCGCACGCGACGATCGCCGCCGTGGTCGCCCTCGGCGCCCTCACCGTGTTGCCGCGCGTGGCGGTGCGGTTGGCCCGCCTGCCGCTGCCGATGGTCCCGACGACGTCCGAGCACCTGCGCGAGGAGGCAGCGGGGGTCGACTTCACGGCGGTGCGGTCGCGGGCCACCGTCGCCTCCGAATACCTCGACGGGACTTCGCTGGGGTCCATCGTGGTGGCGGGCGTCGGCGCGGCGCTGGCCGCCCGGTCGGGGTCGGCCTTCTCGATCCTCTTCGCCGTCACCGTGCTCGGCGCCCTCCTCCTGCGCATTCGCAGCACGCCCGGTCGGGGCCCGCGTCTGGCCCTGCTCCTGACCGCCTGCCTGTCCGGTGCGCTCGGCCTCGTCGGGTGGGCGATGGGGACCACCGACCTGACCAACGTGCTGGTCGCGGTCGTCGCCTTCGTCCTGGCCGGGGTCGCCGCGGTCGCCGCCGCGATCGGCCCGCGCCGCCGCACCAATCCGATGGCCGGGCGCAGCCTGGACCTCCTCGAGAGCGCGCTGCTCGTGGCCGTCCTGCCACTGGCCCTGGGGGCGATCAACCTCTATTCGATCGTCCGCCACCTGTGACGGTGAGCGGACGGCATACCCCGTGGTGACCCCGACCCGACGGCGACGGACGGCCCGGGCCCTGACCGCGGTCCTGGCGTGCGGACTGCTCACCGCGCCGACTCCGGCCGGAGCCACCTCGACGATCGACCCGATCGATCCGGAGTTCGAGCAGACCGCATCGTGCCTCAAGGACAACCGGGCCCTCGACCCCCTGACCGACGGCATCGGCTGGGCCCAGCGCAGCCTCGGGTTCAACGCGGTGGCCGACCTGTCGGTCGGCGCGGGGGTCACGGTCGCGGTCATCGACACCGGGGTCAATCCGCAGCCGACGTTCGGCACCCGGCTGACCGGCGGCGGTGACCTGCTCTGGGCTGCGGCTCCCGCACCCGGGCTGGCCGACTGCGACGGCCACGGCACCCTCGTCGCCGGGATCATCGCGGGCGCCGCCGACCCGGCCACCGGCTTCACCGGAGTCGCCCCGGGCGCCCGGATCCTCTCGATTCGCGACACCAGCGAGCGCTACACGCGCAAGTCCACGGCCTCGGCGAGCCCGTCGACCGGCATCCAGGGGGTGGGTGTCGGCACCCCCGAGATGCTCGCCGGCGCCATCGACCGGTCGGTGGCGGCCGGAGCGCGGGTGGTCAACGTGTCGGCCGCGATCTGCGGGCCGGCGCTGTCCACGGTGCACCCGGGGCTCGAGGCCGCCGTCGCGCGGGCCACGGCCGCGGATGTGCTCGTCGTCGCCGCCGCCGGCAACGTCGGCGGCGAGGGGAAGTGCTCCCCGCAGAACACCGCGGGCGCACCGCCGGTCACGGCCGCGCTCCCGGCCCGGATCGAGGCGGTGCTGACGGTCGGCGCCATCCAGCCCAGCGGCGCCCCCGCCGACTTCTCCCTGATCGGGCCCTGGGTCGACGTCGCCGCACCCGGCGAGGAGGTCCTCTCGGTCAACCCGCACCCCGATCGGACCGGTGAGGTGGATCGGCTCGTCGGGGCCGACGGGGTCGTCCCGATCTCCGGCACGAGTTTCGCCGCCCCCTACGTCAGCGGGGTGGCGGCCCTGGTGCGCGCGCGCTTCCCCGGACTGACCGCCGCCCAGGTCGCCCACCGGATCGCCGTGACCGCCTCCCACCCGGCGGGCGCGGCCGGCCGGACCGATGCCGTGGGGGCCGGGGTGGTCAACCCACGCCGGGCGCTGACCGCGGTCCTCCCCGAGGAGGGGTCCGCCGGCACGCCACGCTCACTGACCGAACAGGCGGCCGCCGCGACCACCACGTCGGCCACCGCGCCGCCCGCCGCGAGCTCCGCGCCGGCCCGCCGCGACGACGCCCTCCCGCCGGCCCCGGCATCCGCCGATCCGTTCGCCGGGCGATCACAGGCCCTGATCGGTGCGGGGGCCCTGATCGCCCTGCTCGGGGTGGGACTGGTGCAACTCGTCCTGCGCCGTCGGGGCCGCAGCTCGGTCTGAGTCGACGGGCACGCACGGCCACTCAGGGCACGGCAACCTTCAGAGCCAGTGCAGCAACCCATGTCGGGCGGCATGGACGAGGCCGACGATCAGGACCGAGATGAACACGGCGATCTCGATGAGCGAGGCGAGGCCCAGCGAGGGATCCCGGATGACCAGGGCCCAGGGGAACAGATAGACCGCGTCGACGGCGAAGACGACATAGAGGAAGGCGAAGGCGACGTACCGGATCTGGCTCTGCGCCCAACCCTCCCCGACCGGGTCCACGCCGGACTCGTAGGTCGTCGCCTTGGCCAGCGTCGGGGCCCGCGGCGCGATCAGGCGACGCACCGTCATCGCTGCCGTCACGAGGAGCACGCCGGCCAGCAGCACCGCCACGAGGACGACATACCCGGTCATGGTGGTGAGCCTAGCGCCGAGAGGTCCACGGCTTCTGCGGCGACGCGGCCGGCCTGCTGCGGCCCGGCGCCGGCGTCTCGGACAGTTGAACCTCCCACAATCGGCTCACCCCTCGGGCATACCATGGCTGGCGATGTGCGCGCGAGTGCCAAGTCCGCGATGTGAAGGTGTGCCGTGAGCAGCAAGGCCGTCCAGACCCTGGACCGGGTCGTCATCCGCTTCGCCGGCGACAGCGGCGACGGCATGCAGTTGACCGGGGACCGGTTCACCTCGGACACCGCAACCCTGGGCAACGACCTCTCGACGCTGCCCAACTTCCCGGCCGAGATCCGCGCCCCCCAGGGCACGCTGCCCGGGGTGTCGAGCTTCCAGCTCCACTTCGCCGACCACGACGTGCTCACCCCCGGCGACGCCCCGGACGTGCTCGTCGCGATGAACCCCGCCGCCCTCAAGGCCAACCTCGGTGACCTCCCGCGCGGCGCGACGATCATCGCCAACACCGACGAGTTCTCGACCCGCAACCTGGCCAAGGTCGGTTATCCGGGCAACCCACTCGAGGACGGCAGCCTCGAGAGCTACCTGGTCCACCCGATCGGCCTGACGTCGATGACGGTCGAGGCGTTGGCGGAGTTCACCGGCCTGACCCGCAAGGAGAAGGAGCGGGCCAAGAACATGTTCGCCCTCGGCCTGCTGTCGTGGATGTACACGCGGCCGATCGAGGCGACCCAGGAGTTCCTCCGCAAGAAGTTCGCCGCCAAACCCGAGATCCTCGCCGCGAACCTCGCCGCGCTGTCCGCCGGGTTCGCCTTCGGCGAGACGACCGAGGCCTTCGCCCACGCGTATGCCGTCGCGCCGGCGCCGATGCCGGCGGGCACCTACCGCAACATCACCGGCAACGTCGCCCTGGCCCTCGGGCTGGTGGCCGCGGCCCACCGCTCCGGACTGGCGCTGGCGTTGGGGTCCTACCCGATCACGCCGGCCTCCGACATCCTGCACACCCTCTCCGGGCTCAAGCGCCACGACGTGACGACGATGCAGGCCGAGGACGAGATCGCCGGCATCGGGATGGCGCTCGGCGCCTCGTTCGGCGGGGCGCTCGGGGTCACGACGACCTCGGGCCCCGGGGTGGCCCTGAAGTCCGAGACGATCGGGCTCGCCGTCTCCCTCGAGTTGCCGCTGGTCATCGTCGACGTCCAGCGCGGTGGTCCCTCGACCGGCCTGCCCACCAAGACCGAACAGGCCGATCTGCTGCAGGCGATGTTCGGGCGCAACGGCGAGTGCCCGGTGCCGATCATCGCGCCGCAGACCCCGTCGGACTGTTTCGACGCGGCCCTCGACGCGGTCCGGATCGCGACGGTCTACCGGACGCCCGTCTTCGTCCTCTCCGACGGCTACCTCGCCAATGGCTCCGAGCCGTGGCTGGTCCCCGAGGTCGACCAGCTGCCGGACCTCACGGTGGAGTTCACGACGGCGCCCAACGGTGTGGACGCCCAGGGCCAGCCGGCGTTCCAGCCCTATCTGCGTGACCCGCAGACCCTGGCCCGCCCGTGGGCGGTGCCGGGCACCCCGGGGTTGGAGCACCGGATCGGCGGCATCGAGAAGGCCGACGTCACCGGCCACATCTCCTACGACCCCGACAACCACGACCACATGGTCCGGGTCCGCCAGGCCAAGATCGACGGCATCACCGTCCCCGACCTCGTCGTCGACGACCCCAGCGGCGCGGCTAGGGTGCTCATCCTGGGCTGGGGCTCGACGTACGGCCCGATCGCCGAGGCGGTGCGCGACGTGCGTCGCCACGGTCACGCGGTCGCCCGGACCCACCTGCGCCACGTCAACCCGTTCCCGGCCAACCTCGGGGAGATCCTGCGCCGCTACGAGAAGGTCATCGTGCCCGAGATGAATCTCGGGCAGTTGACCCTGCTGCTGCGCGCGAGGTATCTGGTCGACGTGCAGGCCCACACCTCGGTGCGCGGCCTGCCCTTCTCGACGACCGAACTCACCGACGTCCTGCTCGCCGCCCTGGACGTCCCGGCCCGCCAGGAGAACCTGTGACCACCGTCGACCTGGGGATTCCCGGGCTGCTGACCGGCGGAACCGGCCTGGCCGGCGTGCCGACCCTGCCCGCCGATACCGCCAAGCAGTCGAAGAAGGACTTCACCTCCGACCAGGAGGTGCGCTGGTGCCCCGGCTGCGGCGACTACGTCATCCTGGCCACCGTCCAGGGGTTCCTCCCGGAACTGGGGATCAAGCGGGAGAACGTCGTCTTCGTCTCCGGGATCGGCTGCTCGTCTCGGTTCCCCTATTACGTCGAGACCTACGGGATGCACTCGATCCACGGCCGGGCCCCGGCGATCGCGACCGGCCTGGTCACGGCACGCCCGGACCTGTCGGTGTTCGTCGTGACCGGTGACGGGGACGCCCTCTCGATCGGCGGCAACCACCTCATCCACGCGATGCGGCGCAACGTCAACCTGACGATCCTGCTCTTCAACAACCAGATCTACGGCCTGACCAAGGGCCAGTACTCGCCGACCTCCAAGGTCGGCCAGGTGACCAAGTCCTCGCCGATGGGGTCGGTCGACACCCCGTTCAACCCCGTCTCCCTCGCCCTCGGAGCCGAGGCGACCTTCGTCGCGCGGGCCATGGAGTCCGATCGGGCCGAGCTCACGACGATCCTCAAGGCGGCCGCCGAGCACCGGGGCACGGCGCTCGTCGAGATCTACCAGAACTGCCCGATCTTCAACGACGGCGCCTTCGATCTGATCAAAGACCGCTCCCAACAGGAGGCGCGAATCGTCCGACTGCGCGCCGGGGAGCCGATCCGGGTCGGCGTCGAGGGGGCCCGCCAGGTCCTCGTGCGCGGTGAGCGCGGCGCGTTCTCGTTCGTCGCCGAGGACCGGGCCGAGGCCACCGCGACGGTCATCCACGACCCGTATGCGCACGACCCCAGCCAGGCGTTCGCCCTCAGCCGGCTGGACTCCCCCGAGATGACCCACGTGCCGATGGGCATCTTCCGGCAGGTCGAGCGCCCGTCCTACGACGACCTCGTGCGCGACCAGGTCGAGGCCGCACGCCTCGCCGGCGGTGGGCCCGCGACCGGCGACGACCTCGGGGCGCTGCTGCGCGGGCGGGACACCTGGACGGTCACCTGACCTCCACAACCTCTCCCGGTGCCGGTTTGAGTGGGGGAGTGCCACCTCGAAGGTGGCACTCCCCCACTCAATGCCTCCCACCGCGTGTCCGAGGCCGGGCGTAGGGTGGCGCGGTGAACCCCACTCCCGCCACGGCCGACGTCCGGCGCGGCACCCTCTACGGGCTGGCCGCCTACGGCATCTGGGGGCTCTTCCCGCTCTACTTCCACGCCCTCAAGCCGAGCGGGCCGTGGGAAGTGCTCGCCCACCGGATCGTCTGGACCTTCGTCCTGTGCGCGGGGATCCTCACAGTGCGCCGCGACTGGGGCTGGCTCCGGACGACGCTCGCCCACCGGCGCCTCGCCGGGGGTCTCACGCTGGCGGCGGTGCTGATCGCGATCAACTGGGTCATCTACGTGCTCGCCGTCATGTCCGGTCGGACGTATGAGGCGGCGCTGGGCTATTTCCTCAACCCGATCGTCACCGTGGGGCTCGGGGTCGTCGTGCTCTCCGAGCGACTGCGCCCGCTCCAGTGGGCCGCGGTCCTCACCGGTGGCGCGGCCGCGATCTACCTCGCCGTCGCCGGCGGGGTCGTCCCGTGGATCTCGCTGTCACTGGCCGTCACCTTCGCCCTCTACGGCCTGGTCAAGAAGCGGGTCGGCGCGAGCCTGGGCGCGATGCACTCACTGACCGCCGAGACCCTGGTGCTGCTGCCGATCGCCGCGGTCATCCTCGTCGTCGTCACGTCCAACGGCACGGCCACCCTCGGGGAGGTGAGCGGACGGCATACGACGTTGTTGCTGCTCGCCGGCGTGGTGACGGCGATCCCGTTGCTCTTCTTCGCCGCGGCGGCCCGGCGGGTGCCGCTGGTGACGATCGGCCTGCTCCAGTTCTCCACGCCGGTGCTCCAATTGCTCTGCGGCGTGCTGCTGCTCGGCGAACACGTGAGCGGGCGACTCTGGGTCGGCTTCGGGATCGTGTGGATCGCGCTCGTCCTGCTGACGATCGACTCGGCGCGGGCCGCCCGGGGTCGCCGCGCCCGCGGCATCCCACCCGTCGAGCCGGTCTGAGACGAGGATCGACCCATGGCCGCCCCCGCTCCCGCGCGCTCGCCCGAGTCGGTGACTCGTTGGCACCCGGCCTGGACGGTCGCCGCGGTCACCCTGGGTGCGCTGGTCGCGGCCTCGGCCGTCCGCTCCTCGACCGGGGCCCTGCTCGAACCGATCGAGGCCGAGTTCGGCTGGTCGCGGGCGACGACCTCGGGTGCGGTGTCGCTCAACCTCCTGCTCTACGGCCTGACGGCACCCTTCGCGGCCGCCCTCATGGAGAAGTGGGGGGTCCGCCGGATCGTCACCGGCGCCCTGGTGGCGATCGCCGCCGCCTCCGCGCTGACCATGGTGATGACCTCACCCTGGCAGCTGTGGGTGCTCTGGGGGCTGGTCATCGGGCTGAGCACCGGCTCGATGGCCCTGGTCTTCGGGGCGATCGTCGCCAACCGCTGGTTCGTCGCGCGGCGCGGCCTGGTCATGGGCATCTTCTCGGCCGCCTCGGCAACCGGCCAACTCCTCTTCCTGCCCGCCATCGCGTATGCCGCGACGCACCACGGCTGGCGCAGCGCGGCCGCCATCACGGTCGGGCTGGCCCTGGTCATGGCCCTCCTCGTCGCCACCTTCCTGCACGACGCGCCCGTGGCGCGGGGCCTGCTGCCGTACGGGGTGAGCGAGGGGTATGCCGTGGCCGCGCCCGCCCATCGCGCGGCCGAGTCGCCGGTGCGGGCGGCGTTCCGGGTGCTGGTGATGGCGTCGCGGTCGTGGGCGTTCTGGGCCCTCGTGCTCACCTTCTGGGTGTGCGGCTGGTCGACGAACGGGTTGATCCAGACCCACTTCATCCCGGCCGCGCACGACCACGGCATGCCCGAGACGACCGCCGCCTGGCTGCTCGCGCTCGTCGGGATCTTCGACATCCTCGGCACCGTGGCCTCGGGCTGGCTCACCGACCGCATGGACTCGCGCTGGCTGCTCGCGATCTACTACGGCGGCCGGGGGCTCTCGCTGCTCGTCATCGACGCGTTGCTCGCGCCGGGCATCGAGCCGGGGATGTGGGTGTTCATCGTGTTCTACGGCCTGGACTGGGTGGCGACCGTGCCGCCGACGGTCGCCCTGTGTCGGCAGCACTTCGGGGTGGCCGACTCCGGGGTGGTGTTCGGCTGGGTGTTCGCGGCGCACATGGTGGGGGCCGGGTTCGGGGCGAGCGTCGCCGGCTGGATCCGGGCGACGACCGGCACGTATTCGGCGGCGTGGCTAGTCGCCGCCGGGCTGTGTTTCGCCGCGGTGGCCCTCGCTCTGTCGATCCGCAAGCGGCCCCTGGGTGATCGGCCGGTCGTGGACGAGGCGGCTCGCCAGGGGTGAGCTGAGCGTTCTGGCCCCCTGGTCCGTTCGGACGATTCCGGGTGGATTGCCGGGACACCCGGCCCGATGATCTGGAACACTCCGGGCTCGTGAGGGGTGGGGAGACGTTGCGACCGCTGCGCGCGGTGCTGCTCGCCGGTGCGCTCGCCCTCCTGGGCACGGGGGCCCACCTGATCGGTGGCGGAGGCGCCCCCAGCACGGCGATCGTGGTGCTCGTCACCGCGGTGACCTTGCCGCTCTTCTGGTGGATGGGGGCGCGTCCGCTGCGCCCCGGCTGGACGGCCGCTGCCCTGGTCCTGGGCCAGGGCGGGTGGCACGCGGCCCTCGCCCTGAGCGGCCCGAGCATCCACGCCGGCGCCGATCCGCTCGCCGCCATGTCCGGCGGGGCGTGCCGTGGCATGGCCCTCGAGGCCGCCGCGCGGCTGCCCGCCGCCCTGCACACGCCGTCCGCGGGCACGCCGATGACCACCGATCACGGTGGGTGGACGATGCTGCTGGCTCACGCGGTCGGCGCCCTGCTCTTCGCGGCGGTCATCGGCACGATCGATTCGGTCCTGATCTGGCTGCTCGAGGCCCTGACCGCCGCCGATCTGCCCCGACCGGGGCTCCCGCGGTGGTTGCTCATCGGACGGTTCCCCGTCTTCGTACAGCTGTCCGCCATGCCCATCGGTCACCTGCGTGGCGTACGCACCGACCGAGGCCCGCCCGCGGCGCTGACCCTCGGAACCTGACGGTCTCGCCCTGACCGCGCCGATGTCGGGCGCGTCCCCGGCGTGGCCGACCTCTGCGTTTCCCCAAGCCCCGCGTCCCCCACGCCCCCGCGTCCCCCACGCCCCCGCGTCGGGGACCTGGGCGTCTCCCACGCCTCCCGGCATACCTCGAGCGGTGCGTGGTCCGTACACCGCTCCCCCGGCGGCCTGCCCGCCCCCACCGGCGACGGCATACCCATCCCCATTCGAACCGAAGGACACCACGATGACCCTCCCCTCCAACCACGTCCCCTCCCCGCTGAGCACCCCCCAACCCGACCCGGACCCTCCGGTTCGGGCGAAGGACGGGGGCGGCCTCTTCCGCGCGTTCTGGCGATGGCACTTCTACGCCTCGGCGCTGGTCATTCCGGTCTTCCTCGTCCTGGCGCTCACCGGTCTGGTCATGCTCTTCAAGTGGCAGCTCGACCCGCTCCAGGTGTCTGCCCTGCGCTACGACCCGCCGGCGCACGGCCTCCAGAAGGCCCTCTCCCTGCAAGAGCAGGCGGTCCGGGACGCCTTCCCGGGATCGACCGTGACCGCCCTGCAGACCAGCGCCCAGGACCGGTCGACGGTCTTCACGATCACGACCTCGGACGGTGCCACCCGCAACGTCTACGTCAACCCGATGACCGCGGCGGTCCTCGGGTCCGTGGATCCGCGAGACCTCTGGAGCAACATCGCGACCGAGATCCACGGGAAGATCATCTTCGGCACCATCTCGGACACCGAGCTCTTCGACGACAAGCTCGCGGGCGCGACGTTCACCACCGGCAGCATCGGCGACCGCATCATCGAACTCGCGTCCTGCTGGGCCGTCGTCATGGCCTTGACCGGTTACTACCTGTGGTGGCGAGGACGTCCGGCCCGGGACCGGCTGCTCAAGAAGTCGGCGCCCGGCGCGAAGACCCGCAGTCGCCACGCCAAGATCGGCGCGTGGATCGGCGTCGGGATCCTGCTCCTCGTCATCACCGGCCTGCCCTGGACGGGGTTGTGGGGGTCGCGGGTCCAGGCGTGGGCCACCGGGAGTTCGCTGAGCCTGTGGGGTGAGGACCCCGGTGCCACATCGAACCTCGCCGCGCGGCTCGACACGATCGGATCCAGCTCGGTGCCTGCGCCGTGGGCCGAGGGCCAGAGCACTCTGCCCACCTCGGATCCGGCGATGGCGGGGATGCCCGGGATGGCGGGCACCGGGGGTTCCGGCCCGGCCAGCGGTCAGGTGGGCATCGACTGGGTGGTCCAGCGGGCCGTCAATGACGGGGTCCCGCTCCCGGTGTACGTGGCCTACCCCAGCGACAGGGAGGGGGTCTATTCGGTGATGTCGGACATGTGGCACGACAAGGCGAGCGCGGCCTACGACAACGTCGGACTCGAGCGGGTCGTGCACATCGACCAGTACTCCGGTCAGGTGGCCGGTCGGTACTCGTATGCCGAGTACGCACCGGCCGCCAAGCTGGTCAGCCAGGGGATCGCCATCCATGAGGGTCAGCGGTTCGGGACGCTGAACTTCTGGGCCAGTGCCGCGTTCTGCGTCTGCGTCATCGTCCTGTGCCTCACGGGGCCGATGATGTGGTGGCGCCGGCGTCGCGCCTCGGGTGGGATTGCCGCGCCCCGGGGGCGGATGCCGGTGGTGACCAAACCTGCCATGGGCGTCGCCCTGGTGCTCCTGGGCCTGGCGTTGCCGCTCTTCGGGGCATCGCTGCTCGCGGTGCTGCTGCTCGACCGGTTCGTCGTCGCGCGCTCCACGAGGTGGAGCGCGCGGCTGGGCCGCGCCTGACGAGCCAGCGCCCGGTTCGGGCCCGTTCTCGCCCAGCGGGCGGGTCTGCATACTGGAGTGCCGCTTCGTAACCGGCACTCCAGTATGCAATCTCTCCCGGGGAGAGGTTGTTGGGGCGCTCGGGGGAGAGGTTGTTGGGGCGCCCGGGGTGGATCAGCCGACGCGGTCGACGACTCCGGTCGCCAGGGCGAGCAGGGCCGCCTTGGCCTCGGTGTCGGGCAGCGGAGCGAGGACGTCCTGCGCCCGGCGCGCCACGGCATACGTCTCCTCCCGAGCCCGCGCCATCGCCGGGTGGACCCGCAGGAGGCCGAGCGTCTCGGCGAGCAGGGCGTCGTCGGTCAGGTCGCCGCGGAGCAGCTCCCGCAGCCGCGTGTCGGCCGGGTCGCTGGAAGCGAGGGCGTGCAGGACGGGCAGGGTGCGCTTGCCCTCGCGCAGGTCGGTGCCCGGGGTCTTGCCGGTCTGCTCGGCGTCCGAGCTGATGTCGATCAGGTCGTCGGCGAGTTGGAAGGCCATGCCGAGGTGTTCGCCGTAGACCCGCATGATCTCGATCGTCTGCGGGTCGCAGCCCCCGAACATCGCGCCGTAGCGGGCGGCCGTCGCAATGAGGACGCCGGTCTTGTCGGCGAGGACAGCGAGGTAGTAGTCGACCGGGTCGAGACCGTCGGGACAGGGCCGGTCGTCGCGGATCTGCCCCGAGCACAGACGCACGAAGGTCTGGGCCTGGATCTTGACCGCCTCCGGGCCGAGGTCGGCCACGATGTCCGAGGCGGTGCCGAAGAGCAGGTCGCCGACGAGGATCGCCGTCGAGTTGCCGTAGGCCGCGTTGGCACTGGGGGTGCCCCGCCGCACGTCGGCCTCGTCCATGACGTCGTCGTGGTAGAGCGAGGCCAGGTGGGTCAGCTCGACGCCGGTCGCGGCGGCCACGACCCGGTCGTTGCACCCCCCGCCCAGTTCGGACGCGAGGATGGTGAGGACCGGGCGGAATCTTTTCCCGCCGGCGGCCGCCAGGTGGCCACTGGCCCGGGCGACGAACGGGTCGTCGTGGTCGACCCGCGCGGTGAGCAATGCGTCGACCGCCGCAAGGCCGGCCGCGAGCCGCTCGCGCAACGCCTCCGACGTGCCCGGCAGGGCCATGACCGATGGCGTGCCGGACACCCGCGGCGGGTGTTCCGGCACCCCGGGCGCCGGATCGAGCGGGCCGTCGTGGGAGGGGTCGGTCACAGCAGGAAGCGGGCGGAGTTGTGCGCGATCTGCAGGAGCAGGCCGGGGGCCACCCCCAGGAGGATCGTCGACAGCACCCCCACGGTGATGACGACGGTCGAGGCGACCGACGGTTGCAGGGCGACGACCTCGTCCTCACCGGCGACGGCCGGGTCCTCGAAGTACATGAGCACCAGGATCCGGAAGTAGACGTAGGCGGTGACCGCGCTCGCGAGCACACCGATGACGACGAGGACCACGCCCATGGTGCCGCCGTGCGCCACGGCCGGCGCGAACACGGCGAACTTCGCGGTGAAGCCCGAGGTGAGCGGGATCCCGGCGAAGGCCAACAGGAACAGGCCGAAGATGCCCGCGACGAGTGGGTGCCGTTTGCCCAGACCCGCCCACTGCGTCAGGTTGGTGGCCTCCGAGCCGGACTGACGGATCATCGCGACGACGGCGAAGGCGGCGATCGTGGCCAGGCCGTAGCAGACGAGGTAGAACATGACGCCCGACAGGCCGGTGGTGTCGAAGGCGAGCACCCCGACGAGCACGAAGCCGGCATGCGCGATCGAGCTGTAGGCGAGCAGTCGCTTAATGTCGCTCTGCCGCACCGAGAGCACGGCACCCACGATCATCGTCAGGGCCGCGACCAGGGCGACCCCGTCCCGCCAGTCCCAGCGCGAGGCCTCGAGGCCGACATACGTCAGTCGCAGGATCGCCCCGAAGGCGGCCAGCTTGGTCGCGGCCGCCATGAATCCGGTGACCGGCGTCGGTGCCCCCTGGTAGGTGTCTGGGGTCCATGAGTGGAAGGGCACGGCACCGACCTTGAAGAGCAGGCCGATGATCGTGAAGGCCGCGCCCACGAGGAGCAGCGAGCCCATGTCGGCCGAGCTGGCGATGATCGAGCGCGAGATGAGGCGCAGGTCGGTCGAGCCGGCGACCCCGTAGAGGAGGGCGGCGCCGAAGAGGAAGAACGCCGAGCTGAACGCGCCGAGCAGGAAGTACTTCAACGACGCTTCCTGAGAGAGCAGGCGACGACGGCGGGCCAGACCGGTGAGGATGTAGAGCGGCAACGAGAGCATTTCGAGCGCCACGAACATCGTGATCAGGTCATTGCTGGCGACGAAGATCAACATGCCGAAGACCGCGAACAGGGTCAGCGGGTAGACCTCGGAGGTCACGTACCCGACCTTCGTCGCCGCGTCCTCCTGCGGTGAGCCCGGCGACGCCGCGCCCATCGGGGTGAACGCGTCCGCGCTCGCCCCACCGAAGCGTTCGGACATGGCCAGGATGCCGAGCACCCCGAAGAGCAGGAGGGTGGCCTGCATGAACAGCGCCGGCCCGTCGATGGCCATCGAGGTGCCCAGGGTGGTGCCGGCCGTCAGCGAACGGTTCGGCATCGCCCACGCGAAGAGGGCGACGCCCGCGGCCAGCAGGGTGACCACGGCGAGGGCCACCTGGACGGTCGTCCGGACGGCCCGCGCGACGAAGGCCTCGACGAGCACACCGAAGAGGGCGCCCGTGGCGACGATGATCATCGGGGAGAGGGCCGCGTAGTCCAGGTTCGGCGTCTCGAACGCGGTCTGCAGGGCGGCGGGGACCGCGGCGGGCATCACTGGGCACTCCCGGAGGCGTTGGCGGGCGCGGGATCAGAGACCCCGAGGATCGAGAGGGTCTGGGCGACCGTGGGGTTGACCAGGTCGAGGATCGGCTTGGGGTAGAAGCCGAAGACGACGAACGAGGCGATGATCGGGATGACGACGGCCTTCTCGCGCCAGCTCAGATCCGCGGGAGTGGCACCGTCGGTGAAGGTCGGCTTCGGCCCGGTGAAGACCCGCTGGTACATGAGCAGGATGTAGAGGGCCGCGAGCACGATGCCGACGACCGCGAAGACCGTGGCGACCTTGTTGACCTGGAAGGTGCCGGCCAGGACGAGGAACTCCGAGACGAAGCTCGACAGGCCCGGCAGCGCCAGGGACGACAGGCCGGCCACCAGGAAGGTCCCGGCGAGCACCGGCGTCACCCGCTGCCAGCCGCCGTAGTCGGGGATCCGCTGGCTGCCGCGCCGGGCGATCAGAAAGCCGGCGAGCAGGAAGAGCCCGGCGGTCGCGAAGCCGTGGTTGACCATGTAGAGGGCCGATCCGGCCCCGGCCGTCGTGGTCATCGCGAAGATGCCCAGGACGATGAACCCGAAGTGGCTGATCGAGGTGAAGGCGATCAGGCGCATGAGGTCCCGCTGGCCGATGGCGAGCAGGGCGCCGTAGAGCACCGAGATCACCGCGAGCACGATGACGACGGGTGTCGCCCAGCGGGAGGCTTCGGGGAACAGGCTGAGGCAGTAACGGATCATCCCGAACGTGCCGACCTTGTCGAGGACACCGACGAGGAGCACCGCGGTCGCGGGCCGGGCGGCCTGCGCGGCGTCCGGCAGCCACGAGTGCACCGGCACCATCGGGGCCTTGATCGCGAACGCGATGAAGAAGGCGAGGAACATCCAGCGCTGCGCGTCGACGGACCCGCCGACCTTGCCCATCAGGTTGTCCATCAGGAAGCCCTGGGCGCCGCCGGGGCCGTGGAAGTAGAGCGCGATGACGCCCACGAGCATGACCAGCCCCCCGGCCAGGGAGACCAGGATGAACTTCATCGCGGCCCGGCGCCGGCCCTCACCACCGAACATTCCGATGAGGAAGTAGACCGGGATGAGCATGGCCTCGAAGAAGACGTAGAAGAGGAACACGTCGCGGGCCGCGAACACCCCGACCATGAAGGTCAGCAGCGAGAGCATGAGCGCGAAGTAGGTCTTCGTCCGGGTCGGGTTCTCCCCCGCTCCCTCGCCGAGGTCGTTCCACGCGGCGAGCAGGCACACCGGGGTGAGGACGGCGGCCATCAGGATCAGCGAGAGGGCGATGCCGTCGACGCCCACGGCATACGAGACGCCGAACTGGGGGATCCACTCGTGCGTCTCGGTCAGCTGGAACTGCGGACCGCCGGCGGACCACTGGGTCCAGCCGACGACGGCGAGCACCAGGGTGACCAGCGAGGCCGCCAGGGCGATCGGCTTGGCCGTCGCGGCCGAGCCGGCCGGCAGCGCCGCGATCACGAGGGCACCGACGAGCGGCACCAGCATCATGATCGTGAGCAGGGGCAGGGAGCTCATCAGTTCATCACCCACAGGACACCGAGGACGGCGACGACGCCGGTGAGCATCGTCAGGGCATAGGAACGGGCATACCCGTTCTGGAGGCGACGCAGCGCACCGGAGAGGCCGAGGACCGAGGACCCGACCCCGCCGACGGTGCCGTCGACGGCGTGCCGGTCGGTGAACGCCATCGCCTTGACCAGCTGCTGCCCGGGGCGCATGAAGATCTCCTCGTTGACCGCGTCCTGGTAGAGGTCGTGCCGGGCGGCGACGGTGAGCAGGTTGCCGCGCGGCGCGCGCACCGGCACCTCCTGCTTGCCGTAGCGCAGCCAGGCGTACCCGGCGCCGGCGGCCACCAGGACCAGGGTCGCGGCGATGAGCGTCCAGTTGAACTCCTCGGCGTGCTCCTCACCCCCGAAGACCGGGTGCAACCAGGTCGCGAAACCCGCGAAGTGCAGGATCAGGCCCAGGCTGGCCGAGCCGAGCGCGAGGACCATCATCGGCACGGTCATCGTCAGCGGCGACTCGTGCGGGTGCTGGGCGTCCTTGCCGGTCTCCGACCAGCGCGCCGTGCCCTGGAAGGTCATGAAGAACAGGCGCGACATGTAGAAGGCGGTGATCCCGGCCCCGAGGAGCGTGATCAGGCCGAAGACCCAGCCACGGGCACCGGGCAGCGAGAACGCGCTGGCGATGATGCCGTCCTTGGACCAGAACCCGGCGAACGGCGGCACCCCGAGGATGGCCAGCCAGCCACACATGAAGGTGGCCCAGGTGTACTTCATGTACTTCGAGAGGGCACCGAAGCGGCGCATGTCGACCTGGTCGTGCATGCCGTGCATGACCGACCCGGCCCCGAGGAACATCCCGGCCTTGAAGAAGCCGTGGGTCAGCAGGTGGAAGATCGCGAAGACGTAGCCGACCGGGCCGAGTCCGGCGGCGAGCATCATGTAGCCGATCTGGCTCATCGTCGAGGCCGCGAGCGCCTTCTTGATGTCGTCCTTGGCGCAGCCGACGATCGCCCCGAACAGCAGGGTGATCGCACCGACGATCGCGACGGCGAGCTGGGCGTTGGGGGCCCCTTCGTAGATCGCGTGCGAGCGGACGACGAGGTAGACACCGGCGGTGACCATGGTCGCCGCGTGGATCAGGGCGGAGACCGGCGTGGGGCCGGCCATCGCGTCACCGAGCCAGCTCTGCAGCGGGAACTGGGCGGACTTGCCGCAGGCACCGACGAGGAGCAGCAGGCCGATCGCGGTCAACGAGGCGGTGCTCGCCTGGCCCACGCCGGCGTTGACCGAGGCGTAGTCGACCTTGCCGAAGGTGACGAACATGACCATGATCGCCAGGCTCAGGCCGAGGTCGCCGACCCGGTTGACGAAGAACGCCTTGTTGGCGGCGGTCGCGTAGGCCGGGTTGTGGTTCCAGAAGCCGATGAGCAGGTAGGACGCCAGGCCCACGCCCTCCCAGCCGACGAAGAGCAGCAGGTAGGAGTCGGCGAGGACGAGCACGAGCATCGCCGCGACGAAGAGGTTGAGGTAGCCGAAGAAGCGCCGCTTGTCGGGGTCGTGCTCCATGTAGCCCAGCGAGTAGACGTGGATCAGCGAGCCGACGAAGGTGATGAGCAGGACGAACGACATCGACAACTGGTCGACGAGCAGCCCGGCGGAGAGCTGGAACTGACCGGCCGGCACCCAGTCCCAGAGGGCGACGTGGGAGGCACGCTCCTCGGCCCCCAGCCCGAGCATCGCGAGGAAGATCCCGCCACCGACGAGGAAGGACCCCCACGACAGCGCCGTCGCGAGCAGCGGACCGAACCCGTTGGTCGCCTTGCCGCCGAGCAGCAGGACGGCCGCCCCGAGGGCCGGGAGGGCGACGAGCAACCAGGCGTATGCCGTGAGGCCGGTCGCTGCCGGGACCTGGGCTGCGCCCTCGGTCACCAGCGAAAGAACGTGTGTGTGCACGCCGACTACTCCTTACAGCTTCAGCAGGTTGGCGTCGTCGACCGAGGCCGACCGGCGGGCGCGGAAGATCGCCATGATGATCGCGAGACCGACGACGACCTCGGCGGCGGCCACCGCCATGACGAGCAGGGTGATCACCTGGCCCTCGAGGTTGCCGTGCCACCGGGCGAAGGTGATGAAGACGAGGTTGGCCGCGTTGAGCATGAGTTCGACGCCCATGAAGACGATGATCGCGTTGCGCCGGGTGAGCACGGTGGCGCCCCCGATGACGAACAGGATCGCCGCGAGGTAGAGGTAGTTGACCAGGTTCACGGGCGCACCCCCTCCTCGATCTGCGACGGGGCCTCGTCGGCCGCCGCACTGGCATCGGCCACCGGCAGCGCCGCGAGCGGCGCGTAGTGACCGACCTGGTCACGGGCCACGAGGACCCGGGAGATGGACTTCTCGGCGGGTGAACCGTCGGGCAGCAGGGCCGGGGTGTCGACCGAGTTGTGCCGGGCGTAGACACCCGGGGCGGGCAGGCCGGCGACGTCCTGGCCGCGCAGCACGCGCCGCTTGCTCCACTCCTTCTGGCTGCGGGCCTTGCCCAACCGCTCCCGGTGCGCCAACACCATGCCCGCCATGGCGGAGACCACGAGCAGCACCCCGATGACCTCGAAGGGCCAGACGTAGCGGCCGAAGACGAGGAGCGCGATGCCGGAGAGGTTGCCCCCCTGCGCATTGGCGGCCTCGACGCCGATCGGCGTCGGGTAGGTGGCGGTGACGATCGCTCGAGTGAGCAGGAAACCCAACCCGATCGACAGCGCCAGGGTGGCCCAGCGCTGCCCCTTGAGCACCTCGAGGAAGGAGTCCGAGGAGTCGACGCCGACAAACATGAGGACGAAGAGGAAGAGCATGATCACGGCGCCGGTGTAGACGAAGATCTGGATCACACCGACGAAGTCCGCACCCTGGGTCATGTAGAACACCCCGAGGATGATCATCGTCAGGGCCATGCCCAGGGCGGCGTGGACCGCCTTCTTCGCGAAGATCAGTCCGAGCGACCCGAAGACCGCGAGCGGCCCGAGGATCCAGAAGAGGACCGCTTCACCCGTCGAGGGGTTCGCGTTCACTTCGCCACCTCCTTCTGGCTCGCCGGGTCGTCGTCGCCGGTCGTATGCCGGGCGCTCCACTCCCGCTGTTCATCCGTGGCCTGGCTGACCTTGCCGAGGAAGTAGTCGCGTTCCTCGAGGCCCTCGACCATCGGGTGCGGCGGGGCGAGCATGCCGGACTGGAGAGGCGCGAGGAGCTGGTCCTTGGTGAAGATCAGGTCGGCGCGGGAGTGGTCGGCCAACTCGTAGAAGTTGGTCATCGTCAGCGCGCGGGTCGGGCAGGCCTCGATGCACAGGCCGCAGAAGATGCAGCGCAGATAGTTGATCTGGTAGACGCGGCCGTAGCGCTCGCCGGGGCTGTACCGCTCACCGGTCTCGTCGTTGTTGGAGGCGCCCTCGACGAGGATCGCGTCCGCCGGACAGGCCCAGGCGCACAACTCGCACCCGACGCACTTCTCGAGGCCGTCGGGGTGGCGGTTGAGTTGGTGGCGACCGTGGTACCGCGCCTGGGTGGGGAGCTTGACGTCGGGGTACTCCGAGGTGGCGACCTTGCGGAACATCGTCGCGAAGGTCACCCCGAAGCCGGCCACCGGCGCGAACAGGTCCGTGAAGAACCCGCCCTTGGACTCAGCGTTGTCAGCCACGGATGGCCTCCTTCGAGCTGGCCGCCACGGAGTCCAGGGCCGCCGGACGGAGCGAGGGCTCGTCCAGGGTCTGTCCGGGCAGCGGCGGGATCGGGTGGCCACCGGCGAACGGGTCGATCGTGGCCGGTGGCGGGGCGGCCGCGGCGGCCTCCGCGGCGGCCGCCTTGTTGTCCCACATCCAGCCGCCGACGAGGGCGGCGACCGCGACCAGACCGACGATGAACAGCGACGACACCGGCAGCGCGAGCGAACCCACGTTCACCGTGCCGTCACCGAACCAGCCGTTCTTCGCGGCCCGGAAGAGGGCGACGACGATCACCCAGACGAGGGTGGCGGGGATGAGGAACTTCCAGCCGAAGTGCATGAGCTTGTCGTAGCGCGTGCGCGGCAGCGACCCGCGGAGCCAGACGAAGAAGAACATGAACAGCCAGAGCTTGATCGTGAACCAGAGCACGCCCCACCCGCCGTGGTTGAAGTACCCGTCGCCGATCGCCGCGATGCCGGGAGGGGCCTGCCAACCGCCGAGGAACATCGTGGTCGCGAGCGCCGCGACCGTGAACATGTTGATGTACTCGCCGAGGAAGAACATGGCGAAGCGCATGCCCGAGTACTCGGTGAAGTACCCACCGACGATCTCGCCCTCACCCTCGGCGAGGTCGAAGGGGAGTCGGTTGGTCTCGCCGACCATCGTCACGACATACACGAAGAACGAGAAGAACGCGGGGATCGCGAACCACAGGTTCGCCTGGGCCCCGACGATCTGCGAGGTCGACATCGACCCCGAGTAGAGGAAGACCGCGACGAGGGAGAGGCCCATCGCGATCTCGTAGGAGATCATCTGGGCGCTCGCGCGCAGGCCACCGATGAGCGGGTAGGTCGAGCCCGAGGACCAGCCGGCCAGGACGATGCCGTAGATCCCGATGCCGGCGACGGCCAGGACGAGGAGCACCGAGATCGGCAGGTCGGTCAACTGCCCGGGCGTGACGTGTCCGAACAGGTGGAGTTCCCCGGCCATCGGGATGATCGAGAAGGAGACGAAGCACATGGTGGCCGTGATGAGCGGTGCCAGGGTGAAGACGAACACATCGGCCTTCGCCGGGCGCACGTCCTCCTTGAGCATCGACTTCATGCCGTCGGCCAGCGACTGCAACAGGCCGAACGGGCCGTTGCGGTTCGGGCCCAGGCGCTGCTGCATCCGGCCGATGACCCGACGCTCGAACCAGATGACGAGCAGGGTCGAGATGAGCAGGTAGACGAAGATGGCGAGCGCCTTGACGACGGACAGCCACATCGGGGTGTCGCTGAAGTCGGCCGCCGGGTTGTCCTTGATGTCGACGGTCGCCAGCCCGACGACCTGGGCAGGGATGCCGTGGGCCAGGGACTCCAGGGCCTGCAGAGCCGTCATTGCGGACTCCCCTTCGTGACGACGACATGGGTGCCGGGAGCCTGGGCGAGCAGTGCGCGCAGGTCGCTCCCGGTGGAGTGGGTCGGCAGCCAGACGACGTGGTCGGCCATCTCGGCCACCGCCAACGGCACCCGCACCGTCGTCGTGCCGGAACTGACGGTCACCGGGTCACCGTCGGCCACTCCGAGGGCGGCGGCCGTCGCGGCCGAGACCTTGGCCACCGCCGTGGGCGCGGTGCCGGCGAGGAACGGTTCGCCGTCCTGCATCGACCCACGGTCGAGCAGGTGCCGCCAGGTGGCGAGCACGAGACCGCCCTCGACGGCGGGAACATCGCCGGCGGGCACCGTGGGGGCCGCGGGGCGGCTGCCGGTCCACGGCCCGAGCGCGGCCATCTCGGCCCGCACCTCCTCGACCCCGCGAGCTCCGAACCATTCACCCATCGCGTCGGCGAGCAGGTCGATCACCCGGAAGTCGCTGAGCGCGTTGGTCGGCGTGGCGACCTGCACCTGTCGAACCCGGCCCTCCCAGTTGACGAAGCTGCCGGCCTTCTCGGCGTGGGCGGCGACCGGAAGGACGACATCGGCGTGCGCGGTGACCAGCGAGGGGCGGATCTCGAGGGAGACCACGAAGGGCTTCTCGAAGGCGCCGGCCGGGTCGGCCACCCCCAGGTCGGCCGGGTCGACCCCGCCGACCACGAGGGCGTCGATCGACCCGTCCCGCGCGCCCCGGATGATCTGCGCGGTGTCGCGCCCCGCGGTCTCGGACAGGCCGACCACCCCCCAGGCCTGCGCGACCTGCGCACGGGCCGCGGCGTCGGCCACCGGCCGACCACCGGGGAGCAACGTGGGCAGCGCACCGGCTTCGAGGGCGCCCCGCTCACCGGCGCGGCGCGGCACCCAGGCGAGCCGGGCACCGGTGGACTGCGCCAGCGCGGCGGCTGCCGACAGGGCACCGGGCACGGTCGCCAGCCGCTCGCCGACGAGGATGATGGCCCGCTCGGCGCGCAGAGCGGCACCGGCGTCCTTGACGACCGCGGTCTCGTCGGAGCCGGCGCCCAACGCCTCGAGCACCTCGGGCTCGGTGCCGGGCGCGGTCGGGATGAGCCGGCCACCCATCTTGGCGAGCCCGCGGGTCGCCAGCGGCGACACGGCATACACGGCGGTCTTGGCCTTGCGGAAGGCCTTGCGGAGGCGGAGGAAGACGATCGGCGACTCGTCCTCGGGTTCGAAGCCGACGAGCAGGACGGTCGCCGCCCGCTCGAGGTCGGCATACGTCACGGCCCCACCGTCGGGACCGGTGGCCACGACGGAGGAGGCGAGGAAGTCGGCTTCCTCGGCGGACAGTGGCCGGGCCCGGAAGTCGATGTCGTTGGTGCCGAGCACGGCGCGGGCGAACTTGCCGTAGGCGTAGGCGTCCTCGACGCTCACCCGACCGCCGGTGAGGACCGCGGGTGCCTTGGCGGCCTGCAGGCCGCGGGCCGCGGCATCGAGGGCCTCGGGCCAGGAGACGACGACGAGTTCGCCGTCGCGGCGGACCATCGGGAACTCGATCCGGTCACCGGTGCTGGCGGAGGTGAACGCCCAGCGACCCTTGTCGCAGTTCCACTCCTCGTTGACCGCCGGGTCGTCGATCGCCATCCGGCGCAGGACCGTGCCGCGACGGTGGTCGGTGCGGATCGCACAGCCACTGGCGCAGTGCTCACACGTGGTCGGCGTCGAGACCAGGTCGAAGGGACGGGACCGGAACCGGTAGGCCGACCCGGTCAGGGCACCGACCGGGCAGATCTGCACCGTGTTGCCCGAGAAGTAGGACTCGAACGGGTGCTCCTCGTAGATGCCGACCTGCTGGAGGGCGCCGCGCTCGACGAGGGCGATGAACGGGTCACCGGCGATCTGGTCGGAGAACCGGGTGCAGCGCGCACAGAGCACGCACCGGTCGCGGTCGAGCAGGACCTGGCTCGAGATGTTGATCGGCTTGGGGTAGCTCCGCTTGACGTCCTCGAAGCGAGACGTCGCGCGGCCGTTGCTCATCGCCTGGTTCTGCAGGGGGCACTCGCCACCCTTGTCGCAGACCGGGCAGTCGAGCGGGTGGTTGATGAGCAGGAGCTCCATGACGCCGTGCTGGGCCTTGTCGATGGCCTCGGAGGTGTACTGCGTCTTGACGACCATCCCCGGGGCGACGGTCATCGTGCAGGAGGCCTGCGGCTTCATCCGGCCGGGAGGGCCCTGCATCTGCCGGGCCTCGCCGGGGGAGCCGTCGGGGCCGGGCGGGCCCGGCATCCAGACCTCGACGAGGCACTGGCGGCAGGCGCCGACCGGGTCGAGCCCGGGGTGGTCGCAGAAGCGCGGCACCTGGATGCCGGCCTCCTCGGCGGCCCGGATGATGAGGGTGCCCTTGGCCACCGACACCTCGACGCCGTCGATGGTGCAGGTCACCAGGTCAGTGGGAGTGGTCGTCATGCCGACACCGTCTCCTTGGTCGCGGTGCCCTTGACCTCGAACAGCGCCGCGTCGTTCGGGTCGAACGGGCAGCCACCGTGGGTGAGGTGGGCGATGTATTCGTCACGGAAGTACTGGATCGAGCTCGTGATCGGGCTGGTCGCGCCATCGCCGAGCGCGCAGAAACTGCGGCCGAGGATGTTGTCGCAGATGTCGAGGAGCTTGTCGAGGTCCTCCTCGCTGCCCTCCCCGTGCTCGAGTCGCCCGAGGATCTGCTTGAGCCACCAGGTGCCCTCACGGCACGGGGTGCACTTGCCACAGGATTCGTGCTGGTAGAAGTCGGTCCACCGGTCGACGGCGCGCACGACGCAGACGCTGCTGTCGAAGATCTGCAGGGCCCGGGTGCCGAGCATCGAGCCGGCCGCGCCGACCGCCTCGAAGTCCAGCGGCACGTCGAGGTGCTCGGCGGTGAACATCGGGGTCGAGGAGCCGCCCGGGGTCCAGAACTTGATCGGCCGCTCGGGGTCGCGCATCCCGCCGGCCATCTCGAGCAACTCGCGCAGCGTGATGCCCAACGGGGCCTCGTACTGGCCGGGTCGCTTGACGTGACCGGAGAGGCTGAAGATGCCGAAGCCGGTCGAGCGCTCGGTGCCCATCTCCTTGAACCAGCCGGACCCGTGGAGCAGCAGCGGCGGGACGGAGGCGATCGACTCGACGTTGTTGACCACGGTCGGGCGCGCGTAGAGACCGGCGACGGCCGGGAACGGCGGCTTGGACCGCGGTTGCCCGCGCCGACCCTCGAGCGAGTCGAGCAGGGCGGTCTCCTCGCCGCAGATGTAGGCACCGGCGCCGGCGTGGACGGTCACGTCGAGGTCGAAGCCCGAGCCGTGGATGTTCTTACCGAGGTGTCCGGCGGCATACGCCTCCTCGACCGCGCGCATCAGCCGGCGGTAGACGTGGACGACCTCGCCGCGCAGGTAGATGAAGGCGTGGTTGCAGCCGATCGCGAACGACGTGATCGCCACGCCCTCGATGAGGAACTGCGGCGCCGCCATCATCAGCGGGATGTCCTTGCAGGTGCCCGGCTCGGACTCGTCGGCGTTGACGACGAGGTAGCGGGGGCCGCCGTCCGGCGGGGGCAGGAAGCCCCACTTCATGCCGGTCGGGAAGCCGGCGCCGCCGCGGCCGCGCAGGCCCGAATCCTTGGTCATCGCGACCAGGTCCGCCGGGGCCATGCCCAGCGCCTTCTCGAAGGCCTTCCAGCCGTCGTTCGCGACATAGGTCTCGAGGGTCCAGGACGTGGGCGCGTCCCAGAACTTGGTGAGGATCGGGGTCAGGGTCGTCATCAGGCGTCACCCTTTCCGTCGTTCTTGGCGGGTCGTCGGTCGAGGGCGTTGGTGAAGCCGGCGGCGGCCGCGGACTCGGCGTCCTTGAACCAGACCTCGGCCTTGGTCCGCCCGTACCAGGGCGACTCGGGCGTATGGAAGAGCCCGGAGTTCTCGTTGCCCTTGACGAGCCACCCGGAGGGGCCGAACCCGGCCGCGTTCGGCTTGGCCGAGTTCGGGCCGTGACCGCCCGGGGCGAACTCGTCGTCGGCGACCGCGAACAGGGTGGCCGGTGCGGCCAGGGCGTCGGCGGCCGGCGCGGCCAGGGCATCGGCGGCCGGCGCCGCCGGGACGTCGGCGACCTGGGGCTCGCCGCCCTCGTCGGCCGTCTCCGGCTCGGCCGCGGGGTCCGGCGTGGTGCTGGCGGCTTCGTCGCTCGCCGGCGTGGGCGCCGCCTCCTTGGCGGCCGGCTCGGCCGCCGGGGCAGCGGGCTCGGCAGCGGGGGCGGGGGCCTCGGCAGAGCTGGGCGCGGTCCAGTCGTGGGCGCGGGCGACTTCCAGGCCGGCCAGCGAGGCCGGACCGGCACCGACGCCCTCGTCGGCGCGACCGTCCGGGAACCCGGCGAGCACGCGCGACATGTCCTTGAACGACACGACCTTGTCGGGGCCACGGGTGGGCCGGACGTCCTTGCCGGAACGCAGGTCGTCGACGAGCGCAATGGTGGACTCGGGGGTCTGGTTGTCGAAGAACTCCCAGTTCGTCATGACGACCGGGGCGAAGTCACAGGCGGCGTTGCACTCGATCCGTTCGAGGGTGATCATCCCGTCGGCGGTCGTCTCGTCGTGCCCGATCCCCAGGTGCTGCGAGACCGCGTCCCAGATCGCGTCGCCGCCCATGATCGCGCACAGCGTGTTCGTGCAGACCCCGACCGTGTAGGTGCCGTTGGGGTGGCGCTTGTACTGGGTGTAGAAGGTCGCGACGCCGGACACCTCGGCCGTGCTGAGGTCGAGCAGCTCGGCGCACAGGTCGATGCCGCGACCGGTGATGTAGCCGTCGACCGACTGCACCAGGTGGAGCATCGGCAGCAGCGCCGACCGCTTCTGGGGGTAGCGCGCGATGATCTGGGCCGCGTCGACCCGGAAGCGCTCCTCGACGTCCGCGGCATACGCCGCCTTGGACTCGGCCGGCACCCGGAGGTGACCGGAGGCGGTCTGCATTCCGAAGTGGCCCATCAGCGGTCCACCCCTCCCATCACGGGGTCGATCGAGGCGACGGCGACGATGACGTCGGCGACCTGCGAGCCCTCGCACATCGCCGCGACCGCCTGCAGGTTGTTGAAGCTCGGGTCGCGGAAGTGGGCCCGGTAGGGGCGGGTGCCCCCGTCGGAGACGAGGTGCACCCCGAGCTCGCCCTTGGGCGACTCGACGGCCACGTAGGCCTGGCCGGGCGGCACCCGGAATCCCTCGGTCACCAGCTTGAAGTGGTGGATCAGGGCCTCCATCGAGGTGCCCATGATCTCGCGGATGTGGTCCAGGCTGTTGCCCTGACCGTCGCTGCCGACCGAGAGCTGGGCCGGCCAGGCGATCTTCTTGTCCTCGACCATGACCGGACCGGGCGTGGTCCGCAGCCGGTCGATGGCCTGCTCGATGAGGTGCAGCGAGACGTACATCTCGTCGAGCCGGTTGCGGAGCCGGTCATAGGCGTCGGCGCCCGAGCGGGTCACGACGTCGAAGTCATAGGTCTCGTACCCGCAGTACGGCGCCGACTTGCGCAGGTCGTGCGGGTAGCCGGCGGCACGCAGCATCGGGCCGGTGATCCCCAGCGCGACGCAGCCGGTGAGGTCGAGGTAGCCCACGCCCTTGGTCCGGCCGATCAGGATGGGGTTCTCGTTGAGCAGCTTCTCGAGTTCGCCGATCCCCCGGCGCAGTTCGGGGACGATCTGCGAGACCTGGTCGAGGGCGCCGTGCGGCAGGTCCTGGGCGACCCCGCCGGGGCGGATGTAGGCCATGTTCATCCGGAGACCGGTGACGGCCTCGAAGAAGCGCAGGATCCGCTCGCGCTCGCGGAAGGCGACGGTCATGACCGTCGTCGCGCCGAGCTCCATGCCGCCGGTGCCGATGCAGATCAGGTGGGAGTTGATCCGGGTGAACTCCATCATGAGCACGCGGATGATGGAGGCGCGCTCGGGGATCTGGTCGGTGATGCCGAGCAGCTTCTCGATGCTCAGGCAGTAGGCGGCCTCCTGGAACATCGGCGTCAGGTAGTCCATCCGGGTGCAGAACGTGACGCCCTGGACCCAGCTGCGGAACTCCATGTTCTTCTCGATGCCGGTGTGCAGGTAGCCGATGCCCGCGCGGGCCTCGGTGACGGTCTCGCCGTCGAGCTCGAGGATCAGGCGGAGCACGCCGTGCGTCGAGGGGTGCTGGGGCCCCATGTTGACGACGATCCGCTCCTCGTGGAGCGCGGTCGCCTCGTCGACGAGGTCGCCCCAGTCGCCACCGGAGACGGTGAACGAGGGACCTTCCGCCGGGCCGTCGGTGCCCGGGGAGACGTAGTGGTCGGTCTGCGTGTGCATCAGTTGAACGCCCTCCGCTGGTCCGGCGGCGGGACGGTGCCGCCCTTGTATGCAACGGGGATCCCGCCGAGCGGGTAGTCCTTGCGCTGGGGGTGGCCGGGCCAGTCGTCCGGCATCAGGATGCGGGTCAGGGCGGGGTGGCCGTCGAAGACGATCCCGAACATGTCCCAGGTCTCGCGCTCGTGCCAGTCCGCGCCGGGCCAGACCTTGACGACCGAGGGGATGTGCGGGTCGGCGTCCGCGGCGGTGACCTCGACCCGCACCCGCCGACCCCCGTGGGTGAGCGAGAGCAGGTGGTAGACGGCGTGCAGCTCGGCGCCTTCGTCATGCAGGTAGTGCACGCCGGACAGGCTCACGCACATCTCGAACCGCAGACCCGGGTGGTCGCGCAGCACCTGCGCGACGACGGGCAGATGCTCGCGGCGCACGTGCAGCGTGAGCTCGCCGCGGTCGACGACGACCCGGTGCACGGCGTCGGTCGGCGAGGTCCCGGCCGCCTGCAGCGCATCGGCCAGGGTGTCGGCGACCTCGTCGAAGAAGGAACCGTAGGGGCGCTCCGAGCCGCCCGGGAAGAGGATCGGGGTGCGCAGCCCGCCGTATCCGGTCGTGTCCTGACCCTGGGTCGCCCCGAACATGCCGTGGCGCTCGCCGATCTGCACCGGGGTGGTGTCTGTGGTCAGGGGGGCTCCGACCTCGGAGCCACCGGCGCTCGCCGGCTGCGTGGGGGCCTTGGTGTCATCACTCATGCGAGCAGGCTCTTCCCGGGGGTGGCGGACAGCGGGCCCGACAGCGGGGCGTGGTGCTCGTGCGTCGGGGCCATCAGATGGGTCGGCACGGCGGCCAGGGCGGCCTGCTCGGCGGCGCGAGCGGCGGCGACCCGGTTGACGCCGAGCTTGCTGTGCTGGATCTGGTCGTGCAGCTCGATGATCGCGTTGAGCAGCATCTCCGGCCGCGGCGGACAGCCGGGCAGGTAGATGTCGACCGGCACGATGTGGTCGACGCCCTGGACGATCGCGTAGTTGTTGAACATCCCGCCCGAGCTCGCGCAGACGCCCATCGAGATGACCCACTTGGGGTTGGCCATCTGGTCGTAGACCTGGCGGACGACCGGGGCCATCTTTTGGCTCACCCGCCCGGCCACGATCATCAGGTCGGCCTGGCGGGGGGTGGCGGCGAAGCGCTCCATGCCGAACCGGGCGATGTCGTAGTCGGGGGTGCCGACGGCCATCATCTCGATGGCGCAGCAAGCCAGGCCGAAGGTCGCGGGCCAGATCGAGGCCTTGCGCATGTAGCCCGCGACGTTCTCCAACGTCGTGAGCACGAAGCCGGCCGGCAGCTTCTCCTCGAGTCCCATCAGGCCTCCTTGGGTGCGGCGTGGGAGTGGGCACGCTCACCGCGGAGGTGAGCACACGGCATTCGCGTCATGGCGATCAGTCCCACTCGAACCCGCCGCGCTTCCACACGTACGCGTCGGCGACGAAGAAGGCGGTGATCAGGAAGAGGACCATCGCGCCGAGCGCGAACAGGTTGAGCTGGTCGAAGGCCACCGCGAACGGGTAGAGGAAGAGGGCCTCGATGTCGAAGATGATGAACAGCATCGCCGTGAGGAAGTACTTGATCGGGATGCGCCCGCCGCCGTCGGCGCGCGGGCTGGGCTGGATGCCGCACTCGTAGGACTCCGCCTTGGCGCGGTTGTAGCGCTTGGGCCCGACCACGAGGCTGGTCCCGACCGAGAGCGCGGCGAAGCCGAAGCCCAGGGCGAGCAGGATCAGGAGCGGGACGTAGGGGTTGCTCATCGTGGGCCAACTCCCCTTTCGATCGTCATGTCACGCGTGCTGACGTGGGCGCGGCCTTCGCGGGCGCGCACGAGCGTCATCCTAGGGGCAGTGTGGTGTCGCTCACCCGTCGAGTCCGCGGTCTGCCGTCGGCAATCGACGACCGGTGCGCAAACGCTTGTGCGGGCGCTTGTGAAAGCCTTCACGAACACCCGGCGAGTGTATGCCGGTGGGCCGCCCCGGGTTCACTGAGGCTTGCCTAACTTGGCGCGGGTGCGAGGGGCGGTGACAGGGCGGCCAGGGGGACGGGTGACGGGAGCGCCGTCAGGCCGGTTTGACCGCCCGGTGCATGGCCACGATCCCGCCCGAGAGGTTGCGCCAGGCGACCTGGCCCCAGCCCGCCTGAGCGATCAACGCCCCGAGCGCCCGCTGGTCCGGCCAGGCCCGGATCGACTCCGCGAGATACGTGTAGGAGTCGGGGTTGCTCGAGAATCGGCGCGCCACCGGCGGCAGGGCGCGCATCAGGTACTCGGTGTAGACGGTGCGGAACGGCGCGTTCGTTGGGTGGCTGAACTCGCAGACGAGCAGCCGGCCGCCGGGACGGGTCACCCGGGCGAACTCGGCGAGGGCACCCTCGACGTCGACGACGTTGCGCAGCCCGAAGCTCATCGTGACCGCGTCGAAGGAGCCGTCGGCGAACGGCAGCGCCGTGGCGTCGGCGGCCGTGAAGGCCAGATCGTCACGGCGGCGCTTGCCGACCCGCAACATCCCGAGTGAGAAGTCCGCGGGGACGACCTCGACGCCGCCGTCGGCGAAGGGTTCGCTCGAGGTGCCGGTCCCGGCGGCGATGTCGAGCACCCGCTCGCCGGGGGCCGCCGCGAGCGAGGAGACGACGGCACGCCGCCAGAGCCGGTCCTGGCCCAACGAGAGCAGATCGTTGGTCAGGTCGTACTTCTCCGCGACGTCGTCGAACATGGCGGCGACGTCACGGGGGTCCTTCTCCAGGGAGGCGCGGGTCATGGGGCTCATCCTCCCACCCGGCACCGCACTACGCTGATCCGCGATGACCAGCCAGCCCGCCCGAGTGGACGCGGGCGCGACCCCCACCCTCGTCGCGCACACCGTGCCCCTCGACGCCGACGACCTCGGCTCCCTGCTCGCCCTCCTCCCAGCGGCCGGGGCCCGCGACCTGTTCTCCTGGGTGCGCCGCGGCGACGGGATGGTCGGGTGGGGTCGGGCGCTGGAGTGCAGTTCTGAGGGGCCCTCACGGTTCACGGACCTGCGCGCGTGGTGGATTCAGGTCGTCGCCGCCGCCACGGTGCACGACGAGGTGCGCGTGCCGGGCACCGGGCCGGTCGCCTTCGGGTCGATCGCGTATGCCGACCGCTCCCCCGCCGGCGCCACCCTCGTCGTGCCGTCGGTCGTCGTGGGACGGCGCGGCCGACGGGCCTGGCTGACCACCCTGACCACGGCCGGTGGACCCACGGCATACCCGGTGGTCGACCTCGGCGGGGGGCAGGCCGCTCCCCCGACCGCCCCGCGGGGCGTGACGTTCGCCGACGGGCGCGCCTCGCCCGCCCAGTGGGCCGGCGCGGTCGGTCGCGCCGTGGACCTGATCACCGCCGGCCGCCTCGACAAGGTGGTCC
>WBZS01000540.1_pt1 | contig 45137 bp, 38 predicted proteins | sample 5204201 | NCBI WGS metagenome assembly WBZS01 (sample SAMN12344357, study PRJNA552823) | activated sludge metagenome | biome: Activated sludge suspended growth; feature: Nitrification reactor; material: Wastewater; isolation source: activated sludge from nitrification reactor of wastewater...
TTGGGGGGCATGCTGTTGTTCTCCTCGGGTGTGGGCCGACGCCGTGGGCGATGACCCGGTTGCAGTGCCGACCGGCTCGTGCACGGTCAGCGGTCCGGTCAGATCTTGGCGACCTGACCGAAAGACAGCTCGACCGGGGTCTCCCGGCCGAAGATCGAGACAAGCACCTTGAGCTTCTGGGTGTCGGGGTTGATCTCGGAGATCGTTGCCGGAAGGGTCTCGAACGGGCCCTCCATGACGGTGACGGACTCGCCGATCTCGAAGTCGACGACCCGAATCTCCTTGGTCTTCCCGCCGGTGCCCACCGCGCCCGCACTGGCTGATCCGCCGGCCGGGGCCAAGTCAGGAGCGAGCATCCCATAGACCTCCTCGAGGGTCAGCGGGATGGGTTGGTGGGCGTTGCCGACGAAGCCGGTGACGCCAGGGGTATGCCGCACGGCGCCCCACGACGCATCGGTAAGGTCCATCCGAACGAGGACGTAACCGGGCATCCGAACGCGACGGACGAGCTTCTTCTGGCCGTTCTTGATCTCGGTCACCTCCTCCATGGGGACCTCGATTTCGAAGATGTAGTCCTCCATGTTGAGGCTGACGATCCGGGTTTCCAGGTTGGCCTTCACCCGGTTCTCGTAGCCTGCGTAGGAGTGCACCACGAACCACTCGCCCGGCTTGGCACGCAGCGTCGCCTTGAACTCGGCGACCGGGTCGATCGGTTCGGCGGTCTCAGTCGAGGTGTGCGCGGTCGCGTCGCCGTCGACCTCAGTGGTAACCCCAGGCTCGGACAGGGGGTCGACAACCGCCTCGACGTCGTCGAGGTGCGTCACGCCAGCCTCGATGTCGAGGACTTCGTCCTGGTCGGCCACGGCCTGGACCTACTTTCCTTGCGTCGTGGGGCGCGGTAGCACCCGAATGAGACCCGGCCGCCTGCGCGGGGTCGGCACCGTCAACTGCCGGCAAAGACCCACAGCACCAGGCGGTGCAGGAGGAAGTCGAGCCCTGCGACGATCGCCATGATGGCGAGCACGAAGAGGATGACGACAACCGTGAAGTTGAGCAGTTCGGACCCAGTCGGGCGGACCACCTTGCGCAGCTCGTCGAGGATCTGGCGGACGAACAGCGATACGGCAGCGAAGAAGCGGCTGAACGGATTGCCGTCACCGGGCCGCTGGCGGACAGCACGGCTGCCCGTCTGTGCGGTGCTCGACTCGGTCACGCGGCCTCTTCTCGATCAGGTCCTACCACTGACATACCTGCGACTGACCTTGCTGCTGCAGACGTCAGGTCCTGCTTCTAACGCAGGGCAAGAGGGACTCGAACCCCCAACCGCCGGTTTTGGAGACCGGTGCTCTACCAATTGAGCTATTGCCCTCCGCCGGATCTGGGGAGATCCGGCAGCTGGTCGGCGTGATCGTGACCTGACCGGAGTGGTGCCCCCACCTTGTTATGGGCACGACTGAGCATGGTCTCGAAAGCCAACCGAAGGGAAAGCATACGTGAGGCAGCGGCCCGGCGCGAACCGGCATACCAGGGCGATCCCGCCCGAACTGCGGACCGGATCCCCGAGCAAACCCCGCCCGATGGGAGCATGTCGCCCGTGAGCGACCTCCTCCTCCCCCGCCGTGTCTCGCGGCGCATCGGCGCCATCGCCGAGAGCGCCACCCTCGCCGTCGACGCCAAGGCCAAGGCGCTGAAGGCCCAAGGACGGCCGGTCATCGGCTTTGGGGCCGGCGAGCCCGACTTCCCCACACCCGACTACATCGTCGAAGCCGCGATCGCGGCGGCGCGCAACGCCGCCAACCACCGCTACACGCCCGCCGCCGGCCTTCCTGAGCTGCGCGAGGCCATCGCCGCCAAGACACTGCGCGACAGCGGGTATGCCGTGCCCGCCACCTCCGTCCTGGTCACCAACGGCGGAAAGCAGGCGGTCTACCAGGCCTTCGCCTCGATCGTCGACCCAGGCGACGAGGTGCTGCTGCCCGCGCCCTACTGGACGACCTACCCCGAGGCGATCGCTCTGGCCGGGGGCGCGACCGTCGAGGTGTTCGCCGGCGAGGAGCAGGGCTACCTCGTCACCGTCGACCAGCTTGAAGCCGCGCGCACCGAGCGAACCAAGGCGCTGCTGTTCTGCTCGCCGTCCAACCCCACGGGCGCCGTCTACTCCCCCGAACAGACCCGCGACATCGGCCGCTGGGCCCACGAACACGGCATCTGGGTCATCACCGACGAGATCTACGAACACCTCACCTACGACGGTGCCCGCGCTCCGAGCATCGTCGTCGAGGTGCCCGAGTTGGCCGACACGTGCATCGTCCTTAACGGCGTCGCCAAGACGTATGCCATGACCGGATGGCGGGTCGGCTGGATGATCGGGCCCAAGGACGTCATCGCTGCTGCCACCAACCTCCAGAGCCACCTGACGAGCAACGTCAACAACATCGCCCAGCAGGCCGCGATCACCGCCCTGCGTGGAGACCTCTCCGCCGTCGACGTCATGAAGGAGGCGTTCGACCGGCGCAGACGCACCATGGTCGCCATGCTCAGCGAGATCGACGGGGTCCAGTGCCCAACCCCGGCCGGCGCGTTCTACGTCTACCCGTCGGTCAAGGGGGTCCTGGGCCGGACCATCCGGGGCGCCAAGCCCCTGACGTCCGCCGAGCTTGCCGCGCTCATCCTCGATGAGGTCGAAGTCGCGGTCGTGCCAGGTGAGGCATTCGGCCCGAGCGGCTACGTCCGGCTTTCCTACGCGCTCGGCGACGCCGATCTCGCCGAAGGCGTGGCCCGGATTCAGGGGCTGCTCGCCGAAGCGCATTGAGTCGGCGGGTCCCAATCGCGTATGCCGCTGACCCCAAAGGTGCGCGTCCTGCGTGGCTGAGCGCGGCGGACAAAGGGGTGAGGTGAGGCGTTCACCACCTCGCACGGAACATGATGGAAGTGGCAGAGTGAGGCTATGAGCACCGACGAGGCTGCCTTCGATAACGAGACCATCGGCGACGCACTGGAGGTGTGGTCGGTCGATGACGAGGACCAACTGCAACCTGGAGACACCCTCGTTGACCGCGGCGTCGATGACATCCTCGACGAGGGTTTCTCCCCTCCGGACCGTCCGCGTGGGTCCTACGCCTACGGGACGACGGCGACCGAGCAGCGCGGCCACGAGACCATCGATCAGCGGATCCTTCAGGAAGAGCCTGATCCTTACTCGGCATATGGCGCCCCCGAGGACGAGTCGGGCGACGAGCGGGCCCGCCGCGAGAAGCTCGGCGGCGACGATCCGGATTCGATCTACGCCGAGCACGACTTCGTCGGCCAAGCAGGGCGCACCCGCAGCGGTCGCATCGTCGCCAGCGCCGAAGACGGGAACCCGGCCTTCGAGAACGACGTCTTCGCCGGAGACGTCGGCATCGACGGCGGCGGTGCGTCGGCCGAGGAAGCGGCGATGCACATCATCGACCTGGACAGCGACGAGGATCTCGAGGACTGAACGCCGACCCGCCTCTCGTCCCTGATCTCGGGCAACGCCCGCTTTCTGCCCTACCGAAGGCTCATCTGCACCTGCACTTCACCGGTTCGATGCGGATCGGCACCCTCGCCGACCTCGCGGCCGCCCGAGGGGTGCGGCTGCCCGATGCGCTCACCGACCACTGGCCGCCCCGGTTGCACGCGACCGACGAACGGGGATGGTTCCGGTTCCAACGGCTCTATGACCTGGCTCGATCGTGCGTACGGGGCGAAGAGGCGATGCGCCGGGTGGTCGCCGAGGCGGCTGCGGACGACGCTGCGGAAGGCTCCCGGTGGCTCGAGCTGCAGGTCGAGCCGTCGTCCTATGCGCCCTATGTCGGGGGCCTGACGCCCGCCCTGGAGATCGTCCTCGATGCGGCCCGGGAGGCGTCGGCCCACTCCGCCGTCGGCGTGGGGATCGTCGTGGCGGCGTCGCGGATCCGCCACCCGCTCGACGCCCGGACCTTGGCTCGGCTGGCCGCAAAGTATGCCGGTGACGGCCCGGGAACGGTGGTCGGCTTCGGGTTGTCCAACGACGAACGACGCGGCGCAACAGCCGATTTCGCGCCCGCATTCGAGATCGCCCGTCGGGCCGGGCTGGCGCTGGTGCCCCATGTCGGCGAGTTGCTCGGCCCCGCTGCAGTCCAAGAGACCCTCGGGTCGTTGCGACCCGACCGCCTTGGCCACGGCGTCCGTTCGGTCGAGGACCCGCGGGTGCTCGACGAGGTGGCCGAAGCCGGGGTCGCCCTTGAAGTGTGCCCAGGCAGCAACGTCGCCATGGGGGTCTACTCGAGCGCCGAGGAGGTGCCGTTGCGCGAGTTGGTGCGGCACGGCATACCGGTCGCTCTGGGTGCCGACGACCCGCTGTTGTTCGGTTCCCGGTTGGTCGGGCAGTACGCGTTGGCGCGTGGTGCCCTCGGGTTCACCGACTCGGATCTGGCCGCGCTCGCACGCGCTTCGATCCAGGCAAGTCGCGCCCCCGACTCGGTCAGGATAGGTGCGTTGCGGGACATCGACGCCTGGCTCGCTGGGCAGGACCCACGCCCCTTCGACGACGCGGCAGGCGCGTGAGGCGGTGGCCCCGCGTTTAGGCTGGCCCGCGTGAGGAGTATGCCGTCGTGCCCGGCCCCCAGCGCGGCCCCCGCGGGCGTCTTCGGAAGGCCAGCCGACGGCCCCCGGCGGCTGCTGGCCGCCGCGTCCCTGGCCATCCTCGGTGCTCTGTCAGCGTGTTCGAGTGGTGCCGCAAGCGGACCCTCGACCAGTCTGCGGACACAGACGTCGTCGGCTGCGGTGTCCACCACAGCAGCCTCGGCGACCAGGACCGCCGAGGTGACCGGAGCGGGAAGCAGCCCGACCGGCATACCCACGTCGACGGCGACCGCGACCAGTCCGCCGCCCACCGACACGGCGACGGCCACGGCGCCTCCGCTCACCGGCCAACTGCCCACGGACTTCATGCAGATCAGCAAGCTCATCAAAGACGATGCGCTCGGTCACGAGATCTCGGTGCTGCGGATGGCGCGTGCCCTGCCCTGGCCGACGGGGTCGGCGGCCCAGGCGGCGGCCTTCGAACTGGTCGCTGTCGAGATGGCCTAGAAGACTGGCACGAAATACACCGCTCCCCTGCGTGAGATCGACTTTTCCCTGGCCACCGGATCCCAGTATCCGAACCGTCCCGACCCGTTGCTCGACGCCACCTTGACCGCCGCCGGCTGGGCGCTGCTGCCCTCCGAGGTGCCGCAGAACCAATCGGTCACCGGATGGGTTGTCTTCAAGGTCGACCCGAAGGGAGCCGCGTCGATCCGGTTGGACTACACACGCCCCGAAATCGTCGTCACCGGGACCAAGACGACGTTCGCCAAGAAGGTCTTCAGCCTCCAGATCGTCGGCTGACCACCGGGACCACTGACCTACGGGTAGTTTCCCTGAACTATCCGTTTCGGTTTCCCGAAACTCCCGGCCGGAGATATTCCGGCGGGGAGTTCGTCGTTGAGGGGGTGGCTCCGACCGCCTGCGTCTCCGCTGACACCCTTTCGTCTGCCGCGGAGCCCGGTTTCCTTGCCTCTGACCGTTCCCGGGCGCGCTGGCGCTGGCTCCCTGCTGGTGAGTGGCGCGAGATCGACCGGTCAGTCGCCGCTTCGTTTGCGTCGGCCTCGGGTGCGGGTGGCCTTGTCGAGCGGTCGGTCGTCGACTGGTTCGCCGAGGTGAACCTGCCACGGTTCGGGTCGGCCGCGGACGGGTGTGCCAGGCGTGGAGCCGGACGAGGTTGTGGCCGAATGAGTGTGATGGCCAGGAGCATGCCGGTGGGGACGAGCCCGGTCATCCGGAAGAAGCCGCGGTTGATGTTGAGGTTTGGAAGCGGTTGGCGCCGATGATGCCCTCGACGAGGCTGCGGCGGTTGAACGACAGCGCCCAGCGGGTGGACTGCCAGGGGTGGTGCTGTCGGTCCCGTTAGAGCTCGCTGTCGGCGACGGTGACGGTCTTGCCACATCCGCAGATTCGCCCGGGGCGCAGCTCGTCGTCGGGATGGTGTGCGGCATCCGCATCGAGGCGGGGGTGTTGGTGCAGCGGGCGCGGGCGAAGCTCTCGACGTCGCAGTTCTGGAACTGTTCTCGTAGGGTCATGTCGTAGATGTTTAGAGCGATGGCCCTGAGGACGGTTCGATGTGGGGCGGTCCGAGTAACTCTGGACATCGAGTCAGAGCAACTCGACCGCCTCACCGACGATCAACGGACGGCAATCCGCGAGAACTTGAAGACGCTTGGGTTCGCCGACGATGCCTGGGGCATGAGTTGACGAGCCGCTGTCCCCGTTGGGGGGAGCCAATGCTTGGAATTGTCTGTTCGTGGCCAGAGTCTACGGAAGGGCTCAGAGGGTTCTCGTGCATCCGTCACCCAGCTCCACTGTCGACACTCCACTCGGCGCTGCGCGCGCTGAACGCGATCAGATGGTGCCTGCGCGCGCCCGCCGAGGCGAGATCTGACACGCCGGGGGCGCGACGTGGCGCCGTACCCTTTTGTCGTACCCGACTGCCAGACTGTAAACAGGGCGAAGAACGGAGGCGCCGCGCCCGAAGAGACGCCACGACGCCAGACGGACGGGACGACACCATGGATCACGAGGGGACAACCTTCAGGTTCGTCGACCTGTTCGCGGGCCTCGGGGGCTTCCACAAGGCGCTGGAAGGCTTGGGGGGCCGGGCCGTCTTCGCCGCGGAGTGGGAGCCCAAGCTCAACGCGCTCTACGAGCGCAACTATCGGCTCAGGCCGTGGGCCGACATCAACGCCCTGGACTCCGACTCCACGATCGCGCGCGAGGTCCCCGACCACGAGGTCCTCGCCGCAGGTTTTCCTTGTCAGCCGTTCTCCAAGGCCGGCGACCAACTCGGCTTCACGGACACCTCCCAGGGGAGCCTCTTCTTCAAGGTCCACCAGATCCTCAAGGTGAAGAAGCCCCCGCGACTCATCCTCGAGAACGTGCCCAACATACTTCGCCACGACAAGGGCCGCACCGAGCAGACGATCAAGACCAAGCTCGAGGATCTCGGCTACGACGTCCGGGTCGGCCACTTCTCGCCGCACGAACTCGGCATCCCACAGGTCCGTGACCGCGCGTACTTCATCGGCTCGCTGGACGGGCTCGACGGGTACGAATGGCCGGGCAAGCATCCCGACCCCACCGACATCGCCGACTGCCTGCTCGCCGACGTCGAGGTCACCCGACCCATCCCGGAACTCACGCTGCGGGCGATCGACATGTGGGGCGACTTCCTGTCCCGCACCCCCGCAGAACTCAAGATGCCGTCCTTCCCGATCTGGTCGATGGAGTTCGGCGCGACCTACCCCTACGAGGATGACACCCCGCCCGCGGTGTGGGAGCGCCGCCCGAGGTGGGGGTTGCGCAACATGGACGTCAGGGGGAGCTTCGGGGTCGACCTGGACGGGATGACTATCTCCGAGCAGAGGCTTCACATCCCCAGCCACGCCGGGCGCGACGGCGACCTCGAGTTCCCGCGCTGGAAGCGCACCTTCATCCGGCAGAACCGCGAGTTCTACCTCCAGAACCGCTCCTGGATCGACCCGTGGCTGCTCAAATGGCGTCCTCAGGAACTCGCGTCCAGCTTCCAGAAGCTCGAGTGGAACGCGCAGGGCGAGAAGCGCGACATCGACAACTTCGTCCTGCAGGTGCGCGCCTCGGGGATCCGGGTCAAGCGGCCCACCACGGCCCCGAGCCTGATCGCCTTCACCCAGACCCAGGTCCCCATCCTGGGGGCCAACCTGGGCGGGCAGCGCCGCTACATGACGCCAGCCGAATGCGCCAAGTTGCAGAGCATCGACGACATCGAACTCCCAGCCTACGACCTCGACGCCTACAAGGCACTGGGTAACGCCGTGAACGCCAAGGTCGTCGCCGCCATCGCCAAGCCCCTGGTCGACGGCGTCCACGAGCCGACCGCCTTCGACGCTCCTGCCAACCCCCTCCACACCTTGGGAGCCACCGCATGATCGACGAGCCCCTCGACCTCGACGACCTCGCTGAGGAGGACGATCCGCGCACCCAGCTCTGGGAGCGCATCGCTGAGGGACTGGCCACACTCTCCGAGGCGTCCGAGACGCCGGAGACCATCGCCTCCTCGGTCTCGGTGTTCACCGGCTCGGACGTCGACATGACCTCGGACTCCTGGATCCCACGGCTCGGCGAGGTCCAGGGCTGGCTGAACTTCAGCCGCGACCTACCCACCGGCAGCACCGAGGCCTTCCTCGAGGCACTGGTCGGCGAACTCGGCCTCGACCCAGCCGCCGAACTCGACCGGTCGCATGATGACGTCCGACTCACCCTGCGCGCATGGGAGCACCTCGACGAGCGCGTCGAGACCGCTGGCAAGCTCCAGCAGCAGTTCCTCGACCAGCGGGCCAACGGGACAAGCCGGAAGGCCGCGACCGAGAGCTGGCAGGACGCCTGGGCCGAGGACGAGCACGACGGCGAACCGGTCAGCCCTGAACCGGTCACCGCGAAGGCCGACGTCTGGCACATCCTGCAACTAACGAAGAAGAAGCTGAACCTCACCCCCACCTACCAGCGCGGCGACGTCTGGAGCACCAAGGACCGCCAGGCGCTCATCGAGTCCATCCTGCGCGGCATCCCGCTGCCATCCATCATCCTGCTGCGCATGGGCGGCTCCGCCCCCCACGAGGTGGTGGACGGCAAGCAACGCCTCACCGCGATCCTCCGCTTCGTCGGCGCGCACCCCAAGGCGCTGGAACGAGTCCAAGAGGCCGAGCGACTCCACCCGGGGAAGGAACTGCTGAAGAACTTCACCGAGGACTACCCCAAGTTCCGCCGGGGCTGGAAGACCCTGATGGGGGAGAACCTCACCGCCAGCAAGGAGGACGAGTACTACTTCCCGTTCAAGCTGCGCAACAGCGGCGTCGGCGGGCTGGTGGGCACCTATCTCGAGCCCCTGCGGGGCAAGTACTTCACCCAGATCAAGGACAGGGTGATCCGTGTCGCCGACCAAGAGGTCGACGTCGCAGAGATCTTCGAGGGCGCTCCCGACTACAAGGTTCCAGTCATCGAGTACACCTCCGCCAAGCAGCGCCAGATCCACGAGGTGTTCAAGCTGTACAACAAGCAGGGCGTGCACCTCAACGCGGAGGAACTGCGCAACGCGGTCTACCACGACATCGAGTTGACCCGGGCCATCCTCTTTGCGGCCGGCGACGCCGACCCCCACGCCGACGTAGCCGCATTCGCGCCCTCGCTCGCGGGCTTGGACCACCTCGCCGAGCTGGGCAAGAGCCTGGAGCAGTACAAGTTCGGCCGCTCCCGCTACAAGCGCACCAAGGTCCTCGCGTGGGCCCTCGCGACGCTGCTCCACGACACCGGCCAGGAGAGCCTCAAGTCCACGGCGTCCCACATCGACGACCTGCTCGGCCGGACCCAGAAGGACTCCACCCACCCGCTCCGCGACACGGCGAACTTGACTCGCGTCTTCGGCTGGATCGCACGGGCCGTCGAACTCCACTCCGGCCACGACGAACTCTGGGCGCCTCGCTTCAAGGACGGGGAGAACGGCGTCAAGTGGCAGGAACTCCAGCTCGTCGGGTCGCTGGTCGGGGTGGCGCTCGCGCTGGCCGCCTCTCCAGACGACGTTGAGGACCGCATGGACGACCATGCCGACGAGATCCGCGACGCCAGCAGTTCAGCGGCGTGGGAGCGCCCGGAGAAGACCCAGACGCGCACCCAGTGGGACTACATCGCGCGCATCGCCGAACAGGTGCTGCTGCTCCTCGATCTCGACCCTGGCGCGGCCACGCAGGCCGTCCGCGACCGGTTCGGCTCCTCTGGCTACGAGTCGCTCCAGCGCACCCGGATCTAGCCGGGCAGTCACATGGACACGCCCCCGCCGCTCCCGAGCGAGCACGTGTACTTCGACCCGCCGGACGCCCCTCGTGATGACACGTGGTGGGTCCGCTACGTCAGTTCCGTCACGGGCATGAGCGACACGGCGCTGCTGGCCCTGGAGGCTGACTGCCGCTACATCGCGGAGCGAGGAATCCTCGATGCGGCCCGGGCCGACCTGTGGCCACCCGGAAGGGTCCGCACCGGCCTGGTCATGGGTTCGGTCCAGTCCGGTAAGACCGCCTCCATGCTGGGCGTCTCCGCGATGGCCATCGACAGAGGGGTCGACGTTGTCGTGGTCCTGGCCGGCACCCGGGTGTCGCTGTGGAGGCAAACCTACGAGCGACTCGCGGCCCAGCTCGACGCCGGGCCCGACAACGCGGCCAAGCAAGCGGGGCGCATCCTCGTCCCGAACCCCGGAGCGGCCCTCTCGGAAGATTCGCTGAATCTCCAGGACGCCTACGGGATGCACCCGGCCACGGTGCGGAACCGGCTTAGTCGCGGCCGCCCCATCATCGTCGTGGCGATGAAGCAGACCCATCACCTGCACGCGCTGGCCGAGAGCCTGCGCGCCAACGTGTTCCCGAACATGACGACGCTGGGCAGGCCGGGGCACATGGTCGTGCTGGACGACGAAGCCGACGACGGCTCGATCCTGGACGCCGTAGCCGAGGCCGGACAGGATCAGGCCTACGGCAACCTCAAGCAGGTCCCGCGAGCCATAGCCAACCTCTGGGACCCGCCCCAAGGCCCACCGGCGAACGTCTTCACGACCTACCTCGCCTACACGGCCACGCCGCAGGCCAACCTCTTGCAGGAGGACCACAACCCCTTGGCCCCGCGAGACTTCCTCGTCTCGCTGCGCACGCCCCTCGACATCGGCCACCTCGTCGACGTGGCAGACCCCGGCAACCTCGACGCACCCCGATCGTCCACCTACCCGGAGCCTGCAGGGTTGCCAGCGTTCTACACCGGGGGCGAGGTGTTCTACCGCCGCGCGTCCTCCGACCTCTGCCGTCCTGCCAGCAACGACTCCGCCGACGACCGCGCAGAGGCGGTGCGCGCCTTCCTAGTGGCCGGAGCCATCCGGCTGCACCGCTCCCGACGGCTGGGTCCAGCGACGGCCGCCGGGCTGCTGTTCGACTCGGCCGAGGAGGCCGAGACCGCGGTCCAGCCGCCCCACTCGATGCTCTACCACCCGTCGGCGAATATCCAGGACCACTTCCAGTCGGCCGAGGACCTGCTGGTGTGGGCCGGTGTCCCAGACCGCCGATCCGCCCGCCGGCTCCTGGAGTCCGGCACCGCCACCCTGCCGAACGCGCTGGTCTCCACTTTGACCACCGACCAGCCCCGCTGGGAGGCCTGGCTCGACCGCTACCGCTCCTCAGCCGGCGCGATCGAGACGGAGTTCAACGTCTTCTACGCGCGGGAGTTCCCCGACTGGCCGACGGTGAAGACCCTGCTAGCCGACGAGCTCATCCCGGGGACGCGCGTCTCGGTCGTGAACAGCGACCCCTCGTCCGACGATCGGCCCTCGTACCGGGCCACCCGCGACCCCGCCTCAGAGCGATGGAAGGCCCCCCTCGACCTCAGCACCATCTTCGTGTCCGGCAACGTGATGGCCCGCGGCCTGACGCTGGAGGGGATGACGACGGCGCTGTTCCAGCGTTCCAGCAACAGTCCACTGGCCGACACGCAGATGCAGATGCAGCGCTGGTTCGGCTACCGAGGGTCGTACGTCGAGTTGTGCCGGGTCTTCGCGTCATCGGACCAGCTGGCACTCTTCAGCGCCTACCACGACATGGACGAAGCAATCCGCACCGCCATCACCGAGCGCATGACAGGCGATGCCCCCGAACCGGCGGTGCTCCAAGGCTTCAACTTCACCGCCACCGGCAAGATCGCCAACACGCGCAACTACCCGCTGTCCCCGGGCGCCCGCCCGTTCGTGACAATGCTCAATGACGGCGCGGGCCCCGATCACAACGGCGAAATCGTGGCCGAGCTGTTCGGCGCGCGACCGTCGTCCCCGCTGCTCGCCGGAGGCACCCTGCGCGGCCAGATCCTGGACGAACCCCTGACGCTTGAAGAAGCCGCCACATGGCTAGACCGGTTGCGGTACGACGGCTACGCCCCAGGGACCGACAGCCCTCTGGCGACCCATTGGGCCCAGGTGGAGGCCCGCGTGTCCGCGAAGGCGCCCCTCTCCGTGCCGGGGCTGTACCGCCCGCCCGTGGCGGGGGCGGGCGACCCGGCGCGCCGGCCTTGCCCGTACGCCATCTCCGCCTACCTGCGCCTGTGGGCGGCCAGCCTGACGCGGCAGGTGCCAGGCCTGTTCGTGACGGGCGAGCCCGGGAGGCTGTGGTCCCTGTCCGACCTCGGACAGAAGCGGGCCAGACAGCCTCGCTTCTGGGTCGGGATCCGCTTCGGCGACGGACAGTTCGTGACCAACGGACCCTTGAGTAGTCTGCCCTTCCAGATCCGCACCACGACCAAGAACGTCGGCCCCACGGGTGAGTTGACCACCACTTGGGGTGCGAGCGACCCGACCGCCGGCCCCCGGCAGTACCGCAGCGACCTCTACTTCGACTACTACCACCGCCAGGAGGCCCTGCCGACGGTGCTGGTCGACTCGTCGTGGCGTCCCGCTGGCTCGCCAGGCCAGATCCTGATCTACGTCAACCAGCCCAACAACCAGGCTCATCCCGCCGTCGCCGTCGCGCTCAGCATCCCGGCAGGCGGGCCCGAACAGTTCGCCGCCACCCGAGCCAGCGTGCTCCTGCCCTGAGACGAGGCCACCCCATGACCACCTACGAGGAAGTGCTCAACCGGATCGCCGATATACACAACGGAGCGGAGGGTCGCGACCGCACCATCCAATGGCTCACCCCCGCGCGAGTCATCGGCGCGACCCGCGATCACCTTGGGCACGTGGAGTTGTTCATGGCCGGACCGGAACTCCAGCCCAGGGCCAACCAGTTGCGCGACGCGGTCAGGCACCACTCCTGGCACCGCGAGAACGACACCCCCTTGGAGGCCAACCGACTCCTCTTCCCCGCGTTCGGCCACTACGACCAGATCGCGGCCCTAATCGTCACCGAGTTGCTGCGGGAGGGCGCCGACGAGGACCTGCCTCGTGCCTTCGCGGTCACCGAGCCGATCATCGACCTGGCCATTAAGCGGCTCGAGCTGTCCCTGTCCGCCCTGCTCGGCCTGGCGGGCGAGCTCCTCCTTCTCGAAGCTTTGATCCGCCGAGCCGACGACGCCTACGTGGGCCAGTTGGTTGCGGCATGGGACGGCTGGCGCCGCTCGTCACGCGACCTCTCGTGGGACGGCACCGGCATCGAGGTGAAGACGACGACCCACCAGTCGTCCAGCCACATCGTGCAGGGCACCCACCAGGTGGAAGCGGCCCAGCCCACCGATAGCACGCCGGGGGAGGACCGGCTTCTCCTGGTCAGCGTCGGGCTCCAGCAGTCCGGTTCCAGCGCGAACGCCTTCAGCGTGCCCCAACTCACCCAGCAGATCGTCGACCGCCTCGAAGCCACGGGCAACGGCGGCGCAGTTGACGACTTCTTGTCGCACGTGGTCGACTACGGCTCCGAGTCCGGCTTCGGGTACCACCACCGGACCATGTCGAACGACGCACCGTTCTCCGCCACCTTCACCCCAGCCTTCGTGCGGTGCTACGACATGGGCGACCCAGCGGTTCAGGTGCTGCGTCGCGACGACGTCGTCGCCCACCGGCACGTGGACGCCCAGTCGCTGTCCTTCAGGATCGACCTCCCGGCCACCATCAGCGTCGAGAACCCCGTCGCGGGCCTCCACCGTGTCGCCGACGACATCCTGAACGGCCAGCCGTAGCCCGCGCTCGGCCTCATCGTCAGGGTGGAAGAGGCGCAGCGCCAACTGCGCCCGGGGAACCACCTGAAGGGCGGGGGACATCGACCCCGCCACGCATCCTCCAGGAGAACTGCCATGTCCATCCTGAACCGCGGCCAAATCACGAAGTCCCCCCTCGCTGCCGACCCGAACGTGTTCGACAACACCGACGGCTCGAAGAAGGTCATGGTCACCGTCTACGTCGATGGACGTTACACGGGCGCCGACGGCTCACGCCCGAGCGACCGGATCCAGCTCCAGACGTGGATCGTCCCCACCACGGACTACGCCAAGACTCCGATCGCCTACCTCCACAAGGGCGACGCCGCGGCGTTCGAGTACGAGCTGCGCTCCTTGGAGTACGCCGACAAGGAGGGGGTCATGCACTATGAGCAGGTTTGCTTCATCACCGACGTCGAGCTGCTCGACACGATCGCGACCGTCAACGCCCGTCTAGAGGGTGCGCGAGGGCTGTGCCTGGATGGACTCTCGGCCTGGGCCGGCTGGGCGCCGCACTGCCGTGTCGCGGCACGTCAGGGAGTTTCGGGAACTACCCACCTACCTAGAGGTTCACGCCGACAAGGACCGGTTCGTTGACCAGGCGGACGCCGAAGGCCGCCTCAACCCCGTCACGCACCGCGCGGGCCAACGCAACGACATCCGCGGCACTGGCCGAGCCGCGGTTGGTGACCGCCAGGGTGTGTTTGGTCGATAGGGCGGCCGGACCCGGCATGCCGAAGCCCTTGCCGAAGCCAGCGCGTTCGATGAGCCACGCTGCGCTCGTCTTGACGCCGGCCGCATCGTTCCAGCGAGGCAGGGTGGGACCGTCAGGACCGAGCCGAACGGCGACCCGCCCCTGGAGCGCCTCGAAATCCTGTTGCGAGAGAATCGGATTGGTGAAAAACGACCCACAGCTCCAGGTGTCGTGGTCGGCGCTATCGAGGACCATCCCGCGACGGCGACGCTGCGCGAGCACGGCCTCCCGCGCATCGGCCAGCGGCACCCGCTCTCCCTCGGCTACCTCCAGGGCGGCAGCAAGGTCGGCATAGCCGACCGGGGCCGACAGGTCGCCGATCGGCAGCTGGAAGACGACCTCAAGGACGACGAAGCGACCAGCGCTGTGCTTGAAGAGCGAGTCGCGATAGGTGAACCCACAGTCGGCGGCAGCGAGCGTGCGCACCGCTTCTCGGCTGCGATCCCAGACCCGGACCTGGGCGATCGTGTCGGCCACCTCTTGGCCGTAGGCGCCGACGTTCTGGACCGGCGTGGACCCCACGCAGCCCGGTATGCCGGACAGCGCCTCGATCCCCGACCACCCTTCGACGACCGCCCGCAGGACCAGGTCATCCCACGACTCGCCCGCGGCGACCCGGAGCGTCACCCCGCTGCAGTCGTCTCGGGACTCGACCCGCACGCCACGGTTGGCGACCTGAACAACGGTGCCGCGGAAACCCTCGTCGGCGACAACAAGGTTCGATCCGCCGGACAGGACGAGCAACGGCTCCTGTGCCTCATCGACCTCGCGGACCGCGTCGACCAACTCGTCCAACGTTTCCGCACAGACCAGCCGATCGGCGCGGCCACCGACCCGCATGGTGGTCAGCGCCGCGAGCGGCGCATCGTAGGCTGCGCGCACCTCAGGCGAGCCGAACGACAGCGGCGGCGCGACCGAGCACCTTGTCAGGACCGCAGGTGGCGGTGATCTCGATGGTGGCCTGGCGGGTCGGCTCGTCCACGGCTGTTACCGTCGCGGAGAACTGCACATCAGCCCCGGTCTCGTAGGGGACGACCACCGGCTTGGTGAAGCGGGTGCCGTAGCGCACGACCGCGCCCGCATCCCCCACCCATTCGGTGACGACGGTGATCGCCGCACCCATGGTGAACATGCCGTGGGCGATGACATCGGGCAGCCCGACCTGCTTGGCGAAGCGCTCATCCCAGTGGATTGGGTTGCGGTCCAACGACGCTCCGGCATATTGGACGAGCCGCGCTCGGTCGACATGGACCGTCTTGGTCGGCAGTTCTTCCCCCACCACCACGCTCTCGAACGACCTGCGCACCCCGGTTGATCCACTGGCGAGTTCGGTCATCATTCGCCTCCCCTCACGACGATGGTGGACAGGGCGGTGCAGACCGGCCCGTCGCCCGCGGATAACTCGGTGCGGGTGACGATCATGGTGTGGCCGCCAGCCGCCTTGACCGAGTCGACGGTGAGGATGCCGACGATCTCGTCGCCAGCTGTCATCGGACGGTGATGGATGAAGGTCTCCTCGCCGTGAACGACCCGGCTGAAGTCGACTCCGGCCTCCGGGTCGAAGATGAACTCCATCTCCGCGCGCTGAGCCACGAGCACTGCAAACGTGGGCGGCGCGATGACGTCGCGGTAGCCGAGCGCCTGCGCGGCCGCGCGGTCGGTGTGCACCGGATCGGTCGCCCCGACCGCCTCGGCGAATTCCTTGATCTTGGCGGCGCTCACGCCGTAGGGGGCGCTGGGAGGGTAGACCCGTCCCGCGAACTCGGGGTTAACCGGCATACCGGAAGCCTAGGCCACCGCCCGACATGGTGACCGGAGAGCAGAGGTATGCCGTCCGGTCACCGAGATTGGGAAGCCTGACTGCCCCCGAGAAACGGGGAAGCCCCCGTCGCCGTCAGGCGGACAGGGGCTTCGACCGGTGGAGTCGGCTCAGGCCTCGGGCTTCAGCGGAAGCACCGCCAGGCTCGCGATGCAAGGCGTGGCCTTGAAGTCGTTCCGGTACAGCGAGAAGAGCTTGCGCATGTCAATCCCCCCTTGGGATCTCACGTCGTCACCCGGTTGGTGACGGCTCGAGGTGCGCTGGGCTCGGACCTTCCGGTCGTTCACCCGTTGTTCATGTTGGATAGGTTAGCAGTTCACTTCTAGCAACGCAACCGCGTGAGATTACCAGCGTGTCGCCGGCAACGGAAGGGCCGGGATCCCGTGATCTGAGGCACGGCCTCACGGATCGAACGGACCCGGTGGCAGCACGAAGCCCACGGCACGGACGTGTCCGTGCGAGACGGCATACGACAAGGCCGCGACTCCCGGGTGGGAGCCGCGGCCTGGAACGTATGCCGGCTGCGAGCCTCAGCGGGTCTCGCGGTGCTCCGTGTGCTTGCCGCACTTGGGGCAGAACTTGGCCAGCGCCAACCGGTCAGGGTCGTTGCGGCGGTTCTTCTTGGTGATGTAGTTGCGGTCCTTGCACTCGGTGCACGCCATGGTGATCTTCGGCCGGATGTCGGTCGTCTTGCTGGCCACGGTGGCTACCTCACTGCTGGTCTGTCGATGGGTGGAGCGTCGAACGGGAGCGGACGTGCGCTCCAGGCGCACGCGCAACGCTCAAGGGTACGGGATGGGGCGCTGAACCGGGAAATCCGCGATCCGTAACCACCAGGAGGCGGTCCGGAGCCGAGGGCTCACCGGAGCAGTAGCGGGAGCGGGGCTCGATCCCGCGACCTCACGATTATGAGTCGTGCGCTCTGACCAACTGAGCTATCCCGCCGTGGCGATCCGGCGCTACGCCTGATCCCGAGCCCCAATAGGGAATCGAACCCTAGACCTTTTCCTTACCATGGAAACGCTCTGCCGACTGAGCTATTGGGGCGCCCCACCCGCCCGCGAGGGCCGCTGGAGTGCGTCGGAGAGACTACACGCTCGCCCCACCCCAGTAGAAATCGGTTGGCGGGCGCCGATCCCGGGCCACCTCCACTGTGGTCCTAGAGTGGCGGGGTGCCATGGATCGCCGTCCCGCTCGGGGTGGTGACCGGCGCGGTCATGGGTGCGCTCGGCGGCGGCGGGGCGATCCTCACCATCCCGGTCCTCATCTACGTCCTCGGTATGCCGCCGCACGACGCGACCACCGCGTCCCTGGTCATCGTCGGGGTGAGCGCGGCAGCCACGGCGGTCTCGCACGTGCGCCAAGGGACCGCACGTCTGCTCGATGCGGTCGTTCTCGCTGCGGTCGGCATCGTCGGCACGTATGCCGGGTCCCTCGCCTCCGCGGCCGTGCCGGCCCCGGTCCTCGTGGTCCTGTTGGCCAGTTTGCTGGCGGTCGTGGGTGGGCTCATGGTCCGCCGGACCCCTGGCCGTGCCGACGAGGACCCAGGGCCAGGAGCAGGAGGATCGGCAGCGACAGCCGAGGCCAGGACGGGAGCCTCGGACGTCGTGACAGCCTCGGGAACCCCGACCGGCTCCGGCTCGGCCGCTCGTCGGCTCGGTCCGATCGCCGCCGTTGGAGTCGGGGTCGGGCTGCTCACCGGTTTCTTCGGGGTCGGTGGTGGGTTCGCCATCGTCCCCGCCCTCACCCTGGTCCTGGGCTATCCCGTGCGGGCCGCGATCGGGACATCGTTGCTCGTGATCGCGTTCAACAGCGCCACTGCACTGGGGTCGCGGCTCCTGCAGGGGGTGTCCCTCGATTGGCCGCTGGTGGCCTCCTTCACCGTCGGTGCCATCCTCGGTGGCTTGGCCGGCGGTCGGCTGGCGCGCCGGGCGTCGCCCCAGGCCCTCCGGCGAGGGTTCGCCCTGCTGCTGTTCCTCGTGGCGGCATACATGCTCGGGTCAGCGGTCCTGCAACGGTGAGGCTGATCCCGTGTGCTATGGGCGGCCCCGCCCGTGCTGGACTCCACCTGACGACGCGCGAGGGAACCGCGTAGATTGTCCGCACGTCTGGACTATCGGTGCCCGCACGCGCGACGCCGCTACCCACCTACGGGACCCGGAACGCCAGACCACGACTTGCCCTCGCCAGATCCGCAGCACGAACAGGGAGACAGATGAGCCAGCCGCCTTACGGCGCCCAGGACGCCGCCACCTCCGCCGCGGCCATGCAGCCGCTCGCGCCTCCGGCGGCCACCGACTCGTTGCGCCTCGAACCGCCACCTGCGGCCGCCCAGCCGATCCCGACGACGGCAGCTCCCCGGATGGCACCCGCCGTCCCCGAGGCCGCGCTGCCCGGTCTGGACGCCAAGGTCGAGAGCTATCTGCAGGCGCTGATGACCGCGGCCCCGAAGTCTCCCCAGTTCGAAACCAAGGCCAACGACGTCCGCGTCATGGGCGATGAGGACATCCGTCGCGCTGCCGAGTCGAGCAACCGTCTGCTGAAGTCGCCGGTCAAGGCGCTGCAGGAGGGCGGCCTGTCCGAGGGCGGGAAGGTCGGCAAGACCCTGCTGGAGTTGCGGAGGACCGTCGAGGACCTTGACCCGAGCCAGGCGACCGGGGTCAAGAAGGTCCTCGGGATGATCCCGTTCGGCGACAAGATCACCGACTATTTCCGCAAGTACCAGTCGGCGCAGAGCCACCTCGATGGCATCCTCCAGGCGCTGCGTCAGGGCCAGGACGAGCTGCACCGCGACAACGTCGCGCTCAACCTGGAGAAGCAGAACCTCTGGGACGCGATGGGCCGGCTCAACCAGTACGTCTACATCGCCGAGCGGCTCGACGCCAAGATGGCCGCCCAGATCGCGACTCTGGAGGCTACCGACCCGGACAAGGCGACCGCGCTCAAGCAGGACGTCTTGTTCTACGTCCGCCAGAAGCACCAAGACCTGCTCACCCAGCTCGCGGTGTCGATCCAGAACTACCTGGCCATCGACATCACCATCAAGAACAACATCGAGCTCATCAAGGGCGTCGACCGGGCCTCGACAACGACGGTGTCCGCGCTGCGGACCGCCGTCATCGTCGCCCAGGCCCTCGGCAACCAGAAGCTCGTCCTCGACCAGATCACCGCGCTCAACACGACGACCTCCGGGCTGATCCAGTCGACGTCGGAGATGCTGCGGGACAACTCGGTCCGGATCCAGGAGCAGGCCGCAAGCGCCACCATCGGGATCGAGCAGCTGCAGGCGGCGTTCGCGAACATCTACCAGACGATGGACGCCATCGACACGTTCAAGGTGCAGGCCCTGGACAACATGGCCGCGACCATCGGCATCCTGGAGACCGAGGTCGCCAAGTCGCGGACCTATCTCGAGCGCGCTAACCGGGTCAACCCCAACGTCCAGATGGGCTCACTCGACATCGGCCGCTGACCACGAGCGCTCTCGGGGGCGAGTCAGGGACCGGCCAGGGAGTCCCACCACAGACAGACGGACGCGGACAGGGGACAATCAGCAACCATGGGCATCGGCGAGTGGCTGTTCGGGCGTCAGGAGCAGCCGCCCGAGACGCCGATCCCCCGTGTCCCGACGGCCGCTGACCTGGTCGCGGCTGTCGATCGGGTGGAGGCGATGGCGGTTGCGGGGAAGGTCCGGCCGGAGGTGCTCGCTCGGCTGCGCCGGGTCACCAAGACGGTCCGCGAGACGATCCCGCGAATGGACCGGCTTGGCGGCGGCAGCACCCAGGCCTACCACGTCATGGCGACGGCGACCGACTACCTCCCTGAGGCGATCGGCGGCTATCTGCGGCTGCCCCGCGAATGGGCAGACTCGCGGCCGGTCGATCGGGGCAAGACACCGTTGATGATCCTCGTCGACCAGCTGGACCTGCTCGGTCGGACGATGGACCGGGTGTTCGACGCCATCAACCGCGCTGATGCCGAGGCGTTGGTCATCCACGGGCGGTTCCTCCAGGAGAAGTTTGGGCACGCCTCGACCGGAGGCGAGTTGGCAATCGGGGCTGGCACTCCGCTGCCACCCATGACCGCCACTTCCGGACCAGAAGCAGCCGCGAGTGCCACGCCCCCCACAAGTCCGCCGAGTGCGCCGGGTATGCCCAGCACCGGAGCACCTTCGGCCGCCTCTGCGACGTTGACTCCCCCGCAGGCATCCGCGACTCCGGACATCCGCCTGCAACCCCCTATCGGAAGGCAGGGCTAGATGAGCGCGATGCGCGAAGCGGTCGACGCTCTCGTCGCCGTGGCGACCGAGGCGGGCCTGGCGCCGGACCGGGCCCGGGACGAAGGCATGGTGTTCGCAGCCGCGATTGCCGAGGCGGCGCCTCGCGCGGCCCTGGATTGGTGTGCAGCGCTCGATGCCGGTCCGACCGACCTGGCCGCCGCCAATGCCGCCTTCTTCGACGCCGCGAGCCGTGGCCGCAAGTCCCGGGGCGCCCCGACGGCCCTGCTCAGCGAACTCGCCGCGACCGCGCCGAGTCGGGCCACGGCATACGCCAAGGCACTCACTGAGGTCGCCTCGGCAGCCTGCACGCTTGGTGAGCCGACCCTGCGAGTCACCGGCAATGCTGCCGTCGCGGCCGCCGCGCAACTGGAGGCCGCGCGTCTGGCCAACCCGCGCGTGCCCGCCCCTGAGGTGACCGGTATGCCGCCCTTTTCTGCGGGGGGAGACCCGACCTCCGCATCCACCCAGGCAGCTGACCCCGCGACCCCGGCAAGCCCGCCGCCCGCCGAGCCCGAGCCCCCGAAGCCGACCAAGACCGTCGAGGAGCTGCTCGCCGAACTCGACGCGATGATCGGCCTCGAACGGGTCAAGCGCGAGGTCCACCAACAGGTCGCCATGCTCAAGGTGGACAAGCTGCGCCGCGAAGCGGGGCTCAAGAACGCCGACATCACCCGGCACCTGGTCTTCGTTGGCAACCCGGGAACGGGCAAGACCACGGTGGCTCGGATGGTCGGCGGGATCTACCAGGCCCTCGGGCTGCTCACCAAAGGGCAGCTTGTTGAGGTCGACCGGTCCGAGTTGGTTGCCGGCTATCTCGGGCAAACCGCGATTAAGACGGCGGAGACCTGCGCGAAGGCCTATGGCGGGGTGTTGTTTATCGACGAGGCTTATGCGCTCTCCGGCGACCAATACGGCCAGGAGGCGGTCAACACTCTCGTCAAGGAGATGGAGGACCACCGCGACGACCTTGTCGTCATCGTCGCTGGCTATCCCGACCCGATGGTCGGCTTTGTCGCGCAGAACCCCGGCCTGGCCAGCCGGTTCAAGACGGTGATCGAGTTCGAGGACTACACCGACGACGAGATCGTCGCCATCCTGCACAAGCTCGCGACCGCCGCCGACTACACCGTGACCCCCGATGCCGAAGCGCACTTCCGCACCGTTCTCGCGGCGACCCCGCGAAACGAGGCCTTCGGCAACGGCCGGTTCGCCCGCAACGCCCTGGAGGAGGCCATCGGACGGCAGGCCTGGCGGTTGCACCTGCAGGCCGACCTCACGCCCGAGCAGCTGCGGGAGCTGCGGGTCGAGGATTTCCAACCGCCGACGACCGACGGCCGGGCTGACGCCGACACTGACACCGCGCCCGACCGGCCCGTCGACCTCGTCGCCTTCGGGGAGGGTCGGGCCAGCGACGACGGTATGCCGCCCGCCCCAGACCCAGCCCCCGCCGCCGACGCGCCTGCCGACCCTACCGAGGCCTCCACGGACGAAGGAGCCACCCAACCATGAGCCACCAGGCAGCAGCCCCACCGCCGCTCGCCACGCCGACCGCGCAGGCTCCAGGGTCGGCCGCTGCGCAGGCCCGGCCCCCGGTGCCGGTGCCGGCGCCGGTGCCGGTGCCGGCCGGGGCAGGTGCGCGACCGGCATACGCCCCCGCCGTGGCCACCCCCGCGAAACCGCGAGTGACCACCTGGGTCAAGGGCAAGGCCAGCGGCACGCCCGGCCGCATGCGGATGCTCGGCGCGATGGCTGCTATCGCGGCCGTCCTGTTCGGGGCGGTCGGGGCGTGGAACCTGTGGTCCAGCGCCCAGGCGCTCGGACGGGCCGGAGCGACCACCGACCAGGTGGTCCGGGTCCAGTCGATCTACGCCGACATCCTGCGGGCCGATGCCGACGCCACCAACGCGTTCCTCGTCGGGGGGCTAGAAGACCCGGCCCAACGGGCCGACTACGAGGCCGCCCTCAAACGGGCGGCCGGCACGATCGCGACCGCGGCGGCCGCGCAACCTGCCGATGGCGCCGCCCTAGCGGCGCTGAACGCGGCGCTGCAGGACTACGCCGGCCTCGTCGAACGGGCCCGGGCCGAGAACCGCCAGGGCCTGCCCATCGGCAACACCTACATGACCTCCGCCAGCTCGGGGTTGCGGGCCGCGGCCGTCCCGCCGCTGGAGGCCCTCCTGCAGGCGAACGCCGAACGCTCGCGAGACGAGTTGTCGGCGGCTGGCTCGTCGTGGCCGACCCTGGTCACTGGAGCCATGGCCGTGGTGGTCCTCGCGCTCTGCGGCGTCTGGCTGGCGAGGCGCACCCACCGCTACCTCAACGTCGGGCTGAGCGCCGCAACCCTCACCGTCCTCGGCGGGGTGATCGCGGGCCTGGTGGTCTTCGGCGGGATCGCCGCCGACGCCCGCAAGGTCTCCACCAACCAGCTCGCCGGGACCCTTGCGCTGACCAGCGCCCGGACGGCGGCGTTCGACGCCCGGGCCAACGAAAGCCTGGGCCTGATCAGACGGGGCCAGGCAAGTGCCAACGAGGTCGCGTGGGCCAAAAACGACGGTGCCGTCACCACCAACCTCTCAGCTCTCGGCGCAGTGACCTGGTTCGGCGGGACCAGCAGTGCCACCGAGCTGAGCCAGGCATGGACGGCATACCAGAAGGCACACACTGAGGTCCGCGGGCTGGACAACGCAGGCACGTGGGACGCGGCCGTCGCCAAGGCGACCGGTGCGGCGGAGACGCCGCGGACGAGCTTCGCTGCCTTCGAGAAGGCCAGCGCGAGCGCCGTCGACGGTTTCCAGGCCGCGCTGGTCAAGGACGTCGACGGGCCGGCCACCCGGGCGTTGGTGACTGCGGCCGTCCTGTTGCTCGCGGGACTGGCCGCCGCTGTGCTGGTCACCCGCGGGATCGCCAAGCGTGTGGAGGAATACCGATGACCCGTATGCCGCGTCGCTACCCCACGCGGTGGGCCGCCGGAACCGCCGTGCTCTTGTCCTTAGCGGCCTGCGCTGGGGGCGGATACTCCCAGACCCCGTTGAGCCCCACACCCACCGCTGTGGCGACGAGCGCTGCGCCGACCTCCGCCGCGCCTTCGACAACGACGGCCTCCAAGTGCAGCCCAGCCCCGGCCGGCTTCAACCCGGTGCAGAGCTACGACCCGGTGGCGGCCCTGCCCGCGGCCGGTTCGCTCACCGGGCGGCTGGCCGAGATCCGGGCCCGTGGCTACCTCATCGCCGGTGTCTCGGCCGACACCCTGCTCATGGGCGCCCGCAACCCGCTCACCGGCCAGATCGAGGGCTTCGACATCGACCTGGTTCATGAGATCGCCAAGGCAATCCTCGGCGACCCGACCAAGGTCCAGCTCGTCGTCATCACGGCCGGCCAACGCCAGTCCTTCCTCGTCGATCGGAAGGTCGATGTCATCGCCCGCAACATGACGATGAATTGCGTGCGCTGGCTGGATTGGCCGATCGCCTTCTCCTCGGAGTACTACCACGCCGGCCAGAAGGTCCTCGTCCGCAAGGGCAGCACGGCCAAGACCCTGGACGACCTTGCCGCCGCCAAGGCGAGGGTCTGCGCGCCCACCGGGACGACGAGTCTGACCAAGCTGCAAGAGTTCGTCCCCAAGGGGGCCGTCGCCGTCACCGCCGACACCCACACCGGGTGCCTCCTGCTCTTCCAACAGGCCAAGGTCGACGCGATCACCGGCGACGACATCGTCCTCGCGGGTCTGGTCGCCCAAGACCCGTATGCCGTCGTCCCCACCCAGACCGCCATCACCGACGAGCCCTACGGTCTGGGGTTCAACGCCGCCGACAAGGCCTTCGTCCAATATGTCAACCGGATCCTGGAGACGATGAAGGCCGACGGCCGCTGGAAGACGAGCTACGACCGTTGGCTGGCCCCTTCGCTCGGCCCCGCCCCGGCCCCCCCGGCCGGCGTCTACGGGAGGCAATGACGGTGACCACGACGTGAGCCTGTCCATCGACCCGATTCCGCAGCCCGCAGCTGGCGGGGCACTGCCAGGTGCCGTCGCACCGGATGCGCCCGGCCGCCTCGGCAGCCCTTTAGGGGTCAACGAGGCGTTCGCCTACCTGCGCGACCTCGGGGTCTGGCGGGACAAGCGCAAGGCCGAGCTCGACTCGCTCGACGCCGCGGCTCTGGCCTCTCACGATCGGGACTCGTTCAGCCGGGACATGCTCGTGTCGATGGCATTGTGGAAGGCGATCTCCGACCGTTACGACCTGCTGACGGTCACCTTCGATTCTGGCCGGGTCGGGCCCACCGAGGCCGCGCGGCTCTCCACGCTCGTCTGGGGCCGCCTGGACGTTGCGCCTGACTCGGCGGCAGCGACCATCTCCCCGGCGACCTCGGGAGCGCTCGGGTTGTCTCTGCCCGAAGCCTGCCGGCTATGCGACGCCATGACCTCGTCGCTGCGCGCCCGGCTGTCCCTGGAACCGTCCGGCGCCGAGGTCGGCACCCGGCTCAAAGACGTCCGGGCAACGATCGAACGGATCCGTGACCAGGTGGCTTTGGCTCCTGCCGGTGTCGAGCGTGAGGCGGCTCGCAGCCTGCTCACCCGTTTGGAGCAGCGTCTTGTCGACATCACCGACCGCGCCAAACGGGGCGCCGAGGTGGGCGGGATGCTCGCGCCCTTGGAGCTCGAGGCCGCCGGGGCAGAACGAGACCTCATCGTCGGTGCCGGCCGGCGGGTGGAGACCGCCCGCGACGCCGCCCGAGCAGCCCAGCTGCGCGACGAGCTGCTCGCCCGGAGCGTCGCCGTCCAGCAGCTGGTCGACCGTTGCGTCGCCACGGTGATCCCGGCCCCCAGGTTCGCGGTCCCCGACCTGCGCGCACTGGGTCCGGTCCCCGCCGATGGCCCCGCCGTCGACTCCTACCTCAAGCGCCTCGACGCGGTGAGCCGAGCGCTCACGGTCGTGCACACGGCATACGGGGAACCGCTCGCGGAACGCGACGAGATCGCCGGGTATGCCGGTGCGCTGGCTGCCCAGGCGCGTGCCACGGGCATGGTCGACCCCGATCTGGACCATCTGCGGGAGCGACTGGAGACGGTCATCTCGGCCGTCCCCACCGACCTGCGCCGGGCGAGGGCGCTGCGCGACGCCTACCAGGCCTACGCAATGTCATTGCGCACGACCGACACGTCCTCCGGACGGAAGGGAGCATCGACCCGATGACCCAAGCCGCGAAGTGCCAGGAGCCCGGATGCACCGGGTCGATCCTCGACGGGTACTGCGACGTCTGCGGGACTCCGGGGGCGGCGACGCCGACTGCGCCCGCACCGTCGACTGCGCCCGCACCGCCGGCCCAGACCACCTCCGAGGAAGAGGAGCCGATCACCCCTGCGGCTCGACCCCAACCGCAGCACCAGTCCGCGGTGCCCAACGGGACACCCTGTGGGCAGCCCGGGTGCACCGGCCACATCCTCGACGGCTACTGCGACGTCTGCGGCACGGCCGCCGAGAGCGAGTCCGCAGAAGCCGGACCCGATGGCTCTCCGATCGGGGCCACCCGCTCGACGGCGAGCAACCGGCTCTCGGCGACCGTCATGGGCTCAGCGCGGGCCCGCCAGACCGGCACGAGAGCCACCCGCCGGGTCGGGTCATCGAGCCAGCGGATGCGGGCCGCTCGGCTCGGTGCCGGGCTGACCGTCATCCCGCCCGCGCCCGCGATCGACGCGGCCAACGCCGTGATGAAGAACCCAGTGGTGCCCGAAGATAAGCGGTTCTGCTCCAACTGCGGCACCAAGGTGGGGCGCAGCCAGGGCGACCGGCCCGGACGCACCACCGGATTCTGCCCCAAGTGCCGTCAGGCCTTCTCCTTCGATCCCAAACTCAAGGCTGGCGATCTCGTCGCGGGTCAATACGACGTGGCTGGTTGCCTCGCCCACGGCGGCTTGGGCTGGATCTACCTCGCCCGAGATCGCAACGTCTCGGATCGCTGGGTGGTCCTCAAGGGCCTGCTCAACACCGGCGACCCCGATGCCCTGGCCGCGGCGATCGCCGAACAACGCTTCCTCGCCCAGGTAGAGCATCCTCGGATCGTCGAGATCTACAACTTCGTCATGCACGAGGGCGCCGGCTACATCGTCATGGAGTATGTCGGCGGGACCTCGCTCAAGGCCCTCCTCAAGCAGCGGATGCGCAAGAGCGGCCGCTACGACCCGCTCCCGGTCGACCAGGCCCTGGCCTATATCGTCGAGATCCTTCCGGCCTTCCAATACCTGCACGACCTTGGCCTGGCCTACTGCGACTTCAAGCCCGACAACGTCATCCAGGTCGGGGACGACCTCAAGCTCATCGACCTCGGCGGCGTGCGGAGGATGGACGACGATGACTCGGCCATTTTCGGGACGCTGGGCTACCAAGCTCCCGAGGTGGCCGAGCAAGGGGTGTCGGTGGCCTCCGACATCTACACGATCGGCCGGAGCCTGGTCGTGCTCACCGCAGAGTTCCGCGGCTACCAGACCACGTACGTCGACTCGCTCCCCCCGGTCGAGGAGACGCCCGTCTTCGCCCGCTACGACTCGTTCTACCGCCTCCTGCTCAAGGCCTGTGCCAAGTCGCCCGACGATCGGTTCGCCAGCGCCGACGAGCTTCGAGTCCAGATGCTCGGGGTGCTGCGTGAGGTGGTGGCCCAGGACGCCAAGACAGCACGTGCCACGACCTCGTCGACGTCCCTGCTGTTCGAGGAGCCCTCAATCTCCACCGATCGGCTCGAGTGGTGGTCCCTGCCCCGACTGCGGCCGGACCCCCACGACCCACAAGCCGCCCTGGTCCGCGATGTGCGTCCGATGGAGCCACCCGAGCGGTTCGAGGCCCTTCGAGCCGCCAACCCGGCCACGCCGGACGTCAATCTGGAATTGGCCCGGACGGCGTTGGACCGGGGCGACCACGCCATGGTCGAAGCGGTCACCAACAACCTCCTACGCGACGACCCGTGGGAGTGGCGGGCCGTCTGGATCCAGGGGCTGGCCGCCCTGGCCCGCCGGGACAACGCGGCCGCACAGGCGGCCTTCAACGCCGTCTACGGCCAGGTCCCGGGCGAACTCGCCCCCAAACTCGGCCTCGCCTTCGCGTGCGAGGTCAGCGGGGAGGGTGCCATCGCTGATTCCCTGTATGCCGTGTGCGCCCGTACCGACGGCAACTACACCCCGGTGGGTGCTTTCGGAATGGCTCGGGTTCGTCAGGGCGCCGGCAACGTCACCGGGGCCGTCGATGCTTTGGACCTCATCCCGACAACCTCGCGTGCCTATGCCCCGGCCCGCCAGCAGCGCGCTCGACTGCTCGCCGAGTCGGGCCAGGGTCTGTCGACCCTTTCCGAGGCTCTCAGCAGCGTCGAGGGCGTGCCAATGGACCCAACCGACAAAGCCCAGCTCACGGTCGTCGTCATGGAGCGCGCCCTCGCCTGGGTGACCTCCCCCCAAGCCCGGCCCACCAAAGGCATCACCCTGGCCGGTCACCCCGCCACGGTGAGCGGCGTGCGACAGGGGTTGGAGGCGGCATACCGGCAACTTGCGGCGGTAACCCCCGATGACGGTGAACGGGTCGCGCTCGTCGACCGGGCCAACGCGGTCCGGCCGTGGAGCATCCTGTGAGCGCGCCTGCGGGCGGCCCCGGGGCTTCACCGAGCGCAGGCGTGTCTGCCTTCTGTCCGGCGTGCGGCACCGAGCGTGCCCCGGACGCGGCGTTCTGCGAACAATGCGGCCACGACTTCGGTGCGCCCGTGCCGACCCCCGCCGCCGCGGGTCCGGTGGCTACCCGCAGCGGTGAGACCCAGACCCGGCACGCCCCCGTGCGCGCGCAGACCGCCGACGAGGGCGAGGAGTCACCCTTGGACCTGGGCTGGACCGGGCCGGTGTCACGCGGTGCCGCAACCGAGGTGGATCCCGCGCCGATGCAGGCCCGATGTGCCCAATGCGGCACGGGCGGCTACCTGGACGGCTACTGCGACACGTGCGGGGCCAAACAGCCTGACCCCCGTGACCACTTCATCGAGTCGCCCGCCGCGTGGGTCGGTGGGGTGTGCGACATCGGCCGACGGCACTCACGCAACGAGGACGCCATGGCCCTGCTCGGCTCCACGCGGCCGCTGCAGCAGGCCGTCCTCGTCGTGTGCGACGGCGTCTCTAACACGACTGACTCCCACATCGCCAGCTTGGCCGCCGCGCGGGCCGCGCGGGAGGTGCTCGATGACCCGGTCCCGCGTGGGATGGGGTTGCCCGATGCCGTCGTGGGGGTGATCACCAAGCGGCTCGGCGAGGCGGTCATGGCCGCTCGCCAGGCAGTGATCGAGACCACCCCGGACGTCAACGACCCGACACCCCCCTCGTGCACGTTTGTGGCCGCTCTCGTTGACGAGGGACTCGCCGTCGTCGGAAATGTCGGGGACAGTCGGGCTTACTGGCTGCCCGATGCGGCTGCCTCCGAGCCACGCCAGTTGAGCGCGGACGACTCCTTCGCAGCAGAGCAAATGCGTGAGGGTATGCCGCGCAAAGACGCCGAGACCGGCCCCAACGCTCATGCGATCACCAGATGGCTCGGGATCGACTCCCCCGACGACCTCACTCCCCACGTTGCGTCCCTGCAACTCAGCGAGGACGGCTGGCTCATGCTGTGCTCGGACGGGCTGTGGAATTACTGCTCGGACGCGACCGCGCTGCGCCAGCTCGTTGCCGACACGGTGTCCGGCTTGGGGGCGCATGGCCTGCATCCACCGACGTTGGCGCAGGCCCTGGTCGACTTCGCCAACGTCCAGGGGGGCGTGGACAACATCACCGTGACGTTGGCCCGGGTCGGCGCGACCGCCGGTCCACCTCCGGCGGCTCCGGCGGTCGTCGAACCTGCCGCAACACCTACGTTCCCCACCACCGCGATCCCCACCACTGCGATCCCCACCACTGCGATCCCCACCACTGCGATCCCCACCACTGCGATTCCGGCGACCGGTGTTCCGGCGGTTGCCACGGAAGCCAGCCCGACGGCATACGCTCCACCGCAGACGAGCACCCCGGCGACCGGTGTTCCGGCGCCCGCCCCCGAACCCAGCCCCGCTGCCGACCGAGAGGACAGCCCCGATGGCACAGTTCACGACTGAGGTCTTCCAGAACGAGTTCCTCCCCGACGGCGGGACCGACGTCCACGCGATCGTCCGCGTCACCTGCTCGGGTGCAGGCGAGACTCGCGTGGGTGCCGGTGGCGAGGCCGCGGAGATCCTCATCGTCGACACATCCGGCTCCATGGGTGCCAACGGCATCGCTCAGGGCCGGTATGCCGCGACAGTCGCCCTCAACGAGATCACCGACGGAACCTGGTTCGCGGTCATCGCCGGCAACCACGTGGGCACGCTCGTCTACCCCGGCTATGGGATGACCCAAATGGTGCGGATGGACCCCAGGACCCGGCAGGAGGCCGTCAACGCCGTGCAGCAGTTCCGCGCCGACGGCGGCACGGCGATGGGCACCTGGCTGACCAAGGCCAAGGAGGTCTTCCTCTCGGTCCCGCAGGTCATCCAGCGACACGCGATCCTGCTCACCGACGGGACCAACGAGCACGAGACGCCCGAGCAACTCACCTGGGCCATCCAGGGAGCGACGGGGATCTTCCAGTGCGACGTGCGCGGCCTCGGCGACCGGTGGCAGATCGATGAGGCCCGTCGGATCGCGTCCGCGCTGCTTGGCACCGTCGACCTCATCCCCTCGCCCGAGCGAATGGCCGACGAGTTCGAGAAGCTCATCCGCGCCTCGATGGCCCGCGGAGTCGCCTCGGTGGACGTGCGCGTGTGGGCGCCGCAGGGCGCGCAGGTGCTCTTCGTCAAGCAAGTGGCACCCAACCTCGAGGACATCACCGCCAAGCGGTCGCAAGTCAACCCGCTGACTGCGGCCTTCCCAACCGGGGCTTGGGCCGACGAGACCCGCGACTATCACGTCGCTGTGCGGTTGCCAGCTAAGAGCATCGGCCAGGAGCAACTCGCTTCCCGAGTGCAGATTGTCATACGCGACGAGGTGCAGGCGCAGGCCCTGGTCAAAGCGACCTGGTCCAACGACGACTCGCTGACCACCAGGATCGACGACCAGGTCGCCCGCTATACCGGCCAGGCCGAGCTCGCCGCCGCTATCCAGGACGGTCTGGCCGCCAAGGCCGCCGGTGACGACGCGGGCGCAACGCGCAAACTCGGCCGCGCCGTGCAGATCGCGACCTCAACCGGCGACGAAGAGATGACCTCGCGGCTGAAGAAGGTCGTCGAGATCGACGATGCCGAGGCCGGCACCGTGCGGTTGCGTAAGAGCGTCGAAAAGCTTGATGAGATGGCCCTCGACACGGCCTCCACCAAGACCAGGAGGATCAAGAAGTGAGCTACGTCTGCCCCAACGGCCACGACTCGGACTCCGGGGACTTCTGCGACACCTGTGGGGCCAAGATCGACGCGACCCAGTCCGCTGCGCCCAGCGGCCCTGCGGCGGGGGCCCCGGCGCCGGTTGCGGGACCCACCGGCCTCGTGTGCCCGAACTGCGCGACCGACAACATCCCGGAGAGCCTGTTCTGCGAGGCATGCGGCTACGACTTCACCACTGGAGCGATGCCCCGTGGCACTGAAAGCACCGATGGCTCCGAGGTCGGCGAGGGAGGGTCGGTCGGCCCAGCTGCCATCGTGGCCGAGTCGCCAGCCTCCGGTATGCCGTCCGGCTCGGAGGCGGGCGAGGCTCCCGACCCGGGTGTGGAGGCCATGAGCGAGGGCGCGGCGGGCGGCATACCCGGCGCTGCTGCGGCGAGCACCCCGGCCCCGGCGGCGGGCAGCGGGGTCCCGCCTGCAATCCCACTGGAGTGGGTCGCCGAGGTATGGATCGACCCTGACTGGTATGCCGTGCAGGAGGCCGACGACCCGATGCCCTCGCCCGGGCTGCCGGTCGTCGTGCCGCTGACCGTTCGAAGCGCCCTGATCGGCCGGGTGTCGGCGAGCAAGCACATCACCCCCGACATCGACTGCACGACCGACTCAGGAGTGAGCCGAAGGCATGCCCAGCTGACGACGGACGGCACGCGCTGGTTCGTCGAGGACCTGGGCTCGTCGAACGGCACGTTCGTCGGTGATGCGGGCGACGCTCTGCCCGAAGACCCGATCGAGGTCGGGCCCAAGCGCGAGCTCGGCGACGACGACCGGATCTACGTCGGGGCCTGGACCCGCATCGTGGTCCGCCCCGCCACCCCCGAAGAAAAGGCCGCCTCCGCCGAGTAACCGCTTTGTTGTTGGCAAATCGGCGCTCCGACCCCCAAAACGCGCACAAAACTCCATCGAGTGTTGGCGATTCGACGGTTCCGCGACCGCATCCCCGCCACCCTCACAAGGCGCTTGGACAAACCCTTCCGACCCCACCGAGCGCGCGCCTAGTCAGATGACGTCGATCTTGGTCAAGTAGTTGATCGACGCCCAACCGAACGGAATCGGCAGCCAGTAGGTGACGATCCGATAGAGCAGCACCGACGACACCGCCGTCCCACTGTCGACGCCCAACGTGGTCAGCCCATAGGACATCGCTGCCTCGATCCCGCCAAGCCCGCCGGGAGTCGGCACCGCCGACCCGATGATGGCCCCAGCGAAATACACCACGGCCACACCAGCCAACGGCGGCTGCGCCCCGAACGCCCGCGTCGCGCAATACAGCGCCGCCACGAACGAGATGTCGAGCAACAAGGCGCCCCCAAGCAACTCCGCGAGCTTGCGCGGGCGTTGGAAGACAGCGAGCACCTGAGGCAACACCTGGCGCAACTGCGGCATGACCCGTTCACCGAAGAAGCGACGCACCCGCGGCACAGCGAACAACCCGATGATGACCACGAGCACCACCGGTAACGCCGCCACGACCTTTGCAGGGGGCTGGAACGACGCCTGCGGGCTGATCCCCGCGATAACTCCCGTGAGACCCAGCAAGGTGGCATAGCTCGAGAACTGGAATACCTGAGCCAGGCCCACGCTCGCGCCAGCCGCTGCCGCCGGGACGCCCGAGCGCTGCAGATACCGCGTGTTGAGCGCGATATTCCCGATCGCTGCCGGAGCGACCAGCCCACTGAACGCCACCGACAACTGGGTCATGAGCGTCCGCACAAAGCGCAATCGAGTCGGCACCGAGCCGGTGAGCACGAGCGACGCGCCCACGAAGGTGAGGACCGCGGCCACGAGACTCGCGAGGGCCCACGGCCACTGGGCGCGCGACACCACCTCACCGAAGTCCACCTGGGCCAGTTGCGGCAAGACGATGTATGCCGCGACCGCACCACCCACGAGGGTGAGCAGTCCCTTGACGGTTACCCGACGCAACTCGATCGTGGCAGGTTGGTCGTGGCTGTCCTCGAGGGTGAGGACCCGCTCCCGCAGCTGGTCGAGCAGGCCCTTACGGGCCTTCAACTCGGCCCGCAGTTCCCGCCCAAGGGCCAGAGTCTGCAACAGGGGCAAGGTGCGCGACACCGTCCGGGGCCCGGCCTCGTCGACAGCGAGATCCACCGCACGTTCCGGGCCGATCGCCAGAGCCAGCATGACGAGCACCTGGGCGGCGTCGGCCCGGCGCGAGATGTCATCCCCGCCAACGTCGCCCTCGCCGACCGAGAGCAGGCCGGCCGCACCATCGGGCAGGATGACCACGTTGTCGCGGGTCAGGCCGCGGAAGGCGATCCGGTGCTCTTGGAGCGCGACCAACATCCGGACCACGGCCCGGGCCTGCGCGTCGGTGAGGTTGTCACCGAGCACCCGCAGCGGCACCCCCTCGACCCGGGTCACCGCGAGCACCGCCGTGGCACCCTCGACATCGCAGACCGCGATCGGGAACGGCGCCCACACCCCTGCCCACCGCAACGCCAAAGCCTGCAAGCTGCGGTGCTCCAGGGCCGAACGCAGCGTGAAGGACGGGGCGCGCGCAGTCGCCCCGCGCAGCCGGAGCCGGTTGAGCAGGCGCAGCCCCGAAGCCAACCCGAAGGTGTCCCGGTCGAAGACGTGGACATCGATCGCCCCAGTAGGCGTCAGGCCCCGATAGAGCCGCGCTCCCTCCTCGTATTCGTCGACCAGCTCAAGGGTCTGCAGCGGCGTCCCCGCGTTGAGCAGCTCCCGCGCGATCGCCGTGCCGGGCGCCCGCGTGGACGCGGTCCCAAACGCGAACCGCACCGCGTGTCCGACCAGCGCGCCCAGCAGGAACGAGCACAACAGCGCCAGGGCCGTGTTGGCCCCGGCCAGGAAACCCGTGACGAGCAACGAGCCGATGACCAGCGGTGCGAGCGTGGCGAGCCATCGACGCCCACTGACGTTGGCAACGACGACAAGCGCTACCAAGGCGACGACGAGCACGTCCAACGGGTTGGTCCGCCCGGCGGTGCGCAGCGGCCGGGTCAGGGCGGCCAGCACCTGGGTGAACTGCCCGTCCAGGATGGCCGCCTTGATCAGCATGGCGATCCCGGCGGCCAGCCCGGCCGCGAGTAACGCCTGGACGAGCTGCCAGCCCCGCGACCGCAGCAGCATGTCGATCCCGACACCGATGGGCAGGATGAGCACCCCGACGCCGGCCACCCACGAAAACAGCTGCAGCAACAGCCGCGGCAGGCCCCCCGTCGCCAGAGCCAGGTCTTGTTCGAGCGCGTCTGCCGTCCCGACCGCGAAGTTGCCCAGGGTGATCGCCAGAGCCGCGAGGACGGCATACCCGAGGAAAAGGTAGACGTCGGAGGCCCGCCGTACGCGGTCGGCCATCTGCGGCTCGACCACTTCGACGCTCACCGGGCGCCGTCCCGAGCTGCTGGCCACCGCCCCATCCTGCCGCACGAGTCGCCGGTATGCCGCGCGCCCCGCCAGACTCCCAGACTCCGGACCTCTCCCCTGCCGCCGCGCCTCGTCAGCCCGAGGTCGTATGCCGGTCTGCCACCGTGAGTGCCTCGTCGAGGATGGCCAGGCCCTCGCGGAGCTCCGCGACGCTCGTGGTGCACGGCGGGACGACATGGGTGCGGTTGAAGTGGACGAACGGCCAGAGCCCACGCTCCTTGCACGCCGCCGCGAACTCGGTCATCGGCGCCGCGGCAGCCCCTGACGCGTTGTAAGGCACGAGCGGCTCGCGGGTTTCGCGGTCCCGGACGAGCTCAACCGCCCACATCGCGCCCAGGCCACGAACCTCGCCGACGCTGGGGTGGCGCGCCGCGATCCGCTCCAGCTCAGGGCCGATGACGTCGGTGCCGAGCATCCGGGCGTGCTCGACGACTCCCTCCTCCTCGAAGATCTGGATCGAGGCGACCGCGGAGGCACAGGCCAGCGGGTGCCCCGAATAGGTGAGCCCGCCCGGATACACCCGGTCGCGGAACGTTGCCGCGATGGCGTTCGAGATGATGACGCCGCCGATCGGGACATAGCCTGAGTTGACGCCCTTGGCGAACGTGATGAGGTCCGGAGTGACCCCCCAATGCTGGATGGCGAACCATTCCCCGCACCGGGCGAACCCCGCCATCACTTCGTCGGCGATCATCATGATCCCCAACTCGTCGCAGACGGCCCGCACCCCCGCGAGGTAGCCCGGCGGGGGGACGAGGACACCGTTGGTGCCGACAACCGTCTCGAGGATGATCGCAGCGACGGCCCCCGGTCCCTCGACCATGATCGTGTCGCGCAGGTGCGTCAGCGCCCGCTCGGTTTCCTGCTCGGGGCTGGTGGAGTGGAACGCGCTTCGGTAGGGATAGGGCCCCCAGAAGTGGACGATCCCCGGCAGGCCCGGCTCGCTGGGGATGCGGCGCGGGTCGCCCGTCATGGTCAGGGCTCCCGCGGTGGCCCCGTGATAGGACCGGTATGCCGCGAGCACCTTGTGTCGCCCCGTGTGCAGGCGAGCCATCCGGATGGCGTTCTCGGTCGCCTCGGCGCCACCGTTGGTGAAGAACACCATCTCCAGGCCCTCGGGAGCCTTGCTCGCGATGAGGCGAGCCGCCTCGGATCGGACGTCGACGGCATACCCAGGGGCGATGGTGGCCATCCGGCCGGCCTGCTCTTGCACAGCGGCGACCAGTTTGGGGTGCCCGTAACCGATGTTCGCGTGGACCAGGCCCGAGGAGAAGTCCAGGTATTCCGTGCCGTCGTAGTCCCAGAACCGGCTGCCCGAGGCCCGCGCGATCGGCAGCGGGTTGATCGCGCCCTGCGCCGACCACGAGTGGAAGACATGCGCGCGGTCGTTCGCGCGAACGGTGGCCTGGTCGGTGGGGACGCGGAAGGTCGCGGGAGCGGTGGGCTCGGTCGTCACGTCGGTCATGGCGCACCACTGTAAGCCGTCAGGGCAGCAAGGTGACTCCGGCCGAGCGGGCTGCGTCGGCCAGGGTCGCGTCGAGAGTGGCCAGCGGCAGTCCCCGGGCGACAGCCACCTGCAGGTATGCCGCGTCGTATGCCGTGAGCCCATGCTCACCGGCCAGTCGCGCGAGTTCCGCAATACCCGGTGCGCTCGCTTCCTCGATATTCATCGAAGCCAAGAGGACATCGATGGTGTCTAGGTCGGCGTCATCGAGGCGTCCCCGGCGGCGGGCCACCGCGAGGGCGTTGGCCATTTCGTAGCGCCACAGGGTCGGCACGACACCCTTTTCGGCGACCAGACGGTCCTGAATGCTGTCCGCGAGGGGATTCGCCTCATCATGAAAACACCAAGAGAGCGCCATCGACGCGTCGAGGACGAACGCCATCAGCGCCGGCCCTCCTCGATCATCTCCCGGATGCTCATGCCGCCCGTGGTGATCCCTCGGCGAAGCTCACGCAGCTCGAGGATGACCTCCTCCACTGGACGATGGAAGTCAATGGGCATGAGCCTGGCGATCGGGCGGCCGTGCCGGGTGATCGTCACCGTCTCACCGCGCTCCACCTTGGCCAGCAGGGCCGGCAGATGCGTCTTGGCCTCGTAGGCCCCCACCGTTGTCGTCATGCATTCAGACTAGTCTCAGACCAGTCTGACATCACCATCAGGCTCGCCAGGTGATCGGCAGCCGCTTGACCCCGCGTTGGAAGTTGGACTGCAACCACACCGGCTCCCCGGCCGCCTCCAGCCAGGCGGTCCGGCCCAACAACTGGGTGAACATCGTGGTCATCATCGACCGCGCCAAGAACGCTCCGAGGCACACATGCGGCCCCGCGCCGAAGGCCAAGTGCCGCCGGGCGTTCTCCCTTCCGATGTCGAACACGTCCGGCTCGGAGAACACCTCCGGGTCGCGGTTAGCCGCCGCAAACGACACGACCACCTTGTCGCCCCGCGTCAGCGACACCCCCGACAGCTCCACGTCACAGGTCGCCGTCCGCCGGAAGGTCATCACCGGCGTCCACCACCGCAACATCTCCTCGACAGCATTCGGTATGCCGTCCGGCCGCGCCCGCAACTCCTCCTGGGCATCGGGTGAGCCGAGCAACCCGACCAAGCCACCCGGCATACCGTTGCGGGTCGTCTCATTCCCGGCGACGGCGAACAGCCAGAACAGGTTCTCGAACTCCTGCACCGAGACCGAGCCGCCACTGTCGTCGCGCTGGGCCATGAGGATCGACATGACGTCCTCGCCGGGCTGCTCACGCCGGAGCGTCCCGAGCGCGTGCGCGTAGGCGTAGAGGTCGGGCATCCCCTCGCGGCTGCGTGGGTCGGGCATCAGCCCATCCGTGCCGGGCGAGGGCCGCAGCGCGTATGCCGCCCGCCCCAGATCCGTCGCCCCGCTCGGATCGAACGCGGCCGAGATCCGGTAGTCGGGGTCCTGCCAACCGATGACCCGGTTCGCCCAGTCGAACATCAGCCACCGGTCCGGCGCCGGCACGCCCATGACGTCGGCGAGGGTGAGCAGCGGCAGGTCGGCCGAGACGTCCTTGGCGAAGTCGCAGGTGCCCTGGCCTGCCGGACCCGCCAGCCCGCCCGAACCGGCGCCGAGCATCCGGTCGAGGATCCCGTCGACGTGCCCGCGCACCTGGGTCTCCAACGCACCAATCGCCTTGGGCGTGAACGACTGTGCCAACAACCGCCGCAGCCGGGAATGCTCCGGCGGGTCCATGTTGAGCATCATCCGCCGCACAAAGGCCAGGTCCGCATCGGTCCGCGGATCGCGCATCTGGGTGCCGCCGAGCGACGACGAGAACGTCGCCGGATCCTTGAGCACCCGATCGACGTCAGCGTGCCGCAGCACCAGCCAGTAGCCCGTCCCCTCCGGCCAGCCCGGCAGCGCCGGCTCGGCGACCGGGACGACGCCGTGCGCGTCCCGCAGTGCCGCGAGGGCGGCATACGGGACCTCGCGGGTGTAGGTCGCGGGGTCGTGGACGAGCCGCGTCGCCTCCCGCTCGGCCGGCGTGAGCCGCGCGTATGCCGTGTCCACCCGCGCGCGGGCGGCCGCCCGATCGACCGTGGTCACCTCCGCCAGCCTCGCCCGAGATCAGTCGGCGAGGAACCGTTCGATGACCGTCGCGAGCTGGACCGGGGTCTCGAACATCGGGTAGTGACCGGCGTTGGCCATGACGTGGATCTGGCAGTTGGGGAAGTGCGGCTCCCAGGTCTCGCGGACCGCCGCTTCGCCGAGGGCGGGGTCGTGCTCGCCCGGGATGACGAGCATCGGGGTCTGGATGCCGGCGATCTCGGCCAGGAAGTCCGGACCGGCCCAGGCCTCGAGAGCGCCGGCGAAGCCCTCGGGCGTCGAGTGGCGGAGCGAATGGTCGACGACGCTCTGGACCCAGGTGGCCGTGTTCCGGTTGCCGGTGGTGAAGTCGATGATCCCGAAGCGCTTGCCCGGGTCGTCGATGGCGCCCCAGAACAGGTCCCGCCCGGCCTCGTCGAACGGGGTCGGCGTGGCGCCGACGGGAGTGACGCCGACGATCTTGCGGACCCGACCGGGAGCCTTGGCGAGGATACGCAGCACCTCGGCGCCGCCCATCGAGTGCCCGATCAACGAGAAGGTCTGCACGTCAAGGGAATCCGCGAGCGCGAGCACGTCATCCGCGACCTCGTCGAGGCTGTAGTGCCCGCGCTGGTCCATGCGGGCGCCATAGCCGCGGTTGTCGGTGAAGTGGTAGCTGAACCGCTCGCCGTCCAGGTAGGTGGGGAACAGGCCCCAGCCGTCGGCCGAGCCGAACCAGCCGTGGAGGACGAAAACATGGTGGTCGCCGGAACCGACCGTGATGCAAGGGATCGTCATGCACCGAGGCTAGCCCGGCCCCGTCCCCTCCGGGAGCCCCCAGCCCATGATCTCTCCCTCCCCTTCCCTCCCCCCTTTCACCCGCCGAGATTGACGTTGGCTGCAGGACACGCCGCGCCAACGGGTCGCAACGTCAATCTCGGCGGAGGTGGAGGGGGAAAACCCTCCCCGGAGGTCAACCTCGGCAGAGCAGAGAGTCGGCATGGCGCGGGGCCACGAATGGATCAGGCGGCGGTGGCCCGGAACCGGCGCAGCCGAAGGCTGTTGGTGACAACGAACACCGACGAGAACGCCATCGCCGCTCCCGCAATCATCGGCGTCAGCCGGCCCGACGCCGCCAGCGGGATCGCCGCCACGTTATAAGCGAAGGCCCAGAACAGGTTGCCCTGGATCGTCCGCAAGGTCGCCCGCGCCAGCCGGATCGCATCGGCCGCGCTCACCAAGTCCCCGCGCACGAGGGTCAGGTCGGACGCCTCGATGGCGACATCACTGCCAGTCCCGATCGCGATCCCTAGATCGGCCTGCGCGAGCGCCGCCGCGTCGTTGACCCCGTCGCCCACCATCGCGACGACCCGCCCCTCCTGCTGCAGCGAAGCGACCACGGCCACCTTGTCGGCGGGCAGCACCTCCGCCCGCACGTCCTCCGCCGCGATCCCCGTATGCCGTGCCACCGCACCTGCCGCTCGCGCGTTGTCCCCAGTCAGCAGGATCGGCCGCAACCCCAGGCTCCGGAACACCTCCACGGCCCGGGCCGACGTCGGCTTGATCGTGTCGGCGACGACGACGACACCCTGGACCGCCCCATCCCACCCGACCCAGACCGGCGTCTGGCCTTGAGCCATCGCACCATCCGCGACGGACCTCAGGTCGCCCGCCGGGCCGCGATCGGCACCCTCCGCAACAAAGGCCAGCCGACCGACCCGAACCGCAACCCCGTCGACGACCCCATGGACGCCGAGCCCACCTGAGCTCTGGAAGTCGCTCAACACCAACACCGGCGCGGCAGCTGAGCTGATCGCCCGGGCGATCGGATGTTCGGACCCCGACTCCACGGCACCGGCCAGCGCCAGGACCCGGTCACGGGATTGGCCGGGGGCGGCATACACCTCGACGAGTGTCATCCGCCCGGTGGTGACGGTCCCCGTCTTGTCCAGCACGACGGTGTCGACCCGGCGCGTGGACTCAAGCACCTCGGGGCCTTTGATGAGGATCCCCAGCTGGGCGCCTCGCCCGGTCCCCACCAGCAGAGCGGTTGGCGTCGCGAGCCCCAAGGCACAGGGGCAGGCGATGACCAGGACGGCCACCGCAGCCGTGAACGCCGCCTCCGCGTCATGCCCGGTGACCAACCACCCGACGAGGGTGAGGGCTGCCAGGACGAGCACGACCGGCACGAACACCGCCGACACTCGGTCAGCGAGCCGCTGCACGGCGGCCTTCCCCGACTGCGCCGACTCGACGAGCCGGGCCATCTGCGCCAACTGCGTGTCGCCCCCCACCCGGGTCGCGCGCACCCTCAGCAGACCCGACGTGTTGACCGTCGCACCCGTGACCGCGTCGCCGACGCCGACCTCGACCGGCACCGATTCCCCGGTCAGCAACGAGGCATCGACCGCCGACGACCCGGCAACCACCACACCGTCGGTCGCGACCTTCTCCCCCGGCCGGACGACGAACTCATCGCCAACCATGAGCTCGCTCAGGGGGATTCGCACCTCGACCGAGCCGCGCAGGACAGCCACGTCCTTGGCGCCCAGGTGCAACAACGCCCGCAGCGCGGCCCCCGAACGTCGCTTGGCCTTGGCCTCGGCATACCGACCGGCGAGCAGGAACGTCGTGATCGCCGCCGCCGTCTCGAAGTAGAAGTGCCCGTGCTCCCCCATCGTCAGCAGCATCCACAGCGACCACCCGAACGCCGCCAGCACACCGCCGGACACCAACGTGTCCATCGTCGTCGCCATGTGGCGCAGGTTGACCCACGCCGCCCGATGGAACGGCCACGCGCCCCAGGCCACCACCGGCACCGTCAGCGCCAGCACGACCCAGGCCCACCCGCGGAACTGCCACGCCGGCACCATCGACAGGGCCACCGCGGGCACGCTCAGTCCCAGCGCGACCAGCAGCCGTCGCCGCAGGTATGCCGCGTGCTCCTCGTCCGCATCCGGCTCACCGTCCGCGGTGGTCTGGGCGGCCGAGCCGGGCACCGTAACGGGCGCCGGCGCCGCCGAGTAGCCGGCGGATTCGACGGCCGCCACCAGGTCGGTGAGCGCCACCCCGGACGGGTGGACGACGAAGGCCTTGCCGGTTGCGTAGTTGACGGCCGCCGTCACCCCCGAGAGCTTGCCGAGCTTCTTCTCGACGCGGGCCGAACACGAGGCGCAGGTCATCCCTCCGACGAGCAGCTGGGTCTGCTGCGACTCGCCGGGAGGTGGCGCCTGGACGTCCGGCCCTGCAGTCATCGGTCAGCTCTCTCGGTCTCGGGTCGTAGCGGACGTGCCGTCAGCCACCCGGGAACGGCTGGGGTGCGTCAGCGGCCGGCCAGTGCGTAGTTGCCGGCTTCCTCGAGGGCAGCCGTCACCTCGGCATCGGTCAGCTCGTGGTCGGCGTCGACGTGGACGGTCGACGTGCCCCCGGCCACGAGGTCGACCCGGACGTCGCTCACGCCCGCGACCGCCTTGAGTTCGGTCGTCACGTGACCGGCGCAGTGACCGCAGGTCATGCCGTCGACCTGGAAGCTCTGGGTGGCCATTCGGAACTCCTTTGCGCACATGGGCAGACTCCCTCAGCATACCCCCCGTGGGTATGCCGCACTCCCTCGTCCAACCCTCTTCGCCCTCAGGTGAGAGGAATCGACGCCCCGGCGTCGATTCCTCGCACCTGAGCACGGGGCCCCGGGCTCAGTGGTTCATCCCGGGCATGGTTCCGCCGCCGGGCATGACGTGGGTGGCGCCGAAGCCGAGCACGGTCGGGTCGAGCATCCCGAAGATCATCGCCACGTGGGCCAGCACGAGGAACACCCCGACGAAGGTCGCGTGCCACTTGCGGGCGCTGCGATCATCCGAGCCCAGGACGCCGACCTCGACCAGGGTGATGCCGACGAGGGGCAGCCCGGCCAGCAGATAGGAGATCACCGCGATGACGTCGGCCGGTCCGCGCCAGCCACCGCCGGCGGTCAACGGCACGACCGCGTTCTTCACCAGGTGCACGAGCACAAGGACCATGAGCGGCCCCGCCACCAGACCGGCCCACCGGCTCAGCGACCGCACCCAGGCGGGCGGGTCGGAGCGGAAGAGCAGGACGAGCTCGGTGATCGCCAGGGTCTCGGCCAGGATGACCGGGATCGCCATGAAGAGGACGAGGTTCCACGGCTGGTTCACCGACAGCAGCCCCATGTAGTGCGTCATCGACATGCCGTCCATCGCCCCGGTGCCGACGGTCCGGTCGGGAAGCACCCAACCGACGACAGCGGCCGCGACGGCGATGAGGCCGATCGGCACGAGAAGGGGTGAACGGGTCCGGGGCCCGGAGTCGCGGGCAGTGTCCAGTGCGGTCATGTCCTTCACCTTCCCTGGCCCGGATCAAGACTCCCCTGAGGTCTGACGAAGATTCGGTCAAGGTTCCGTCGGGGGGTGCACGCGCGGCATACCACCGCCCGTGGTCGCGCGACACTGTCCGTATGCCGCACCGCGAACCTTCCACTCGGGTGCTCGTTGTCGAGGACGAGCCGCCACTGGCGGACCTCGTGCGCACCTACCTGGAGCATGCGGGCCTGGCCGTGAGGCTGTGCGAGACCGGGACAGAGGCGGTGACCGCCGCCCGCGAGTGGGATCCCGACGTCATCATCCTGGACCTCGGGCTGCCGGGGATGGACGGCATCGAGGTATGCCGCGCGGTCCGCACCTTCTCGGACTGCTACGTCGTCATGTTGACCGCGCGCAGCGATGAGGTGGACACCCTCGTCGGGCTGTCAGTAGGAGCCGATGACTACGTGACCAAGCCGTTCCGGCCCCGTGAGGTGGTGGCACGGGTCCAGGCGCTGCTGCGACGCCCGCGTCGGCAGGCTGCGTCCACCGGCCCGGAAGCAGCCGGCGTTGCCATGGGCGAGGGGCCGACGGTGGTCGTCGGCGACCTGCGCATCGATGGTGCTGCGCGGGAGGTCCACGTCGGGGGGCGGTCGGTCGAGCTGACCCGGACGGAGTTCGACCTCTTGGCCACCCTCGCCTCGCGGCCGGGACTGGTCTGGTCCAGGCGCACCCTCATCGACGAGGTGTGGGACACCGGCTGGGTCGGCGATGACCACCTGGTGGACGTCCACATCGCTCACGTCCGCCGCAAACTCGGCGACGACCCCAGCGACCCTCGGTTCGTCATGACGGTCCGAGGCGTCGGCTATCGACTGGGCAAGGGGTGAGCGGCATGCGAGCGGGTCTGTCCCGTCGCGGTTTCGCCTCGCGACTTCTCGGCGCGCAAGGGGTCGTGCTGGCCGTCACCGTCGTGACCGCGGCGGCCGTGGCCTGGGTGGTCGGGCCGCCGATCTTCCACGACCACCTCGCGCAGGCGGGTCACGCCCTCGACGCCGAGGGTGTCGATCACGTCGAGCAGGCGTATGCCGCCGCGAGCTACCTCTCGTTGGGGATCGCGCTGGCAGTTGCGCTCGGTTGTGCGGCGCTGGCGTCGTGGTGGCTGGCCGCCAAGGTGCGGGCCCCGCTGGCCGATCTGACCGAAGCAGCTGGAGACATGGCCCGCGGCGACTACCGCGCGCGGGTGGCGGCGCCTGGCGTCGCCACGGAGCTCGACGCCCTCGCTGCGTCGTTCAACGACATGGCGGAGCGGCTTGAACACGTGGAGGATACCCGGCGTCAGTTGCTCGCCGACCTCGCGCATGAGCTTCGGACCCCGATTGCCACCTTGTCGGGTTACCTCGACGGCATCGATGACGGCATGGTGGCCTGGACCCAACAGACCCGGACAGTGCTGGCCGCCCAGGTCCGTCGACTGAGCCGTTTGGCCACCGACCTGGACGACGTTTCCAGAGCCGAAGAGGGACGGATTGTGGTGCAGCCCAATCTGATCCGCGTGGAGTCGCTGCTGAGCGGAGCGGTCGCTGCCGCTCGCGAGAGCTTCGACCGAAAGGGCGTCAGCCTGCACGGCCCGGGCCCCCACACTGAGGCTCCAGGGGCGGCATACACGGAGGTTGTCCAGGTCGACCAGGAGCGGATGGGACAGGTGTTGGCCAACCTGTTGGGTAACGCGCTGCGGCATACCCCGGCGGGCGGCACCGTGCAGTGCGCGGCGACGCTGGAGCGGCACGGGGTGGTCCTGAGCGTGTCGGACGACGGGGAGGGCATTGCGGCAGAGCACCTTCCACACGTGTTCGAACGGTTCTATCGAGTCGACCGGGCCCGGCACCGGGACGGCCTGGACGACCAAGGGGCTGGCATCGGGCTCACGATCAGCAAGGCGATCGTCCAGGCCCACGGCGGTCGGATCGACGCTGTCAGCGACGGTATCGGGTCGGGGACCACGGTCACCATCTGGCTGCCCCGGACCCCCGCCGTGGCGTCAACCTCCCATTCGGCTGGGGTGATCGAGGGTGCGGACGGCCCTGTCGACGCTCCAGCCGAGGGCGGAGCCGGGTGGCCGGTCGAGCCGATGCCGAGCCGGAGGTTGCCGTGAGCACCGTCAGATCGTCTCAGCCTCGGCAGTCAAGAGCCGGCCGCGTGATCGAGCGTCGATCATTCTTGGCCGGAGCCCTCGGCGTCGGGGTGGTCGCTGCCTGCACCGACCCGAACAGCCATACCGCAACCGGGCATGGCACTTCGGGCCACGGCACGGGGCGGACCTTCGGGCCACCCACACCTGTCACCCCCACCGTTGGCCAGCGGGTCGTGGAACGCATGCTGATCGCCAAGCCCGTCACCCTCGACCTCGGCGGGCCGACCGTGCCGACCTGGGCCTACGGCGACACGGCCCCCGGGCCGCTCATCCGCGCGACTGCCGGCGACCTGTTGCGGATCCGCGTCGACAACCGCCTGCCGGCCGAGACGACGGTGCACTGGCACGGCATACGGTTGCGCAACCCGGCCGACGGCGTTCCGGGGCTGACCCAGGACCCCATCGCGCAGAACTCCTCGTACACCTACGAGTTCACCGCCCCCGACCCGGGGACCTACTTCTTCCACCCGCATGTCGGGGTGCAGTTGGACCGTGGGCTTTATGCGCCGCTCGTCATCGACGACCCGCACGAGCCAGGCGGCTATGACGCGGAATGGGTTGTGGTGCTGGACGATTGGGTCGACGGCACGGGGCGCGACCCGGACGCCGTGCTGGAATCCCTGC
>WBZS01000542.1_pt1 | contig 44941 bp, 22 predicted proteins | sample 5204201 | NCBI WGS metagenome assembly WBZS01 (sample SAMN12344357, study PRJNA552823) | activated sludge metagenome | biome: Activated sludge suspended growth; feature: Nitrification reactor; material: Wastewater; isolation source: activated sludge from nitrification reactor of wastewater...
TGACACTATTGAGCTGCAACTGATAATTTACGCCGGTCTGAGACCCGTTTAACCCAATAACCAGTCCGTCATCTGTCGTACATCGCGCACCACCGCCTGTCACCGTATATACATTCGGCAATGGGTTAACGGTGATCGTTCGTGTAGCCGTACCTGTACAACCCTGGGCTGTCGTTACGGTGACTGAATATGTAGTAGTTCCGGCAGGGCTCACCGTAATGGAGCCGGTGTTTGCTCCCGTGGACCAGGCATAGCCAGTTCCGCCTGTGGCAGTCAGCGTCGCTGACGAGCCGGCGCAGATGATACCGTCATTAACTGTAGTGCCGGAATTATCCGCTACTGTTATTGCGGCTACGGCAGCCGGGTTGACCAGAATACTTGTTGTTATTGGATTTCCAGCACAATTATTTGCAACAGGAGTTACCATTATAATAGCTGTTATACCGGATGCAGTACTGTTTTGAGCAATAAATGAAGCTATATTTCCCGAACCTCCCGCAGCCAGGCCTATTGAGGTGTTATTATTGGTCCAATTAAAAGCCACTCCTGATGGTGTACCGCTAAAAATGATAGAAGAAGTCGCTGCACCAGCACAAACAACCTGACCTTGAACTGCATTTACAGTGGGCGACGGAAAGGTTCCTACTACCTGAGAAGCGCTGTTTATACAGCCGTTGGCGTCGCTTACAGTAACTGAATAGCTGCCTGCATTAAGATTTGAGATATCCTGCACTGTGGATCCGTTAGACCAAAGATAAGTATAAACGGGTGTGCCGCCACTAACAGAAAGATCAATTGACCCGGAATTGATACTGGGACAGGTTGAAATAGCGACAAACGAAAGGGTCATTGCATTGGATTGAACAACTATTGCTGACGTTGTTTTGGTACATCCGTTGGAATCACTTACTGTAACGGTATATGTTCCTGCTCCTAAACCACTCAAATCCTGAGCTGTATTTCCAGTTGACCATAAATAAGTATAGGATGGGACACCACCGACGACTGCTAAATCAATTGCCCCGTTATTGACACCGAAACATGCAGCAGTCACAACTGTGTTAAGTCCCAAAACCGGAGGTTCTGTTATAGTGACAGAAGATGTTTTAGTGCATCCATTAATGTCCGTTACGGTAACTATGTATGTACCGGCGATAAGACCGGATATGTCCTGAGAGCTAACTCCGTTGGACCATTGATAAGATAAAGGAAATATACCGCCTGAAGCTGTGAGGTCTATAGAACCCGTTGACTCCCCATTACACGATATATTATTATGCGTTTCTGTTATGGTAATGATGGTGGGCTGACTAATTGTTGCAGTCAGCGTTTTACTGCAATTGTTACTGTCCGTTACTGTTACTGTATACATGCCAGCAGTAAGCCCGCTTAAATCCTGATTTGTGATTCCGTTGGACCAGACATAGGTGTAGCCTGAAACCCCTCCTGAAACTGAAAGGTCAATTGTTCCTGTATTATTGCCATTACATAAAACATTGTTGTGTGTTTCTGAGAGCAAAATAAGAGCAGGTTGATTAATAACAGCTACCTCCGTTTTAGTGCAATTATTAGCATCAGTAATAGTTACGGTATAAGTACCTGATACTAAACCAGAGATATCTTGTGTGGAAGCTCCATTATTCCATAAATAGCTATATCCCGGTGTTCCTCCACCTGCAACCAGGTCGACAGAACCTGTGGAATTGCCATGGCAAAGTACATCTATAGAGCTATGACTTAAAATAATTGTAGGAGGCTGTGTGATGGTTGCAGAGGTAGAACTGGTGCAGTTATTACCGTCGGCAACAGTAACAAAATAAGTCCCACTCATCAAGCCTGTAATATCCTGTGCGGTAGCCCCGGTTGACCAAAAGTAAGCATAAGGTCCTATGCCTCCGGAAACGTTTAGATCGATGGCGCCGGTAGCTGCGCCATTACAAAGTACATTTAATGGGATTGTATTTAAAAAAAGTGGAGCGGGTTCAATTATAATCAATGATGTACTTTTTGTACAATTATTCATATCCGTTACAGTAACGCTATAATTTCCAATTACAAGACCACTTATATCCTGTGTTGTTGCACCTGTTGACCATAAATAGGTATATGAACCAGTTCCGCCTGAGACAGTGAGGTCAATACTACCACTGGCAGTACCATTGCAAAGTACATTAATATGTGTTTCTGACAACACAATAGCAGATGGTTCGCCTATCACCACACTCAAAGTTTTTGAACAAGTCGTATTATCTGTAACTGTTACAGTGTACGTGTTGATTCCTAGCCCTGAAATATCTTGAGTTGTGGCTCCGTTTGACCAAATATAGGTGTATGGTGTAATTCCATCTGTAACAGAAAGGTCTATGGATCCGGTAAAACTACCATTACATAATACATCCGAATGGTTCTCGGTCAGGCTAATTCCAGATGCAGGTTCTGTAATTACAACCGCTGTGGAGCCTGTGCACAAGTTAGCGTCGGTGATCGTGACCGTGTATGTTCCGGTGGTCAGGCCCGTTCTATCTTCTGTCGTTATTCCATTGCCCCAGTTATAGGAATATCCCGGTGTACCGCCGTTGGCTGTCAGATTGATGGCTCCAGTTGAACCGCCAAAGCACAACACATTTATAATTTCTGTTGTCCCTGAAACAGCAGCCCCAGGCTGGTTTACCATTGCCGAAGTAATTCCTGTACAACCGTTAGCATCGGTGATCGTGACCGTGTATGTTCCGGTGGTCAGGCCTGTTCTATCTTCTGTTGTTATTCCACTGCCCCAGCTATAGGTATATCCAGGTGTACCGCCACTGGCAGTCAGATTGATGGCTCCGTTTGAACCGCCAAAGCACAACACATTGACGACTGAAGTCGTCCCTGAAACAGCAGCTCCAGGCTGGTTCACCATTGCCGAAGTAGTTCTTGAACAAAGATTTGCATCGGTGATGGTTATGGCATAGACGCCGACCGGGAGGTTGGTTATCATATATCCTGAAGGCACGTTAAAGAAGATTCCGTCATTGGCATCGGGGCCATCCCAGGCTATATCGTAAGGTGCTGTAGCACCGATCATCGTCACAGTGATTTTACCATTGCCACCGTTACATAACGCGGGCGTTGGTGTAGCTGCCGCTGTTATCTGATCATTGACCGTCGCCGAGGCTGTTTTAGTACACCCGTTTCCATCAGTAACAGTGATGGCATAAGTCCCGGCAGGGAGATTGCTGATCATGTATCCCGAAGATTGGTTGTTGGCAGTTCCGTCATTTATGCCGGGACCGTCCCATGCTATTTGGTAAGGAGATGTGCCTCCTGATATTGGCAAAGTAATTGTACCGTCGTTCTCACATATAACATCTGTCGTTGTGGCTGAAACAGTCAGCAAGGCAGGTTCGCTGATGTTTGCCGAAGTAGTTTTAGTGCACCCGTTTGCATCCGTTACAGTTACAGTGTAGGTACTTGCTCCCAAAGCAAATCGATCCTGTGTTGTGACCCCGCCTGTCCAGAAATAAGTATAAGGACTAATCCCGCCAGTGACCATCAGATCAATTGAACCATTTGACTGCCCGTTACAGGCAATATTCACCTGAGTGGTAGTTAAAATTATTAGGGTAGGTTGACTGACCAAAGTGGCCAGGATTTTCGTGCACAAGTTTGCATCTGTCACCGTTACAGTGTATGTACCGGCAATTAATGAAACTCGGTCTTCCGTGGTAATTCCCCCACCCCAGTTATACGTATAAGGAGTTACACCTCCTGCAACCATAAGATTTATTGCCCCGGTTGCTGCTCCATTACAAAGAACATTTGTTACTACTGACGATAGGTTAAGTGCTGAAGCAGGTTGGGTAATGGTGGCCGATGCCGTTCCGGTCATCATATTGGCATCCGATACCGTCACGGTATATATGCCTGGGCCCAGTCCTGTAAGATTTTGGGTAGTAGCCCCATTACTCCATAAATATGAATAAGGGGAAGATCCATTGCTTACCGTGGTCGTTATAGTACCATTGGCTGCGCCGTTACAATTAATATTTGTAGATGAAAGTGTTGGTACCGGGGCAGGGCAATATGGTCTGCTTCCCGGAACGCTGACATTGTCAATTGTCATTGATTCAGCATTAGAGTTAAATTGTCCGCAAACCTGAATTTGAAGGGTTGTACCTGATAATGCTGTTTTTAAAACAGGGGTGCTACCGCTTTGATCCAATCCTGACGTGTATTGGATCGTTCCTGGCCCTCCGCCAATGATGTTTGATAAAGTTATGTATGCACCGCTATTAATACTATATTTTACATTGATGTACTCATCGACTTGCACATCAAATCCTGTCCAGGACAAATCCAATGAAAATTGTGTACCACCATTTAAGTCAATAACAGGGCTCGTCCAGCAAATCTCCTGATCAAAATCTTCGCCTAATAAGACACCACCGCTGGTGCGAAAGAAGTCCATAACATCCCGTCCAAAAGGAGCCGGTGGTTCCGGAGCCCAACTACTCATTGTCCAGTTAACCCCTGCAAAATCATCGACATAGTTTGCCAGATAACCTTTATTGGCAATATTAAACTGTTCATTATACGCCGTATTTGGCAAAACTCCAATGATAGCAGAGGTAGTTGCCGTACACCCACTCGCATCAGTAATAGTAACTGTATATGTGCCGGGAACCATATTAACAAGGTCCTGAGGGTCATTATCAGGCATTTCAGCACCATCATTGCTCCAATCGTAAGTATATGATGGTACGCCGCCAGAAATGATCAGATCAATTTCTCCATCCGCGTTTCCGCTACAGCTGGAGTTTAATACCTGGGTTGAAAGAGCAATGGCTGGTGCATTGGTAATCGAGGCACTTGCTGTCGCAGAACAGGAAGCGGCATCTGTAACCGTCACCGTATAGGCGCCAACAGGTCTGTTAATCAGGTCCTGTGTTGTTTGTCCATTTGACCACAGATAGGTATAACCGGGTGTGCCCGCACTCACCGAAAGGTCAATAGATCCACTGTTGGGGTTAGAACATCCAACCTGAGTCACAACAGTGCTTAAAACCGGGGCGGCACAGCCGACAAAAGCACCTGCCTGTGGAACGGTAACATTATCAATGGTTACCATTTCAGCATTTGCATTAGTAAATACACAAACCCTGATTTTTAAAGAAGATCCGGTCAGACCACCCTGATTTACTGTAATATTTGAATTAAATGGAGCTCCAACTGCACCAAACGGATACGCAACAGTGGCGCAAGGGTTACCACCGACGACGTTGGGTACCATAGTATAAGCTCCTCCATTTACGCTATAAGATACTCTTATAAAATCACCGATACATCCACCCCCCATACCATCTGTATCAAATCCAACCCACGTGAGTCCTACCGCAAATGAAACCGTTCCTGCTGCACTTATATTGACCAATGGACTTTCCCAGCAAACTTCCTGATCCAGATCAATTGATTCAAGAACACCAGAAGCGGTGGTATTAAAATAATCTGTCGGGTCACGTAAATCAGCTGTCTGACAAGTTCCTGAAGCATCCCAGGGAGTAATAGACCAATTCACAGTAGTAAAATCATTTACACAATTGAGTCTGTAACCTTTATCGGGAACAGAAAAACTTTCGCTGTATTGGGCTTCTGCGATACTCAGAAAAAATATAGAATGTAATATAAAAAAAAGTAACGTTCGAAGTGTGCGCCGAATACATTTGAATTGGCAGAATACCGTAGGTATAATCAATGGCACAGAAGCAAATAATCCATTTTTTACAATTTGTAAAACAGCTTTCATAGCTTAGGTTTTTTTAGTTATTATTCGCAATAAAATACACATCAATACAGCTTAAACCCGCTATCAGGCAAAAACTGATTTAATATTTATTCGAAATGTAGTTTAATTAATTGAGTCTTAATGGACAAAGATAATTTACTTAAACTAATATAGTATTTATTTTTGCCTGTAAATTAACTACTTCGGAAAAAATATTGCTTTAGTATATCAAATGTCTTCATTTGAATTGAAGGTTATCAAAAAAAAACAGCCTTGGTTTGACCAAAGTACTTTCGAATGTAAAAAATCATTTACACAAACATTACTTATCCAAATACAGTAAAAAAATAATTAAACGCACCATTAATAAACAGATTTGCAACTTGTGGTAAAACACTTTATGCGTTTACAACTTCTTCTGTAAACTTAATTTGGCATGTCTTTTATGCTTTTTCAAAGTTAAAAAAAGATATTAAATTTTCTTATTTTTAATACTTCCAGAGTATCTTAATAAATTAAAATACAGAGGGTTATGTCCACATTAAGTATAAACACATCAGCTTCTATGTAGTCGAAATTACGGCTATTAAATTACCTGAATCAAAACTTTATCAATCATTCATTTGCCTTTACTTTTATTGCTGTTAAGTTAAACAAACTATAATAAGCATATAAATTTGATAACTTCATCCCAAAACAGTTTTAGTACATCAAAGATGAATATCAAACCAGAATACCTGACAAAAACAGGCTACACACCTTTTTAATTTAATAAAACATAAAGAACAGGCTCCTTTTATTAATTTCTACATAAAAAAGAAAAACATGTATTCCGTTTTAAGTTATATCTGCGATCTCTCTTTTTTCTGGACCAGCCTGATATTTAATACTAAAAAATTTTAGTACAGCTGTTAATAACCAGACGTTAAATCATTTTTATTTTGGATTGCATAATGCGTTTATTCTAATTTCTTTACATGAGTTCATTCACCTCCTTGCCTGCAGATTACAAAACGCCAAAGAATCGTCTTTTCCCATTATATTTTAATATTCATTTTTATAAATAATACCATATTTATTATAAATGGTAATAAAACATGGTTGCCACAAAACCGGTTGTTACTATGAGGTTACTGATTAGATTTACCATATTATTGTCGATCCATATATAGCCTTTTATGGGTTTGGCGGTCTCTGTTTTTTCTTCTGTAACGTAACCATGATCCCTGTATTTTACCTGCAATACACTACCTAATAAACTATCGGTTAACATCCCAGTAATGCCTGCACACGCGACTATTATAAATTGAAAAAATGGAAAGGAAAAGAGGAGAAACATGCCCGCTGAAAACATCAAGGCGGCTACTATCCCGCTTATGGTACCGATTGCTGAGATACCCCCTGATAATCCTGGTTTAATGGGTTTGAATGTGGTGATATCATACGTTTTATGCCGAAAGTAAATGCCTATATCGCTGCTAATGGTGTCGGAAAAGCTGATACAAATACTTATAAAGTACCCACACATCAAAATCTGATTGTCAAAAATGCCGGATAAAATAAGGGCAACAACACCAACAACGCCGTTGGAAAAGACCTGAACGGCATTTCTTCCTGTAGCATCTTTGCTTGCAGGAAGTAGTTTCGATGTCAGACTACCTGTAATAAAAAATATTCCTATGGGAAACAGATACATTGGCGAAGCAAATAAAACAATACTGCTACCCAATATAAATGCGGCAATGCACCCATTTAAAGTCAGCCACTGCTTTTTATAGGCAAGATATAAGATCAGTGCCATTACACCCACTAAAAGCGCGGTTAATGGCCCTGCTTGTTCTGTCTTTGTTATCGTTAGTAGAAGCATATATTAACGCCTGACCGCATAGATCAGTTCATCTTCATATTTACCATTTTTAAAAAGCGTATTTTTTAATCTGGCCTCCAACACAAATCCTGCTTTTTCAAGGGCCTTTTGAGAGCCCTGATTACTTCCAAACGGACGTGCAAAAATCCTGTCCACAGGCAGGGTTTTAAAGCCAAAATCGACAATCTGAAGTATGGCTTGCGTGATAATGCCGTGGCCCCAATAAGGTTCCGCCAGCCAATACCCCAACTCAGCATTCATGCGGTGTATGTCGTGCTGGGGATGCAATCCGATGCCACCACATGCTTCCCCATTAATTTCAATAGCAAATATGGTAACCGGATCCGAAGCACTTGCCATTTTAATAAATGCCAGGGCATTTTCCATGCCGTACGGATGTGGAAATGCGTCCGTAAGATTTTTTGCAATAGAAGCATTATTAGCATATTTAGCCAGACTCGCGGCATCTGTGATTTTCCAGCGGCGAAGTGTAAAAGGAATAGTCATGTATTATTTTATTTTTTGAAAAAATTATGCCTTCAAAACCCTTTTCAGACAAAAAAGGACATACCGGTTGGATTCACTAATAAGCCATACTTCTCACTGCTTCAATCCCGGCAACTGTTTTTGGTAATGCCCTGCCCAATAATGTACTTCCGGTGTCATTGATGACAAAATCTTCCTCAATACGAATGCCACTGAAGTCCCTGTATCCGTCCAGTTTATTATAATTTATAAATGAACTGAATTTTTTTTCTGCACGCCACATGTCAATTAATGTTGGAATAAAATAAATGCCGGGCTCCACCGTGAGTACAAATCCCGCCTCCAGTTCTTTACCCAGCCGGAGCGATTTCATGCCAAACTGTGTACTTTTTGTAATGGTTTCTGAATATCCTACATAATTTTCTCCTAAATCTTCCATATCGTGCACATCCAACCCAAGCATATGGCCTAGACCACATTGAAAAAACATGGCGTGTGCTCCCTCGGCTACCGCTTCTGCGGGATCACCTGTTGTTATGCCCAATAACTTGAGCCCGCTGAATATGTTTTCTGCAGCTTGCAAGTACACGTCTTTATAAGCGATGCCGGGTCCAAGCATTTCAACTGCCGCATTGTGGGTCTGCAGTACAATTTCATAAATCTCTTTTTGCTTTTGGGTAAACGATTTACCTACCGGAAATGTACATGTCATGTCTCCTGCATAGTGCATATCGTTTTCTGCACCTGCATCACAAAGTATCATCTGACCTTCCTTAATGGTGTTTCCATGATAATGATTGTGCAGGGTCTCTCCATTCACTGTGAGTATGGTTGCAAAAGAAAGATCTCCGCCGGCCTTCAGTGATTCCTCCTGTACTTTTGCTGAGATGTGAAATTCTTTCATACCAGGTGCCGCCAAACGCATGGCAGCAAGGTGCATATCTGCAGTAATTTGAGCTGCATGGTGCAGTTCTGCGATTTCACATGCTTCTTTGACAGATCGCTGGCTGACGATGGCCCGGATCAAAGTCACCGATGCCATTTCGGGCACAATTGCTGTCGGTATATTCAACCATTCTGCAATATAATTGAGATTATCATACCGATATGGTGGCAAAAAATGTACATGTCGGTTTGATGATTTTGCTTTTAATAATATTTTACCCAGATCAGAATAAGGCAATGTTTGATTCACACCTACTGTTAATGCCATTTCTGATATGCCGGGCAAGGGCCCGGTCCAGACAACATCATCCAATGTCAGATCAGTGCCAAAAATCGTTGTTTCACCATTTTCGGTATCTATGATTGCTGCCAGACCGGCGACATCCAAGCCGAAATAGTATAAAAAATTACTATCCTGACGAAAACGGTAACAATTATCTTTAAAATTAATTGGGGATTCATGATTGCCGAGTAAAAGAATGACTCCTGAGGCCACTTTTTTACTCAAAGCAGTTCTCCGGTTTTGGTAGACCCCTGCATCAAATGTTCTGAAATGCATCCTAATTTATTTGAAGTAAATAATGGACTAAGATAGTAAAATTATTAAAATATTCTTGTTTTAAATGTCGTTTCCCTATATAAAAATAAAAGCCGGCTGTTTCAGATCACAGCCGACTTCTATAACTTTTAAAACATAACAATATTTAATAGCGAATCACAATACATTTAAAATAAACACTCGAAGGCTGCTTACTCTTTTCTCTATTACCTCATGTTTTATTCACTAAACAAACGTGTCTGATGTATTTACCTCTGAGGCTTTATGATTACACTACTATTTGTTAACCTCGTATGTACTGATTAATTGAAATCAAACCTCAAGCCCAATGAAATGTTATTTTGTTTGATTGTATTGTCAGAAAAGATGGTATTCAGGTCATACTTTGTATAGATACTGAAATCTTTATAGCCAATATAACCACTTAAACCATATACAATATCATTTGTATTGTAATCCCCCCTAGTTGATTGTTCCGTAACCAGTCCGTCCTGTTTATATTCCAGCAATTGTTTTGTTCTTAAATTAAACCCTGCATATCCGCCCAATCCCAAACGAAATCCTTTTTGAGATCTCACGATCACCTGATCCTCTTTCATTTTCTTTTTAGAGAAGTCAAATTCAATGTGGACAGGTATAACCAGATTTATCATCCGGAAATAAGGTTCATTTCTAAGGACATAGGGATGTCCCGCTAAAATTGTTTTATCCCCGTCTTTTACAAAATATTGATTATTATCCGGCCGTAAATTATTATATGTCAGGGATGCACCGTATTTAAGCTGAAATAAAGGACTATTTTGGGCCAGTCTTGTTTTCCATGTCCAACCCCATTCATAAAATCTCGAATTACTTAATTTGATTCCATTGTTTTCAACTGACGAGAGGTCACCATCTGTAATCAGGTTATTTAATCCAAATGCAAAAACAAATTGACTTGTAGTGCGATGTTCACTTTTGTTTCGTCTTTTTTTATGATTCCATTTGAAGTCAATATCATCAAGGTTAATGATCCGATGATTTTCATGATCCCGATGTTCTCCTTCAGACAGGTCAGATTCATCCCAATTTTCAGGTGCTTCAGGAGCCTCCGGTGGTTCGGGTGCTTCCGGTGCTTCGGGCGCTTCCGGTGCTTCCGGTGCATCCGGAGGTTCAGGGAGTTCCGGCAGTTCTGCTTTAGATTTTACCAATTCCTGTAATTCTTCTTCCAATGGTTCAATACGACGTTCAATACGGTCTGCTATTCTTTCGGATACTGCTGCTTTTTGCTGTTCCGCTTCAACGGATGAAATTTCTTTTTTTGCTACTTTTTCATTAATGATTTCCACTTCCTTCCGCAGTTTTTCCGTTTCTTCCGAAGTAATTCTGGAAATTTCTTTGCTGATGACTTTCACTCTTTCTTCAAAAGGATTCTGGCCATTGGTTGTCCAGGCAAGGCATAGCAATAGCACCAAGTGCACAAATTTGTTCATTGTATTTGATTTAAATGTTATAAAATTCTGAATTAGTTTGTTAAGTTGCGTTCAGCCACAGCGACAATGACCGGCTCTGATTTTTCCTGAATGGTTTTCCACACTTTGACCATAAACGTTTCATTTGCTTCCATTTCAGCTTTTTTAAGCAATCCGGAAGGCTCAATACCATATTTTAATCTAATTTCTTTTCGCAATTTGGCTTTATCGTCAGAAGCAATGGAATGTTCAACATGGTTCAACAGTGTTTTAGCATTGATATTTAATTTTTTATGGCTTTTGCTTTTAAATTTTGTACCGAAATTATCCGCTAAAACCAATTTTTCATCTTGATTAACAGTTTTATTTATGGTCAACAGTTCGTCCTTTATTTCAACATCGTCCAATTCTGAATGTGCCTTTGGCCGGTTTAAAGCGCCGGTATTTTTTATTTTACCCTTTAAAAATGTACTAAAGGTGTTAATATGGGTGTTTGAACCGTCTGCTTTATTTGCAAATGCTAAAGAATCATATAAATCCGGAATCAGGTGTGGTGTACCTGCTTTTTCAACGGCCATAGGTAAAACCATATCTGATTTTAATTCAGGTTTACTGTTATCCGGAAAAAGAAAATAAAAAATTACCAATAAGCCAGCCACTACAGCGGCCGCGGCAGAAATAACTTTCCTAAGCGAAAAACGATTGGAAATTTCAGATTCCTGCATTGAAAGCATTACATCCAATCTATCCCAGGATTCCGGACCAGGTTGAATTTTCCTGTTATGGAAATAAATTTTAATCTTATTTTCAAACGTGTTTTTATCCATGACACAATTTTTTTTCTGCTTCCAACATTTCCTGAAGCAATTTTCTGGCGTATGCCATTTGTGATTTTGAAGTACCAACCGAAATATTTAATAAAGCGGCAATTTCATGATGTTTATATCCTTCTACAACAAATAAACAAAATACCATTTTACATCCTTCCGGTAGTTTATCGATCATATACTGAATATCGCTGATGGGGTCCTCTTGCACAGCAATGTCATCTCCAGGCATTAATTCTGATTCTTCAACAAAATTGATTTTCCTGTTATTTCTGAGGTAAGAAATACACTCGTTCACCGCTATTTTTCTTACCCAGGCATCAAAACTTCCCCTGTTTTCATACTGCGGCAGGTACGTAAATACCTTCATAAATGAAGTCACCAGCAAATCTTCAGCAATATGTATATCTGCTACATACTGCCTGCAAACGGACATTAATTTTGACGCATAATTATTATACAATACCTTTTGGGCTTGCCTGTCATGTTTTGAGGCCAGTTCAATAATTCTTTTGAGTTCAAAATTAATGTCTACAATTTTCAAATCTGTTTTGTCTGTTGTGTTATTACTAATGACGTGAAAAAATAAAAAAAGGTTGTAAAGCCAAAAAATAAATTTTATTTTAGTTTAATTAATTGGAGTAAGGTCAATGACTTTAGCCTAATGATATGATTTGGGCTGTAACACCTTTCATTATGCAAAATACCCTACCTTTGTGACCTGAAACCTATAATAAGGCATTATTTAATTATGAAGCAGAAAATTGAAATACTGTCACCTGCAAAAAATCTGGTGCAGGGTATTGCGGCGATTAATGCAGGGGCTGATGCTGTTTATATCGGTGCGCCTCAATTCGGTGCACGTACCAATGCTGCCAACTCGCTGGATGACATTGCCGAAATGGTCAGATACGCCCACTTGTTTAAAGCGCAGGTTTTTGTGGTGATCAATACGATATTGTATGATGACGAACTTAAAACTTGCAGGGACTTAATTTATAAGTTGTATGATATCGGCGTGGATGCCCTGATTATACAGGATATGGCCATACTCGAGATGGATCTGCCACCAATCGTACTGCATGCCAGTACACAAGCCAACAACAGGGATCCAAAACATGTAAAATTCCTGAAAGACGCCGGTATCAAAAGAGTTGTTTTAGCCAGAGAACTCAATCTTGATCAAGTGAAAGAAATACATGAGGCCACGGATGTTGAACTTGAATTTTTTGTCTCGGGAGCGCTTTGTGTTTCCTTCAGTGGTAACTGTTACATGAGTATTGCCAATGGTGAGCGCAGTGCCAATCGGGGTTCGTGCGCACAAAACTGCCGGCTTCCCTATGAACTCACGGATGGTACCGGGAAGACATTAATCCAGACTGCCCACTTGCTGTCCATCAAAGACCTGGATCTGAGCGATCAACTACCAAGTCTGATAGAAGCTGGTATCACCTCATTCAAGATTGAAGGCCGATTAAAGGACATAGTTTACGTAAAAAACAATACTTCCTATCTCAGAAAAAGACTGGACAATTTTCTGGAAAATAATGCAGACACTTATCAAAAAGCATCTTCCGGAAGGACTTTTTATAACTTCGAACCTAAGATGGACCGGAGTTTTAACCGCGGCTATACAGACTATTTTGTAAATAAACGCAAGGAAAAAATCGGTAGCTGGGATACTCCAAAATCGCAGGGTCAATACATAGGAAAAGTAATTGAAGCCAAGGCCAATGGGTATGTTATCGAAAATTATGAGCAACTTAACAACGGTGACGGTCTCAATTTTATCAATGCCGATGGTGAGGCAGACGGAGCACAAATCAATATTATTGTTAATGATGTGGTCGTGCTGAACGCCCCAAAATCAATCCATCCAGGCGCGATTATCTACAGGAATTCTGATGCGGAATTCAACAAACTGGTAGAACAGGAAAAAAGTGCGATCCGAAAGATAGGTGTGCAATTGCACTTTTCGGAAACGGCAGAAGGATTCAGATTGGTCGCCATTGACGAAGATGGTCACCAAAGTGAGATGGCGATGGAAATTGAAAAAACATTAGCCAACAGTGAAGAATCTGTAATTCCCAACATCAAAAAAAACCTGGCAAAAACAGGAAACACGGTTTTTATAGTAGATGAAATTGACGTGACTTTAAGCGATAACTGGTTTCTGCCTATATCAAAAGTTAACGAAATAAGGCGTGTTGTCCTGGAGCAACTGGTCGAAATCCGAATCGAACAATACCACAGAGAAACCCAGGCCATTATAAAAACAAACCATCCATACCCGGTTGATAAACTGGACTTTACCTACAATGTTTCCAATCAGTTGGCGAGAAACTTTTACAAACGCCATGGTGTCACTGATATCGAAAAAGCCTTCGAATTGCAATGGGACCCGGGCAAATCCAGGGTGATGGTTACGAAATATTGTGTCAAGTATGAACTCGGGAAATGTGCCAGATTCCAACGGGCAACTATGGGTGAAAAATTAGTAGAACCACTCACTCTGAAACATGGCGAAAATGAGTATAAACTCAAATTTAACTGTAAACCCTGTGAGATGGAAATCTGGGAGAAAGATGCTGAATTGGAATACATTGATGAAGATGTGCAGATGGGATATGTAAAGAAGTAATTACTAAATACTTTTCAATATTGATGAATCTATCACCAATTCATAGTCTAAATAAAGTAATAAATCTTAAAAAGTGTCGCGCGCACTTCAATAAAGTAAAATATTTTGGATACGTAAAATAATAGCTTGTATATTGCTTTTATAAAACAAAATTATATGAAGACTATATTTTACATTCTATCTACAATTACATTTATTTTTTGTTTTTCATTGGCTCTTTCAAGTCAAAACACGATAAGCATTCCAGCAGATTACCCGACAATCCAAAAAGGTCTCAACGCTGCAAATTCATATACGACAATACTAGTATCACCAGGTATTTATTATGAGAATCTTATTTGGCCAGAGGACAAAGATGGAATCAAACTAATAGGAATAGAAGGAAGTCCAAAGACTTTCATCGATGGAGGTAATAAAGGTAGGGTTATTATAATAAAAGGAGAATATTTTACTTCTATACCTAAAATCACAAATGCAACAGTGTTAAAAGGATTTACAATACAAAATGGTAGATCAACAGATGAAGGTGGTACTGGATTATTTTGTTCTGGAGCAAATCCGACACTTCATGATCTCAATTTCACAAATAATATTTGTACAGGAGAGTATTGTTCTGGTGCTGGAGCTAAATTGGAAAATTATGGAGGATTAATAGAAAGCTGCAAATTTATAAATAATACCATCGTTACTACATCAAGTTCTAATGGTGCGGGACTATGCCTTGGTTATGACAAAAATGTAACAATTAACAGTTGCATTTTTGAAAATAATAGTGGCACAACACAAGGTTGGTGTTATGGAGGAGGTTTGTATTTAGGATCTGATTCTTGGGGTATTCGATCGGACACAATTAAAATTTCTATCAGTAATTGCCAGTTTCTCAAAAATACGACTCAAACACCGAATTGGTCTTTCGGAGCTGGAATGTATGTGGAAGATTATTCTGGCAATGGTTTATCATTTGTCACGATAGATTCATGCCAATTTCATAAAAACAACAGTAATGTAGGTACATGGTCTCATGGCGGTGGCCTAAATAGTGAAATTTCAAATATTATTGTTAAAAACTGCCAATTTACAGAAAATGAATCTGGGAATGGGGCAGGAATATATTTTGATACCAACTTGTCCGAAAATACTAGAGCAAAAGTAGAAAACACAACTTTCAGTAAAAATAAAGATGTGGAGGATAATACAGGTAGAGGAAGTGCGATATTTACTGGATACGATCCTATTGATTTATCACTGGTCAACGTCGTCATGGATAATAACCAATCTTTTCCATTATATATAAGTGAAAATGAAAGTAGAGTAGAACTGAGTCATTGTACCATTTTTAATAATCAAAAAAATATTTCGCATGGTAATTGTTTCATGGAAATTCAAAATTCTGTCTTATGGAATAAATCTGAGAAGGAATTTACTGTATTCAATTCAAAACATACTATTAATAATAGTATAATCAAGGGTGGATATCAAGGACAAGGAAATATAAACGTGGATCCAATGATGATTAATGACTATTTACCAGTGCCTAGGGCAAATTCTCCATGTTTAAGTAAGGGTATTTTAATTCCTTCAATTCAGACTGATATTTTAGGCTATCCTAGGAGAATGCCCGCTAATAGTTTACCCGACTTAGGTGCTTACGAAGTGGATCAATATTTTGCACATGTACTTATAAAATACTATTACGATATAAACCAAAATGGTTTAAAAGATGGTGAAGAAAGATACGTTAATTTTGGAAGTGTTGTAGATCATCGTGGAGATACTCATGTAAATAATTATGAATTTGGTACTTATATTATATTACAGCAAGGTACAGCTTCAATACAATATCTAAATGATGGATTATGGAAAACAACAGGACAGACATTTTATCAATTTAATGTGAATTCAGAACAATTTGAATCAAATGTAGAAATTGGCTTGTTCCCATACACTAATTTTTCTCAGCTTTCAACAGTAGTCATGGGAGATAATTTCAGATGTGGAGAAAAAGTTAGATTTTCTATCACCTTAACAAACAGCGGCACCGATATCGAATCCGGAATCTTTTGGGTTAATCTAGATGATAGATTAGATTCAATAACTTTTGATGTTTTACCGGATCAAAAGTTTTCTGATCAAATGTTTGGATGGAAATTTCAAGATTTATATCCTGGGGAAAGTATCACAAATGTATTTTATATAACTGCCCCTCGAATTACAGAACCAGAAGAGTTAGGGGAATTTTATTCAATTTGCCATGGCATTTCAGGACTTTCATCGAGAGATGCCGATTGTTATTTTGCTGAATTAAGATGCTCGTTTGATCCAAACGACAAGTTTGCACTTCCTCAGAGAGGTGACAATCTTGCTTTGATCGACGTACCACTGATTTATACTATACGGTTTCAGAATACTGGAAATGATTATGCGCGTCATGTAACTATCCGAGATACCATAGACCCATCTTTTAATCTTAGAAGCATTAAGATCTTGCAAACAAGCCATCCCGAAGTTATAAATGTTTCATACAACGAAGCAAGAGAAGTTGTTTTTGCTTTCAACAATATCTACCTTCCTGATAGCACTACCAATTATGTAGGAAGTAATGGTTATGTAGTTTATTCACTTTTGTATAATCCTGGCATCATACCTCAAACGATTGTAAATAATACAGCCAATATTTATTTTGATTTTAATCCGCCTATTGTCACGAATACGACTAAAAATATATTGGTGACATCATTCCCATCATCTACACATGAAACTAATAAACCTTTGATAACAGTATTTCCTAATCCAGCTAGCGATGTTGTTACATTTAGTAGTGTTGTAGACAATTGTATTTTATTTAACCTTCAAGGACAAGTCATTAAAAAATCAACATTTACAAACAACTTGTCACTTAATTGTCCAGCAGGCATATACATTTTACGCCTAGAGTCGGGTGGAAGAATCTTTGATAACAAAATAACCGTTATTGATAATTAGTTGTAAAACAAATAAGCTAGTTTACCCACAAAAAAAGGAGTTTGAAAGTAACCAAATCTGCTCTTTTTTATATTATTTTTTTATTTATATCGTTAAACATTGATCAAGTTCCTTCACATTTTTGATTATACCAAGGTTTGGATTTTTAAAAAACTATCCCATCAATTCCTCACCCGACAACTCATCCATCATAGATGTCATTACGAGATTTTCATCAAATACAGCGCTAAATACAAAAGGTCTGCCTTCATTTACGTACTGATAAATATGCCAATCGGTGGGTGGGGTATTCAGATCTTTCAGTTCTTCCGCCGGAATCCAACAAAGTTCTCCTTCGTCGCAGGGTGGAACGGGTAGCCAGGGAATCTCTACCGTGTAAATAAAACTTACCCAATTATAGCTCACAGGAGACGTTTCTGTCAGAACCCCGCAAAATTTAGGACGTGTAACAACGATTCCTGTTTCCTCCAGCGTCTCACGGATGACGGCTTCAAGGGGTGATTCATACGGATCAATCTTGCCTCCTACAGGCACAAATTTGCCCTGATTAGGTACTTTGGCTCGTTTGAGCAGGAGGTATTGGTCACCACTTTTGATGATGCAAAATACGGCTACCCTTTTTATGCCTTCAGGTGTCATACGAATTGGTTAAAAATGATTTTAAGATTAACATTATCCGGGGAAGAAAGTTGAATAAATAAAATGGCCTGGGAATATACCCTGTCTGATCACCGGTTTTTCAATATCTAAGCCGACCTTTACTGTCTGCGTTTGCAAATTTGCCGGAATAATAAAATATATCCGATAGAAAGGTCCGGTAATTACTTCTGATCTGTCTTTTTTTAACTTCCAAACCAATTTAACCTGTGCGGTCTATCAAAAAAAAACACCTTAGTGTAGCGTTAAAATGTATTTAAACTAAAAATAATCTTTGCTTCAAAACGAATCTATTATTAGTTGTTTTGACATTCAGCGGGTCATCTAATTTGGGCAATTTGAACTAAACTTTATAATTTGTCCTATAACTTTCCCTTCCATTTTCAATATAGTTATTTTTACAGTCCGGTAAAATATCGCTATCTTTTGGTTAATAAAGCCTATCTCTGCTTACCATTTCAGATTAATCTATCATGTAATTTTATAATCCTGCAATTCCATTTCCATATTTTTTTTGTAGCTTAAGCATATTTTCATCCCTGCCTGAAATTCTATTTCACCTCACAAAAAAAGGGGTTGTCCCGACGTTGTCCCGACGTTGTGCCGACCCAACCTTATAGATAAGCCATAGATACCCTATGGATAACCCATGGACAAGTTATCAATAAGCCATAGAGAAAATTGCTATTGGTAAGCCAAAAACCAGCCGAAGCAACAAGAAACCATAAAACTGTGCTACATGTAAATGGGAAAAAATTAAAACGAAGTTCCAAATAAACAATGAGAATATTCTTGTTCGACAAAATGAATTTAAATACGAAGTAACAGTAACTCGTGTTATTATGAATTTCCTCCATCTAATGCAGTCATAATCATGTAAATAAAAAAATAAGAACATTTTTATACATTAAGGACAAGTTATTTTAATTATTTAAAATTCTACACTATTCTAAAATTTCCAAACAATTATTGTCAGTAAAACAAACCGGGGACAAATAAATAAGGAATATATAACAAATCTATTAAAAAAATATACCTTTATCTTTTGCTTTTGTTTAACATTTTTAAATTTTTAATTAAACAAAAGCAACCTTTTTAATGATTGAGTCACTTTACCAGGTATTCAATCAATCATTAAAAAAATAATTTTATGAAATCATTCAATGTATTGTTCCTATTATTTGCAACGAGCTTTTTTTTCACATCGTGCAGCGATGATGAAGTAGCAGCACCAAAAACCATTGTTGATGTTGTTGTTGAAAATCCAAATTTTACGCTTCTGGAAGCAGCAGTTCTTCATGCCGGAATTGCGGATGCCCTTAAGAGTCCTTCGATCACGGTGTTTGCACCAACCGACGATGCATTCAAGGCTGCAGGATTTGCTACTGCAGCTGCAATACAGGCGGCTGACAAAAATTTAATCGCTTCGATACTGACGTATCACGTTGTCGGAAGTCTTGTCCCTGCTTCTGCTATAGAAACCAAAAACAATGCAGAGGTGACCACACTCAATACAGCTAAGGTTTATGTAACCAAAAATGCAGCAGGTGTATCCGTTAATGGTGCAAAAGTGACTACAGCCGACGTAAAAGCTGAAAATGGTGCTATCATCCATATCATAGATGCGGTATTAATACCTGAAACCAAAAACATTGTCGCTTTGGCACAATCCAATCCAAACCTTTCGTTACTTGTTGCGGCTGTTTTGAGAGCCAATGAAGGTTCAACCAAAGTAGTAGACATCCTGAGCAGTGCCGGTCCATTTACCGTATTTGCACCTACGAATGATGCCTTTATTGCTGCCGGGTTTCCTACAGCAGCTGCTATTCAGGCAGCACCACCGGATGTATTAGCTGGTATTTTGACATATCACGTTGTATCCGGAAGAGTATATTCTACCAACTTAGTAACCGGAAATGTTACAACTGCCAACGGGGGTACTTTAGCGGTCAATGCAAGCAATGCCACTTTAAAAGGCAAATCCAATGCCGCAAATACCAATATCACCGGTGTAAATATACCAGCAAGCAATGGTGTTGTACATTTGATTAACAGCGTTCTTCTACCATAATCTACCAGTAAACACGATCACTATTAGCTCAGCCCGGCAATGGGTTGAGCTTTTTTTTTCAATTGAATAAAATACCCATTTGGAGTACAAATCGTATAAATAGCATGTGCAAAGAAAGGAATTACTTGGTCAAAAATGAATTGGATTGTTTTGAATTATTTCATAGTAGTATTGGTTGACTAAAAACCAAAAACCATTTGTCAAACCCCTTCAAAAATATCGTCAATACTGATCGATAAACCCGGCAGTGTCTTCACAGGAATGATGTCATCTTCGGAGAAGGCATTGAATCGCTGATATTTTCCATTCTCAAGAATAAAGACTTCTACAAAACGCATCTCTCCAAATACAAACCAATATTCTCCCACACCTGCTTCTTCATAGACGCTGTATTTGTATTGGGTATCACGCTTCACATCATTGCCTGCCACGATTTCAATTACAAAATCCGGCACACCAAAAACCGCTGTCTCTTCGATTATTTTAGGATCACAAATCACACAGATATCCGGCTAAACGACCGTGGTGGATCTGCTTCGTTTTTTATTTTCTATGGGTAATACTACATCAACAGGGGCATTGAAAATTTTACACTTTTTCCCTTCTATTTGTTGTCGTAACCTATAAAAAATATTCCCGTTGATAATTTGATGTTTTGTCCTGGGTGCGGCACTCATCTTAAATAACTTTCCTCGGATGATCTCCACCATTTCGTCTATTTCCAGCTTGAGATAGTCTGCATAAGTGTAAACCTTATTATAATCGATGACCGCCTCTTTGGCTTTATCCGCCTCTTTGAATTCTTCTGTTTTGTAATCCTTCATGCGTAATTAGATTTATACTTATGCAAATATAAAGCATAAATCCGGAAGTGTATTTGATGATTAAAATATCAAAAAACTACGCTTACCCGTAAAATTACCTAAAAATAAAAATGCAATGAAAAGATATAAAAGATATATCCCTAGGCGCCATAAGGAATCCATATGTTTTTAATCTCCGTAGCGTGACGCAAAAACTCAGTCCCTTCTCCCTGACTCCGATCGTACCAATTTCTATATTTACCATAATTGACCCAGGTACGTTTCAGGTTTTCTGCGGAAAGCAATTCGACGTCTTTGCTCCCCTGCGCTGAACCAAAATACCACAAACCATCTATGTCATCGTGTTTGGCCATTTCTTTGGTCAGTTCATCTTTATTTCCGGTAACGATATTGATACAACCGGCCGGTACATCTGATGTCTCCAGAATCTGATAAAAGTCGGTAGCAGACAGCGGAGCAGATTCTGAAGGAATGACCACAACACAATTTCCCATAGCAATTGCTGGTATAACTGTAGAAATAAATCCCAACAAAGGCGATTCATCCGGACAAACAATACCCATCACGCCTACCCTTTCCGGCATGGCCAGTGTCACATTGCGTTGTGTTGTATGATGGACCAAACCATCGTATTTATCGGCCCAGGCTGCGTACGTGTAAATCCTTTCTATAGATGTTTGAACTTCTTTATTGGCATCAGCCGTGCTAACATTGGTCATTTGTACGATTCTGGCTGCAAACTCATCTGCTCTTACAGATAGATTTTCAGCTATATAGTACAACACCTGTGCTTTGGCATGTCCTGTCATGCCTGCCCATGATGTGCATGCGTGCGCCGCTTCTACAGCATTTCGGATATCTTTTCTGCTACTTTTTGGTACTTCCGAGATATAATTCCCATAAGTATCTTTGATGGTAATGCTATTACCGCCATCAGGACGAGCCTGCTTACCGCCGATATATAGCTTTGGTGTACGATCTATGGATGGCAATGATTTATTTTCTTTTTTGGAAGACGGTTCGTGTGTTTTTAATTTGGGAGCATCGTTTTTAAATTCAGACTCTGCACGATGTTTGACATACTCATAGAGTCCTTCTTTGCCGCCCTCTCTGCCATACCCTGACTCTCTGTATCCTCCAAATCCCGATGATGCATCAAATACATTGCTGCAATTGATCCAAACGGTGCCCGCCTTAATTTGCGGAGCGATATCGAGGGCCAGGTTGATGTTTTCAGTCCAGATACTGGATGCTAGCCCGTATCTGGTATTATTTGCCAATTTAACGGCTTCGCCGTGCGATCTAAAGCTCATCGCTACCAAAACAGGACCAAAAATCTCCTCCTGTGCAATCACTGATGACGGCGACACGTCCGTAAATAAGGTAGGTGGATAAAAATATCCATCCGCCGGGCAATTCCAGGAAGGTTGCCAACATGTATTGCCCTCCTCTTTTCCCTTTTGAACCAGGTCTTCAATTGTCCGAAGTTGAACAGGAGCAACAATAGCACCGATGTCGATTGATTTGTCCAGTGATTTTCCTACACGAAGTGTTTCCATGCGCGCTCTGATCTTTGCATACAGTTTTTCTGCTACGCTTTCCTGTACCAATAATCTGGACCCTGCACAGCAAACCTGTCCCTGATTAAACCAAATCGCATCCACAATACCTTCCACCACGCTATCCAAATCCGCATCTTCAAATACAATAAACGGTGATTTTCCACCCAGCTCCAAAGAAATCTTTTTGCCTGTACCGGCAGTGGCCCTGCGAATGATCTTGCCTACTTCTGTTGAGCCGGTAAAAGCAATTTTTGCTACATCAGGGTGGTTTACCAATGTCGCACCGGTATCACCATGCCCTGTAACGATATTTACTACACCATCGGGGAGGCCAATTTGTTTGCAAATGTCTGCAAAAAGTAAAGCTGTCAGCGATGTAAACTCGGCTGGTTTTAAAACTACCGTATTCCCCATAGCTAATGCCGGTGCTATTTTCCAGGCCAGCATCAGCATTGGAAAATTCCAGGGAATAATCTGACCGATCACTCCAATTTCCTTATACTCTTTCATTTCCGTATCCATCAGCTGTGCCCAGCCTGCGTGATGATAAAAATGTCTTGCAACGAGCGGGATATCAATATCTCTGGTTTCACGAATAGGTTTACCATTGTCCATAGATTCGAGCACTGCAAAATTCCGGCTGTGTTTTTGGATTTGTCTGGCTATTGCATATAAATACCGCGCTCTTCCATGCCCCCCGATTTCAACCCATGACTTCAGGGCTTTTTTAGCTGCTTTCACTGCATCGTCGACGTCTTTTTCATTTGCATTCGAAATTAAAGCTAATTTTTCGGTAGTAGAAGGGCTGATACTTTCAAAATAATCCCCTGAAGCAGGTTTTGTCCATTTGCCATTGATAAATAGGTTGAACTTTCTTTTATGGGAATTTAAAAAATCTTCACTTTCCTTATTGCTTTCCGGTGCCGGACCGTATTCCATAGTTTGATATATTTCTTTAATTGACATTATATTGTATTGTTGAAATGGTGGAATTTTTTGATTTGCTATAATTTACAACTTAAAACCGGATCTTCATGTATTAAGCCATAGGATGCCGGAATGATGCAGAATAGCGGCCTGTAACATAATGTTCCAGCTGGCGCTCGATATCGCCTAAAAGGCTACTGGCTCCAAATCTAAAAAGATCGGGTTGCAACCAATCGTGTCCCAATTCTTCTTTCATCAATATCAGGTAATTGAGTGCGTCTTTGGCTTTTGAAATACCTCCTGCCGGTTTGTATCCGACTTTAAAGCCTGTCAGTTCATGATATTCCCGAATCATGCGCACCATCACCAATGAAACCGGTAAGGTGGCATTGACGGTTTCTTTTCCGGTGCTTGTTTTGATAAAATCTGAACCAGCCATCATGGCTACCATACTTGCTTTGGCAACTTTAGTCAGGGTTGGAATTTCACCTGTTGCTAAAATGGTTTTCATGTGGGCATCACCACACGCTTTTCTGCAAGCTGCTATTTCCTCATACAGGGCTTTCCAGTCGGACTGTAAAACCAATGCCCTGCTGATAACAATATCGATTTCTTTTGCCCCTGCAGCTACGGAGAGTTCGATTTCTTTTAGTTTTTCAGGTAATGAAATCTGTCCGGCAGGAAAACCTGTTGATACAGCAGCTACAGGAATATTGCTTCCTTTGAGGGCTTCCATGGCATAAGGAATCAGATTATGGTAAACACAAACGGCTCCTGTTGTGATGCCAGCATCAGCCATGCCCATGGCCTGCAGCAAGTCTTTTCTCACCGGGTTTTTGGCTTTTGCGCATAACCTGACGACGTTTCCGCGTGTATCATCGCCTGCCAGCGTTGTCAAATCCATACATGCGATGGCCTTCAGCAGCCAGGCAGCCTGCCACTCCTTTTTAACCGATCTTCGGGTGCCAATGGTTGCTGCCCTGCGTTCGACGGCGCTGCGATTAACATTTATGCCCTGCAATAAAGAAGTATCCAATGGAATCCCTTCGTTGCGTATGTGCTGTGTCAAAGCCAATGATGTTGTGTTTATCTTTTTATTTTTAATCATCTGAAACAGATTTAAATGTAGATGTTTAATTTGGAGTTAATGCATGGTTTTGAATATTAGCGGCGCTTTCATTGGTTCGGTTTCCGTAAAGGTATAGGCTACATCCAGATACTCCGTTGCCTTTTCAAAAAAAGCGGCATTGCCCGCGTGTAAAATTGCTAACGTATCGCCCACTTTTACATAAGCACCCACTTTTTTTGTCAACACGATACCGGCACTATGATCTATCGGGCTTTCTTTGGTTTCTCTGCCAGCGCCAAGTTTGACAGAAGCCAGACCAATATCCATGGCACTCAGATGAGAAATGTAGCCAGTAAATTTACTTTTATATTCGAAAGTTAATGGCGCTTTGGGCAATAAGGCGGTATTCTTAACAACCTCCACATCACCATGCTGCGATTCTATCAATTCTACAAATTTTTCGAAAGCCTGTCCATTATTAATCAAAGACTGTAATAAAGCCATTCCTTCTTCGTGATTTTTAGTCCGGCCTGCTAATTCCAGCATATAACTTCCCAGGTTCAAACATAAAGAAGTTAAGTCATCGGGGCCATGTCCCTTTAAGGTATCAATAGCCTCTTTCACTTCCAGGGCATTGCCTACGGCAAATCCCAAAGGTTCTTCCATGCCTGATATCACCGCCATCAGTTGCCGATTCATTTTGCGTGCCGTGTTGATCATAATATTTGCCAATTTTTCGGCATCGGCTATATTCTTAATAAAAGCACCATCGCCCATTTTCAGGTCAATCACAATTGCATCGGCCCCACAGGCCAGTTTTTTGCTCATGACGCTGGAGGCAATCAGGGAAATGTTATCCACGGTACCCGTTACATCTCTGAGTGCGTATAATTTTTTATCGGCAGGTACTAACCTGTTGTTTTGGCTACAAATAGCGATATTATGTTTTTTGACTTTATCAATAAATTCCTCTGCCGTCATTTCTACTCTAAACCCGGGTACAGATTCGAACTTATCCAATGTTCCACCTGTATGACCTAAACCCCGGCCGGACATTTTAGCCACAGGTACCCCTGCTGCTGCGACCAATGGTGCCAGTATAAGTGTCGTCTTATCGCCTACACCGCCTGTACTATGTTTATCCACTTTGATACCTGGAATAGCTGAAAGGTCAATCATATCCCCCGATCGCATCATGGCATCTGTCAGAAAGGCCGTTTCATCGTCATTCAGTCCCTGAAAATAAACTGCCATCAACCATGCGGCTATCTGATAATCCGGTATTTCTCCGGACAAATACCCCGATATAATCGTTTTAATATCCTGTGCGGTCAAAACATGGCCATCTCTTTTCTTTTTAATTAATTCTACCAAAGCAATTTTTTAATTTTTAGAAAAAAACATTCCTGTCAATGCTGCCTTAAATGTATATTTTAATCCGTGATGAATCACTAAAGGCAACTCATTCCTTTAGTCTCAAAATCTATGCCTAAAGCATCTGCAATGGTTGCTGCAATATCAACAAAACTGTTTCGGATACCCAATGGCTTGCCTGATGGCTCATTTTTATTATAAATAAGTATTGGAATAAATTCACGGGTATGATCCGTTCCTGCCCAAGTCGGGTCATTGCCATGATCGGCGGTGATGATCAAAATATCGTCCTTTCTGATTTTATTCAATATTTCCGGCAATTTTGCATCAAACTGTTCCAGGCATGTAGCATAACCGACCACATCGCGTCGATGGCCGAAAAACATATCAAAGTCGACCAGATTTGTAAAAATTAAACCATTCAAGTCCTCGTCCAGTGCCCTGATTGTAGCTTCAATGCCTTCGAGGTTATCGGCCGTTTTGATGGACCGGCTGATTCCTTTTCCGGCAAAGATGTCGTAAATTTTGCCTATTGCCAATACTTCCCTGCCCTGTTTTTGCAGTGCATCCAAAACATTGTCGGGAGGTAAAGTCGCAAAGTCTTTCCGACGTGTGGTTCTGGTATAAGCACCGGATTTGCCAATGAATGGCCTGGCGATAACCCGTCCCACTTCAAAGTCACCCACCAGAAGATCTCTTGCTATCTGACAAATTTCATATTGCCTGGTTATGGGAATTACCTCTTCATGCATTGCAATCTGGAATACACTATCTGCGGAGGTATAGACGATGGGGAATCCTGTCCGTACATGTTCATCGCCCAACTCTTCAATGATGGCAGTACCTGAAGCGGCGTAATTGCCCAATGTTTCCGTGCCAATTGCTGTTTCAAACCGCTGTATAAAACTTTCAGGAAAACCATGCAGAAAAGTAGGAAACGGTTTTTCCAGTATAGTACCTGCTATTTCCCAATGACCTGTGGTGGTATCCTTTCCTGCAGACTGTTCCATCGCTTTTCCATACGATGCCAAAGGGGCCTCTATTTTTTTGAGAGAATTCGAAGGGTCTATATTACCAAGGCCTAAACTGATTAAGTTTGGAATATGCAGGGCCGGATATTGCGTCGCAATATGGCCCAGGGTATTGCTGCCTTCATCTCCATAAACATGTGCGTCGGGCAGGCAGCCTATTCCTACACTATCCAGGACGATAAGTATAACCCGTTTTATTTTCATGTTAAAATACCTTTTATCAAAGGTAAATATAAAAAAACTACACCAGAAAAAAATTCAAATTTAATTCTGTATTTGAACTGAGATAAAATATCCCTACCCTTCTTTCAGTATATTCCGACTGATCACCAGTTTTTGTATTTCCGAAGTCCCTTCACCGATGGTGCACAATTTGGAATCTCTGAAAAATTTCTCTACGGGGAAGTCTTTGGTATAGCCATAACCGCCGAAGATCTGGATGGCATCTGTTGCAATCTGCACACAAATTTCAGAGGCATAATATTTGGCCATAGCTGAAATTGTAGTGACTGGTTGGTGTGTATTTTTAAGGTGTGCTGATTTTCTGATCAGTAGCTCTGCGGCCTGAATTTTAGTGGCCATGTCTGCGAGTTTAAAGGAGATGGCCTGAAAATTAGCTATTGGCTGACCGAATTGTTCTCTTTCTTTCGCATATTTGACTGATGCCTCATAGGCGCCTTTTGCAATTCCAAGGGAAAGAGCTGCAATGCTGATCCGGCCACCATCGAGGATTTTCATGGATTGTATAAAACCATCGCCTACTTTTCCAAGAATCTGTGATTTATGAACCCGGCAGTTGTCAAATATCATTTCTGCTGTTTCAGAAGCACGCATGCCCAGTTTATTTTCTTTTTTCCCTCCGGAGAAACCAGGGGTATCTCTTTCTACTACAAAAGCTGTAATACCGTGGCTGTCCAATAAATCACCAGTACGGGCCAAAACTACGGCAACATCTCCGGACCTGCCGTGGGTAATCCAGTTTTTAGAACCGTTGATGACCCAATGATCGCCATCCTGAACGGCCACACATTTCATACGCATAGCATCTGAGCCTGTATTGGCTTCTGTGAGTCCCCAGGCGCCAATCCACTGTCCTGATGCCAGTTTTGGTAAATATTTTTGTTTTTGTTCTTCATTCCCAAAAGCCAGAATATGGCCTGTGCATAAACTATTATGGGCTGCCAGACTCAAACCTACCGAACCACAAACTTTTGCTACTTCTACAATAATACTGACGTATTCGTGGTATCCTAAACCGGAGCCGCCGTACTCTTCGGGAACAAGTACGCCCATAAAGCCCAATTCACCCAAAGCCCTCATTGTATCTACCGGAAAATATTGTGCTTCATCCCATTCCATTACGTGGGGAAGAATATGTTGTTGTGCAAAAGTTTTAGCCGATTCTTCGATTATTTGTAAATTATCTATAGTGTCTGTTAGCATCCTAAATATTAACTTTGTTCATTAAATAACGAGGCATAAAGGTAAATGTTTTACAATAGATGCCCTAATTTATCCACAAATAGGTTTGGCAGTTAAATAAATGATAAAAAATAATGTTTAAATACAAAGGCAGGATTTTTATCCTTGTATTGATTTTGTGGCAGTCGGTTGGTGGAAACTCCCAATCAGAAAATAAAATTGACTGGCAAACCGATCTGGAATATTTAAAAACCGAGTTACCTCTTTTGCACAGTAACCTCTTTTTTCAAATAGATAAAGCGGTATTTGATTGTGAGATTAACCAGCTTAAAGCAATTGCCCCTCGTCTCGATGACGAATCCATGATCATCAAGATACAACAGCTGCTGGTGAAAGTAGGCGATTCGCATACTTCAAGTAACTTTAAAGAAAAACTACCTGACTTAATACTGCCATTCATCGTATATTATTATGAAGAAGGGCTGTTTATTACCGGTGTTATGGATGGCGATGATTCTGTTTTGGGCAATAAAATAATCAGCATAAATGACTACCCACTTTCGACCGTCCTGGACAGTATGCGGACCCTATATGTCGCAGAAAACGGATCGTGGCATAAATTAAATGTACCCCGCTACCTATGCCATTTTCCGTTTTTGCAATACTTTGGTTTTGCAAAAAATAAAAAAGTAAAAATTATGACCGAGAACTACTATGGCATCCAAAAAGAAATTACTGTAAAGCCGATTGAAGGAAAAGATATTGAAATAGATGATTATTCATACGTACGGTATAGCGGTAGTAAAAATAAAAGGCCAAAGACCAGTGCTATTTTTGGACACACCTATTTTGCCAAAGACAGTACCTATTTTATACTATACAATAAATGTACAGGCAGAGAGTATCAGCAAATACACGCGATCCAGGACTCGATGCATCAAAGCCCTACAGATCAGCCGTGTGGTGCTTTGCTTAATAAAACAGCATTAAATACGGCTCTCAAAAAGCCAGTCACTGTATACCCTTATTTCAGAAATTTCAGGGACTCCGTATTAAATTCCATTCGCAGTTTACCCATTAAAAAACTGGTGGTTGACCTGAGTAATAATTCGGGCGGGTACACTTCTCAGGGATCAATGATGATTGAGAGGATGGTGCCACTGATCGATACAAACCTCACCAAAGTGTATGTAATTATAGGCAGGAGAACATTTTCGGCCGGACTGATACATGCTATGGAGCTCAAAAGAAAATTCAATGCAACGCTAATTGGTGAGCCGACGGGAGGTAAGCCAACCTTTTATGGAGGTACAGATACCCGATATTTGCCATCGTCGTGTTTAAACATCAGCTTTGCTCGAAGTTTAAGAAAAACTTCGGCCGATAGCACTGTAGAAAATTTAAACACCTTAAATCCGGATGTCATTTTCCTTCCGACATTTGAGAGTAAAACTTCCGGAATAGATCCAATTTTTGAATGGATTAAAAAACAATGAGGCACATTATCAACGAAATTCGGATAATTCCAAAACCATTTTATGGCCTGCCTGTGTTTTTACTGATAGTTCCTGTACTTTTGCGGGATAAATGCAGTGCTTTAAAATGATTAAGCAGGTTGAAGTTAAAGTTTTTCCCGATAAGGTCAATAGCGACTCCTATATCACTTCGTTAATTCATCAAAAATTAAAAAGCTTTGAATCCCGGATACAGTCGATTGTACTGACTAAAAAGTCCATCGATGCCCGGGGAAAAAGGCCTGTTTATGTATTAAGATACGATGTTTTTGTGGACGAAGTCTATCTACCACCCCCACCGGTCGCGGCGGCCTACAAGGATGTAAGTCAGAAAGAAGCTGTAATCATTGTCGGATCCGGACCAGCCGGATATTTTGCTGCCCTGGAATGTCTGGAGTACGGACTGAAACCTATTGTTTTAGAACGGGGTAAAGCAGTGCAGCTGAGAAGGAGGGACCTTAAAGCGATACAACAAAATGGGATGGTCAATCCTGATTCCAATTACTGTTTTGGCGAAGGCGGTGCGGGTACATTCAGTGATGGAAAACTCTATACCCGGGCGCACAAAAGGGGGCCGATCGAAAAAGCACTACGGATCTTTGTTGAACACGGGGCCACAGAAGAGATACTTACCGATGCGCATCCGCATATTGGCAGTAATAAATTACCTTTGATTATATCCAATATCCGGCACACGATTGAAAAATTCGGAGGAGAGGTACATTTTGGTCATAAAGTATCTGATCTGATCCTTGAAAATCAACATATACAGGGTGTGGTTTGTAACCAAAAAGAATGGAGGAGTAAGTATGTAGTATTGGCCACCGGCCATTCTGCCAGAGATATTTATTTAATACTTAAAAACAAAAATATCCGGATAGAGGCTAAGCCCTTCGCCCTGGGTCTGCGTATAGAACATCCTCAATCCTTTATAGATCAAACGCAATACCATCAGCCAAAGCGAGAAGAAAATTTACCGGCAAGCAGTTACAGTGTGGTTGCTCAGGTGCAAGGCAAAGGGGTATTTTCATTTTGTATGTGTCCAGGTGGATTGGTAGTGCCAGCCGCGACGGCACCGGGAGAAATCGTTGTCAATGGTATGTCGCTCAGCCGCAGGGACAGTCCGTATGCCAATTCCGGTTTTGTTACTTCGATCGAACTGGATGAATTGCATCAACATGGGTATACCGGTGATTTTGCCTCTCTTGATTTTCAAAGTGAAGTTGAAAAGACGATGTTTGAAGCCGGTGATGGCAGTCAGAAAGCCCCGGCTCAGCGGGTCCAGGATTTTGTTGATGGTGTGTTATCGCCGGAGTTGAACAGCAGTTCCTATATTCCAGGTTTAATCTCTGCCCCCCTTCATCAACTTCTGCCCTCGTTTGTATATCAAAGACTGCGGTTGGGGTTGATTGAGATCAATAAAAAAATGAAAGGCTACCTTACCAATAATGCGAACATTATCGGGGTGGAGAGCAGAACCTCTGCACCTGTCAGAATACCCCGGGATTCACTGACGCTGATGCACCCTGACATAAACGGGCTCTATCCATGCGGGGAGGGCGCAGGATATGCCGGTGGTATTATATCTGCAGCACTGGATGGACAAAATGTTGTAAAAGCCCTATTTGCCCGCATTGAGCTACAATCAGGTAAAAATAGAACGGACAATTGAATATTTAAATGAACTAATGGTCATTGAAATATTTATCTTTGCATTATGAAAGACATCGTAGAATTACTTGCCAGGATACTGATCGCCTTTGTTTTTATATATGAAGCACTGGATGCTCTGGTATTTTTTAACAAAACTAAAGCTACGATGACGGCGTATGGTATAATCTGGCAGCAGGACCTGATGCTTAAAGTGCTGATATTTATTTTAATTCTCGGAGGAATACTGGTATTAATCGGCTATTATGCGAATTTTGGTGCACTACTCTTATTGATGTACTGGCTGCCGTTTACGCTTATTGTATATTCTTTCTGGGACGATCCGGCGGAGTATAAAAGACTTCATGCTCTGTATTTCATGCGAAATCTTGCACTTTGTGGTGGTCTGCTATTACTCATAGCCAATGGTGCCGGAAAATATAGTGTCAAACGGCTAATCTATATTATGCGTTTACCTGGCTAATCAAAATCTGAATATTTTTTCAAAGCATAACTATCTTTGTGAACTAAGTCCCGAGCGGAAATGAGCCTAAAAACATTTATCATCAGAAAAGCAGCAGCAGTTATTGCCCGCCGCATCCAAACCATGAAAAAAAATGCTGTTTCTGATCAGCAACGAATCATGGCAGAACTTATAAAACATGCCGGAAAAACTGTTTTTGGCAAGGATCATCACTTTGAGCATATAAAGACCTACGCCGATTTTAAAAAAGCCATTCCTGTCAGGGATTACGAGGCGTTGCGACCTTATATTGACCGAATTATAGCCGGCGAACTTCATGTTTTATGGCCCGGAAAACCAAAGTATTTTGCAAAAACATCAGGCACTACCAGTGGTGTAAAATATATTCCCATTACGAAGGACAGTATGCCCAACCACATCGGCACAGCCAGAAATGCCCTGCTTAACTATTTTAATCAGATCGGGAATGCGGCTGTTTTTGAAGGCAAACTTATCTTTTTGTCCGGCTCGCCGGAACTTGAGTCAAAAGGCGGCATTCCCACGGGCAGATTATCCGGAATAGTAAATCATGAGGTACCAGCCTGGATCCGAACCAATCAATTGCCCTCCTTCACTACCAACTGTATTGAAGACTGGGAAGATAAACTTGAAAAAATTGTTGAAGAAACCATCCATCAGGACATGCGTCTGATCAGTGGGATTCCGCCCTGGGTTCAGATGTACTTTGAACGTATATTAGAAAAAACAGGTAAGAAGACGATAAAGGAAGTTTTTCCAAACTACAGCCTTTTTATGTATGGAGGTGTAAATTTTGAACCATACCGCACGAAACTTGAGGAGCTGATGGGAGGTCGAACAGATAGTATAGAAACCTATCCGGCTTCAGAAGGCTTTATTGCTTTTCAGGATAATAAAAATGAAAGTGGCTTATTGCTAAATACAGCATCGGGTATGTTTTTTGAGTTTATCCCTGTTGAAAATGCTTTTGAGGCCAACCCTGACAGGCTGATGCTTCACGAAGTAGAATTACATAAAGATTATGCTTTGATCATCAATAACAATGCGGGATTATGGGGGTATGATATCGGTGACTGCGTTCGGTTTGTGAGTCTTGATCCATATAAAATCCTGGTGACAGGCAGGGTAAAACATTATATCTCAGCTTTTGGGGAGCATGTTATAACCAAGGAAGTTGAAGAATCGATACTTGCAGCCAGTGCGGAACAAGCAGTCAGTATTGTAGAATTCACTGTTGCCCCGCAGGTAAGTCCTCCGAACGGTGAGGCCCCATTTCACGAATGGTTTGTCGAATTTGCCGTTGCCCCGCAATCCCTTACCTCCTTTGCAAAACATGTCGATCTGGAGATGCGCAAACAAAACATTTATTACGATGATCTGCGAAGAGGGAATATATTACAGGAATTAAAAATCCGGACTCTTAAAAAAGATGCTTTCCGTGAATACATGAAGTCGGAGGGCAAATTGGGCGGTCAGAATAAGGTGCCCAGACTGAGTAATGACCGAAAAATTGCGGATAAGTTAGGCGGTTTCTGCTTGGATTAAATTATAGGGAATTATAGTTATGATGTAAGGTTTGTGATTCTCCATTCATCGAAGAATATTGGTAGGTTTATTAATCCGGAACAGGTTTTAATATTGCACTCAGGAAAAAAATAATAACAAATAAAAATACGCTACACCTATATACTGCAGCAGCATGGAGCCTTAGCCTAATACTATTTGATTTAAAATATATTATTTCGTCCTAAATTCGACGAATGCTTCAAGTGCGGCAAAAAGTGCCTACACTGACCCCTCTTTTAGCTTATATTTAATAGTAAAACGTCCAACAATCCTTCGGGTTTAAAAGCCATCTAAGCAACAACATTACGGAATAAAATGAAACAAAAACCACTTCAGCCAGTATTGATCACTCCCAAGATTATATAAAAAAAATGCCCTGACACTATGAAGTATCAGGGCATTTCAGGGCTATATACTTAAATATTCTATTTGATGTTTAACATCTTCATTACTTTAACTTCATTTTCATACGCCAGTTCGTACATCAACAGACCGGAGACTCCCAACTGATCTTTAGAAATAGAGATAGAATTATTTCCTTTCTGGAATTGGTCCTGATTCGTATAAACCAACCGGCCGGTAATATCTCTAACTTTGATGACCACTTTGCCAGGTCTTGGTAAGTAGAAGTTTACGGATGTTTCGCTGTTCCAAGGGTTTGGTGTGTTACCCATCACCTCAAAATTATCTACTGCTTCGCGTATTACACTTAATCCGAGATGCTGAACTTCATTTGATGAGGTGTAGTACTCCGGTAGTAAACCCGATTTAGCCATTAAAAACATATCCGCAATTTTACTTGTAGAGGCTGAAGTCACTACGATATCGAATAAATGATCGCCAGCCTGAACATGAATTGGATGCTGGTCATTCCACGAGATGTAAAGCAAGCCGTTTTTGAACGAGTAATTATAGTCTTCGACTGCTAACTTAGCTGATCGAAGTGCTACAGATGTGGCCCCTTTAACATTCATACTAAGCTGGAAACCATTGATCAAAACATCTGTTGATGCGGTAACCGGAATCAAGTGCTCCCCTGCTGTCAAGAGCTTGTCTGTCATTTGCAGGTATAAACCTGCGCTTCTTCGTTCTGTATTGTCGTCGGTCGCATTTGTGATATAGCTATTGTTTACATCACCCGTTTTAATACCGACCCAGTCAACCTTCATATTGGAATTCAAGCCATTGATTTGGTATTTTTCAGTGAATGATGTCAGGAACGGATCTTTTGGATCAGGGAAAATATACCCTTTATCCACCAAACGCCAACTGGTATTGTTTGTAAACTGTTCGCTGATGCCTAAAATTACTTTTCTCAGTTGTACGATATCTGAAGCCGTGACTTTTTCATCTCCATTGATATCTGCTGCGATCACCTTGTAAGGCGAATTTAGTAATTCCGATTTCAGGATATGTCGCTGAATGTAGATCAGGTCTAAGGTGCTTACTCCTTCAAGCGGGTGATCATTTCTGAACGGCACGATATTATAATTGCCACCGGTATTCATATCGGAGAATGCATACCGACCATCTTTACCAGAAATAAATGGCGTCATATCACTGCCTTCCAATTTAATTTCCACTCCCGGTACTTTTTGACCTATTTCAGTCTGAATTGTACCACCAACAGTTACGATGGTATTCGGGCAGAAGTGATTCGGGTCAACAGGCGTTACGATTTGAGCACAAGAATCAATCACTGAGCCATTGAGCCAGAAGTAAATAGTAACCGGGAAATCCAGAAGAATGTTAGAACAGTTATACATTCTTGTAGTATCATTGATATCCATGTTGCTGAAAGATGGAATAATGTTGAGTTGTTCCTCACAATTTCCAAGGATGGTAATGTGATCATCCACATGGTCTATGGCAATCAGGTTATCGTTGATTTCAGGGAATGTTTTAATACATTCAAAACTGACATCCAATGTATCCACTACTTCAATTACAAAAGTTAAAGATGTTGAAGTATTATTACACTGTTGCTGTGCTGTAAATACTATTGTGGTTGTTCCCAAAGGATAGTCGCCCTTAATATTAAATGAATTATTATTATTGTAATTATTATTTAAGGTCAGGTTACAACCTAATGCTGAGTGGGTGTTACCTCCAAGATTACCTACACATGTGATTGGATCGGCATACAAAATAGTATCCAATGGTCCAACAATGATTGGCTGGCTGACTCCTACATAAATCTTCTGCACTTTAGTGAAAATACCATTATTTGTACCCGGTACCAGTTGACATGAGTCAATGACCGTCCATGTCCTGTTGACAGTATCCTGGCACAAAGGCATCATCAGCGGTGCATCATCTGAATAGGATATTACGATATCAGAACAATCCGCATTATTGATATTTACGGTGGTATTTCCAGTGAGAACCGGGTCAATTCCATCACAGTTGGTGATGGTAATGTCCGGCGGGAAGCTAATGTTTGCCAGACCTACCGGATTGCTGTTTACTACACTGATGATCTGCACACATTGAGAAGTATTGCCGGAATTATCGGTTGCTGTAAATGTTCTGGTGATTTGTCCAACGTAGCATTGATTGAGATTAACAATCGGCAATTCGGTAATAACCAAACCTACATTACAGTTGTCGACTGCCGTGGCGGTTCCAAACGTACTCAACGGTGTGCCGGGAACGTATTCATCGCATTTCAATGACTGATTATTCGGGCAAGTCAAAGTCGGATTCAATGTATCTGCCACTGTTACCAATGCAGTACAAGAAAGTGTTTGTCCTGTGTTCGTGTTTGTGACTGTGAGTGTAACTGTAACCGGGTTATTCAGAATATCATTACAGAAAAACTGATTTGGTGTTACGGTAGCCTGAATATTGGCACATGCTCCGGAGCTACCTGTATTAATATCTTCGGGATCAATAGATACGCTGCCATCCGGTCCGAGATATACTGTAATATTTTGTGTTGAACATGTCAATGTTCCTGAATCCACAGTCACTGTTGCGGCTGTTGATCCTGTACATCCGTTGGCATCTGTCACTGTTACCGTATATGTTGTATTCACTGCCGGTGTTACATTGATAGCGGCAGTAGTTGCACTGGTATTCCAGAGATACGTTACACCACCCGAAGCTGTCAATGTAGTAGTTTCACCAAGGCAGATCGCCAGATCGCCAGAGATCACTGCTACCGGTTTAGGATTAACAGTTAAAACTTTTGCAGTTGACCCTGTACATCCGTTGGCATTCGTAACGGTTACTGTATATGTTGTTGTTGTCAAAGGTGCTACATTAATCACCGATGTTGTGGCTCCTGTACTCCAGATGTATGTTGCTCCTCCGCTGGCGGTCAGGTTTGTATTTGTACCTGAACAAATGGCATTTAAGCCACTGATACCTGCCGTTGCCGGTGGATTTACAGTTACTGTAGCACTAGTATTACGCGAACATCCATTGGCATCGGTTGCCGTTACTGTATAGGTCGTTGTTGATACCGGAGATACATTAATTGCTGCTGTGGTGGCACCGGTGTTCCACAGGTAAGTTGTGGCACCTGAAGCCGTTAATACGGTTGATTCACCCACACATATGTTTAAGTCACCGGAGATGATCACATTAGGCAACTGGTTTACAGTCACCAATCTGTTGGCGGTGTTGGTACACCCATTTGCATCTGTTGCCGTGACCGTATACGTTGTGGATGTGACCGGATTTACAGTTATCGCAGCCGTCGTGGCATTATTGCTCCATAGGTAGGTTGCACCACCGCTGGCTGTCAGTGTTGTTGAAGCCCCGTTGCAAATAATATTTGTGCCTGTGACATTAACTACCGGCAACTGATTTACGGTTACTGTCCTCGTTGCTGAAGCGGTACATCCGCTGGTATTTGTTGCTGTGACGGTATAAGTCGTTGTGGTCAACGGTGTCACTGTAATCGCTGCACTGGTGGCACCATTATTCCACAGGTAGGTACTGCCCCCTGTTGCCGTTAAGGTTGTAGAAACATTTCTACAAACTATATTTGTTCCGGTAACATTTACTATTGGAAGCGAACTTACCACAACCAATCTGGACACGGATGCAGTACATCCGTTTGCATTGGTGGCTGTTACTGTGTATGTCGTTGATGTAGCCGGACTAACATTGATCATCGCTGTCGTAGCTCCGGTGTTCCACACATAGGCGGTTCCACCTGAAGCAGTTAACGTGGTTGATCCGCCATTACAAATATTTGCCCCGGCAATAGCCACATTGGGTTTTGCATTCACTGTGACAATTCTCTGTGGTGTTGCAGTACATTTAAATTCATTGGTTACCGTTACCGTATAGGTAGTAGTAAGAGAGGGAGATACAGTTATTGTGCTGGTTGTTTCGCCTGTGCTCCATTTATACTTCACACCACCTGTTGCTGTTAATATTGTGCTTGAGCCATCGCAAATAATGTTATTGCCAGTTAAGGTGGCAATAACAGGATGCTGTTCACAAATTTTTGCACAAACATCCGAATTATTATTATCCTGTACTTCTACATTTACGTTTACAAAGTCGGTATTGCCATTACAATCATGCACCCAAAGCTGCACGGTCACATCCTCACCCAGGTCTCTACAATCAAAACATCGGATGGTATCCAACACGTCGGCAGAAAAACTGTATAACAATGGGGATGTGCAACAAGCGCTGCTGCTGCTTGTGTTGAGCGTCCAAGCTTTGATGCATGCCATTTCATTATCTGCAATACCATCATTGTCTGTATCCCACGGGTTAATGCTTATACTGATGCTTTCCAGTGCTGCAGCTGTAGGATTATCGTTATTAACCACCAATATAAGCTGTTCTTTGGTCACCACATTACCACATGCATCTTCAAATGACCATTTAATTTTATGGAGACCTACCGGAAATAAACCACTTACAGCGGCCATATTTCCAATTCCAGTGTTAGAATAATTGGTAACTCCATCGTTATCATAATCGATTGTATATGACCATCTCAATTTGTTGTCGGGGGTACACAAATCTTTTCCTGTGACTTTCAGGTCAACAAAACCTTCAGTACAATTCCCCTTTTCTGTTAAGAATGTATCTCTGTCTGGTACCAGACCTACAAAAAACGGAGGCACTGTGTTATTTACTTTAATAATTTGCTGGAAGGTATATGGTACATAATTCTGTCCCTGCCGCTGCATTTCGCACCAGTCAATGATGGTCCAGGTTCTTACGATTTTATAGCAAGCTCCGGTGATGAATGTATATACAGCATCATCAAACGAAGCTGCTGCCATGCCACATGCCGACTGTGTGATCACCGGATATCCATACTGTGCCGGAAGGTTTTCCGGAAGCAGCTGGTCCTGTGCACATCTGTCACTCACTTCATAATCGAGTGGTTTAACCACATCTGTCAGCGGGTCAAAATAATCTTCATTTTCAACAGTTATAATTTGTTTGCATGTGGCGCTTCCCTGACCATCTGTCGCAACAAAAGTCCTTTCAATATAACCTACTCTGCATGAATTTAAGACAAAAACAGGGGCCAATTCTCTTACTGTAGCGCCGCATGCATCAATTGCTGTAGCTTTACCGTATTGATTCAGATCCATTCCAGAGAATACTTCACTGCAATCAATGGTCAGGTCATCAGGGCAAGTGATTTTTGGTGCATGTTTGTCCTGAATAGTCACTGTCATCATACAAGAATTGCTGTTTCCATTGACATCCCATACGCGGAGTGCCACCATAACAGATCTGCCTGCATCGACACATTTAAAATCTACAAAATCTTTAAACAGGCTATCGGGTATTAATCCTCCCTGTACCATTCTGGCAACCTTCATTCTTTCCAGGCCACAACCATCAAAACTACCATCATCAATGTTTTGTGGATATAAGTAAGCCTCTCCATTGGAATTTAAGCCAACTATCACTTCCCCTTTACAAATAACTGTTGGTGCTGTTTTATCGGCGACTGTCACTTCAAAAGAAGTTTGAGCTGAATTCAAACATCTGTCATAAGCAGTATAGGTGATGGTATGAATTCCTGCCGGCAGGGTAATGGTTTGCGGCGTTTTTATATTTTTCACAAAACCACCCGGATATGTTACATCTACTTCATACACATTGGAACATTTATCGGTAACTACGGGAACAGGCAAGGTTACAAATCCTTCGCACTCATGGTGACCATTTGTAGACACGGTTACATCCGGAAGGGCAGTAATTGCCGGTGGAATGGTGTCTGTAATTTCCAATACCTGAATAAAGGTTCTGGTTTCACCGTAAGTACACCAATTTTCATATACTGTCCAGTTTCTCAAAATTTTACGTGTACATCCTATATATCCTAAATCGGTATCGCTGTAGCCGGTGTACAAATTACAAACGGCAGCTGATGAAGGATATACCGGAATGCCTGCCAAAGTCGGAACACCAGTGACACTTGTTGCCGGGTGACCATCTTCATCTACAGCAAAATCGGTGCAAATGAGGGCAGAGTCATGGACCATCAGGAAGCTGCGCGGAAACTTAAGTAAGTCCAGGTCCGGTCTTTCTACCGAAATACGCATAGAACAAAGTTTGGATTTATTACCAAATTTGTCTGTAGCCTGATATACTCTGTCAATATATTTTACGTATTCTGCATTACAAGTCAACGGTGTAATATTTTCAGAAACGATCACATTACTTATGGGGCCACCACAATTGTCTGTTTCAAAAGGTCCTTTGTATTCATCCAATTTATAACATGGCAATATAATATCCTGGCAAAGCGAAACCGGTCCGGCTTTATCTTCAACCGTAATTGTGGACCAGCAAGTATTTCCGCCACAACCCTCGATCAGCTTGGCCATCACTTTTGTGCCAGCATGAACTGATGTCAGCGTTGCATTAGGAATTGCATTGCCGTGTGCATCTGTCAACATTACTGTATATGGTGAATTCGGATTCAGGTTGCCGGCAGCCATCATAGATGGAGTAACTACCATAGAACACAGACCATCCAGGGACACATTAAAATCGCCTATACACGCGATTGCGTTAAAATCCGGAGCTCCAATAGCTACAGTAGCTGTGGCCGGAGCAAAACACTGGTCATTTGCTGACAGGTGAACCAGAAGCTGGTGTACACCGGAGCCAACAGTACTCCAATCAATATCTACGGTATTTGTATTTGTGCCTATGGCATTGCCATCAAGTGTCCAACTGTATGTGGTGCCAGCAATAAATGGCACGCTGTAAGTTTCTTGAGCGCCGATACATAAAGATCGGGGTCCTGTTAATAATACATCTCTATAGGTACATCCACTTGTGATATTTATATCTTCCAGATCACCATATGTATTTCTGATTCTCAGGTTAAACCCAAGTCCGTCAATGTGCAATCCAGTAATGGAATATTGACTTAATCCAGGACCTGCAGGTAGTTCATTGAGAACGAATCCGGCTGCATATGGCAAAGGTAAAGCCGGTGGTGCCGGACTATTTGGATCATAAAAACCAACCACCTGTTCAATAAACCAGTTATCGTCTCTATCGCCAAGTAATGTGATGACCGTTTCGCACTGACCATCATTGCTATTGGTAGCATTATCCAGACATTGTGTATCGATGTTGATGTCACCAATGATCAGATCGGCTGTATCGTAGTCATCTTCCGTTTTAGAGTTGGAATTTAAATCGTTATCTCTAATATTATCGGGTGTAGAGTCTACGTCGAGGAAAGAAATGTTATGTGTCAGTTCATCGTAGAATTCCACTATTTCTGCTGCATTAATCAATAAAGCCGCGGTGGCATTCTGGTCAACAATAAATGTAATTGTTTCGCTGTAGGTTTCACCCGGTTTAAGACCATCCTTAAACGTCAAAACCATTTCCGCATCGCTTCCCACTTTGGTCCATCTGTTGTCATTCAAAATCAGCTTAGCGGGAATATAATCCACCACTTTCATTGAAGACAAGGATACTGAACCTTCATTTTTCAAATCCAGGTTAAACGTAACAGATTGTCCCGGTTTCACCCGTCTGTTTGCTACAGATTTAACCAAAGAAACATCAATATTCTGTATATAAACAATAGCAGGATCGTGATCGTCTTCATCAATGTCTCCTTTATCATCCATCATATTATCCGTGGCGGTATTGGGCTGGCCTCCTTTATCATTTAATATGTCTTTATCCGGTGTAGAATCAAAATCAAAACCATCGGCAATTCCCGAACATGCGCCGGATGAAATTTCAGCATAGTTTACGATTTGTGTGACGCCTTCAATATTTTTAATCGTTAAATTCAGATTATAATCCCGGCAAGTGTTTGCATTCAAAACTTTTGGTTCGTCAAAAGTCAGATATGAAAGGTCTGCTGAAATTTTCCATCCCGGATTTAAGGCCGGGTCAAAATCAAATTCCTTATTCAGAAAATTAGTGATCTGGTAAGACGATGCCTCCAGATTTCCCTGGTTGCAAACTGTTGTTACCAAGGTTATTTTGCTGTTTGGTGTATAGATAATATCGGCATTTACTTTATGAATCAGTGCCAGGTCGCACACCGGTGGGAAATCAATTCCGATATTATCTTCTACTGTATCAAAGCAAGAAGAAAGATTAGTGATAACATTACCAACAGCATCAGATGCTGCTGTAACACTGGCCGTATTTGTATACGACAAGCTTTTTGATTTTTTATCAAAATTCAGGCTCAACACTGTGGAAATGGATTGGCCCGGAGCCAATCTTTCCGTCAATGTAGTCGTTAGTGTACCGTTATTATTTACCCAAGCCGGGTTTAGTTCGTTTACAAATAAATACCCTGCAGGTAACTTGTCCGTAATTTCGACAGACGACAATACAGAAGTTCCGCGGTTTGCCACTGCTATTTCGAATAGAATGATATCTTCTCTTTTTACGGGATTCCTGTTTACAATTGTTTTGGTTACTTTCAGGCTACAATCTCCGGCAGGTAAAAGGCCAATATCAAAGGTATGCTGTGTTTTTGGCACATTTACGGAGATCATACCTGCTGTACATTGCTGTAAATGGCCGGCCGGATCGCTGTCAATCAGGCTGAAATTGTTTTGAGTTTTAGTCAGACTATAAAAAAGTTCACCAATTTTATAGCTGCCGGTTTCCGGATCGGAATGTTTACTATCAATACCAATATAGTAGGTATTTGATTTCACCAATCCTCCAGGAACATTACGACTATTAAAGACATAATTTCCGTTTTGATCTGTAACTGTAGTACCGATCTGACTGCAAGTTTCGTCATAGATCACCATAGTAATATCTGCAATCCCTTTTTCATTTGCATCCTGGATGCCATTTGCATTGTTATCTGCCCAAACCAGATTACCTACTTCAATCTCAGGCAAGCCGCAAGTGCTGATGATATCACCAAATCCTGATGCTTTGCCAAAAAGGTTTACTGTTTCTCTGGTATACAATTCTTTTGAACCTTCCTTTTTACCAGAAACAGTATTATATCTATGCAATCCTCCAGAATAGGAATTTATTTCCGGATCAAATACCGTTGCCACTACCGATGAAGTTCCCGGCATGGCGTAAATGCCGCCCACAGTAATTTCGGAATGGTATGCCGGATTTGGTACCCAGAAATCATCGCTAAAAAATTCAGTATTGACTGACCTGTCCTCCAGTTTCCAGGAATTGCCATCTTTAAAGGCGATCATTAAATCCCCTTTCTGCTCATCCAATCTGTTTGTCAGTGCATTACAATATTTATGTCCCAGTCGGTCAGAAAGGGAAATGAGCATGTCGCCATTATCAGAAAAGTCAATATCGGTTAACCAATAAGCTGGTTCACCTCCAATTGTGTTGTTGTTCCAATCTGCTCCAGCGTCTATTTTTAAACCGGTGTCCACAAAAGAAGCATCGGCCGGGTTAAATGCATAAACCAAGGCTATATCGCCAGGAATGGTGGTACCCACATAAATTTTGTCGTTATAATATTTAAGCGCAAAGGCATACGCCCCGCTACCCGGAATTTTATAAGAGACCGTATTTGCTGCTGACGGGTTTGAAGTTTGAATTCTTACCAGTGTATTATTATATATATTAACTACGTAAAGGTATTTTTCATCCGGTGAAATCACGATACTTCCCAGTCCTATCTTGCCAACCTGATCTCCATAACTGCAATCGGTGATATCCGTTACTGTCAGATCGCCGGATTCCTGACCCAGTAAAGATAATTTTGCAAACAGGCTTGTTGTATACATGGATCCGTTAAATGCCGTTTTCATGATGGCGTCATGGCCGTACTTTAAACCGGAATATTGTTTTACAAAAGAAGATGAAAAAATTTCATGTGTGCTGTTTTTCCATGCCAGCCCCCAAATGGATCCGGTCTGGCCGTGCATCGCAAATTTTCTGGCAGGAGTGGCGCTGTTAAAACCATACTCAATGCCTACAATGGTTGGTTCGTCGGGACGTGCTGTAGGAGCTCCCTGAACAAAACAAGTTGTCAGAATTTCTGTCTTTTCATTACAGAAATCTGCGTCTGTCACGAGTCCCACACCTACACTGCAAGCCGGTGCCTGGACAAACTGAACAGAAGATCCATTATCCTTGCCCATCCATGAAGAAGCAAATGACCCACTGAACCCAAATGTCAATCTGATCATTTCTCCATCTATCAAGTTGGAAAAAGCATAATACCCTCCTGCACCTGTCGTTGTGTTACCAATTAAAGCGCCGTCAGCGTTATGGGCCTGTACTATTATACCCGTAATCCCTGTTTCGGATATGCTGCGTATACCGTTATTATCCGTATCGGAAAATACGATACCTTCGACAGTGCCTTTTGCGGCCACACACTGGGCCGACATCCAGCCGGGAATTAAAAATAGAATTGAGAATACTATTATATATAAATAATAGCGTGGCGCCAATGCATGGCACGGGGGAAACAATCTGTTTTTCATTTTTTTGACCTTAGTTTGAAATAATCCTAAAAATCAGGACTTCATTGCATGACCGAATTCGCAATAAAACACCTGAGAAAACAAAATATAATTAAACATTGCATGACCGAATTAGCAATGTAAAATCGCATTTAAGATTACTGTTTTATGTGGGACACGCCATTGGGTAAGGACATTTATAGTATATACACAATGCACGATGGGGCAAATATATAAATTAATTCTAATATATAGTGTATGTATCTTATAAAAAAAATTAAAAATATTTTATATATGTTCCTGTCTCTTATGGTTTATAATTTAAAGATATAAATTAATTTTGCCTGAAATAGGGGGG
>WBZS01000543.1_pt1 | contig 44897 bp, 37 predicted proteins | sample 5204201 | NCBI WGS metagenome assembly WBZS01 (sample SAMN12344357, study PRJNA552823) | activated sludge metagenome | biome: Activated sludge suspended growth; feature: Nitrification reactor; material: Wastewater; isolation source: activated sludge from nitrification reactor of wastewater...
CGTCGTTGAACTAGCCAGCGCCCTGGTGCTGGTGCTCGCCCTCGGCGCGAACGCCTTCTGGGACTACTCCGACCAGCCGAACAACCTGGGCGGCTACATCTCGGCGGCCTCGGTCGCGGCGTTCGCCGTGCTGGCGACGCTGTTCGTCCACCTGCTGTACCCGTTCACCCGGCCCGCCCTCGACCGCATCGGGCGCCGTCGCATGGCCCTGATGGTGAGCATCATGGCGCTGCTCTACGTCGCCTCGCTGGTCGGCAAGCTCGCCCGCTTCGGCTGGTTCGCCTGACGTTCCGGCGGCCCGGTCGGGGCGTTATGTGGCGCCATCATGGATATTCCACGAGTACTGAGAATTTGCACGTTCAAATCGGCTCGAGATGCACATTATCCGTGGAATATCCATGATCGCCCTTGAAGACAGACCCGGGAGAGTCGCTCAGGTCAGCCGGTCCAGTCTGCCGGCGGGGGCTGCCGGGCCTCGGGCACCGGAATACCGGTCGACTCTGCCGGTGGGGCGGCCGTGGCGGCAGCACCTCAGGCCAGTCCGCTGAGCGCCAGGCCGAGACCGCCCGCCGCGAAGCCTCCCGCAGGCTAGTCCGCCGAGGTGACCCGCCGAGACCGCCCGCCGAGGCCGCCCCCCCGTCAGGCCAGTCCGCCGAGGGCCAGGCCGAGGGCCGCCGCGGCCAGCGCCAGCGCCAGCATCGTCATCGCCAGCACCACCGCGGCCCACGGCCGCTCGGCCCGCACCAACCGGACCAGTTCCACGCTCGCTGTGCTGAACGTCGTGAACCCGCCGAGGAACCCCACCCCGGCCACGGCGCTCACGGTCTGCGCCACCTCGAGCCCGGCGACGCCGCGGCCCGCCCAGCCGGCCACCACCCCCAGCAGGAACGAGCCCAGCACGTTGATCGTCAGCGTTGCGGTCGGCAGCGTCGGCAGCGCCCGCCGCGTGCGGGCGGTGAGCAGGCCGTCCAGCACGAACCGGGCCCCGGCCCCCAGCCCGCCGGCGAGCGCGACCCACAGTGCGGTCACGGCACCCTCCGGTCCCACGCCCGGACGCCCGCGCGCACCCCGGTCATCGCGGCCAGCGCGGCGGCGAAGCCGGCGACGAGGCTGGCGGCGGCGTAGGCCACCGCGGATGCCGCGCCCGCCATCCCCGCGCCACCGAGCCCGAGGGTCTCCAGCACGAAGGTGCTGTACGTGGTGTAGCCGCCCAGCAGCCCGGTGCCGAAGGTGAGTTGCAGCGCCCGCCGCCGCCCGGGCGCCGCGAGCACCAACACCTCCACCAACGCTCCCAGCAGGAACGCCCCGGTCACGTTGATGACGAAGGTCGCCCAGGGGAACTGGCCGGGCGGCGTCCGGAAGGCCGTCTCGATGAGGTTCCTGACCGCGGTGCCGACCGACCCGCCGAGCACCACGAGGGCCACGAGCCCCGGCCGCAGGTGCGCCGGCCGAAGGGCGGGCACGGGGGGCGCCGCCGTCATTCGAGGGGCGTCTTCCAGTCGACGACCGCGGTCGGCACGACGAGCACCGGGCGGTGTTGGTGGTGGGCCAGATGGCTGCCGATCGCCCCCTGCAGCAACTCGGCCAGCCGGCCCCCGCCGGGCCGGTGGGCGCCGACGATGATCGCGGCGGCATCCACGGCCCGCGCCAGGTGGGTGAGCGCCCGGTCGGGGCGCCCGGCCAGGTACCGGAACTCCCAGTGGACCGCACGCCCGGCCAGCAGCGCCGCGATTTCGGCCGTCAACGCGGCCTCGCGGACGCGCCAGGTCTCGTCGTCGAACAGGTCGGGATCGAGGTCGGCGTGCTGCACCCGGCCGTCGGGGAACTCGCGCTCGACGATCCGGCCGGGGTCGGCGAACGCGAAGAACGCCGGCACCCCGAGCGCTTCGGCGAGGGACGCCGCCGTCAGCACCACCACGGCGGGCAGGCCTGGCGACACCCCCGCCACGACGGGGTGACCGGCGAAGGGGGTGATCCGGGACGGGTGTGGCTGGGGAACCTGGTTCATGGACGCCCCCCGTCCCGGAATCGTGGGGTCAGCGCTGGACGCGGGCGTTGCCCTTCCAGAGGTCCCAAACCTGCTTCTCGTCGGCGGGGGCGCCGTAGTCGTAGAACGACGTGGCCGCCAGGGCCCCGGTCGCCCAGCCGAACTGCGCGCACTTCTCGACGTTCCACCCCTTGAGGATGCCGTACAGGACGCCGCCGACCGAGCCGTCGCCGCCGCCGATGCGGTCCATCACGTCGATGTCGCGCAGCGGGGCCAGGTAGAACTCGCCGTCGTTCCACAGCAGGATGCCCCACTTGTGCTGGTTCGCCGAGACGACCTCGCGCAGCGACGTGCCGATCCAGGAGGCGTTCGGGTAGGCCTCCTTGATGCGGCCGATCATGGCCTTGAAGTCGTCGATCTTGTCGTCGATCGACTTGCCGCCGGCCTCCGGGCCCTCGATGCCGAGGCAGAGCTGGAAGTCCTCCTCGTTGCCGTAGAGGATGTCGCAGTTCTTGGCGATCTCGTCGAACGCGGCGGACAGTTCCTCCTCGCGGCCCTTCCAGAAGGTGGCGCGGTAGTTGAGGTCCATGGCGACGAGGGTGCCGTGGGCGCGCGCGGCCTTGGCGAGTTCGACGCAGAACTTCGAGGTGGACGGCGACAGCGCCCCGATGAGGCCGGACAGGTGCAGGATCTTCACGCCCTCGTCGCCGAACAGCCGGTCGAGGTCGAACTGGTCGACGCTGAGCTCACGGCCGACCTCGCCGGCCCGGTCGTTCCAGACGCGCGGGGCGCGGCCGCCGAAGCCGGAGTCGGCGATGTTGAACTGGTGCCGGAAGCCCCAGGCGTCGCCCTGGTCGAGTTCCGGGCCCTCGTAGCTCATGTTCCGCTTGCGGAGGTCGGCCTTGATGATCGCCGAGATGGGGGAGCCCTTGACGAAGGCCGTGAGCACGAGGGTCGGCTCGCCCAGGTGGGACACAACGCTCGCGACGTTGGTCTCGGCGCTGGTGGCCTGCAGCAGGAAGCGGTCGGCGACGTGCACCGGGGCGCGGTTCTCGGGGGTGATCCGGACGCCCATCGAGGTGGGGACGACGAGGGACCAACGGGCGTCCTCGCGGAGCTTCATGAGCTGTGCCTTTCGTAGTGGAGTCATCGTGGGTGGTGCGATCGGGGGTGGCGGGGGTGTGGTCGGGAGGGGCGAGCGATGTGCCGCGTCCGTGCGAACCGGGCAGACGGTGCCAGGCTCACACGGACGCGGCGGGTGCGGTGGGCTGGTGGTCAGGCGAGCTTCGCCAGCTCCTGAGCGGCGTCCAGCACCAGTGCCTTGGCGCGGTCGTCGGCGGCGAGGTCGGCGTCCAGGTAACCGAGCACCTTGTCGACCGTCTCCTCCAGCGTGCCCTCGCCGAGGGCGAGGATCGCGGCGCCGCGGGCGTCCTTGACGGGCGCGCCGAGGCCGCGAAGGTGCTGCACCCACGCGGCCACGACGCGCGCGGCGCCGACCGGCGTGCGGCCGGCGGCCAGTTCGGCCTTGAAGGTCGGGACGATCCGGACCGGGATCTTCAGCGAACCGTCGGCGGCGATCTGGGCGAGCGCGTGGCGGATGTTCGGGTTGTGGTACCGATCCAGCAGGGCCTGCCGGTAGTTGGCGAGGTCGTCGGCGGGCAACGGGATGTTCCGGCACGCCTCGTCCCACCACTGCTCGACCCAGCCCAGCACCCGCTCGTCGTTGATGGCGTCCGCGACCGTCTCGTGACCGAGGATCGTGGCGGCGTAGGCCATGAGCGAGTGCGAGCCGTTGAGCAGCGCCAGCTTGCGGCTCTCGAACGGCACGACGTCGTCGACGATGCGGGCGCCCGCGACGTCCCACGCCGGACGCCCGGCCGGGAACTCGGACTGGATGACCCACTCGCTGAACGGCTCGGTCGGGACCGGCGAGGCGTCCTCGAAGCCGGTGGCGGCGAGGACGGTGGCGCGGTGGTCGTCCGTGGTGGCCGGGGTGATCCGGTCGACCATGGTGGTGCCGAAGGCGACGTTCTCTTCGATCCAGGCCTGCAGGGTCGGATCGACCTCGGCGGCGAGGCCGAGGATGACCCGCTCGGCCACCTCGCCGTTGCCGGACAGGTTGTCGCAGGGCAGGACGGTCAGCTTGCCCGCGTCCGCCGCACGGCGGGCCAGCAGGCCGGCCACGAGCTTGCCGGGGTACGTGCCGACGGGCGCGGTGGCGTCCGCCTTCAGGGCGTCGATGTCGGCGCGGACGCCGGGGTTGCCCAGGTCGAGGGCGCCGTCGGCGCCGCGCATGTAGCCGGCCTCGGTGACGGTGGACGTGACGATCGCGAGCCCGGGGGACCGGAAGTAGTCGAGCCAGGCGGCGTGATCGGTCGCCGGGTGCACGGCGGTGAGGCTGGAGATGACGTCGAAGGTGTCGGAGTCCTGGCCGCGCGTGATCAGCGTGTACAGGCCGTCCTGAGGCGTCAGCGCCTCGGCCATCGCCGCGGAGCGACCGGTGAAGGCGGCGATGCCCCACTCGGCGGCGTCCGGGGCCTGGTCGGTGTACCAGGCCTGGTGGGCGCGGAAGAAGTTGCCGACGCCCAGGTGGACGATGCGGACGGGGGCGGCGGGGCGCCCGGCGCCCGCGGCACGGGAGAGTCTGGTCACAGCTTGAACGCCTTTCGCGGGTTGGTCACGACGAGATCGTGCGCGGTGTCGAGGGCCTCGTCCATCGTGAGGCGGTGTTCGCCGACGAGCCGAGCCAGGTAGCCACAGTCGATGCGGCGGGCGAGGTCGTGGCGGGCCGGGATCGACAGGAAAGCGCGGGTGTCGTCGATGAACCCGGAGGTGCGGGTGAAGCCGGCCGTCTCGACGGAGGCGCGGAAGCGGGCCATCGCCTCGGGGGCGTCGATGAACCACCACGGGGCGCCGATGAACACCGACGGGTAGAAGCCCGCCAGCGGGGCGAGCTCACGGGAGAACGTCGACTCGTCCATCGTGAAGAAGATCACCTGGAAGTTCGGCGAGGTGCCGAACGCCGCCAGCATCGGCTGGGTGGCGTTGGTGTACTCGACGCCCATCGGGATGTCGCCGCCGACGTCGGCGCCGTAGCGCTCGAAGGTGCCCGTGTGGTGATTGCGGAAGACCGCCGGGTGGATCGTCATGACGAGGCCGTCGTCGGCCGCCATGCGGGCCTGCTCGAAGACCATGTGCCGGCGCAGCGTGTCGGCCTCGTCCGTGGTGATGGACATCTGGCGGGCCTTGGCGTACAGCCGCTCGGCATCGGCGTCCGAGATCGGCTCGGCGCGGACGTCGCGGTGGGAGTGGTCGGTGGAGATCGCACCGTTGGCCTTGAAGAAGGCGCGCCGGTTCTCCATGGCGGCGACCCAGCCGGCGTACGTGCCGGTCTCGATGCCGGAGACCTCGGCGAGGGTGTCGACCAGGCCGTTCCAGTCGGTGCGGGCGGACTCGAGGTACTTGTCCGGACGGAAGGTCGGCGCGACCTGACCCTTCCAGGTCGGGTCGTTGGCGAGCTTGATGTGGTGCACCAGGTCGTCGCACGGGTCGTCCGTGGTGGCGATGAACTGGATCTTGAAGCGGTCGTAGAGGGCGCGCGGCAGGAACGCGGGCGTCTTCAACTGCTCGGCGATCGCGTCGTAGATCTCGTCCGCGGTGTCGGCCGAGGGGGCGACGTTGATGCCGAAGATGTCGGCGAGTTCGGACTCGAACCAGAACTTGACCGGGCTGCCCCGGTAGATCTTCCAGTTGGAGCACAGCAGACGGAACGCGTTGCGGGCGCGGTCGGGGCCGAAATCCGTCTCGCCGACGCCGAGATCGGAGAGCGCGACACCGTTGGCGTGCAGCATCCGGTTGACGTAGTGGTCGGGCGTGATCAGCAGGGAGGTCGGGTCGCCGAACGGCACGTCGTCGGCCAGCCACTGGGGCGGAACGTGCCCGTGGGGGGAGATGATGGGCAGGTCGCGAACGGACTGGTAGATCTCGCGCGCGATGGGGCGCAGCGTGGGATCAGCCGGGAGCATCCGGTCAGGATTGAGGTCAAGTCGGGACATACCGGTAGCTTGGTCGTTCGGCCCGCACCCTGTCACCCGTTGCCGTGTGTTGCCCACTGGTGGACCACGGGCGCCGGATCCGGATTAATGTGGGCCCATGACGGACACCAAGAGCGACATTGTCGCCGAACTCGCCGCCCAGGCTGCCCTCTTCGGTGGCCCCGACGTCACCTTGACTCTCGACCAGACCCGCTCGTTCATCCTCGAGCAACTCGCGGCCGCCGACCTCGACGGCAAGAGCGTGTGCCTGGTGATCCCGGACGGCACCCGGTCGAGCCCCCTGCCCGAGCTGTTGTCGATCGTGCACGAGGCGCTGCACGGCCGGGTCAGCAAGCTCACCGCCCTCATCGCCCTCGGCACCCACGCCGAGATGTCGGCCGAGGCCATCGCGAAGCACCTCGGGTACAACGAGGGCGGCCTCGAGGGCACCTACCCGGGCATGACCGTGCTCAACCACGAGTGGTGGTACCCCGAGACGTTCGTCGATCTCGGCACGATCCCCGCCGCGCGGGTGCTCGAGCTGTCCGGTGGGCGGCTCGAGAAGGCGGCCCGCGTCGAACTCAACCGCGCCGTCGTCGACCATGACGTCGCCCTGGTGCTCGGCCCGGTGTTCCCGCACGAGGTCGTCGGCATCTCCGGCGGCAACAAGTACTTCTTCCCGGGCATCGCCGGCCAGGAGATCATCGACCTCACCCACTGGGTGGGCGCCCTCATCACGAGCGCCGAGATCATCGGCACCCTGGGCATCACCCCGGTGCGCGCGCTCATCAACGAGGCCGCCGCGCTGATCCCCAGCGAGAAGCTGGCCATCTGCGTCGTCGCCAAGTCGGGCACCCACGACCTGCACGCCGTGTCGTTCGGCACCACCGAGACGGCCTGGGCGGCCGCCGCGCAGGTGACGGCCCAGACCCACGTCCGCTACCTGGACGCCCCCGTCAAGCGCGTCGTGTCGATCATCCCCGAGAAGTACGAGGACATCTGGACCGCGGCCAAGGGCTTCTACAAGCTCGAGCCGGTCGTCGCCGACGGCGGCGAGGTCATCCTCTATGCCCCGCACGTCAAGGAGATCTCCTTCACCCATCAGGAGATCTACGAGATCGGCTACCACTGCCGCGACTACTTCGTGAAGCAGTGGGACACGTTCAAGGATGTGCACTGGGGCGTCCTGGCCCACTCCACCCACCTGCGCGGCGCCGGCACGTACGACGACGTCGAGGGTGAGAAGTGCCGCCTCGACGTGACGCTCGTCACGGGCATCCCGGAGGAGAAGGTGCGCAAGGCCAACCTCGGCTACATCGCCGTGGAGGACTTCGACCTCAAGGCCTACGAGGACGACCCGGACACCATGGTCGTGCCCAACGCGGGGGAGACCCTCTTCCGCCTGCGCTGACCCGTCGATTCCCGAACCTTCAGCTGGACGGGCATCACCATGGCCTCGGTCGCAGCGGGCTTGGCGCCTCTGATCATCGCCAAGACGTTTCCGACCGCGGTGATGCCCATCTGGCGGGAGGGGGTGGAGACGGTGGTGAGCGTCGGCGCGCACAGGCGCGAGATCAGGATGTCGTCGAAGCCGACGACGCTGACCTGCTCGGGCACCCGCAGACCGGCGCGCTTGAACCCGTGCAGGATGCCGAGCGCCATCAGGTCGTTGTAGGCGACCACAGCGGTGGGCGGCTTCTCGCGGAGGACCTCGGCGGCCATCAGCCCGCCCTCGAAGGTGGGCAGGAACGGCCCGATCTTGTGCGTGTGGATGCCGATGCTGGCCCCGTGGTCGCGCAGCGTCCTGAACCGGACGCCGTCGGCGTAGGACGCCTCGGGCCCGGCCGCGTAGGTGAGCGACTCGTGCCCGAGGTCGACCAGGTGGTTGAAGGCCGCCCGGATGCCGGCCGCGTTGTCCATGACCACGCTCGGCACGCCCCGCAGTTCGCGGTTCAGCACCACCATGGGGCGTTGCTTCGCGATCGTCCGCAGGGCGGCGTCCGGGAGGCGGGAGACGCCGATGATGAAGCCCTCGACCACGGGGACCAGTCGCTCGAGGGCGGCGCGTTCGCGCACCCCGGACTCGCGGCTGTCGGCCAGCAGCAACTCGTAGCCGGCCTCGGTGGCGGCGACCTGGGCCCCGCGCGTGAGCTGGGCGTGGAAGGGGTTGGCCACGTCGGCCACCATCAGCCCCAGCAGGTGGGTGCGGTGGGTCGACTGGGCCTGCCCCACCGGGTTGGTGCGGTAGCCCAGCTTCTGGGCGATCTGCCGGATGCGTTCGGCGGTGTCGGCGTTCACCCGCCCCGGACGGGCGAACGTGCGGCTCACCGTCGAGGGCGCGACGCCGGCTGCCTTGGCGACGTCGTAGATGGTGACTGGTTGGCGTGGTTGATCCGTCACCCCGCCAGCCTACGCTGCGGCAACAGGTGGCAACCGGCGAACTCGAAGGCGTGTTGCGGCGGCCTCGCGGCGGGTGCGTCAGCGGCCGGTCACCGGTGGTTCAGCGGGGGGCCGCGATCTGGGCGGCCAGGTAGCCGGCCCCGTAGCCGTTGTCGATGTTGACCACCGCGACCCCGGGCGCGCACGAGTTCAGCATCGTGAGCAGCGGCGTGAGCCCGTGGAACGCCGCCCCGTAGCCCACCGACGTCGGCACCGCGATGACCGGCGCCGCGACGAGCCCGGCCACGACGGTGGGCAGGGCCCCGTCCATGCCGGCGACGACCACGAGGGCGTCGGCGCTGCGCAGCAACTCGAGGCGTCCGAGGATGCGGTGCAACCCGGCCACCCCGACGTCGGTGACCATCTCGGCCGGACGCCCCAGGTTGCGGATCACATGCAGCGCCTCGCGCGCGACCGGCAGGTCAGAGGTGCCCGCGCACGCCACCACCACCAGCCCGCCCGTGGGTTCCGGGTGCTCGGCCGGCCACCAGAGCAGCCGCGACTCGGGGTCGTGACCGGCGTCCGGCAGGATCTCCAGCACCGCCAGCGCCTGCTCGTCGGTGGCCCGCGTGAACAGCGTCCGGACGCCCCGGTCGCTCACCGCCGCGGCGATGAGCCGCAGCTGCGCCGGCGTCTTCGACTCGCAGTAGACGGCCTCCGGATAGCCGCGCCGGCGGGCCCGGTCGAAGTCGAGGTCGGCGACCTCCCGCAGGGCCGCGGGCGGCACCCAGCTCTCGTCAGGCATGACGCTCCGTTCGGGTGATCAGCGGCAGGGTGAACGCGCCGGACTGGATGCCGGCCAGGTCGAGGGCGACGAACCGGAAGCCGGCCGCACGCACGGCGTCCACGAGGGCGCCGCGCACCTCGGACGCCGCCCGCGCCACGTCGGCGACGGGCAGTTCGACCCGGGCGATCTCGCCGTGGTGCCGGACCCGGACGTCCGCGAACCCGAGCGCCCGCACGGCCGCCTCGGCCGCCCCCACCTGGCGCAGCTTCTCGGGCGTGACCTCGTCGAAGTGCGGGATGCGCGAGGCCAGGCACGGAGCGGCGGGCTTCTCGGCGTTGGGCAGCCCCAGCTCGCGGGCGACGCGCCGGACGTCCTCCTTGCCGAGGCCGGCGTCGGCCAGCGGCCGCAGCACCCGGTGGTTGACGGCGGCCCGGGCGCCCGGCCGGTCGGGACGCAGGGCCTCCTCCGCGTTCTCGCCGTACGCGACCGCGGAGAGCCGGTGCCGCAGCACCACCTCGTCGGAGATGCGGGTGAACAGTTCGTCCTTGCAGTGGAAGCAGCGGTCGGGGCCGTTGCGCCGGTAGTCGGCCAGGTCGCCCTCGTGGGTCTCGACCTCGACGACCGGCACCCCGATCACGGACGCCACCGCGTGCGCGTCGGCCCGCTCGTCGGGTGCGAGGCTCGGGGACACCCCCAGGATCGCGAGCGTGCGGTCGGCGCCGATGGCCCGCGCGGCCAGCGCCAGCAGCACCGACGAGTCGACGCCGCCCGAGAAGGCGACCCCGAGGCGTCCCGGACGCCCCAGCGCCGCGCTCACCCGGTCGGCGAGTTCGGCGGTCGCCCCCGTCAGCGGCACGGTCAGCACCTGCGTCACGGCGTCCTCCTTCTCTGGGTCACGGGGCGTCCTCCGGAGGCTGGGCCCCAGGCGTCCGGTGGGCGGCCCCGGCGGTCGGGGCGAGTCTACGGACCACCGCAACACCGGCCCCCTTCGACCATGGCCCGTTGGTCAGGGCCCCGGCGGGACCGGGGCGCCCACCGTCAGCCCGGACGCCGAGGCCGCAGCCACGGCGTCCGCCAACAGCGACCGCGCGGGGCGACCCGCGGCGTCCGCGGCGGCGACGACGTCGGCGAACTCGGGCGTGGCGCTCAGGATGACCCCGCCCCGGTGCCCGACCTTCACGCGCACGACGGCGTCGCCGACCTGGACGGGGTGCCAGGACCGGTCCAGTTCGTGTTTGGCGACCGGGTGTTCGCGGACGCCGAGGGTCGGCACGTGCGCGAAGATCACGTCCCGGACGGCCGCCGCTCGGTCGACGGGGGCGAGGACGCCGAGCAGGTGCGCGGGGCGGCCCTTCTTCATGAGGATCGGGGTCAGCCACGCATCGCTGGCCCCGGCGGCGAGCAGCGCGTCGAGCACCAGGGGCCATACCCGCGGATCGAGGTCGTCCACGTTGGCCTCGAGCACGGTGGCCTCGACGGTCACGGTGGCGCCGGCGGCGTCCGGGACGCCGACGGGCGCGACGGCGTCCGCGAGCAGCAGGCGCACGACGTTCGGGCGGTCCGGCGGGTTGCGGGTGCCGGCCCCGATGCCCAGCCCGCGCAGGACGGCCGGGGGCAGGGCGGACGCCGGCGTGGCGAGCGCGGCGAGCAGGGCCATGCCGGTCGGGGTGGCGAGTTCGCCGTCGCCGTCGACGATGACCGGCCGACCGCGGGCGAGTTCGACGACCGCGGGGACGGGCACCGGGATGCGGCCGTGGGCGGAATCGATCGCGCCCGACCCGAGGGCCACCGGCCCGGCCGTGAGCCGGTCGACGCCGAGTTCGGCCAGGCCGGCGCACACGCCGACGACGTCGGCGATCGAGTCCCAGGCGCCGACCTCGTGGAAGTGGACGGTCTCGACGTCGATGCCGTGAGCGCGGGCCTCGGCCTCGGCAAGGGTGCGGAAGACGGCCAGCGCGTCGGTGCGGACGCGGTCGTCGAGGGGGGCGGCCTGCAGCAGGGCGCGGATGGTGGCCCAGGTGCGGTGCGGCTGGTCGGGGGCGATGACGTCCACCTCGACCTTGGTGGCGCGCATGCCGGCGCGGCGCACCTCGTGGGCGCGCAGGGCGACGGTGTCCGGCAGGACCGCCTCGACGGCGGTGCGGAGGCGCTCGAGCGGCGCGCCGGCGTCCACGAGGGCGCCGAGGAGCATGTCGCCGGCGACGCCGTTGCGGGCGTCGACCCAGGCGAGGACGGCGGGGGGTCGCGTCGGGTCGGACGTGGGTGCGCTCATGCCTCCAGCCTCTCAGTCGGCTCCGACACCTGGTGCCACTCCCAGAGGGTGCCGGGCCGCCCGCGGCCGTACATGACCCGGCGCTGGCTGACGCCGAGTTCCTTGATGGACGCCAGCCTGCGATTCAGGTTGCCCCGGTCGGGGTGCGCGCCGGTGAGCGACCGGGTGATGGCGACCGCGGCCGACACCGGGAAACTCGGCCCCGTGATGGCCCGGGTGAAGGCGAGGTCGCGCCACAGGCGTTCGACGAGCAGCGGGCGGCACTCGGCGACGATCTCGCTGTGGTCGAAGGCGAGCGCCGGCAGGTCGTCGAGCGAATACCAGTGGGCGTGGTCCGACTCGGCGTCCTCGGCGATGCCCCACATCGCGATCGACAGGGTCGCGCCGCGCGGATCGCGGTGGGGCTCGTCGAAGACGGTCAGCTGTCCGAGCGCCCGCAGCGGCAGGTGCAGCTTGTCGGCGACGGCGCGCGCCGCGGCGTCCGCGAGCCGTTCGCCCTCGCGCAGGACGACGCCGGGCAGGGCGAGCCGGCCCAGGTAGGGCTCGGTCTGCCGGTGGGCGACGGCGATCTCCACCTGCCGCTCGGTGTGGTTGTAGCGCAGCGTCAGGACGTCGACGGACACCGTCGAGCCTCTCGGTCGGTCCACCCGGCACTCTCCCCGTGCAGCCCCCGCTTGTCAGGGTGTTCCCGCCTCACTCTAGGCGGCGTTCTGGTGCGGCGCACCAGTAGGTCCGGTCCGCGGAGTTGTCCACAGATTTTCGGACGGGTGTCAAGTCGCACCAAACCTCGTCGTACAGTCTCCCCGTCACCCCCAGGCAGACAGGAAACACCCCCATGGCTGAGCAGGCCGTCGTCGTCCCTGCACGCGCCCGAACGGCCCCCGCGCGGGCCTCGAAGGTGCGCGTGCGCCGCAACATCCGCTGGCTGGCCGCCGGCATCCTCGCCATGGCCTTGGGCGGTCTCGGCACGTGGGCCTTGGTCACCAGTGCCACCGACACCCGCCCCGCGCTCAAGGTGACGCGCACCGTCTATCGCGGGCAGGCGATCCAGGCGGGGGATCTCGCCGTGGTCGCGGTCGGCCGGGCGGTCGAGGTGCCGGCAGTGTCCGGCAACGAGTTGAGCCGCGTGGTCGGGCGGTCGGCCGTGACGGATCTCCCGGCCGGAAGCCTGCTGGTCGAGAAGAGTTTCGGCGACCCCGAGTTGGCGCCGGGCCTGGCCCGCGTCGGGCTGAAGGTGGACGCCGGCCGGCTGCCGGCCACGCCGCTCAAGCCGGGGGCGCGGGTGCTCGTCGTCGCGCTGCCGGCGGTCGGCGCCAACGCGGGCACGCCGCCGCCGAGCGTGGAGGCGACGCTGGCCACGGCGCCGGTCGCGGGGGCGGACGGGGCGTACCTGCTCGACGTCAACGTGAGCCTGGCCGAGGCCGAACAGGTGGCCCGCCTGGGCGCGCTGAAGCAGGTGGCGCTGATCCAGAAGGCGGAGGCCTGATGGACACCCGGGTGTTCTGCGCCGCCGGCGGCGCCCCCGGCACCTCGATCACCGCGCTGGGCCTGACGCTGACGTGGCCGCGTGACGTGCTGCTGGTCGACGCCGACCGGACGCCGTCGCAGGCGATCCTGGCCGGGTACCTGCGCGGCGCCTCCGCCCACGACCGGGGTCTGCCCGGCGTCCTGCAGGCCCACCGGGAGCGCCACGACCTGGCGGCGTCCCTGCCGGCGCTGACCCTGCCGCTGCCGGAGCCGCCGCTTCGGGCCGGGCGGGGCGAACCGGCGGCGGCGCCCGTCGCCCGCCGGTTCCTGCCCGGTTTCGTGAACCTCGGCGCCATCGACGTCTTCGAGGGCGTGTGGCGCGACTTCGGGCTGGCGCTGCAGGAGGCGCCCTCCGACGCGATCGTGGACGCCGGCCGCATCGGCGCCCGTGGGCTGCCGCGGGGGCTGGTCGAGACGGCGTCCCAGGTGGCCGTGGTGTGCCGCAGTTCGCTGGCTTCGCTGGCCGCGCTGCGGCTCTATCTGGGGTTGCTGACCGAGCAGGTGCCCCCGGGCCGGCTCGGCCTGGTGCTGGTGGGCCCGGGGCGTCCGTATCGGGCGGCCGAGGTCGCCGAGCAGTTCGGCGTCCCGGTCTGGAGCGAGATCGCGTGGCAGCCGGCCGCGGCCGCCGAACTCGCCGAGGGGCAGCCCCTCTCGCCGCGCTGGCGCCGCCAGCCCCTGGCCCGCTCCTACGCGGACGCCGCCGCGCGGCTCACCGCCGCGCAGGACACCGAACGTCTGCGGATCGGAGCCCCCACCCCATGACCCGAACCGACGGCCTGCGCCTGGCCGACATCCCGCTGTTCCAGGCCCCGACCGACTTCGTCCTGACGCGGGAGGCGCTGACCGAGGCGCGGCAGACCTTCGTCCCGCCCGACGCCACCGACTGGGCCCTCATCGTGGTGCTGCGCCGGCGGGCGTCCGAACGGATCGCCCGCGAGATCGAGGCCCAGACCGAGCGCACCGGCCTGGCCCTCCCCGAGACCGACCGGCGCCTGCTGGGCCGCCACATCCTGCGGGCGGTGGTGCAGGAGTACGCCGAGGAGCAGAGCGTCCTCGGCGAGGCGCTGTGGCCGCTCGAGACCGAGCGGGCCTACGCGCAGGCGTTGGAGAACGCCATCTACGGCTACGGCCGCCTGCAGCCCCTGTTCGAGTTGCCCGCCGCCGAGAACATCGAGATCAGCGGCAGCGACTCGGTGATGGTGCAGTACGGCGACGGGCACCGCGAGCCGCACCCGCCCGTGGCCGACAGCGACGAGGAACTCGTCGAGGCCGTCCGGTTCCTCGGCGAGTCGGTGTCGCCGGCGCGGCCCTTCGACGACGCGCACCCGACGATGACGCTCGCGCTCGGTGACCGCTTCCGGCTGCACGCCATCGGCTTCGGGCTCAGCTTCCGGCCCTCGATCACGATCCGGCAGCACATCCTCACCACCGTCGATCTGCCCGGGTTGGTCGACCGGGGCATGCTGCCCGACGAGGTGGGTCGGCTGCTGCACGCCGCGATCCTGGCCCGCAAGTCGGTCGTGATCTCCGGCGACCAGGGCGCCGGCAAGACGACCCTGCTGCGGGCCCTGATCGCGTCCATCCCCGAGAACGAACGGTTCGGCACCCTCGAGACCGACTACGAGTTGCTGACCCACCTGCAGCCCAACCGGCGCAACATCCTCGCCCTCCAGGCGCGGATCGGGCTGGGGGAGCGGCAGGACGGCAAGGCCGTCGGCGAGTTCACCGTCGCCGACCTGATCCCCGAGGCGCTGCGCCAGAACCTGTCCCGGCTCGTCGTCGGCGAGGTGCGCGGCGGCGAGGCCGGCGCCATGTTCGAGGCGATGCAGGCCGGAGCAGGTTCGTTGAGTACGACGCACAGCCACGACGCGGCGTCCACGATGGACCGCCTGGCCGCGCGGGTCGCGCAGGGCGGCGTCATCTCGATCGACGAGGCCTTCCGCCAGATCGCGCACCACATCCATCTCATCGTGCACGTCCGGCTCGTCGACGACACGTGGCGCGGCGGCGTCCGGACCCGGCACGTGTCGGAGGTGCGCCGGCTCACCGGGGGCATGGAGGGCAACCGGCCCGTGTCGCACCTGGTGTACCGGGCCGCGACCGAGACCCAGCCCGAGGTGTTCCACCCGGAGCAGGACTTCCTCGATCAGTTGGCGCCCTTCGTGCACACCTGGCGGCGGCCGTGACCCTCGTCGGCGCCGTCCTGTGCACGATGCTCGCCGCCGCGGGCGCCGTCCTGGCCGTCGCGGCGTGGAATGGCCAAGTCCCGCGGCGCGAACGGTCGTCCACCGTTTCCACAGGACTGTGGACGAAGGCTGTGGACAAGGTCCGGCGCGTGTCGCGGCGGACGTGGGTGTCGCTGGCGGTCGGGCTGCTGCTGGGCGCCGTGCTGGCGCAGGTGATGCGCTGGCCGATCCTGCTCGTGCTCGTGCCCGCCGGCGTCGTGGGCCTGCCGCGCCTGCTCGCGGATCCGCCCCAGACCGAGATCGCGATCCTGGAGGCCCTCGACCGTTGGGTGCGCGCCATGCTCGCCCAGTTGTCGACCGGCAAGTCGATCCTGGACGCCCTCCGGCTCTCCGCGCGGCAGGCGCCGCCCCTGCTCGCCGAGCCCGCCGCGCTGCTGGTGAAGCGGTTGGACGACCGCTGGCCCGCCCACCAGGCCCTCCAGGCCATGGCCGACGAACTCGCCAGCCCGGACGCCGACGCCGTCCTGGCCGCCTTGATCCTGTCGGCCCAGCGGGGCGGCACGGGGGCGTCCGCCACGCTGTTCGCCCTGGCCGAGTCGCTGCAGGACCGGCTGCGGGCGTTGCGCGAGATCGAGGCCGAACGCTCGAAGCCGCGGGTCGTGGTGCGGCAGGTCACCGCCATCAGCGGCCTCGCCCTCGCGGGCTTCATGCTGCTGTCGCCCGCCTTCTTCGCCCCGTACGCCTCGCCCCTCGGGCAACTGCTGCTGACCGTGCTACTGAGCGCCTTCGTCGGGTCGATCTGGTACATGCGCCGGCTCACGCTGCCGCGCAGCCGCGAACGGATCCTGAGGCCCCTGCCATGACGATCCTCGCACTCCTCCCCGGCATGCTGCTCATCCTCGGCGTGTTCCTGGTGGCCCTCGCGTTCCGGCCCGAGTACGTCCGGCTCGACGACGCGCTGGCGTCCCTCGGCACCATCAGGCCCGAAGAACCCGAACCGGACGCCGTCCCGCGCGGCGAGCGGTGGGGCGCGTGGTGGCTGCGGCGGCGTCCGGCCGTGGTGTCGGCCGCGACCGAGCGGGCCCTCGAACTGAAGGGGCGCAGCCTCGCCCGGCACTACAGCCTCAAGTTGCTGGGGGCCGGCATCGGCTTCGCCGGTCCGTTGGTGGTCGGGGCCGTCGGGGTCGCGCTCGGCCAGGCCACGCCGCTCCCGCTGCTGGCTGGGCTGTTCGGCGCGCTGGTGGGCTTCATCGCACCCGACCTGGCCCTGCGCGGCCAGGGGCAGGACCTGACGACGGACGCCTCCGAGTCGCTGCTGACCTTCTTCGACCTGGTGACCCTGGAGCGGCTGGCCAACCAGTCGGCGACGCAGTCGCTGCACGCGGCCGCCACCGTTTCGGACAACACGATCTTCGCCCACATCCGGGCCGCCCTGGAGCGGGCCCGCCTCGAACAGCGGATGCCCTACGACGAACTGAAGACCGTCGGGCAGCGGCTCGGGCTGCCGGCCCTCGTCGACCTCGCCGACGTGATGCGGCTCGACGAGTCCGGGGCCGCGCTGTCGGGGACGCTCCGGGCCCGCGTCCGCGAACTGCGCGACGCCCACCTCACGTCGGTGAAGGTGGCCGCCAACCGCGTCTCGGAGCGGATGACCATCTTCATGGTGCTGCCGAGCCTGATCTTCGGGCTCATCTTCCTCACCCCGCCGATCCTCACGTTGATCGCCCACTGATTCCCCCCACCCAACCCCAACCAAGGAGAAGGAACCATGCCCATCCCCGCCATCCTGACCATGCTGTTCGCCCAACTCGCCCCCCGTCGGGCCGAGCGGGGCCTGTCCCAGTCCACCGAGAACGTGATCCTGCTCGTCGGCGCCGTCGCCGTCGCGGGGGCCGTCATCGGGCTGGTGCTGAACTACGTCCAGACGGCCCTCGTGCTCAACCCCTGGTGATGCCGGGCCCGCGGCGTCCGGGTCGAGCGGGTCGAGCGGGTCGAGCGGGCCACGCCCGCGGCATGTCCGACTCGGTCCAGTGGGCCATGCTCGCCCCGGTCGTGCTGCTGACGGTCATCGGGATCCTGCAGCTCGGGCTGTGGGGCTACGCCCGGACCCTGGCCGTCAACGCGGCGGGCGCCGGCGCGGAGGAGTCCGCGCCGGCCACCGCCACCCTCGCCCAGGGGGAGGCGGTGGCCACCTACCTGGCCCGCAAGGGCGGGCTGGTCGGTCTCAGCGTCTCCTGCCGGCTGCAGGCCCGCGACGTGACGTGCCGCGTCGGGGGCACCGTCCCCGGGCTCATCGACGTGGGCGTCAACCGCATCGACGCGCAGGCCACCCGCCCCAAGGAACGGGTGACCACGCCATGAAGGGCCTGCCCGGACGCCGAACGCCCGGACGCCGAGTGGCCCGGTGTCGAATGCACGGACGTCGAAGGGCAGGACGCCGCGGGCGCGAGCGTGGCGCCGTCGCGGTCGAGTTCGTGCTGCTCGTGCCGGTGCTGCTCACCTTGATCGGGCTCGTCGTCGGCGGGTCCCGCATCTGGTGGGCCCGCACGGCGGTGGCGCAGTTGGCGTCCTCGGCGGCCCGGCAGGGGTCCATCGCGCGGACGGCGTCCGAGGCCCTCGTCCAGGCGAACCAGGTGGTGCACGGCGACGCGGTCCACTCGGGGCTGCGGTGCGGCGAGGCCGGATCCTGGCCGACCCTCGAACTGGACACCAGCGGCTTCCACGTGGAGGTGGGGCGGCCGGCCCAGGTCACGGCCACCGTGCGGTGCGCCGTGCCCTTGTCCGATCTGATTCTGCCCGGGCTACCGGGTTCACTCCTGGTCGAGGCGTCCGCGGTGTCGCCCCTCGACCGGTACCGCGCGAGAGGGTAGACATGCGACGGCTCGGTTCGATCCTGGTGCTGGTGGCGCTTCTCGGGGCCCCGCCCCCGCTGCTGCTCCGGCTGGGCTTCCACGACTGGGACCGGGTCAGCCTGTGGGCGCCCGCCGACTACCGCATCCTGCTCGGGGTGCTCACGATCGCCGCGTGGGGAGCCTGGCTGGTCTTCGCGCTGGCGGTGCTGAGCGAGGGGCTCCGCCTGCTGACCGGGGGCCGGATCCGGCTGCGGCTGCCCGGGCTGGCCACCCCGCAGGCCCTGGCCGGCACGCTGCTCGCCGGCGCGCTCGCCGCGAGCGGGCCCGCCGCCCTCGCCTCGGCGACTCAGCCGCCGCAGGTGGCCCCCCGCGCCGTCGCGGCCCCCGCCGTGCCCGGCGCGCATGCGATCGACGCCGGAGTCGCCGGGGCGGCCGCACCCGCGGCGTCCGGGCTGGGTGCCGCACCCGCGGCGTCCGGGCTGGGGGCCGGGCGGACGGAGTCCGCGGCGGGGACCGCGGTGGTGCTGGGCGGGGTGCACGCCGTGCGGGCCGGGGTGTCTCCCGGCGACGACACCCTCGTGCACGTCGTGGACCACCGCGACGACCTGTGGAGCCTGGCCGAGCGCTACTACGGCTCGGGCGCCGAGTGGCGGCGGATCGTGCGCGCCAATCCCGACCTGGCCAGCGATCCCACCGTGGACCTCGCCGTGGGCACGGCGCTGGCGATCGTCGATCCCTTGGACGAGCACCGCGTCGTGCGGGGCGACACCCTGTGGCGGCTGGCCGAGGAACGACTCGGGGACGGAGCGCGCTACCCCGAATTGCAGCGGCTCAACGCCGACCGGATCGCCGACCCCGACTACATCGAGACCGGCTGGACGTTGAAGGTGCCCCAGGCGCCCACGGCCCCGGCGGCCGGGCCGGCGCCGGTGGAGCCGTCCGCCGCCCCCGAGCAGGAGACGTCGGCCACGCCCTCGGAGCAGCCCGCCGCCCCCGAGGCCGCGGTCCCCGAGGCCGCGGTCCCAGCGCCGGGAGCGACGTCGGCGCCCGCGGCTGCGCCGTCCACCGTGGCGAGTGCCCCCGCGGCGTCCGCACCCGCGGCGTCCGAACCCGAGAGCCGGGCGGACGCCGACCCGCTCGACAGCCTGGCCGTGCGGGGCGTCCTCGGCGGGCTGGCCGCGCTGGCGGCGTCCGGGGTGCTGGGCGGCCTGCTGGCTCGACGGCGCGAGCGGGCCGCGGGCCGGGACCTGGGCCGGACCTTCGCCGACCCCGAACCTGAGTTGCAGCGTCTCGAGACCGCGCTCGGCCTGACCGGCCTGACTCCGGCGGCTCCCGCCGCGCCCGACTCCCCGAAGGCTCCCGCCGGCCCCGACGGCGCTGCGGCACCGCAGGATCGCGCGGACGCCTCGGGCCAGGCGGACATCCCCGGTGAGACGGACGCCGCGTCCGCCGCCCTCACGCGCGAACGCCTCGTCGCGCGCGCCCAGCGCTTGCTGGGGGCGCACTGCCGGGCGACGGGGCAGGCGGTCCCGCCGCTGCGGCGGGCCCTGATCGCCGAGGACGCGTTCCATGTCGAGTTCGCCGGGGCGCCGCCGACCCCGCTGCCGCCCGCCTTCGAGGCGGTCGGGCCGGACGCCGTGCGCGCCCCCTGGTCGGCGCTGGCAGGCGCCGCGGAGCCGGACCATCCGGTGGCCTACCCCGCGCTCGTGACGTTGGGCCGGGACCAGGCGGGCAACCTGGTACTGATCGACCTGGTCGGCTGGGGCGTGCTCGAGGTCGAGGGCGCGGACCGCATCCCCGCGCAGTCCCTGTCGGCGATGCTCGTGGAACTGTCCTGCTCGGAGTGGGCCCCTGAGGTGACCCTGTGGGCCGTGACGGCGGACCGGGCGTTCGTCGATGTGGCGGCCGACGAGCGGGTCCGCTGCTTCGCCGACGTCGCGTCCGCGCTGCCGGAACTCGAGCGCCACGCCGCTGAGCGGGCCGCCCTGCTGGCGCTCTCGGGCGCCGATCCCGGACGCCTGAGGCTCGACCCCGACACGGCCGACGCCTGGGCGCCGATCGTCCTGCTGCTGGAACGGGCACCGGACGCCGCCCAACGCGACCGCCTGCACGCGGCCGTCGCCGGCGGCTCCGGCCTGGCGGTCGTGGTCGCCGCCGAGTCCCCCGCCACCGAGCGCGGCTCGGCCACGGAGACTCCCGCGCCCGAGACTCCCGCGCCCGAGACCTCCGCGCCCGGGGCGTCCGGACGCCTGCGGCTCACCCGACCGGCCCCGGACGCCGCGCCCCGCGGCGTGCTGGAGCCGGGCGGCATCGCCGTGGCCGCCCAGACGCTCGACCCGGCCGCCCGGGAGGCCATCGCCGCCCTGTACGCCGAGGCGGACGCCGAGGCGGATGAGCGTGCTCCGTGGTGGCACGTCGAGGCGGAGGAGGACGAGTCCGCTTGGTGGCCGGAGGACACCGACCCGTCCGCGCCGGAGGTCGCGCCCGGACCCGCGGACGACGAGGCACCGGTGGAGCGGGCCACGGTCCGCGCGCTGCGGGTGCTGCGCGGACCGCGACTGAGGCTGTTCGGGCGGGTTCGGCTCGAGGGGGCGGCCGGCGAACCACCCAGCAAGGCCCAACGGCGTTGCCTGGAGTACTGCGCGTGGCTGCTCGAGCATCCCGGGGCGACGGCGTCCGACATGACGCGGGCGCTGTTCGTGACCGACGGCACGCGCCGCTCCAACATGAGCCGCCTGCGGACATGGCTGGGCGGGGCGCCCGACGGCGAGCCCTACCTGCCGGAGGCGTACACGGGCCGCATCGAACTGCACCCGGCGGTCACCTCCGACTGGCTGGAGGTGCAGCGGCTGCTGGGCCGGGGCGTCAACCACCTCACGCCCGACCGGCTGTGGGCGGCCTTGGCGCTCGTCGACGGCGCCCCGCTCGCCGACGGCGCGCCGGGGGAGTGGGCCTGGGCCGACGGGCTGCGCGCCCGCATGGGGGCGGCCGTCCGCGACCTCGTGGTCGTGCTCGCCCGCGTCGAGCGGGAACGCGGCCACCTGGACGCCGCCCGGGACGCCTGCCTGCGGGGGCAACGCGTCGTCGGCGACGACGAGCTGATCGCCTGCGAACGCCTGCAGGTGGAGGCCGTGGCGGGCGACCTGGCCGGAGCCCGGACCGTCCTTGAGGCGGCCGAGCATGCCGCGCGCGCCGCCGGCCGGGACCTGCGCCCCGAGACCGTGGCGCTCGCCCAGGAGATCCTGGAGGGCCGGGCACGCTTCCTGGCCGAGGAGGCCGGGTGAGCGACGGCGACCCGGGGCGTCCCGTCGACGGGGAGGAACGCCCGCGCCCGGGCGTCCACGATGCCAAGATGGGTGGGCACCTCGACGAAGGAGACTTCCATGGCTGAGTTCCTGTACGCAGACCTGCTGCCCCACGGCGAGGACTCCACGCCGTACCGTCTGGTGACCACGGAGGGCATCGCGGTCGTGGAGGGCCCGGGCGGACGCCCCTTCCTGCAGGTGGCCCCCGAGACCCTGGAACTGCTCGCCGAGACCGCCATGCACGACATCGCGTTCTACCTGCGTCCCGCGCACCTGCAGCAGTTGGCGAAGATCGTCGCCGACCCCGAGGCGTCCGGCAACGACAAGTTCGTCGCGCTCGACCTGCTCAAGAACGCCAACATCGCCGCCGCCGGCGTCCTGCCGATGTGCCAGGACACCGGCACCGCGATCATCAAGGGCGAACGCGGGCAGCACGTCCTCACTCAAGGCCCGGACGGCGAGCCGCTCAGCAAGGGCGTCTTCAACGCCTACACCCAGCTCAACCTGCGCTACTCCCAGAACGCCCCGCTGACGATGTGGGACGAGAAGAACACCGGCACCAACCTGCCCGCGCAGATCGAGCTCTACGCCAACACCGAGCCGGGGCACGAGGCCGAGTACTCGTTCCTGTTCATGGCGAAGGGGGGCGGATCGGCGAACAAGAGCTACCTGTTCCAGGAGACGAAGGCGATCCTCAACCCGGACTCGATGATGAAGTTCCTGGACGAGAAGATCCGCGGCCTCGGCACGGCGGCCTGCCCGCCCTACCACCTCGCCATCGTCATCGGCGGCACGTCGGCCGAGTTCGCGCTCAAGACCGCCAAGTACGCCTCCGCCAAGTACCTCGACACGCTGCCGACGCAGGGCTCGATGGCCGGGCACGGCTTCCGCGACGTGGAGATGGAGGAGAAGGTCCTCAAGCTCACCCAGGAGATGGGGATCGGCGCCCAGTTCGGCGGCAAGTACTTCTGCCACGACGTGCGGGTCGTCCGGCTGCCGCGGCACGGGGCGTCCCTGCCGGTCGCCATCGCGGTCTCCTGCAGCGCCGACCGGCAGTGCCGCGCCAAGATCACCGCCGAGGGTGCGTTCATCGAGCAACTCGAGTTCAACCCCGGCCAGTACCTGCCCGACATCACCCACCACGACCTCGACGAGGGGGCCGCCCGCGAGGCCGGCGAGGTGGGCGACCTGGTGCGCATCGACCTCAACCAGCCGATGGACGCCATCCTGGCCGAACTCACCCAGCACCCCGTCAAGACGCGGCTGTCGCTCACCGGCCCGCTGATCGTCGCCCGCGACATCGCCCACGCCAAGCTGCGCGAGCGGCTGGACGCCGGCGAGGACCTGCCGCAGTACTTCAAGTACCACCCGGTCTACTACGCCGGCCCCGCCAAGACACCGGCGGGCATGGCGTCCGGCTCGTTCGGGCCGACCACCGCGGGCCGGATGGACGCTTACGTGGACCTCTTCCAGTCCCGCGGCGGCTCGATGGTCATGCTGGCCAAGGGCAACCGCTCGCAGCAGGTCACGGACGCCTGCCGCACGCACGGCGGCTTCTACCTCGGTTCGATCGGCGGCCCCGCCGCACGCCTGGCCCAGGACTGCATCAAGAAGGTCGAGGTCGTCGAGTACGCGGAACTCGGCATGGAGGCGATCTGGAAGATCGAGGTCGAGGACTTCCCGGCCTTCATCGTCGTGGACGACAAGGGCAACGACTTCTTCAACGAGTTCAAGCCCGTCGTCCTGCAGGTGACCAAGAAGCACTGACCAGATCGGACGCCCCGGGGCCCCGTCGGGTGCCCGGGGCGTCCGGCTGCCGAGCGTCGGCACGCCCGGCTGACCGGTCAGAGCGCCGCGCCGATGTCGGTCTGCGGGAAGTCCGCGCCCTTGAACAGCAAGGGGCGGCCGAGGGCGGTCGCCGCCGCGTACGCGTAGCAGTCGCCCAGGTTCAGCGACGCCGGGTGCCGCCCCTTGCCGAACCTCACCCAGGCCCGGTGGGCGAGGGTCGCCTGCTGCTCGTCGAGAGGGAGCACGTCGCATTCGAGGTCCGCGAGAAGCGCGTGCACGTCGGTGGACGCCTCGGGCCCCTGCTTGGCCTCGGCGACGATGAGCGCCTCGGTGAGGGTGGCCGCCGAGACGCTCAACTCGCCGGCTGACGCCATCGCGTCGAGGAAGCGCTCGGCGTCCGGTTCGCCCAGGATCACCGCCAGGAGGGCGGAGGTGTCGACGCACAGGGCAGGCCCCGTCCGGCCCCCTGCACTCATCGTCACCGGGGGAGTCCGTCCTCGTCGTACCCGAGGATCTGCTCGGCCGCGCGCTCGTCCAAGACCTGGCGGGCCCGGCCCCGCTCCACGTACCGACGCAGGTCGCGCACCCGTCCGGAGCGCCGGCCCTGGGCCTCGATCCGGCGAAGCCGCTCGGTCAGGGCGATGCGGACGGCGTCCGTGATGGATTCCCCCGTGACCGCCGCCAACTGCCGGGCCACGCGATCGGTCGCCTCGTCCTTGATGTTGAGCGTCATGAGGACAGCCTATGAGGAAGAAATCATCCCAGCAAGGATGATAGCCCGACTCGGCGGGGCTCGTTGTCCTGACGGTCGTCGAGACCGGCCGTCCCCCGTGTCAACGCCGTGCGCCTTTGATTACCAGGAGTAATCAAAGACGCATCGTCTGGCGTACACGGGGCTCCGCCCACGGCGTCCGCGCATGACGGAGCGGCTGCTACTTACTGGTCACCGTGGTGACGTGGGTCGCGGCGTCGTACGCGAACGTGGTGCGGGCGCCGTCCGCCGGAACGGTGACGGTCATGTTCGAGCCGCCGGGGGTGCCGCCCTCGCCGTAGTTCTCGGCCCAGGACAGGCCGACGGCCACCTTGAACTCCCACGTGCCGGCGGGGATCTTCGTGGTGGCGATCGAGTAGGTGCCGTCGCCGTCGGGATCCTGCAGCCACATCCGCATGCACGCCGGCTCCCAGTCGGCGGCGCAGCCGAGCTCGGACTGGAACGAGCCGGCCGTCGTGACGATCGGGCCCTCCTCGTCGGAGGTGATCCAGTGGGTGGCGTGGTCGTAGAAGAACGTCACCTGTCCGTCGACGGTCTCGTAGTCGAGGTTGGCCCCGTCCTTCTCGGCCTTGGCGCCGTAGTTCTCGGTCCAGGACTTGTCGATCGCGGCCTTGTAGCCGTAGCTGCCCGGGGTCATGGTGAACGACTTCTTCCAGATCTGGTCGTGCGCGTCCAGTGCCAACTGCGCCTGGTCGCACGCGGGGGCCCAGTCCTCCGCGCAGCCCATCTCAGTGTTGTGGGTGCCGGGCACCGACACCGCGGCCGGCTGGGTCACCGGGTCGCCGAGGGCGGCCTCCGGGGCCGGCCCGGACGCCTTGACCACGCCGGCCCAGGCGCCGTCAGCGGTGACGCGACCCGCGGCGTCCGACACCACGGCCCGGTACTCGAGCACGGAGCCGACCGGGAGGCCCGACACGTCGTGGTGCACGCGGAACGGCGCGTTGTCGTCGGTGCCGATGGTCCGCCACGCGGACGTGCCCACCGGCCGGTACAGGAACGTCGCCTGGGCGAACGTGTCGGTGCCGACGATCGCCGAGACCTCGGCGCGCCCGCCGACTCCGGACGCCGGCAGCGCCAGCGTCACCTGGGGTGCGGCCCCGTTGACGTCCACCTTCGAGCTGGACCGCCACACCGACACCGACAGCGCGGGCACGGTGACGGAGACCGTGCGGTCCTTGCCCGACTTCACCGTCTTCGTCGTCCCGTACACCGGCTTGAACTGCTCGTTCTGGTTCCAGGTCTTGAACGTCGCGGACGCCGCTGCCGTCGAGTTGTTCGCGGCGACGACGTACTCGACGCCTGCGTCCTTGTCGTAGCGGGAGAAGGCGAAGATGCCGGCGCCGTCCGCGGCGTAGCGGTTCTGCTGCGCGCCGTCGGCCAGTGCCGGGTGCGCGGTGCGCAGGGCCGCCAACTGCTTGAGGTGCTGGTACAGCGGCGCGGAGGTGTCGTAGCGGTCCTTCGAGCCGGACGCCCCGCCGAGCACCTTCTCGGCGTTGTAGATCGAAACCTGACTGGCGAACATGTCCTGGCGGGCCAGTTGGTCGCCGCCGGTGCCGATGAAGCCCTGCTCGTCGCCGTAGTAGGTGACGGGATTGCCGCGCACCAGGTACATCAGCGCGTCCGCCAGCTTCACCCGGGCCAGCAACTCGGCGTCGTTCGCGGCGGCGTCCTGCAGGAACATCGCCACCCGGCCCATGTCGTGATTCCCCAGGAAGGTGGGCAACTGGTAGGCGTTGCTGTCGGCGTCCGTGTACCAGTCGTCCGCTGCGAAGAAGTCCGCCAGGCTCCTCGCCGTCTTACCCTTGGCGAAGTCGACCCCCTGCTGTTGGAAGCCGAAGTCGAGCGTGGCCTGCAGCTTGCCCGCGGTCGTGAACTGGCTCATGACCGCCGGGTTGCCGTCGTAGACCTCGCCGAACGCGAAGAAGTCGTCGTTGCCGATGCGCTCGGCCGCGCCGAGGATGTCGGGCACGAACGTCTGCCAGAACTCGAGGTCGACGTGCTTGACGGTGTCGATCCGGAAGCCGTCGATGCCGAACTCGACCCAGGTGGAGTAGATGTCGCCCATGCCCTCGACGACCTCGGGGCGCTCGGTGAACAGGTCGTCCAGGCCGATGAAGTCGCCGTAGGTGGACGACTCGCCGGCGAACGTGGAGTCGCCGCGGTTGTGGTACAGGGTCACGTCGTTGAGCCACGCGGGCGTCTTGGCGTCCTCGTCGCCGGGGTGCAGGAACGGCGAGTAGGGGAAGGAGACGTCCGGATCCATCTCGGGGAACTCCCGGCCGACGTAGTCGCGGTCGTCGAAGGCCGTGCCCGAGGCGTCCTTGTACGGGTAGTTCTTCTTCGTGCGATAGGTGTACTGGCCCTCTTCGTAGTCGATGACGTCGGCGGTGTGGTTGGTGATGATGTCGAAGAAGACCTTCATGCCCTTCGCGTGGGCCGCGTCGATGAGGGCCTTCATCTCGGCGTTCGTGCCGAGGTGCGGGTCGATGCTCGTGAAGTCGGTGACCCAGTAGCCGTGGTAGCCGGCGCTCTCCTGGCCGGACGCCCCCTGAACGGGCTTGTTCTTGAAGCTGGGGGTCAGCCAGATGGCCGTCGTGCCCAGGCCCTTGATGTAGTCGAGCTTGCCCGTCAAGCCCTTGAGATCGCCGCCGTGGTAAAACGCCTTGTCGGTCGGATCGAAGCCGGTCTGCAGCCGGGAGCCGGTGAGCCCGCCGTTGTCGTTGCCGGTGTCGCCGTTGGCGAACCGGTCGGCCATGACGAAGTAGAACCGCTCGCGGGTCAGCGACGACCGCAGCGAGTCGGCGGCCAGCTTCTTGTCGGACGCCGACGTGGGGGCGTCCACGTCGAGCGGAGTGAACGAGATCAGGTGGGACGTGTCGTCGTAGGCGAACGCCAGCTTCGCCGGCCCCTCGAGGACGAGGGGCAGGTTGGCGCCGTTCTGGGCGCCCCCCGCCCCGTAGTTCACGTCCCAGGAGCCGTTCAGGGCGACCTTGAACTCGTAGGAGCCGGCGGGGACGGTGAAGGTCTTGGCGTAGGTGGTGCCGGTCGTCGCGGGCAACGTGGTGGCGGCGCACGCCGGAGCCCAGTCGTCAACGCAGCCGAGTTCGTTCTGGAGTGAGCCGACCAGGGTGACCGACGTGGTGGCCGCGGCGGCGGTCGGCGCCGTCAGGGCGAGGGGGGGCGAAGGTGAGGGTCGCGGCCGCGAGCGCGGCCGGGAGCGGGCGGCGGAGGTGCATGGTGACTCCTCGGGAAGGGCCTGCAGGTGGGCCCAACGTAAGGGCATGGATGGCTCCTTGACCAGCACCCCTGCCGGGGCCGCCGTCCGGGGGACGGAGGGGACAGGGACGTCCACGCGCACCGTGCGTCTTTGAGTACCAGGAGTACTCAAAGACGCATCGTCCGGGCAGGCACGACTGCAGGGGACCGGACGCGCCCGCGCCACGGCGGGCGGTCGTCAGCGAGCGAGGGTGAAGAACATCGGGCTGAAGTAGGGCACCAGCCAGACGAGCCACACGAAGAGGCTGAACCGGTGGAACGTGACCAGCGCCCGCTCGTCCCGCCTGAGCAGCACCGCCAGCGCCCACCCGGCGTGCACGACCATCAACAGGATCGCCGCCAGGCCCGCGATCCCGTGGACGTCGAACGTCAGCCCGCCCACGAAGTCGAACATCATGCCGGTCCCGATGGTGTCGAAGGTCAGCCCCAGCACGAAGAACGCGAAGTGCCACCACTTGAGCCGTCCGCTGAGTCGCTCGCCCCAGACCCCGATCGAGTAGGCGACGAGCGCCGAGGTGATGAACGTGCTGGCCAACGGGTTCACGATTGCTCCTCAGGGTCCGTTCGATCATGCCAGGACGCCCCCGCGACCCTCAGGCGTCCAGCGGCCTCTGGACGCCCCCGGACGCCCCTGCCGCGACCCTCAGGCGTCCAGCAGCCCCCGGATGTCGTCGGCGGACAGCGGTGCGGCGACGTCGGACGTCCGGCCCACGACCGAGTCGAACAGGTCCCGCTTGCGCCGCTGCAGCGCGACCACCTTCTCTTCGATGGTGTCCGCGGCGACCAGCCGGTAGACGTTGACGGGCTTGTCCTGGCCGATGCGGTGGGTGCGGTCGATGGCCTGCAGTTCGGCGGCCGGGTTCCACCACGGGTCCAGGATGAACACGTAGTCGGCCTCGGTCAGGGTCAGCCCGAAGCCGCCCGCCTTGAGGCTGATGAGGAACACCGGGTCGTCGCCGCCCCGGAACGCCGCGATCCGCGCCGGCCGGTCCCGGGTGCGCCCGTCGAGGTACTGGTAGGTGACGCCCTCGGCGTCCAATCGGGCCTTGACGAGCGCGAGGAAGCCGGTGAACTGGCTGAACACGAGCGCCCGGTGCCCCTCCGAGACGACCTCGCCCAGCAACTCGACGAGGGCGTCGATCTTGGCCGACTGGGCGGGGTAGGTGTCGTCGACGAGCACCGGGGACAGGCTGAGCTGGCGCAGCATCGTCAGCGACCGCAGGATCGTGATGCGGTTGCCGTCCAGGTCGTCGATGAGTCGCAGCACCTTCGCGCGCTCTCGGGCGAGGTGCTTGTCGTAGAGGCGCCGCTGCGCGGAGCCCAGTTCGACCGGCACCACCTGTTCCTGCTTGTCGGGCAGTTCGGACGCCACCGCGGCCTTGGTCCGGCGCAGCACGAGCGGCCGGATGCGCCGGTGCAGCCGACCCAGCGCCTCCGCGTCCCCGGACTCGATCGGCTTGCGGTACAGGTCGGCGAACGCCGTCGGGTCGGCGAACAGCCCCGGCGCCGTGATCGACAGCAGCGACCACAGGTCCATCAGGTTGTTCTCCAGCGGGGTGCCGGTGAGCGCGATCTTGACGCGCGCCCGCAGGCTGCGCACCGCCTTGTACGCCTTCGAGGCCCGGTTCTTCACGAACTGCGCCTCGTCCAACAGCACGGCCGACCAGGGCAGCGCCCGGTAGTCCTCGGCCTCCAGCCGCAGCAGCGTGTAGGAGGTGAACACCAGGTGGACGGGCTGCACCGCCTCCGCCAACGGGACGCCCCGGCGCGCCACCGTCTCCGTGATGGTGAGGGTGTTCAGGTGCGGCGCGAACCGCGCGGCCTCGGACGCCCACGTGCCGAGCACCGACGTGGGGGCGACGACGAGCACGGGGGCGTCCAACTCGCCGGCGGCGCGCGCCGCCTCGACGAGCGCCAGCGCCTGCAACGTCTTGCCCAGCCCCATCTCGTCGGCCAGGATGCCGCCCAGCCGCGACCGCCACAGGAACGACAGCCACCGCAGCCCCGTCAGTTGATAGGGCCGCAGGTCGGCGTCCAGGCCCGGGGGCGGCGGGGTCTCGGGCAGGGACTCCAGGTCGAGCAGCGCGCTCACCGATTCCCGCCAGGCCGCCGACTGCTCGGCGACGACCCCGAGTTCGACCAGGTCCTCCCACAGGCCGGCGTGCTCGGGGCGCAGCCGCAGCGGCCCGCCGGCCTCGCGGTCGACGAGCAGCCGGGCCTCCTCGATGAGGTGCCGCAGCCGGTCGAGTTCCGGATGGTCGAGCGCGAACCACGTGCCGGAGTCGAGCAGCAGGTGATCGTCGCCGCGCGCCAGCGCCGCGAACAACTCGGCGAACGGCACCGTCTCGTCCTCGACGGTCACCTCGACGCCCAGGTTGAACCAGTCGTCCTCGGCGCCGTCCGTCACCGACAACCGGACCGCCGGGGCGGCGTCCGACTGGCGGAACTCCGGCGCCTCGCCCAACTCCTCGACGACCACGTCGTCGCGCCCCCGCAGGGCCGGCAACACCTCGCCGACCAGGGCGAACAGCAGGCGTCCGCCCACGAGGGCGTCCTGCAGGAGCGGCTGCCCGCGGTGCCCGGTCGCGAGCCACGGCCCCGCCGGCACGGACGCCGCGAGCGCGGCCTCCGCGGCGGCGTCCCGCACGGGCGGGTCGGCGCGCCCCGGCCGGACCGCCACGTCGTGCACGGCCGACCCGACGCGGTAGCGGAACCCCCAGGCCACCGACGCCGACTGGGCCACCGCGCCGTCCCGGTCGGCGAACCGCACCCGGCACACCAGCACGGGCGGGGACGCCTCGGGCAGGTCCACCCCCTCGCCCACCCGCACGGTCAGCCGCCGCCGCAACTGCGGCAGATAGCCCGACGCGAACGCCTCGACGTCGGCGTCCGGCACGTCGATCGGCCGCCCCGCGCGGAACAGCGCGTGCTCGGCGTCCGCCAGCGGCCGGCTCAGTGGCGCGAGCAGCAGTCGGTCGGGGGTCACCAGCGCGCAGCCGTGCGGGGGTGTGCCGATCAGCAGGATCGACGGGTTCGTGGCCGCCGGCCCCACGAACCGCGGGCTCAGCCGCAGCCCGTCCGCGGTGCGGTCGACGGCCAGGGTCGGGACCACCGGCTCGTCCGACACCTCCGGTTGCGGGAGCGGACGCCCCCGCTGGCCCTGGCCGCCCACGAGGGTGACGCCGGCGTCCCGGATCGCCCGGAGCAGCCGCCAGGCGTCCGCCCGCAGGTCGCCCAGCGGCAGGGCATCCGAACGATACCCGTAGTCGTAGGCCCCTCGCCGCCGGGCGTCGGGCAGGCTGAGCAGCGCCTCGCGGTGCAGGGGGTCGAGGTCGACGGCCGCGCCGCGCAGGTCGTCCCAGGTGGCGCCGGTCTTGATCCAGCGGCCGGTGCGGCCCTTCTTGAGCGGCCGGACCGTCAGGCCGTAGCCGTTGTCGTTGAACTGGAGCGCCAGCGGCACCACGGGCGCGTCGTCCTCGACGGGCACCGCGGCGTGCGCCAGCGGGTCGAGCGCCCGGCGCCACGCGGGCGGCGCCGGCGGCCGGGACGTGTGGCGCATGCGCAGCAGCACCGCCACCGCGTGCTTGCAGTCGCCGCCGAGCGGGCACGTGCAACTCGTGTTGAGCCGGACCGGGCCCGGCCCGCCGGCGTGCGCCACCACCAGGGTCTGGTAGAGGCGCCGGCCGCTGCCCCGCACCGTCGCCAGCGCCGACCCGGCACGCTCGTGCAGTTCTTCGACCCGGCCCTCGTTCTCGTAGGCCCGTCCGCGCCGCAGCGTGTCGGCGCCGAACCGCAGCGCGAGCGCGTCGTCGCCCACCTGCTGCACCCACTCGTTCGCCACCGCGCCAGCGTAGGCCCCGCCGCCGACACCCCCGCGGTGCGCCCACGTCCCGTCCCGCCCGGACGCCGCCCCCGGACGCCCCACCCGGACGCCCCACCCGGATGCCCCGCCGCCCCCGGACGCCCCGCCGCCCCCGGACGCCCCGCCGCCCCCGGACGCCCACACGAACGACTCACCGGACGCACAGCCCACGCACAGCCACCTCCGCCAGGGTGGTCATCGTGACCACGACCTACCGACCCGCCCCGGCCGCTGCCCGGCCCCTGCTCCGGGCAGCCGAGCCGGCACCCGGCCGCTACCGCCGCCGGGCCGCCCGCCGCCACCTCGCCCGCGACGGCCTCCAGGTGCTCGCCTGGGTGTCGATCGCCCTGCCGGTGGCCGTCTGGCTCGCCGGCGGCGGCCTCGCCCGCTTCGGCACCCTCGCCGGGACCCTGACCGCCCTCGGCATCCTGGCCGGGCTGGTCGCCACGGCGTCCGTCGTGCTGATGCTGTGGCTGACCGCCCGGGTGCCGGTCATCGACCGGGCCATCGGCCAGGACCGCGCCCTCGCCCTGCACGCCCGGCTCGGGCGGCTGACCTTCGGCGGCCTCGTCGCGCACGGGCTGTTCCTCATCGCCGGCTACGCGCTCGCCGACGGGGTGGGCCCGGTCGCCGAGTTCCTCGGCCTGTGGGGGATCGGCGACTTCACCCTCGCCGTCGCGTCGATCGGGCTGCTGGCCGCGGTGTCGGCGTCCTCGGTGGTCGCGGCGCGGCGCAAGCTGCCCTTCGAGGCCTGGCACGCGATCCACCTGCTCAGCTACGCCGCCGTCCTGACGTCCCTGCCGCACCAGTTCTCGATGGGCGGGCTGTTCGAGTCCGGCGTCGCCCACTGGTACTGGGTCGCCGTGTGGCTGGCGACGTTCGGCGTCCTGCTGGCCTTCCGCTTCTTCACCCCGCTGTTCGCCAGCCTCGAGCACCGCCTCGTGGTCAGCGACGTGCGGCACACCGGCGACGTCGTGACGATCACCCTGACCGGACGCCGCCTCGACCGCCTGGGCGCCCTGGCCGGCCAGTACTTCCACTGGCGGTTCCTGGCGCCCGGCCTGTGGTGGCACCAGCACCCCTTCTCGCTGTCGGCCGCGCCGACGGCCGACACGCTGCGCATCAGCGTCCGCGACCTGGGCGCCGGCACCGCCGCGCTGCTCGACGTCCTGCCCGGCACCCCGGTGGCGTTCGAGGGCCCCTACGGCCTCTTCTCGGACGCCGCCCGCACCGCCGACGACGTGGTGCTCGTCGGCATCGGCATCGGGATCGCCCCGGTCCGCGCCCTGCTCGAGGGCACCGACGTCGCGCCCGGACGCGGCACCGTGATCCTGCGGGCCGGCCGCCCCGAGGAGCTCTACCTCCTCGACGAGGTCGTCGCCCTGTGCCGCGCCAAGGGCGTCCGCCTCTACACCCTGGTGGGACACCGCGGCCACGACGGCGAGGGCCGCGCGCTCTGGGTGCCCGAGCAGCACGCGGGCGTCCGGCTCGCCGACCTGGCCCCGAACCTGGCGGACGCCGACGTGTACGTCTGCGGCCCGGACGCCGCCGCCGACCTGGTCGTCGCGGATGCGGCCGCCGCGGGCGTCCCCGCCGACCGGATCCACCAGGAGCGGTTCGCCTGGTGAGCGCGCGGCGGCGGCCGTCTTGGGAGGGCCGGGCCGGTCGTCCGTGGGACGTCCGGCCCGGCCGCGCCGCCGCGGATGTCGGCTAACTTCCCACGAAGCAGCCGATACTTTGGCAAACTTGTCGCGTGAGCGACAACACCATGAAGGAAGCCCTCGAGGGTCAGTTCGGCTTGGCCGATCGAGTGGTGAACCAGGAGTACCTCGACAACAGCGTGCAGCGCTTCCGCGAGCAGGGCATCACGCTCCCCACCTTCGCCGAGATGGCCGACCCGTCGACGGTGCCGGCCGACCGTGTCGGCGACGCGGATCCCCAGGGCCCCGACTCGCGCAACCTGTGGCGCCTCCACTGGTACAACGACCTGCAGGGCAACCGGGTCTCGGTGCCCGAGCACGTGGTCCTGACGAAGGAACTGACGGGCATCGACAGCCCGATCATCGTCATCTTCGGCGACCGCTTCCCGATGATCACGGCCCACAAGGTCATGCCGGCCTACGCCTGCCTGGCCCCCCGCGTGGTCTGCGGGCAGTTCGACCCCACCCAGCACCGGGCCATCTGGCCGTCGACCGGCAACTATGCCCGCGGCGGCATCGCGATCTCCCGGCTGATGGCGTCCCGCGGCGTGGCGATCCTGCCCGAGGGCATGAGCCAGGAGCGGTTCGACTGGCTCAACCGCTGGTGCGAGAACCCGGAAGAGGACGTCATCAAGACGTACGGCACGGAGTCGAACGTCAAGGAGATCTACGACGCGTGCAACGAGCTGAGCAAGGACCCGGAGAACTTCGTCCTCAACCAGTTCGCCGAGTTCGCCAACCACCTGATGCACTACAACACCACCGGGCGTGCGCTGGAGCACACCTGGGAGGTCGTCCAGACCGAGCTGGGGCGTCCCCTCAAGCTGGCCGCCATGACGTCGGCGACCGGGTCGGCCGGCACGATCGCCGCCGGCGAGTACCTCAAGAAGCGCCACGGCACGAAGGTCACCGCGCTCGAGGCGCTGGAATGCCCGACGCTGTTCAACAACGGCTTCGGCGAGCACAACATCCAGGGCATCGGCGACAAGCACCTGCCGCTGATCCACAACATCATGAACCACGACCTCGTCGCGGCGGTCAGCGACCAGGCGACCGACCAGCTCTTCGCGCTGTTCAACACCCCCGCCGGCCGCGCGTTCCTCACGGCCCGCGGCGTCTCGGACCAGGTGCTGGACGACCTCACGCACATGGGCTTCTCGTCGATCTGCAACGTGCTCGGCGCCATCATGACGGCCAAGAAGCTCGGCCTGGGGGCGGACGACGCGATCGTCACCATCGCCACCGACGGCGGCGCGATGTACGCCTCCGAGCTCGAGGGCAAGATCCTGCCGCGCGACTTCGGCGGCTCGTTCGACGCCGTGGACGCCGCGACCGTCTACGCCCGGCACCTCGACAACGTGCCCACGACGTACTGCCTCGAGCTGACCCGCGCCGACAAGGAGCGCATCTTCAACCTCGGCTACTACACCTGGTGCGAGCAGCAGGGCACGCCGTTCGAGTTGTTCATGCTGCGCAAGGACCAGAAGTTCTGGGAGGACCTGCAGAAGTTCGTCCCGATCTGGGACGAGATGATCAAGGACTTCAACGCCCGCGTGGCCGCCGGTTCCTGACCCCTCCTGTTCCGCCGATCGCGGCCCGCACCGAACGGTGCGGGCCGCGCCGGTTTCTGCCGGACGCCACAGAGCGGGCACAGGAATCTCACAGGCGGGGGCGGGACCGTAGGGGGTGTCAACGATCATCCACGAAGAGAGACTCCCATGAGCACCACCCGCGTGAAGGTTGCGTCCGCCCTCGCCTCGATCGGCGTGCTGGCCATCGGTTGGCAGGTCGGCACCGCCGACGGGCAGGCCGTCCCCGCGACCACCACCTCGACGGGCACGACCTCCGCCCAGCGGAGCACCTCCGCGACCTCCACCACGTCCACCCGTTCCGCGGCGACGACGACGGCCACGACGACGGGCGCGGCGGCGTCCGGACTGACCGACGGTACCTTCACGGGCGCGACGGCGAGCAACCGGTTCGGGTCGGTGAGCGTCACGCTCACCGTCGCCGGCGGCCGGATCACGAACGTCGTGGCGAAGACGACCGCCGTCGACAGCAAGTCGGCGCAGATCAACACGCGGGCGGTCCCGACGCTCAAGTCGGAGGTGCTCGCCGCCCAGAGCGCGGACATCGCCAACGTCAGCGGCGCCACTTACACCACCCGCGCCTACGTCTCGTCGCTGCAGTCGGCGCTCGACCAGGCCGGCGCCTGATGGCCGCCGACCTCGTCTTCGAGTCGATGGGCACCGTCGTCAGCGTGCGCGTCGCCGGCGGCGTCCCGGACGCCCTCGGCCGCGACCTGGTCGCGGCGTTCGCCGACTTGGAAGGCAGGTTCAGCCTCTACCGTCCCGAGTCGGAGGCGGCCGCCGTCGCCCGCCGGGAGGCCCTGGTGAGGCATGCGAGCCCGGAATTCCGGCGGGTCTACGACCGGGCCCTCGCCTGGCGCGTCCGCACCGACGGCGCGTTCACCCCGCACCGCCCCGACGGCGTCATCGACCTGTCCGGCCTGGTCAAGGCGCTCGCGATCGAGGCGGCCGGCGCCGTCCTGGACGCCGCGGGTGCGGCCTCCTGGAGCGTCAACGCCGGCGGTGACGTCCTGGTGTCGGGGACGCAGCCGGACGGCCGGCCCTGGGTCGTCGGCATCGTGGACCCGGACGACCGCACCGCCCTGCTGAGCCAGTACACGTCGCCGGGTGGACGCCGCGCCGTCGCCACCTCAGGCGTCGCCGAGCGCGGCGAGCACGTGTGGCGCATCGGCGCGGACGCCACCTTCCGCCAGGTGACGGTCGCCGCAGAGGACATCGTCACGGCCGACGTGCTCGCCACCGCGATCCTGGCCGGTGGGCCGGACGCCCTCGCGCGCGCCGAGGACGGCCACGCGATCGAGGTGCTGGCCTGCGGGGCCGACGGCGGTCTGTGGGCGAGCGCGGCGTTCCGGGCCTGAGGATTCCCAGGAACCGAGGGGGGGAGGCCTCCCCCGGGTGGGTCGCGTCTCGGCGAAGATGAGAATCTCCTTATACTTGTGGAATGCGACTCCCCGCAGTGCCGGACGCGACGGCCCGCTGCGTCCTGCTGACCGCCGTCGGCGTGCTGCTGCTCGCGGTGCTGCCGGCCACCGTTCTGGGCGACCGGCCCGTGTGGCGGTTGCTCGGCCAGCCCGGCCCGACCGTGGCGAACCTGATCGGCATCGTCCCGATCGCGGCCGCCTGGGTCTACTTCGTGGTCGTGGTCGTCGTGAAGCGGGCCGCGTGGTCGCGCGGGCTCACCTGCCGCCTGGCGCTGGCCTTCGGGGCGATCAGCCTGGCCGGCGCACTCGCCCTGCTGCTCGCCGGCCAGCGCGCCGTCGGCATCGCGCTGCTCTTCGTCGCGGCGGCCACCCATCTGGTGATCGCGGTCCGGCTCGGGCGCGCGGCGTCCGGGATCGACCGTTCGCAGCCGGAGGTGCCCGCCGGACTGCGATGATGCTGCCATGGCGGAAGAGCGTGAAGTCCTCGGTTGGGAGCAGTTCGGTACGGCGGCTCGGGAACTGACCCAGCAGGTCGTCGACTCGGGGTTCGAACCCGAGATCCTGCTGTCGATCACGCGGGGCGGCCTGCTGCCGGCGGGCGCCATCGCGTACGCGCTCGACAACAAGAACCTGCACATCATCAACGTCGAGTTCTACACCGGCGTCAACAGCCGACTGCCCGAGCCGGTGTTCCTGCCCCCGCTGCCCGCGACCAACTACCTCGATGGGCAGAAGGTGCTGATCATCGACGACGTGGCCGACACCGGCGAGACGCTGCGCATGGTGCGCGACTTCTGCGATCGCTACGCCGTCGAGTCGCGCGTCGCCGTGCTGTACGAGAAGCCGCGCTCGGTGATCGCCGCCGACTACGTGTGGCGGCGCACCGATAAGTGGATCACGTTCCCGTGGTCCGCGCTGCCGCCGCTCAGCGCGGCCGGCAAGGGCGAACAGGACGATTGAGGACGACCGGTACGCCCCCCTTTGGACGGTCGACCGGGCGGCAGGCCGTCGGCCGGTTCCCCGGGCGGGGTCCTCTGAAAACTGTACGTCTTTGAGTACTGGGAGTAATCAAAGACGCATCGCTTGAAGGGGTGGTCCGGGGCGGCCCGATCGGCAGCGCCCCGAGCGGCCTCGATGAGCGCTCGGCCGCGGGTCAGAGGTACTCGGCGAGCGCCTTGATCAGCGCGGCCTTCGACTTGCCGCCGGTCATCGAGTTGACCAGTTCGCCGCCCGACCAGATCTGCAGGGTGGGCAGGCCCAGGACGCCGTACCGCACCGGGGTGTCCGGGTTGGTGTTGGTGTCGAGCTTGAAGAAGCTGACCTTGTCGCCGTACTGGCGCGCCAACTCGTCGACGATGGGGGACAGCTGCCGGCAGGGCGCGCACCAGTCGGCCCAGTAGTCCACCAGGACGGGCTTGGGCGACCGCACGACCAACTGCTCGAACGTGGCGTCGGTGACCTCGGTGACGGCGGACATGGCTCTCCTTCGTGGTGACGGGCGAGGCCCCAGCGTAGCGGCCACGCCCGTCAGCCCCCGATCAGGGGGCTGTCGGGAGGGGGTGTCAGGAGGGGCCGGCACCAGGGCCGGCGGCCCGCCGATCAGGCCTCGGCGAGGTGCATCAGGTACCGCTCGGCGTCCAGGGCGGCCGAGCAGCCGGTGCCGGCGGCGGTGATGGCCTGGCGGTAGGTGTGGTCCACCAGGTCGCCGGCCGCGAACACGCCGGGAACGTTGGTGGCCGTCGAACCCGGGGCGACGAGGACGTAGCCCGCGGCGTCCGTCTCGATCTGACCCTTCACCAACTCGGAGCGCGGGTCGTGCCCGATGGCGATGAAGACGCCCTGGACGGGCAGCACGGACTCCTCGCCGGTCACGGTGTCGACGAGCACGAGGCCGTCGGCCGACTTCTCGCCGGTGATGGCCTTGACGGTCTTGTTGAGGGCGAAGTCGATCTTCGGGTCGGCCTGGGCGCGGTCCTGCATGATCTTGGACGCCCGCAGCTCGCCGCGGCGGTGGACGACCGTCACGGAGGTGCCGAACCGGGACAGGAAGGTGGCCTCCTCCAGTGCGGAGTCGCCGCCGCCGATGACGGCGATCGGCTTGTCGCGGAAGAAGAAGCCGTCGCAGGTGGCGCACCACGACACGCCGCGGCCGGACAGCCGATCCTCGTCGGGCAGGCCCAGGCGGCGGTAGCCGGAGCCCATCGCGAGGATCACCGTGCGGGCCTCGTACCACGTGCCCGCGCCGTCCTGGACGCGCTTGACGGGGCCGGTGAGGTCCACCTCGACGATGTCGTCGGTGACGAGCTCGGCGCCGAACTTCTCGGCCTGCGCCCGCATGTTCATCATGAGGTCGGGGCCCATCACGCCGTCTGGGAAGCCGGGGAAGTTCTCGACCTCGGTGGTGGTCATCAGGGCGCCGCCCGCGGTGATCGCGCCCTCGAAGACGAGGGGCCTCAGACCGGCGCGGGCCGTGTAGATGGCGGCCGTGTACCCGGTGGGGCCGGAGCCGATGATGATGACGTCGCGCACGTCCGACATGGTTTCCTCACTGCGTCGTCTTGCCTGGATGCCTGGTGACAGCAGCCTAGCGGGGCTGCCCCCGGTCCAACGTCGATACCCCCATGGGTATTCCCCGGGGGCGTCCGGGTGCTGCGCGGGCGGGCGTCCGGGGGCGTCCGGTCGGGGGCCGGCGGCGTCCGGGGGCGTCCGGTCGGGCTCAGGTCGTGACGGCAATCTCGTTGATCGCGGCCTGGAACCCGCCGCCCGTCAGCGTCGGCAACCGGGTCACGTAGACGAGCAGGTAGCGGGTCTGCGCGGCCTCGGACAGCGTGAACGCCGCCTCGCCGGGGCTGCTCGGCGCGGACGCCACCACCCGCCAGTCCCGCTGTGTCGCCGTCGAGGGGGCGGACGCCGCGTCGACCGGCACCCGCACCTCCAGGTCGGTCGTGCCGGTCACCTGGACGCGCACGGTGCCGACGGCCTGGACCGCGCCGAGGTCGAGCAGCAGACCGACCCCCGGCTTGCGGCCGTTGAAGTCCGCGGAGCGTCCGTAGCGCTCGCTGAGCCAGGCGGTGGTGACGTCGCCGTCGACGGCCAGTCGGGCCTGCGGGCCGTTCTCGCTGTCGTCGCCGCCGTCCGCGCGCGGGTCGAAGTCGCGGATGCCGGCCACCGCCAGCGGCGTCCGGGGGGCGACGGCTCGGGAGGACCGGTACTGGTTGACGAACACGCCCACCAGCCCCGCGACCAGGGCGACCACGATCAGTCCGGCCAGCACCAGCAGCCAGACGCGGCCTGGTTCGGAGCCGAGCGCCTCGTCGTCGCTGCGGCGCGGCGGGGGCGGCACCGGGGTGGCCGGGTCGTCCGGGTCGTCCCCGTCGTCGAGGTCGGCGGCCGCCGGGGGCGTCCGGGGCGTGGTGGGCCGGCTGGCGTCCGGGCGGGTCGCGTCCGCTCGAGGGGCGTCCGGGCGGGGGGCATCCGGGCGGGAGGCGTCCGGACCGTCGTCGTCGGGATCGAAGGCGTACGCGGCGGTGGCGTCGAGGGGCAGCGAGTCCTCCGGTGCGGACGCCGCGGGTGCGGACGCCGAGGGTCCGGACGCCGCGGGCGCGGCCACGGCTGCGGTGGCGACCGGGGGCGTCCGGGGGGCCAGGGGGGCGGGGCGCGCCAACGTCACCGGGGGCACCGGGAAGGCGAGGCGGCGGTCGAGGTCGTGCGAGGCATCCACGCCGCCGACGACCTCCCGCAGGGCGGTGGCCACCTCGTCCACGGTGCGCAGGGGGGTGCGCCACGGGACGGCGTCCGGCAACAGGATCCGGTCGATGATCTCGCTGATGCGCGGCGAGAGACCGCCGAGCACCTGCCGGGCGGGCAGGGGCCGGCCCTTCGTGTCGGTGGGGGCGGCGGGCAGGCCGTAGGCCGCGGCGCCCGGCCACCGGTGGACGAGGGCGGCGTAGAGCAGTTCGCCGAGCGCGCGCACGTCGCGCTCCTCGCCGGGTTCGGCGAGGTCGTCCGGATCGGGGGTCAGCGCCGACTCCAACAGGAAGCCGACGATCTTGACGTTGCCGGACGCCGTGACGACGATCGTGTCCGGGTTGAGCCGCCGGTGGTAGAGGCCCAGGGCGTGCAGGTGTCCGAGGCCCTCGGCGACCTGCAGGACGACCCAGCAGGCCTCCGTCTGCGTCAGCGGACCGCGCCGCAGCACCAACTCCAGCGACTGCCCGGGGGCGTACTCGCACACGATGTAGGAGCCGTACGGGCGGCCCTCGGTCAGCACCACGTCGAACACCTTGAGGAACCGCGCGTCGGTGGTGGGGGCGGCCCGGCGGGCCTCGTCGAGGATCTCGAGGGTGCGCGGGTCGCCGTCGCGCAACAGGTGGACGAGCACGGGCCGCGACAGGGTCAGGTCGCGGGCGAGCCAGGTCAAGGTGTCCTGGCGGCGGCTCAACAGGTGCTGCAACGCGAACCGGTCGTCGAGCACGTCCCCGGCGTGGGCGCTGTCGCCCGGCCGGTCGGCGAGACCGCCGGCGGCGTCCGGGGCGGGGTAGTCGAGCAGCGGCGTCCGGGAGGTGTCCTCGGCGTCCTCCCCGGACGCCTCGGCCGCTGGTGCGCCTTCGACGGCGGAGGCGGGGGCGTCCGGCACGGCGGCGGTGCGCCGGCCCCGACCGAGTCGGCGGCCCAGCAGGGCGGTGATCTCGGTGACCTCCCGGACGTGCAGGAGCCGCGCCAGCACCACGAACGACACCAGCAGCACGACGATCGAGCCGAGGAACGCCAGCGCGATCGTCCCGCGGCCGGCGGCGACGGCCGCCTGGGTGATCCACCACGCCGCGGCCGCGCCAGGCAGGGTGGCCACCAGCACGCGCAGCAGGTGACCCAGCATCGGACCGGGCTCGAGCGTGCCCAGCCACCGCGCCAGGGCGCGGTAGGTGAGGAAGGCCCCGAGCACGTAGGACAGCGCGTAGCACAGCGCCAGGCGCGGGGCCACCGTCATCGGGTCGGGGTCGAGGGTGATCCAGGCCAGCGCGCCCAGGGCGTTGGCCCCCGAGATCCAGATCTGCAGCGTGAACGCCCGGCGCATGTCCTCCAGCGCGTAGAAGCCGCGCAGGTACACGTACTGGATGGTGTACGGCACGAGACCGACGGCGAAGGCCATCAGGGTGAGTGCCACCGCCGGCCAGTCGCCCGCGCCGGCGCCGTTGCCGAACACCAGGTTGGCGAACGGGAAGGCCAGGGTGAGGAACCCGAGGGTGGCGGGCACCGCGAACGTGTTCGCGAGGCGCAGCGTGCGCGCGGTCTCCTCGCCGACGCCGTCGAGGTCGCCGGCGGCGGCCAGCCTGGACGCCGAGGGCAGCAGCGCCGTGGCCAGCGAGACCGTGACCAGCGAGTGCGGCAGGATCCAGGTGAGGTAGGCCTCGTTGTAGGCGAGCAGCCCCGGACCGGGCTTGCTCGGATCGACGATGGTCGCGCTGCTGGCGAGCCGGGTCACCACCACGGCCGCCGCCTGGGTGAGCAGCACGTAGCCGATGGCCCACTTGGCCAGGTGGAACGTCTCGCCCAGGCCCACCCCGCGCAGGTCGAAGCGCGGGCGGTAGCGGAAGCCCACCTGGCGGGCGAACGGGATGAGGGCCACCGTCTGCAGCACGATGCCGGCGGTCGACCCGATGCCGAGCACCAGCACCTGCTGGTTCGTGAACGGCTGCGACCGGTCGACGTTGCCCGCCCAGGTGACGGCGTAGGCGCCGAGGACGGCGATCTGCACGACGTTGTTGACGATGGGCGCCCACATCATCGGCCCGAACTTGTCGCGGGCGTTGAGCACCTGGCCGACGAGGAAGAACACGCCGTAGAAGAACAGTTGCGGCATCGTCAGGTAGGCCAGGAAGAACAGGGCCTCGCGGTGGCCGGCCAGCCGCTCGGCCTGCCAGGCGCCGCCCATCCACAGGCTCATCACCTGCGGGGTGAAGGCGAGGGCGAGCAGGGTGACCGCCCCGAGGGCCAGCAGGAACGCGGTCATGATCCGGTTGACGTAGGCCTCGCCGCCGTCGTCGTCGTGCCGGGTGTGCCGGACGATCTGGGGCACGAGCACCGTGTTGAGCGCCCCGCCGGCGAAGATCATGTACAGGTTGTTGGGCACGACCGTGGCCAGGGTGAACGTGTCGCCCTGGGCCGTCATGTTGCCGAGCGCGAACGCCACCAGCATGGTGCGGACGAACCCCAGGATGCGCGAGACGAACGTTCCCGCCGCCATCACCGCGGTCGCCCCCAGAAGCCGTCTGGAGGCCGCGCCCGAGGCGTCGCTGCTCATGCGTTCCCTTTCCGTCGCCGCATCTGCCGGATGCGCCAGGTCGTCGAGGCCACCAGGACGGTGCCCGACACCGCCACGATGATCCACCCGATCGTGCCCAGGTTCGTCGCCTCGACCGTCACCCGAACCGGCGCCGAGAGCCGCAACCCGTCGGCGCTCTCGACGTGCAGGGTGACGTCGACGACGCCGCTGGCGGCGGGCACCGCGGTCAGCAGGGCCGAGAACCGGTCGCCGGGCCGCAGCGTCACCCAGTCCGACGGTTCGACCCGCAGCCGGACGCTGTTCTCCGACTCGGCCACCACCCGCACGGTGATGGGGTCGTCGAGGCCGTTGCTGATGGTCGCCGGGAACTGGCTGTTGTCGGCGCTGAGCGTCACCGTGCCCGCCGCGGACAGCCCGATGCGGTCCAGGTTCGCGATGCCCGACCGCTGCTCGATCAGCCCCAGGTAGGCCGCCCGCCCGGCCGGGTCGGCCAGCCACGCCTCGGCGGCGCCGCTGGCGGCGAGGGCGGACGCCTCGTCGGCCAGGCCCGTGTCGGGGGCGGCCGAGCCGTAGAGGGCCAGGTTCTGCTCGATGCGCTGCAGCCGGGCCAGGAGCGCGGGGGTGAGCGCACCGGGGGCGTCCGGGGGGGCGGACAGGGCCTCGACCGGTTCGGGCTCCGCGTCGAGGAGCGCCCCCAGCCCCGAGCGCACCGCCCACCCCGGCGTGGCGGCCGCGTCGATCGCGGCGGCCTCCGCGGAGCGCACCAGGCGCACCTGGTCGCCCGCCGCGCGGGCGCGGGCCAGGGCGGCGGACGCCCGCGCGGCAGGATCGTCGCCGAGCAGGGGCGAGTCCAGCGGGGCGTCCAGGGGGAGGGCCGACGCCACCCCCGCCCCGTCCCAGGACCACCAGGCGGCCCCCGGCCGCGTCGTCGGCTGGACGACGGGCAGGGAACGGCGGTCCAGGGCGGCGAGCGCGGTCGCGTCGATCCGGTCGGCCAGCACGGCCACGGGCAGCAGCAAGTCGGACGCCGACGTGGCGCTCAATGCCCAGTCGAGCACGACCGTCGAGGCGCCGCCGTCGCCCACCAGGTCCGGCCGGGCGTACAGCATCTGGAACCCCGCGGAGGTGGGCAGCGTCCGGAACGCGGCGAGCCAGCTCTGCGCGGCGGCGGCCCCGGTGCCGTCCCGGACGCCGCCGCCGTCCACGACCCGGTAGCCGTCCGCCATGTCGGTGGCCGCCACGACCAGGGCCGGGTCGACGAGCCAGGTGTACCCGGGCGTCCGGGCCACGTCGACGAGCCGCCGCAGGCGTCCGGAGGGGGCCAGCGCGTCCGCGAGCGTGTCGTCGGCGAACAGGTCCGGGCGCAGGCGGCGCGGGGTGTCGTCCAGGGCCACCACGGTGACGATGCGCGGCGCGGTGCGGCCGGGGACGGTGGCCGGCAGGCGCCCGGCGCCCGTCACGTCCCAGGCGCCCTCGACCGCGGACGCCGCCGTCAGGTCCGCGCCCACCCAGAACGAGGCGTCCGCACCCCAGCCCAGCTGGCCGAGTGTGCCCGACACGGTGAACTCGGACGCCGCGCCGGACGCCAGGGAGCCGCTCGGGATCGTCACGGCGAAGGAGTGCGTGGGTTCCGCGCTCAGCGCGCCGCCCGAGGGGGCGCCGTCCGCGGCGAGGGCGTCCTCGACGGCCTGCGGCGAGCGCAGGGGGACCGTCGAGCGCCACAGCCGGGCGCGCACGTCGAACACGGGGGCGGCGGTCGCGTTGGTGACCCGGCCGGTGACGGTCACGACGGCGTCCGGGGTCGAGCCGCTGACGGTCGCCCCGGACAACTCGACGCGCAGCCCGGGCGCGGCGGCCGCGGCCGCGGGCGGCGCGGCGGCCGCGCGGGGCGGAGCGGCGAGGACGGGGGAGAGGCCGGGCGCCAGGGTCAGGATCAGCGTGCCCAGGAGCGCGCGCAGCCACCAGGGGTGGGGGCCGCGCCGGCGGGGCTCGCGGCCGACGGGCGCACTCACCCGCCCATCGTAGGCCCGGTAAGCTGACCGGCCGTGTCATCTCTGAGCCCGCGTCAGCGACAGGATCTGGAGCGCGTCGTCACCGGCGCGCCCGCGATCGCCCGCCTCGCCGACGTGTTCGCCGACGCCGGGCAGGAGTTGCACCTCGTCGGCGGCTCGGTGCGCGACGCCCTCATCGGACGCCTCGGCAACGACCTCGACTTCACGACCCCCGCCCGGCCCGACGTGATCGAGCGGCTGCTGCGGCGCGTCACCCGCACCACCTGGGACGTGGGCCGCGCCTTCGGCACGATCGGCGGCCGGGTCCGCGAGGAGGACGGCCGCGACTGGGTCGTCGAGATCACCACCTACCGGGCGGACGCCTACGACCCGGAGTCGCGCAAGCCGGTCGTGGCGTTCGGCGACGACCTGGCCGACGACCTGAAGCGGCGCGACTTCCGGGTGAACGCGATGGCGTTGTCCGTGACGACGGGTGCCTTCCTCGACCCGTTCGACGGCCTCGCCGACCTGGAGGAGGGGGTGCTGCGGACGCCCGCGGCGCCCGAGTTGTCCTTCAGCGACGACCCGCTGCGCATGATGCGCGCGGCCCGGTTCTCGGCGCAGTTGGGCCTGACCGCCGCCCCCGACGTGGTCGCCGCCATGCGGGACATGGCCGGCCGGCTGGCGATCATCTCCGCCGAACGCATCCGCGACGAACTGACGAAGCTGCTGCTGTGCGACGCCCCCTGGCCGGGCCTCGACCTGCTCGTGGACACCGGGCTGGCCGAGGAGTTCCTGCCCGAACTGCCCGCCCTGCGCCGCGAGGTCGACGAGCACAAGCGTCACAAGAACATCTACCTGCACACCCTGACGGTGCTGACGAACG